>Ga0209753_1000008_pt1 | contig 87509 bp, 81 predicted proteins | sample METZYME_3_550m_FD_187550 | JGI IMG/M metagenome (GOLD analysis project Ga0209753, IMG submission 187550) | Marine microbial communities from oxygen minimum zone in mesopelagic equatorial Pacific - METZYME_3_550m (SPAdes) (version 2) | ecosystem: Environmental > Aquatic > Marine > Oceanic... | reverse complement strand
GGTATCGAGATCAAGACCGCCCATCGCGCGAAACCTTATCGCACCAAGACTCGGATCTGCTGCCATAGCTCGTACTTCGCAGTTCCGTCACGCGGCGCCTCATCCAGCACGATGACCTGTTCCTTCGACAAATTCTCCGGAGCCATTAGTCGCACCAAGCCTCGGCCGACCGCCAAAACAACATCCTCGGGTCCAATCTGCAACCTACAGAACGCGTTAAACGCCTTAATGGCGTCATCCCAGGAAGTTTCAGATCCTTGGACCTGTGGCCAAACGAAGACAAATTCGTCTACCTCAACAGATTTGAAACCATTTATCGCCCTGGCAATATCAAGTATCAACGACATGTCGGCAAACGCCTCCTCCGCCACCAGACCCAATACTCGTTCGAGTCGAAACCCTCGAATGGTGAACCGGGGTCCCACCATGGAACCGCTCGATAACGGCGTCGCCTCGTTTCCCAACGGCTGAAGTTTGGGTTCTACCCTGACCTGCACGGCGCGACTTTCTACGGTATTCCCAACCGTTTGCTTGGGTACCCAAACATCAATACCCAAACCACGGAGGTATTCCAAAGGCACTGCAACCATCAGACGCGATCCGATATTGGAGCGGCAATTGTAACGCACGACCAAAGCAACGACCCGAACGTCGGTAGCGGAAACCGCGTAAACAAGCGCGGTTCACTTTTCGCGGGAGTGCTTACACCCCCCCTAAAGAATTAACGTTGTGGTGCCTGCTTTGGGCGCCTCGAGATGACGATGTGCTTACTACCCTTGAAGTTGTCTTGACCGCTGACGCCAGCCGGAATCTGTTCGATTTTCTTGCCAGACGCGAGAAACGCATCGACGTCACGTTGAATTGCCTCGCGTGTTTTATTAATCGAGGCCGCCGTCGGCGCTTTACTATTTCGAGCCAAAATAGGTGTCCCTTTCCTACCCCAAGCGATCGAAACTAACAGGTTACGGGAAAGTATTCATCTTCTAAATTCATCCTCGCAACGCGCAGCCATGATGAAATCGTTGTAGTGCAAGCCCCTAACAACATGTGTCCACCAGCTGACTTGAACAGACCCCCACTCCATAACAATGCGCGGATGGTGGTCCTCAGCCTCGGCAAGCGCTGCAACTTGATTCGTGAATGCAAGAGCTTGGGTGAAATCGTCAAACCGGTATAGACGACGCAGCGTAGGAACTTCTGACTCGGTGCCAATCTCCCAATTCGGTAGACTTTCTAACAAGTCGATGCTTTTCCGAGAATCCACGCGGGGGCTGTCGGGACGGCAAACCGTACACTTTTCTGCGGCTAGTTTGATCGCGGCACCCTGATGCTTTGGACCATTACACGAACGCCCTCGGGTGGTTTTTTCGTCGCGGCACTAACGATTAGCGAAACCGTAAAATTGAGAATCATTCCCACGGCGCCTATCCCTTCCGGAGAAATCCCAAACAGCCAGTTAGCAGCGATATTCTCGGCCAAGGGCTCGATGAAAATACCCTTAAAATAAACAATGTATCCCATCGTAAACAAGAGCCCGGTTAGCATCCCTGCGATGGCTCCTTCTCGATTCACCCGCATACTGAATATCCCGAGAAGAATTGCCGGAAACAGCGAAGCCGCTGCCAAACCGAAGGCAAGCGCCACCACCTGGGCCACAAATCCCGGCGGGTTGTACCCCAAATACCCCGCCAAAAGAATCGCAACACCCGCACTAATGCGCCCCACACGCAATTCGGCACGATCCGAAAGACTCCGTGCAAACACACTCTTTGCGAGGTCGTGGGATACCGCAGCGGAAATGACCAATAACAACCCGGCCGCGGTTGATAGCGCGGCAGCTATTCCTCCTGCGGCCACGAACGCGATCACCCAATCTGGCAACCCTGCAATCTCTGGATTGGCTAGAACAATGATGTCCCGGTCAACGGTCAATTCATTACCTTTCCAACCCATCGCTTTTGCGCGAGGTGCAAAATCGGGATCCGTATCGTTGTAATACTGGACTTTACCGTCGTTGTTGAGGTCGTTGACCCGCAACAACCCCGTATCCTCCCACGTTCGAAACCACTCAGGGCGCTCCGCATACACCATGTTTGCATTTTCAGTACCCACTGGGGATCGCTGTATCGTCGTTGTCAGGTTCAGGCGTGCAAGCGCGCCTACCGAGGGTGCGGTGGTATAGAGAACCGCAATAAAAAGAAGCGCCCATGCCGCTGACGCACGAGCGTCTCGCACCTTCGGCACCGTGAAGAATCGAACTAACACGTGCGGCAGTCCAGCAGTCCCAACCATGAGCGCCAACGTAATAAAGAACACGTCGATCGTGCTTTTTGTTCCGGACGTATACTCGGCGAAGCCAAGATCCGTGACAATCTGATCTAACTTTTCTAACAAACTTACACCGGGCGCGACTTCACTACCGAATGCAAGCTGAGGAATCGGATTGCCCGTGACTTGGAACGAGATAAATACCGCCGGCAGTGTGTAGGCAAATATGAGTACACAGTATTGTGCGACCTGGGTGTAGGTAATGCCCTTCATACCGCCAAGCACTGCATACAAGAACACGATCGCCATGCCAACGATAAGTCCCAATTCGATAGGGATACTTAGAAATCGGGAAAAGACAATACCCACACCACGCATTTGTCCCGCAACGTAAGTAAACGAAATGACAATCAAACAGATCACCGCCACGACTCGAGCGGTCTGTGAATAGTACCGATCCCCAATAAACTCGGGGACCGTAAACTTACCGAACTTACGTAAATAAGGGGCTAACAGGAGAGCTAAGAGTACGTATCCACCCGTCCAACCCATCAAGTACACCGATCCGTCGTATCCGAGAAATGCAATCAATCCCGCCATTGACAGAAATGATGCCGCGGACATCCAATCCGCCGCTGTCGCCATGCCATTTGCAATGGGGTGCACGTTCTTTCCCGCAACATAGAAGTCGCCCGTGCTTCGGGCTTTGGACTTAAATGCAATCGCAATGTAGAGCGCAAACGTTGCTCCAACGACAAGGTAGGTCAGTGTCTGAAGGTCCATCAGTCCTCGTCCACATCGTGTTTTTTGTCAATCGATGCCATGCGGTGCGCGTAGAAGAAAATCAATACCAGAAAAACGTAGATGCTCCCTTGCTGAGCGAACCAGAAGCCAAGCTTGAATCCTGCAAATTGAATCCGATTTAATTCGTCAACCAAGAGCACGCCGAACCCGTAGGAACACGTAAACCATACGATCAGACAGATCCCGATGAGGCGAAGGTTATCGCGCCAATAACTATTTGAGTTCATAACATTTAGTGGCTGCTTGCGCCCCTACCCGCGCGTCGGCGGATTCTAACCACAATCCTTTCTCCAAACAGTATCGCAAGAGCAAGGCCGTATATAAAAACATCCAGAAAACTGGCCTTAGCAGCCCACAGGACATGCAACAACGCCGCCATCGCTGCTGGATAGATCAGAGTGTGTAACTTCCTCCAATGGAGTCCCAGACGACGTTGCCAATTTCGCGTCGACGTAACAGCAAGCGGGATCAACAACAAAAGAGCCGTCATGCCTGCCGTGATATACGTCCTCTCTGAAAAATCCTCTAGCCAAGCAGAAATACTAAACTCAGCAAGCAGTGTGAAGTACGCCGTAAAGTGGATACAAGCATACACAAACGTCCACAAACCGACCGTTCGACGAAGCGTCACTATCTTCGGGCGCTTGAAGATCCGAGCGACGGTTGAGATCGACAACGTAATCAGCAGTAACCGAATCGTCCACGTCCCCAAGAGGCTGACGATCGCCTCGGCAGGATCGGCACCGAAGACGCTCCCAGGTGATCGAATTTCAACTGCTACATCCCAGCCCGCCAACATTAATGGGATGGCGCAAGCCGCAAATACAAGCGATTTCAATAATTCAGGCGCAAATTCATGCCCGCATACAGACCAGCCACCTCATCGTAACCGTTGTACATGCGGGTTGAGATTTTTCGATTGCCATTGAACAACGAACTGGGGAGACGGCGTTCACTGCCTTGGCTCCACCTTGGGTGATGGACGGTCGGATTGACGTTCGCATAGAAACCGTATTCGTTCGACGCTGTGAGATTCCACGTCGTACGAGGTCTCGTCTCGGTCAATTCAATGCGAACGATCGATTTGATGCTCTTAAATCCATACTTCCATGGCACCACCAGTCGCAGCGGAGCGCCGTTTTGGTTAGGCAATACCTGTCCGTACATGCCGACAGCCATAATTGCCAACGGATGGTATGCCTCATCAAGTCGTAAACCCTCGACGTAGGGGTACTTGATCGAGCTAAAGTAAGATCGCTGTCCCGGCATTTCTTCAGGGCGATAGAGCGTCGTAAACGCGACGTACTTCGCCGATCCCAACGGATTAAACCGCTCAAGTAACATTTTGAGTGGGAAGCCGATCCATGGGATGACCATCGACCACGCTTCTACACAGCGAAGCCGATAGATTCGTTCTTCAAGGTCAACACCCGCCAATAAATCTTCAATACCGTATGTTCCCGGCTTGCCCACAAGACCAGCCACCTCGACGTTCCAAGGTTCCGTGGTGAGACGACTGCCCAACTCAGCCGGATCATTTTTGTCAGTGCCAAACTCATAGAAATTGTTAAAACTCGTTGCATAGCCCCGAGGCGTAACTGTGTCCTCAGACGGTGGCGCAGGCGCAAAACCCTTTGAATCCATCCATGCCGCGTGAAGTGCGGCCGCTGGAACCGACGAGGCCAGGCCCGCCGCGCCAATGACATGCATAAATCGCCGGCGAGTTTGATAAACCCTCTCTGGTGTGATTTCCGAGGGCCTTACGTCAGCAGGAGTTTTTATGACGAAGCTCAAAAACGTCTCCCGTTGCAACTAGTTATTGCGTACCCACCGAAAGAGTGCCACGCATGGTCCAGAGAGAGCGTACGCGGTCCCGGCAAGTAACAGTACCAGAGGCGGGTCAACGAGCACGACAGCAAATCCCATAACCACAACAACGAACGTAATAAAGGGTACGCGTCCTTTCAATCCAAACCGTTTGGGCGAAAAGTATGTGAAATTAGAGACCATCAACAGCCCAGCGAGGAGCGTGATAAGGGTCATAAATGCGATCGCCAGTATCGACGGGTCGAGTGCATCACCACTAGAGCCGACCCAAGCTGCACTGGCGACGAGGCCGGCGGCAGCTGGGCTAGGCAATCCTGTAAACGAGTTTAAGTCGCCCGACGTATTGAACCGGGCCAGGCGTAGCGCCGCAGAAGCCATATAAATAAACGTTACAACCCAACCAAATTGGCCAAGCGCCGCAAGGCCCCACTCGAACACCACCAACGCCGGTGCAACGCCGAACGCAACCATGTCCGAAAGACTATCGTACTGCGCGCCAAATGGACTTTCCGTACGGGTCCAACGAGCAACGCGCCCATCCAGAGTGTCTAACACGGCCGCTACGTATATCGCGAGTGCTGCCGCGATAAAGCGGCCGTTCATTCCAGCAACTATCGCGTAAAAGCCCGAAAAAAGGGCACCCGTTGTAATCAAATTGGGTAGCAGTAGAATCCCGCGGCGACGGCGATCCTCACCGCCGCTAGCATCATCTACCGCTTCAAGTTTAGGACCTTCATCCGACATCGTTAATCAATTCTTCGTCTTATCTACCAATTTATTCTGTTCGATCCAAGGCATCATCGCTCGGAGACGAGCACCCACTACCTCAATTTCATGCGCCTGGCTCATGCGCCTCATTGCCTTCATGGTCGGCGCGCCGGCCTGATTTTCACTGACGAATTCACGCGCAAAACTCCCGCTTTGAATCTCTTCAAGAATACGACGCATTTCCTTTTTCGTCTCCTCGTTTACGATGCGACTGCCCCGGGTAAGACCCCCGTATTCGGCCGTATTCGAAACCGTGTACCACATATTTGAAATGCCACCTTCGTAAAAGAAATCCACAATGAGTTTTAGCTCGTGAAGGCATTCGAAATACGCCATTTCCGGGGCGTAACCGGCTTCCGTTAACGTTTCGAACCCTGCCTGCACCAACGCCGCCGCACCGCCGCAGAGCACAGCCTGTTCGCCAAAGAGATCTGTTTCCGTTTCCTCTTGAAACGTCGTTTCAATAACACCCGCTCGGCCACCGCCATTGGCGGACGCATACGAGAGTGCAATTTCTTTGGCTCGGCCCGACGCATCTTGGCTTATCGCTATCAGCGACGGAACGCCACCTCCCGCAACATACGTCGATCGAACCGTGTGACCGGGTCCTTTCGGCGCAATCATAATGACGTCGAGGTCCTCGCGAGGCTCGATCAACCCGAAGTGAATGTTAAAACCATGCGCGAATGCCATGCATGCCCCTTGCTTGAGGTTTGGGGCAATTTCGTCGACATAGAGTTGCTGCTGCTTTTCGTCCGGAGTTAGTACCATCACCACATCGGCATCTGTTACCGCGTCGGCTACCCTAACGACGGCAAAACCAGCTTCCGTTGCTTTAGTGGCAGAACCCGACCCATCGCGGAGACCAATCGCAATGTTGGAAACACCACTATCGCGAAGATTGTTAGCGTGAGCGTGGCCCTGGGAGCCGTACCCCACAACGACAACGCGCATGTTCTGAATAATCGATAGGTCCGCGTCCTTATCGTAATAAACTTGCATATATCTTTCCTTTCTAGTCTAGCCTGCCTGTCGCATCGCGATCAGAGGCTTAAAATTCTGTCACCTCGACCGATACCTGAAACGCCTGAACGAACAACTTCAACGACTTGATTCCCGTCCAACGCGTCGATAAACGCCGTGAGTTTTCCCGAAGGTCCGACCAGTTGAATGGTATAGGTATTCTGATCTACATCGACGATCTGTCCACGAAACATATCGGTCGTACGTTTCACTTCTGCCCGAGCAGCGTCATCGGCACGGACTTTTATCATTATGATTTCCCGCTCTAAGTGATCACCCTCGGTCAGGTCAAACACCCTAACCACTTCAATCAATCTATTTAAGTGTTTTATGATCTGTTCGATCTTGCCTTCATCACCCTCTGTCGTCAGCGTGAGACGGGAAAGCGTAGGATCCTCCGTCGGTGCGACGGTTAACGTCTCAATGTTGTAGTTACGCTGCGCGAAAAGCCCGACGACCCTTGAAAGCGCACCCGCTTCATTCTCAAGTAGAACAGCAATTATGCGTCGCATTAAGTTGGTTCCTCGTTTCCCAAAACCATATCCTTAAGAGAGCCTCCCTTAATGTGCATCGGGTAAACGTGTTCATCGGGGTCGATATGTGCATCAAGAAACACCAAGTCGTTTCGGTATCGGTCTCCAAAAATGTCAGGGATGACGGAATTCAGCTCTTCCAATGTGGTCACCTTGATGCCGACGTGACCAAACGACCCCACCATTTGACTAAAGTCGGGAAGAGCGTCCCGATACGTACTGTGAGAATGGCGACCGGCGTACTGCATGTCTTGCCATTGTTTAACCATGCCAAGCGCTTGATTGTTGAGATTAATAATCTTGATGGGTAGCGAGTATTGCATGCAGGTCGATAACTCCTGCATGTTCATCATAAAGCTCCCTTCCCCCGTGATACACACAACCGTCTTGTCTGGAAAAGCGAACTGCACGCCCATCGCTGCCGGGAATCCAAACCCCATAGTTCCCAGCCCGCCAGAATTAATCCAGCGCCTTGGTTTCGAAAACCGATAATATTGGGCCGCGAACATTTGGTGTTGTCCGACATCGCTGGTCACGTACGCATCACCACCCGTTGCGCGATAGACGGCCTGCACGACCTGTTGTGGCAGGAGCGAACCACCAGCTCCCCGACGTTCGCTTTGGTCGTGATCGAGACCGTGTTCCGCCCGCCATCGATCGATTCGTTGCCACCATGCTGTCACATCGTCTGCATTATCGAGCGTGCCAGTAATCTCCGTTTCCAGCACCGTCAACATTTCCGCCAAAACGACTTTGCAATGGCCAACAATAGGGATGTCAACATCTATGATCTTCGCGATCGACGCCGGATCCACATCAACATGGATGATTCGAGCCTCCGGGCAGAACTTTGCTGCATTATTCGTTACACGATCGTCGAATCGGGCCCCTACCGCAAAAATTAGGTCCGCGTGGTGCATTGCACAATTGGCTTCATATGTACCGTGCATACCGAGCATGCCTAGAAATTGCGGGTCGTCGCCAGGGAATGCTCCAAGCCCCATCAACGTATTTGTCACTGGATAGCCCAACTTTCTTGCCACAGCCACCAACTCGGCACTCGCGTCGCCTTGGACGACGCCGCCGCCCGCATAAATGACCGGTCGACGAGCTTCGCTCAAGGCTCGAACGGCGTTCCTGATTTGACCCACATGGCCGCCCGAAGAAGGCTTATACGACCGTAAGGAAACCTCCGCTGGGTAGCTATATTCGTGAAGATCGTTCGGATCCGTCGTATCTTTGGGGACATCGATCACGACCGGTCCAGGCCTACCGCTCGCCGCGATATAGAAAGCCTTTTTGACAACATTCGGAATCTCGCTGGCCGCTCTAACCAAGAAACTGTGTTTCACGACCGGCCGCGAAATACCCACCATGTCGGTTTCCTGGAACGCGTCTGTTCCAATCAAATCGTTAGGAACTTGGCCCGAAATTACCACAATGGGGGTCGAATCCATGTAGGCCGTGGCGATCCCCGTGATCGCGTTCGTAGCGCCTGGTCCAGACGTGACTAGGACAACACCAGGACGACCTGTCGCTCGTGCGTACCCATCGGCCATATGAGTCGCAGCTTGTTCGTGACGTACAAGAATGTGTTCGATTTCTTGCTGTCTGAAGATTGCATCGTAAATGTGCAGGGCTGCCCCACCCGGGTACCCAAAGATGTACTCGACGCCTTCGTCGCGCAGCGCCCGAATAAGCATGTCACCGCCGGACAATCGTTCGGTCATCGGTGCACAACCCCGTCAAATCAGAGCAAAGGGCGCGTATTCTTCTGAAATACGTTGTATCTGTCAAAGAGTCGTGGCGGAAACGTACGATGCAAATACCTGATTAGGAGGGTCCGAAGTTCAAGGTGTTTCGCGCCAGACTATCGTCGCCACACGCCCTGTGACCTTGTCCCTGCGAAAGGAATACAAATTTTCGTCCTGATAAGAGCAGCTTGGTGATCTGAAAATACGTTCGATTCCTAATTCTTGGAGCAATATTTCCAGATAGCCAGGAAGATCCAGAAACCATCGATCCCGACGTGGCCCGGCGACGAGTACGTTCTTTGATACCCGGGCGTCAAGTCGCGCTACAACGTCAGGTCCGACCTCATAACATTGCTTGCAAATACCGGGGCCCATCCACGCATTGAGCCTTGCTGATCGACAACGCATAGCGACAACAAGCGATTTGAGGACTCCAGATACGGCTCCACGCCAACCACAATGCGCGATCCCAACAACGCCGCCGCTAGCATCCGCAATAACCACGGGGAAGCAGTCAGCGCTAAGAATCGCTAGACCGATTCCGGTTGAATCGGTCCATTGAGCATCCGCAACCAACGCCGAGCCTTGATCATCAACCGGATCGACCTGCGGTTCCATCTTTACGACGCTCGAGCCATGGACTTGCTTCAGCCAGCGGATGTCGGCGAGCCCCGTTATTTGAAGCAGACGTCGTCGATTTTCTCTGACATCAGCATCAACATCACCAACATGCGTAGCCATGTTGGCTGACAAATACGCGCCCTCACTGGCACCTCCCAATCGCGTGGTATAGCCCGCTCGAACGCCATCGGGAAGCTCGTGGGTTGCATCTATCCAATCAATCAAGATTGATCCTGGCGCAAGGTTTCAACAAGAAACTGCATATCCGACGGCAGATCGCTTTCAAATTCCACCCTTTCATCACTTGATGGATGACGGAAGGCTAATCCAGCCGCGTGCAATGCCTGTCGATCGAATTTGCGGACAGCGTCAACCAGCTTTTCGGTCGGTTGCTTAGGCAATCGCGCCCGCGCTCCGTATCGACGATCTCCCACCAACGGGTGACCGATCGCGGCCAGGTGTACACGCACTTGATGCGTTCTACCCGTCTCCAAAAACGCCTCGACCGCCGTATGCCCGCGGAATGTCTCGATGGGCTTCACGCGCGTGACAGCATCTCGTCCATCGTCTCGTACGCGTTGACGGGTCCGGTCGCGAAAATCCCGGCCTATCGCCATATCAAGACGTCTACGCTTTCGGAGGATCCCTTCGCAGATAGCCACATAACGTCGGTCAACGTCGTGCTTAGCTATGGATCGGGTAAGTATTTTCAGCGCCTTGTTGTTGGCGGCGACGACCATCAATCCGGTGGTGTCTTTGTCGAGTCGATGGACGATCCCCGCCCGCGGCAACTGAGCCAACTCAGCACGTCGATTTATCAGCCCGTTGACCAGCGTGCCGGTCAAATTTCCGGCGCCAGGATGAACTACGAGGCCCCGCGGTTTGTCAACGATCAAAAGATCCTGATCTTCGTACACGACCGAAAAATCTAACGCCTCAGCGACTAGCCAGTCCTCTGAAGCCGGCATGGCGGCATTCAAGCGTACCCGTTCTCCTCCGCAAACTTTCGCGTTGGGTTTAACGACTTTGCCATCAATTTGGATTGCGCCAATGCGCATCCAATTCGTGATTTGGGCGCGGGAAAACTCAAGCCATATCTCTGCTAACGCTTTGTCGATCCTTTGACCTACATGCGTCTTCGCCAAAGTTTCGGCTCTCTCGATCGACTTACCGAGCATAAGTCGATCGAATATCTTCGCAAACTCGTCGCATCGACAACATGTTAGTCACAACCTATAGGTTTACCACTTCCCGATCACTATCGAGTTGTTCGACCCGATCAGCGTGTGAGGACGCGTTAAATCGCGTCAGCAACAACGCTGCAACAATGAGCAAACCAGCCATCACAAAGAACGATTCCCTGTAGCCTAAATCTAGGAATTCGTCGACACTCGCAAATACCCACGAGCCGATGGAGCGGCTCAGATTCGCCATCGCCATGTATATGGCAAATTGAGTTGCGGATACCTTCGACCAACATATCGTCATAAAAATAGCGATGGTGGTCACAAACACCAGCTGGCCAAAGGCTGCGTTGACGACCGCTAGCGTCACCATGAAGGGCATACTGGTCCACAGCGTCTCGAGCAACCCAACAACCACGTGACAAATGGCGGCGCCGAAAAGTGCAATGAGCAGGAATCGCCTGGCCCCAAAGCGATCGATAGACGGCCCTAACAATGCGCCAAGAACAGCAGCGCCCAACGTCATCCAAAAGCTAAAATCTGCATACTGGATATCACTGAGGCCGATTTCTTGCACGCCAAATACTGGAAATACCCCAAGGGCTATGCCGTCGCGAAACCTATTCAGAAACTCAACCAGCATCAATAATAAACTCATCGGTAACAACAGAACGCGGAAAATGTCGGATCCGATTTGCGCAATATGTCGATCGGCTAGGCCATGTTTGGCGGATGCTTGGCCGGATCCCCAAGGCATCATCTTCTCACCTGGACGTTCTCGCACCACAGCAACAACAATGAGTATTAATCCAACCGACGCCGCGCAAAACAATGCCGCCCCCTCGATCCCGATCGAGTGGATAAGACGCGTGCACAATGCCCCATAACACGCGAAACCTGCGGCCTGTCCAAACCCCATGAGCGCGTTCGCGCGACCGCGCTCGTTACTTGGTAAGACGTCGATCGCCATCCCATCAACGGCCACATCTTGACTCGCCGCAAATGAATTGATGACGATCCCACAGACCGCGATGGGCACTAAAGACCCGCCTAACGTTGGTTCAAAAAGAGCCATGCCGACAAATGATGCGACGAGTCCCGTCTGAGCCAGCATCACCCATGGACGTCGATTTCCCATCGGTAGGTATCGGAAGCGGTCCATGAACGGTCCCACAATCAGTTTGAGTGCCCACGGGAGGTTTACCCACCCGGCTAGCCAAAGAACCTCGGCCACCGTACGACCTTGTTCTGCGAGTGCCGCGGGAATGGCTATAGAGAACAGTCCGATGGGAACACCTTGTGCAAAGTAATACGAAGTGAACGCGGTGAAACGAAGCCATCGCCGGTCGGTAAGCGCTAACGGCCTCAAACGCGGCGTCGCGATAAAATTAGCCATATCGTTTTGAGGTCCATTCGGTGTGCGCAATTTGCAACCCTACGGATTTTGATCCCGGTACGCGAGGTCTGTATTGCGTTTGGCGAATTCGAAACCGTACGCAATGCAAATTAGCCGCTCGGACCGTAAAATACAGTTTCGGCCTTGAGATTCCTTATGCGTCTAATTTTGCTCGCCGTCTTTTCCACGCTTTGCAGCTGCGCCTGGATGCCATTTGTGGGACCAGACACTGATGAGCAAGAAATAGTCGAGGAAGAAACCAGTGAACAGATCCTGTATCGACGGGCGAACACCAGTCTTAAGACCGGGAACTATTCTCTTGGCATCAGTCGACTTCAACAACTCGAAGCGCGTTTCCCTTTCGGTCGGTATGCAGAACAGGGGCAGTTGGAACTCATTTACGCCCACTACATGAGCGTGGATCTCGACTCTGTCGAAGCATCCGCCGATCGCTTCATCCGACTGCACCCCCAGCACCCAAACATCGACTACGCCTACTACATGCGCGGACTCGCCTCATTTACGGGAAACCGCAGCGTGCTTGATCGGTTCTTTGGTGGCGAAGAGTCTCGACGCGACATGTCTGGTGCCCAAGTAGCCTTTGCGCATTTTAGTGAGTTTCTAAATCGATTCCCCAACAGTGAATATGCCAAGGACGCCCATCAACGAATGGTCTACTTGCGCAATCTTCTCGCGCAAGCCGAAGTGGATATTGCCAGTTACTATCTCTCACGAGATGCACACGTGGCCGCTGCAAATCGCGCTCGCGTCGTTGTCGAAAACTACTCGAAGACGCCTTCCGTACCTGAAGCGCTGGCGATCCTGATCGAGTCAAATTACAAGCTCGGTTTGACGGAAGCTGCGAATGATTCGTTGCGGGTATTAGCGATGAACTACCCGGATTACCGGGCTTTCGACGAGAATGGGAATCTAATTCTGGAAGAAGCGATCGCTAACCGCGACCGCAGCTGGATCAACATCATGACTTTCGGTCTTGTCGATCGCCCCAACGTACCCCCACCTCTGCAAATCTCGCAGCCCGACACGGGCGTTCCGGAGTCTCTGCAGACAGATACCCAAGAATCGATTAGCGACCCGGCACCGAAAAAGCCCTGGTATCGACGTATCTTCGGATAGCGAAAAGGACCAGGACTGCGCCTGTACTAGTAGCTCGAAGTGGCTTATACCGGCCAAATGTTCAGGATAGTGACGTCGAAGATCAGCACCCTACCGGCGAGCGGATGGTTAAAATCGACAATCGCTTTGTTCTCGCCAACGGCTTTAATGATCCCGGGCAACTCACCGTCGGGAGAACCAAAAGACACCACTAACCCCGGTTCTAGTTTGCCGACCGAGGTGAAAGAAGCGATCGGTAACTCTTGAATATTTACCTCCCTGCATTCACCAAACCCATTCTTCGCCGCTATTTCGAACTGTCCGCTTTCGCCTTCACGAAGGCCCTTGATCGCATTTTCAAACCCTGGCAGAAGACTTCCATCACCAAAAGTGAAAACGGCCGGATCAGCCCCGCGGGTCGAATCTACCTCGGACCCGTCGACCAAAAGAATTGAGAAGTGCATACGCGTGCGAGTTCCCGGGCCAACAACGGAGCCGGAAGAACGCGCGATCACATCGTTCACTACGTGCGCTCCCTCGAGTAATCCCGGTACATAAGCACTATCCATCCAGCCGCTCCTAACGTAATGCATGTATCTGCTAGATTGAATACCGGGAAACCGAAACTCAAATAATGGAAATGCACAAAATCGATGACGCATCCATGAGTCAATCGATCTAGCAGATTACCGACGGCGCCCGAAAGGATAAGCGCATACGACCACCCTTCTAGGAAAGCGCCACGCGTTAGGTGCCAAATGCGATAACAAAAATAGCCAGAAAAGAAAAACGCCACAATCGTGAACAACCAACTGTATCCCTGCAGCATGCTAAACGCCGCGCCCGTATTACATGTCAGGTGAAGCGACAAAAATGGCAGCAACGTGATCGGTCCCGCGGCCAAGTACAATAACATCAGCTGTTTTGTTATCTGATCAGCAACAACTAGTAGCGCACTTGTCAGGAAGAAAATCTTCAGTCGGGAACCCTCAAACAACCATATCGGGATCGCGTTCTAGTCGCCGTTTGGCAAACCACTCGCGTGTCTCAGAAATGTCCTGCTCGATCTGGTTTTTCAGAGAATCAAGACCATCGAACGTTCGCTCGTCCCGAACTTTATTGAGAAAAGTCACGGTCAATAGCCTGCCGTATATTTCTTCGTCAAAATCGAAAATGTGGACTTCCAAGAGGGGCTCTTTCCCATCCACGGTGGGCCTCACGCCAATATTCGCGATGCCTTCGTACTGCTGATCGAGGCCCATCACAGTGACGGCGAAAACCCCCTCCAAGGCCGCTCGATATCGCTGCAGACGTATATTGGCCGTTGGCACACCAAGCTGGCGTCCAAGTTGTCGCCCGTACACCACACGACCCATTATGAAATACGGCCGGCCGAGCAATTTTTCCGCCAAATCAAAGTCGCCTAAAGACAATGCGTCGCGGATACGGGAACTGGAAATCCTTCCGTGCTCAAACTTCAATGTCCCCATGTGACTGACGCCGAAGCCGAAACGATCTCCTGCTTCTTTCAACATCTCGTAATTGCCTCTGGCGCCTTCGCCAAACTGAAAATCGTCGCCCACCACGAGGTACTGCACGTCTAACGTGTTGACCAATAGCCCCTCGATTACATCTTTCGCAGGAATAATTCGAGTGCGTTCGTTAAACGGAATACACAGTAGACGGTCGAGGGCCAGTCCCCGGAGGATCGTGACCTTTTCTCTAAATCGAGTGAGTCGTGCAGGCACAACGGCGCCTTGAAAATACTCTCGCGGTTGCGGTTCGAAAGTTACCAGAAGGTTTGGGTAGTTGAGCTCCTCGCTCTTCGCCTTAAGATGAGATAACAACATCTGATGGCCGTGGTGGAGCCCGTCGAATGTTCCTATCGTTAGAACACAACCTTTGTGTCGGGCTGTGATGTTGTGTAGGCCGCGGATGATTTCCATCGACCATGATTCTACACGCGATGCACAAGATCGTTGGGCCTAATGCCAACAAGAGCTAATATCAAAAAGTACCCCGCACTCGCCGATCCCACCAGCAGTGATAGTTCGCCGATTCGTGCAACTTCGCCAGATACGAACCAGAAGTCCACGCCCGGGTCGAACCAAATGAGCCCACCTGCCAAGGCCGCCGACGCAGCCGCCGCCGATAGCAACACGCGTAATACTTGCCGGCCTGGGCGGTACACCGATTCTACAAACAGTCCGCGAAAAAGAAGCGCGCAATGAACCATGGCGGCAAGGCTTGTTGCCAGCGCGATACCCACATGCCCCAACCATGAGTACAAACTGAGACTGGCAACAATATTGACAGCAACAGACACACCCGCGTACTTGAATGGGGTGGTCGTGTTTTGCCTCGCGAAATATCCTGGTGCCGTAATCTTGGTCAAGATCAGCGGCAATAGTCCGACGGTGAAGGCCTGCAACGCTGCTGATGTCTTGAGCACATCTTCGGCGGTCATGGCCCCACGATAAAAAACGGTAGCCACCAAGGGCGCCGCCAGAACGTACAGGGCAACTGCAGCCGGCATTCCGAAGAGAATACCCATACGCACGCCCCAATCGAGGGTGCTACTAAACCCGCTAATGTCACCCTCGTTCTGGAGACGAGACAAGTTGGGTAACAGGACGGTCCCTAACGCTATCGCTAACAAACCAATCGGTAATTCCATTAGACGATCCGAGTAATAAAGCCAAGAAATACTTCCAGTCGCTAATGTAGATGCAAGAATCGAACCGACAAGAATATTGATCTGCCCGACCGAGGCGGCAAAGACCGCGGGTACTAGTAAAACCCCCACCTTCCGTACACCGCGATCACGCCGGTCGAGCCTAGGAATCCCCAAAAGATGTAGTCGCTGTAACGAAGGTAGCTGGACAATTAATTGCAGTATGCCAGCAACAAAAACCCCCCACGCTAGTGCCATGACTGGCGTTTCAAAGAACTGCATCCCGATCAGCGCAGCCGCGATCAGCGAGACATTCAGCAGTACCGGAGTTATTGCTGGCAACGCGTATCGATGAAAACTATTCAGTATCGACCCGGCAAAGGCGGTCAGCGATATGAAGGCCAAATACGGAAACGTCACTCGGACCATGTCCACGGTGAGATCGAACTTTTCCGGGTCATCAAGAAAGCCGGGGGCGAAAAGCCAGACTAAACCCGACGCTCCAGCAATGCCCGCAGCGCAGATAACGACAAGTACGAACCCGAAGTCGCCGCAGACGATACGCACGAAGTTCCGCAGGGCATTGTCGTCGTCTGCGTTTCGATATTCGGATAACACTGGGACAAAGGCTTGAGCGAAAGCACCTTCGGCAAACAACCGACGAAAGAAATTAGGGATCCTTAGAGCGACGAAAAAAATATCCGCCCATGCAGTCGCTCCGAGTACCGCCGAGAGCACCACATCCCGTAGAAACCCACTGAGCCTAGACACGCCAGTCATCGACGCGACTACCGACCCCTGGGCCGTCAGATTTTGCTCCGTGCTCTCTATCTCAGTTGACATGCCAGGACCCCGTCGGCATATTACGCGACCTTTCGTGCAACGCCCAATCGACCCCAACAAGGAACCCGTCTTGGCGAATAGCCCTCAAGCAAAAAAACGTGTCCGTCAGGCTGAAAAACACAGACAGCGCAACGCAAGTATGCGGTCGATGTACCGGACAACAATCAAGAAGGTCGAAAGCGCGGTATCGGCGGGTGATCGGGACTCAGCTAATGCCGCTTTAGTAGCGGCAATACCTATTATTGATCGCATGGTGAATAAAGGGATCCTTCACAAAGTCCAGGCCGCCCGATATAAATCACGGCTCAACGCGAGCGTCAAAGCTTTGTCCTAAGGTCCCGACTATTGCGACAGCGCTAAGTTGTCGCAGTGAATCAGTTCCTCCTCATCCACGTAACCGAGCATCTCTTCTATAGCTGCTGACCCGTGACCTTTGATTAGATCGGTCTCTACCGCACCGTAATTCACCAATCCTTTCCCCACCTCAACTCCATCAGGTCCAGTAATGAGTACTACATCACCGCGACCGAAATTACCCTGTACGTCTGTGACACCCACGGCGAGAACGCTCACTCCCCGTTCCAGCACCGCTTTAACAGCGCCCGCATCCAACGTAATTCCACCAGCACTCTGGACTTGAGCCGCTATCCATTGTTTACGGGCGTCGAGCGGTGCAACGTCGGCCGTGAGTATGGTGCCGACGTTGCGGCCGTTGGCTATCGCGGAAAGAATGCCCTGTTCGCGACCATTTGCGATGACCGTGTGGCATCCGGCACGCGCCGCGTAGCGCGAAGCCTCGAGCTTCGTGACCATGCCGCCACGACCTAGGGCTCCGGATCCGGATCCGACCATGGCATCAAGCTTTGAGTCGAAGGCAGAACATTCACTAACCATCGGCGCATCGGGTCGGACGCGAGGGTCGTCCTCGTGCAGGCCTTTCTGGTCAGTGAGCAAAACGAGGACATCCGCGGAAACGAGGCTTGCCACACGCGCTGCGAGCGTATCGTTGTCACCCAGTTGAATTTCGTCTGTCGCGACCGAATCATTCTCATTGATAACCGGCACGATCCCGTAATTAAGTAATGTTCGCAGGGTCCCGCGCGCGTTGAGGTATCGCTGTCGGTCGGATAGATCGTCATGCGTTAGTAAGACTAATGCCGTACGACGACTGTGATGGCGAAAGCTCTTTTCATATGCCTGAACAATTCCCATCTGCCCAACGGCAGCCGCCGCCTGCAGCTCGTGAATACTGTCTGGCCGTTCAGTAAAGCCCAGACGACGGAATCCTTCTGCAACAGCTCCACTGGTCACCAGCGCCACCTTTTTGCCATCGTTGAGTAGGACACTGATTTGCTTACACCAGCCATCAATTCCTCTGGCGTCAATGCCGACCCCGTCCCGCGTAAGCAAAGCACTTCCGATTTTGATAACCCAAACCTGGGACCCCTTTAGGCACTCGCGTGCGCTACTCACGATATAAGGCCTCAATGTCCGAATCATATTCTTTGGGCTGACGTTCGATGACGGAACTGCGTAGAGATTGATTTAAGACATCTGTGGCCAGACGGCCTTCAAAACCACGGTCACTCTCTTCCAATACCGGGTCTGACGCGAGACTTTCTCGCCAATTAGCCACATGTTGCATCAACTTTTTAACGAGCAAGTCAATACCGTCACCGGTCACCGCCGAAATCGCGTAGCACGGCCGGTCAGGGAAAGCCTCGCCTACCAGTCTCACAAGTTGCTTCTCCGCGTTTTCGGCAATTAAGTCCGTTTTCGTCACCACGGTCCAAATTGGAATTTCCATAAACAGCGGACTGAATTCAGACAACTCCTGCTCGATCGCCCTCGCATTGGCGATCGGATCACTCCCATCTACAGGCATAATGTCCACCAGATGGAGTAATAGTCGAGTCCGCACTAGATGACGAAGAAAGCGCATCCCGAGGCCGGCTCCCTGCGAAGCCCCGGGAACGAGCCCTGGTATGTCGGCGACCACAAAATTAGCATCCTCCGCGACACGCACGACGCCGAGATTAGGGATCAACGTCGTGAAAGGATAATCCGCTATTTTTGGTCGGGACGCGGAAATTCGGCTAATCAGCGTCGATTTTCCTGCGTTTGGCAGGCCTAGTAATCCGACGTCCGCAATAACCTTTAATTGGAGGCGGAGCATCCGTGTATCGCCTGGATCGCCCTTCGTCGTTCGTCGGGGGGACCGGTTGGTACTCGACTTAAAAAATACGTTACCGCGGCCAAATTGACCACCTCGGGCTACACAAAAACTATCTTCGGGATCGGTGATATCCCCTACTACCTCGAGAGTTTCATCATCAATGATAGTCGTTCCAATGGGGACAGCGACAATCAGGTCCGCTCCATTCCTCCCGGTACGGTTCGCGCTCCCGCCAGCGCTACCATGTTCAGCCCGAATAAGTGGCTGAAAACGAAGGTCCACCAAGGTATTGAGGGACTTATGGCCAACTAGGAAGACGGAGCCTCCATTTCCCCCATTTCCACCATCTGGCCCACCCCGGGCGATATTGCGTCCACGGAAGAATGATAGGCACCCGTTGCCGCCTTTTCCCGCTTGAACACGGATGGTTACCTCATCAACAAATTTCATGGTGACACATGGGTGACAACGTAGCGAAGCGTCTAACCGGGCCCGTCGGCTATTACAGTAAAGACTAGGCGGTTGTAACGCTAACGTACGTTCTTTTTAGACGACCGCGCGTCGCATAACTAACCTGGCCGCCGACTTTGGCAAAGAGCGTATGGTCTCGACCGCAGCCAACGTTAGCGCCAGGGTGTATCCGAGTACCACGCTGACGAACAATGATGTTGCCAGCCAGCACGGATTCACCGCCGTACTTTTTGACACCCAGTCTCTTAGATTCAGAGTCTCGGCCATTTCTGGTACTTCCACCTGCTTTCTTGTGCGCCATGGTTAATTCCCAGCTAGTGTGAAATCGCCGTTATCCGAACTTCAGTATAACCCTGCCGATGTCCAGCCCGTCGGAGATAGTTCTTTCGACGTTTAAACTTGACGACTCGAATCTTTCGGCCGCGCCCTTGGCTAAGTACTTCCCCCTTAACCTTTCCGTCTTTAACGAACGGCGCACCGACTTCTACATCGTCCCCGTCCGCTACAACCATTACCCGGTCAAAAACGATATCGTCGCCTGGCTCGCCACCAAGCGTTTCTAATCGAACCACGTCGCCTTCGCTAACGCGGTGCTGTTTTCCACCACTCTCAAAGACCGCAAACATCTATTCTATCCTTGGAAACGTGACCCTCATTCAACGCCAATTTCACCGGAAAGAGGCAAGCTGTACTACAATGAATTCCGTCAAGGACGAGAATTCCGGCCCCATAAAAAGGCGCGTAATTCTACGAACTAGCCATAACGATTACAACGAGCTCAGCCGTGACCGTGTATCGTTAACTGAGCGTCTTGGAGCACCAGATATATGGGGATAACCCCGGCAGCACAACTTGTCACGCGGATCACGAGAGGTTCTGACTTAGACGATGTCTTCAGTGTTGTCCGAAACGATTTCGCAAAAGTAGATGCGCTCATTCCTCGACAGTTGACCAGTGATATCGCTTTGGTAAGCGAGATAGGGCGATATATCGTAGATTCTGGAGGAAAACGCTTACGGCCACTGATCGTCTTATTGGTCGCGCGAGCCAGCGGATATCAAGGAGATGCACACGTTCGATTAGCGACCCTTGTAGAATTTCTCCATACGGCCACGCTACTTCACGATGATGTGGTTGATCAGTCTGGTCGGCGTCGCGGAAAGGCGACGGCTAACGCGTTGTGGGGAAATGCGCCTAGTGTCCTCGTGGGCGATTTTCTCTATTCGAGAGCATTTCAGTTGATGGTCGATCTAGACAGTATGGATCTCATGGCAATCATCAGCGATGCAACCAACGTCATCGCCGAAGGGGAGGTACTTCAGCTAGAAAATATTGGCAACGCGGAGCTCACAGAAAACGACTATCTTGAAATCATCCGTTGTAAAAGCGCGCTTTTGTTCCAAGCGGCTGCGCATACAGCTATCGTTCTTTCCAACGACGATCCAGACACCATTAGTGGTTATCGAAATTTTGGACTTCATTTCGGGCTTGCGTACCAACTTGTCGACGACTGGCTGGATTACGCTGGCGATAGCCAGCTCATGGGGAAAAATGTTGGCGATGACCTCGCGGAAGGAAAAGTGACCCTACCGCTCATAGCCACCATCAAAGAAGGTTCACGCCAAGAAGCAACGTTAGTGCGCAACGCAATTAGTTCGCGTTCTGACAGACACCTTCGCAACGTCATTAAAGCCGTGTGTAGATCCGGCGCGTTGGATTACACGAAATCTCGGGCTGAAGAGGAGGCCGGCCTAGCGCTAGAATGTCTAGCGTCTCTGCCTCGCAGCGTATACCGTGACGCGCTAGAAAACCTAACCACGTTTGCGACATCGCGAATGCGCTAGAAATAACTAGGTTTTCTAAGGCAGAATGATCTAGTCGACCCGCAGTCTCCTTGGTAACAGGTATCAATCGGAGTGTAGCTCAGCCTGGTAGAGCACCGCCTTCGGGAGGGGACGAGCTTCAAACGCTAGAATGAGCTAATGAAAAGAAAGTATCTTGTTTTTTTCGCTATTTGTGTGATTGGGTATATCTTGATCGCATTTGTTGCAAATCAGTGACGGTGGAAATTGGTAGAAAAGGCTGGATTAATGCTGGAATATTATGACCAGCATCGCTGAAACCCTTACGGAGTGTAGCTCAGCCTGGTAGAGCACCGCCTTCGGGAGGCGGGGGCCGTAGGTTCAAATCCTATCACTCCGACCAAATTTCCCAAGAAATTAATGGGTCCTATTGCCTTAACGAATTATCCGAACTCAAGTCCTTTCAATTGACCATCTCCCCGCCATTTCGCTAATAGCTTATTGAAGGCGTTGAGTCCGGGCGCATAAGACTCCGCACCTATCCCGCGACCGGCCGCAACATCGCCTTCATTGTTGTAATACCCAGGCGTACAAGCCTCAAAAAACGCCGTATTGCTGAGCGCCAATCGCCGAATCGTTCCGACCCACTCTGCCTCGGCTTCCGAGGTGGGATGAACATATCGGGCGTCGCGAGAAATGACCTCGTTGACGATGTACGCGACGTGTTGTGCTTGATCGTCAAGAACGGCTGTGAGGTTGACCGAGAAAGCGTTTTGGGAAAATCCCACCTGGAAGCAATTGGGGAACCCATGACTCGAGAAACCGTGCAACGTTCGTAATCCATCGGCCCAATAATCCGAAAGAGTCACTCCATTCTGACCATGAATCTCGTAGCCGGAGCGTCGGGTATAGGACGTACCCACCTCAAAACCTGTAGCGAAAATAATGCAATCGACGTCATAGGAAGTCCCATTCGCGATTACTGCGTTGTCAACGATCCGGTCCACGCCTTGGGACGCACTGGTATCGACAAGAGTTACATTTTCTCGATCGAAGGTGGGTAGGTATTCGTCGTTAAATGTCGGGCGTTTGCAGAACTGCCGATACCATGGTTTCAATGCTTCAGCAGTTTCAGGATCCTCAACGTATTTATTGACGCGCGCACGAATTCCATTCATTTTCTTGAAATCAGCTAGTTCGGCGAGCGCAGCGGCTTCTTCCATCGAGATTTGTTCGTGATCGCTTTGACGCATCATGCTCGCAAGCGTACGAAAGATGTCGGTCCATCCGTCGTTAACCAAGTCTTCTTCAACCGGTCGGCCAATTACCATGTCATTGAAATTCTCTCGACGCGCTCGTTGCCAACCGGGCTTTAACGACTCTGCCCACTCGGGATCCGTCGGCGTATTGCCGCGTACGTCAACGGACGACGGTGTTCTTTGAAACACATAAAGATGTTTGGCATGGGCCCCGACGTATGGGGCCGCTTGGATGGTGGTCGCACCGGTACCAATCATGGCGACAACTTTGTCGCCCAACTTCGCCAAGTTCCCGTTGTGATCACCTCCGGTGTAATCGTAATCCCAACGGCTGGTATGAAACGTGTGACCCTCAAAGTCCTCAATGCCTGGGATCGCAGGTAACTTAGGTCGATTTAATGGGCCCGTTGCCATTACGACAAATCGTGCCTTCATAGCATCATCTCGATCAGTCGACACGATCCACCGCGCGGAATCTTCATTCCATCGCAGCTCCGTCACTTTCGTTTGAAAACAAGCGGTGTCGTACAAGTTGTAGGCTTTAGCAATACGTTGCGAGTGCTCGAAAATTTCAGGCGCGTATGAGTATTTCTCCTTCGGCATGTAGTCGAGCTCTTCTAGGAGAGGTAGATAACAATATGACTCGATGTCACATTGCGCACCCGGATAGCGGTTCCAGTACCAGGTGCCACCGAAATCGCCACCGGCTTCAACGATACGTATATCATCGATACCGGCTTCTCTAAATCGTGCTGCAGCGAGCAACCCGCCAAATCCACCGCCAATGATGATGACGTCCACCTCATCCTCAAGCGGTTCTCGCGAGAAACCTGTTTCGACGTAGGGATCGTCAACAACATGTGCAAACGCGCCGGTAACCTCGACGTACTGTTCATTCGCATCGGGTCGCAGACGTTTGTCGCGCTCCTCCCGATATTTCTCACGAAGAGCGTCGGGATCAAATCCCAGATTGGAATACTTACGCGGTAGTACCGTGCTCATTGTCGTTTACCTCCCCACCATTAGACCTAGGACGTGCTTCGGATAAATATCTCTCGCGAGTCGTCTTTATTCAACCTCCTTTCCACAGCCTGCTTCGGATCGATTCCTCGTCGGTGATCGCACGGCACAAACCGCTGCCGCGAATAGTCGTCCTATTCGCGGTCGAACGAGTAGCAATGACCGATTACGTTTCTCCTTGCCCTGGAACTCCAAAGGCTACCGGGCGTATGGGAAAGCCTGCGCCTCCGACTATTTTCTACCACCTACCCGGGTCCACGACGACCCTATCACGCGTGTTCAACTATCCTTGTTCGTCGCAAGACAACATCACCGTTTGTCTCTTGTCGTCACACCAGGCCATTTTTCTTATATACATCAATAGGTTATAATGACCGTTCGATACTCAAGAAACTCCTTATCCGACCAGGCTCAGCCGATACCTCGGCTGACATTCACAATCACCAGTGAACACCCAGGTACGCGATCATGACTTGTCTCTTTGGTCCTTTCGTTATTTCAGAGAAAATTCTGCACTTTCGCGGATTTGCACGGGTTCGAACAAACCTATCTGTCTTCGACCGCTGGTTCGCTCGTGATTATTAGAATTTTTTGCCTGGTCTGCCTGGCTTGGACTATCGACACGATGGGAGACCCTGTTGACTACGATTACACCTATATCGAAGGTCACTACGTCCACGGCGATAAAGACGGTTTGCGAGGCCGTGCATCGGTAGCCCTACCTGCGTCTCTCTATCTCTACGGAGAGGCAGACGCATTCGATATAGACGGTGAAAACAAAGACCTCAAGACATCCGATTATCAATTTGGCGTTGGTTTCCATATCGCCGCCGATCGTTTGGCGAGTAAATCCTCATATCTCAAAGTTCTCAAAGTGCTGCCCTTGGACGGGGTCGACATTTTCGTTGAAGCTGGCCCTCGTAATTGGGATTTCGAGTCGAACGATAGAAGCCGAAGCGGCAGCGATGTCGCTGCAAGAATCGGTTGGCGTTTCGGCAACCCATACAGCTGGCAGTGCGTCGTCGCCGCGGGAATCCAACGACACGCGAAAATGTCACGCTCGATCGACCAAGACACGCTTACGCAACTCGCTACATCTCAAGACGACGCCGATGTCGACGATTACGTCGAGTTCACCGGTTCAACCGAGGCTATTTACGGTTTCAAATTCTTGTGGAATCTCCGCAAGGCCTCTCTAGTCGTCGGCGTTGAAGGCAGTTCTTGGGATTCGCAAGGAGTTACCGTCGGACTACGCTTCGTACCATAGAACCAGGGATTGGTCGGCCCTAGCTCTTTGATCCGCAGCCGTTGATTCAGCCTACGTCGTCTATTTTTCGTTGTAGTCGGCGCATCCCATGCAGCCAACGTTCCAGATCATTGGTTTTGCGTTCCATCCAAGTTTGGGCAATTTCGTCCGTCAAAATAAGAAATCGCTCATCGCGAATCGATTGAACAACCATATCGGCGACTTCTTCCGGCTCCTTCACAGGGCCCGCTGCGGCGCGTGCAAACGGAGAATCTCCACCCCCAAGCATGGGTGTATTCACTCCGAGTGGTGCTAACAAAGACGTTCTAATGCCACGATCGTGGTAGGTGATCGACAACCACTCGGCCAGACCGACCACTGCATGTTTAGTTGTGGCATAGGTAAGATTTCCTTGAGACGTAAGGATACCCGCCATCGACGCCGTGTGAACGAGATAGCCATCGCCCCGCGCCAACATCGAAGGCAGCACCGCACGAACTGCATATACATGACCCATGACGTTGATTTGCCATTGTTGCTGCCATGTGTCTACCGGTGTGGAAATCGGATCACCCCCGGTTGCCACCGCTGCATTGCTAAAGAATAAGTCAATCTCCCCGAGCTCCGTCTCACACGTTTTAACGAGAGCACCCACGTCTTCTTCCCTCCCCACATCGCAAGAGACTGCGATAGCGCCAATGTCATCGGCAACCGCGCGCGCGCCTTCTACGTTTACGTCAGCAACCGCGACTTTCGCCCCTTCCTCGCAAAACGCGCGGGCACATGCCGCACCGATCCCACTCGCGCCTCCTGTAACCACTACCACTCGTCCGTGTAATTCCATAATTTTTTCCTACTGAGCGAAAAAGCTAACTTAGCCGATATCGCGTGGTTTGCCGATGCTCGCCAAGTACTACGCGTGACGAAATCTTCTGAATCAGTATGTCGACTTTCGAATAATATGACGGCGACGAAGTTCGATGGTGAGTGATTGAAGATGCACGAGGAAGATCTCCTTTTTTCAGGTCTTAAGGTATTGGATGTCGGTTCGTGGATAGCGGGGCCTGTTTCGGCAACCATTTTGGCCGACTTTGGCGCTGACGTGATCAAAGTCGAAATTCCGGGTTCGGGGGACCCTTATCGTGGACTAGCGATAGCACCGGGAACACCCGATGCCGAAATTAATTACACCTGGGTTCAAGACGCTCGTAACAAGCGGTCGATCACACTAAATCTAAAGACCGAGACGGGAAAGACGATTCTTCGCCAGCTGGCCCAAGACTGCGACGTCTACGTCACCAATCATCCGTTGCACATGCGGCGCGACCTGGGCCTTACCTACGACGACATTAAAACCATCAACCCGAATGTAATTTATGCCTCGCTCACCGCCTACGGAGAAAACGGGCCCGAACGGGATCGTGAGGGATTTGATCTCGTCGCGTATTGGGCTCGCAGCGGCTTGATGGATCTAGTGCGATCGCCGGGTTCACCGCCGGCGCAGTCGCTTCCGGGGATGGGCGATCATCCAACAGCCGTAGCACTTTACGCCGCAATAGTGACAGCGCTTTTAAGACGCGAACGAACTGGCAAGGGAAGCATGGTTCATACCTCGTTGATTGCCAACGGGGTGTGGTCTGCGTCATGCATTGCATCGGCCGTATTCGCCAAGGGTGACTTCTCCAACTACCCAAGCGTAGCCGCACGACACTTTACCCGCGAGCTCTACGAAACTTCGGACAATCGCTTTTTACAGTTCACGATGGTCCGATCCGATGAAGAGATCGAGGCCTTTTTCCACGTCCTCGAGGCGTCGTATCTCCTAGAGGATCCACGGTTCAATTCGAGACGAGCCCGCATTGAGTCTGGTGGAGCATTAGCCCGGGAGTTGCGTCCGCTGCTACGAAGCCATAACGCCGACCACTGGATCTCAGTTTTCAACCGAGCATCCGTCCCAGTATCAATGGTGGGGACCCTCGCCGATCTGGCCGAAGATCCGCAGCTGAAAATCAACAACATTATTAAACCGCCCGAAGAAGACGTCGGTACGCAATGGGTGATCAATCACCCAATAAACGTTGATGGATTACCGGTACGAGGCGTTAAAAAAGCCCCCGACATCGGAGAGCACACCAAAGAGATCCTCCACGACCTAGGCTACCCGGATAACGAAATCGAGAAGTTACGTACCGAGGGGGCTATTTAGACAGCTCTTCAGTTGAGCAAAATGCTTCGTTACGCCTGTGGCTTTCGCACTCGAAATATTGCCGTATGCTGAACGCGGGCAACCGCTCTGTCGGCAGCGTCCCGGATTTCCGTGTCATTAACGATGTAGTGGTGTCCTTTTCGCTCGTACACGTCGCGACAAATCCCTGCGACATAATAGGTTTGACCGACCTGCCCGCGGCGGAGATGTTGTATGCGACTCTCCGTATGAATTGATGGCCCGTAGTTGTACGAATGATGTAGCCAATGGATGGGTTGCTCCGCTATCCACGCCGGATGAACGGAAGCGTCCGACCCGAAAAAACAATCCAAGCTCTCCTGTTGTTTATCCCGCGCATAAGCTTCCGCATCAGCGACCGACAAATGTACTTCCCGGGTCCGTAATTCCTCACCCAACGGCGCATCCCTAAGGGTGAGGTCCGGCATGCAATCTGGCATCGGCTCAGGCGGCCGTCGACTTGGGATCCCTACATCTCCTAACCACGGAGCTTCGCCTCTTCCGACTCGACCGGAAAGACAGGACACCTCGTCGATATCTCGACGAACGTCGAAAAGTCCATCGTCGCCAAGGATAACCACCAGATCATCGTTTGGATAAATGGGCTGACGAAACCGAACCTGGACCCAACCAAAATTAAGCCATTGGTTCCCCAGCGTCTCGACAAAGAACGACGCAGCCCAACCGTACGCCGTCGCTCCACCTACGAGCGCGCCTTGAAATCCATAATCCCTAGCTCCCGATGTTGAATGAATCGCGTTAGATTTCTCCGCATCCGGGTTTTTCATAAAAGCGCGGAGATGGCGGCGGCTAGGCATCAGCATCCGCCGGGTGAATTCGAAATCCGCTGATTGGGAAACGATACCCGCGAGATTCAACGAGGGTTCCTCGCGCGCGCAATTGAGGGCAGTCGTACAAGTCGTCCACCGACTGCACCAACGCGAAGGTAAGATGATGTTTTTCCGCTTCGGCAAACCACTCTTTGGCACTACGCGAACTAAAAGCGTTCACCATAAGCTCTGAATATTCCGACCAATTCTGCATACGCCCTTCAGCAGTTTGGAAGTGAACTTCGGCGAGACGGGGTTCCCCGGTCAACTTCGCCACACCTTCCATGGGCACGTTCATGACAGCACCGGGTGCACAGTATAGATGACCTTCGCGGGTTGGCACCATTCTGAGTGCGTGCTTGACCCTTCCTTCGCGTCTGGCGACTTCGCCGGTAGCAGCGTATCGCCCGACTTGGCTTTGAACGAAGCCAGTCAGCACGTCCGAAATCACGAAATCAATGAGGCGACCGTGGCGCTCGTTCCGACTCTCCATATAAGCCGCAATGATCAGAGACGCTGCAGCAACACCACCAGTCATTTCCGCCGCCCATGGAGGCAGACGCTGGGGCAGCTGGTCGTATTCGCCCGTAAGGCTCATAAATCCACTCTTCGCCTGGAGCGAATCTTCATCCCAATTCCGCGGTCCGTCCATCCCAAAACCGCTAATCACGGCGACAACTGAAGGCCCATCGACATTGGCTATTGATGCATCCCCGATCACGATGTCAGACGAACGGACAAGGCTCTCGAACGACTCATCGACGATCTTTTTACCGTGGTCCAAGAAGGCGTCCCCGCCACCGTTAGAATCACCCCAGCGGTACTCGGTGCTTCGGTTTCCGACCCGCCTAACATCCCAGCCCAAATCCACGAATTGCTTCGCGGCCGCGGCCACGGCAACGGAACCCGCTACTTCCAATACCCGGCGCCCTGGAGATCGTTGCAATTTCTTGCGGCGGGACCACGGCGACTTCACTTTGATCGACTCAAAACGACCCCAATTGCGCTCGCGTTGATCAACTCGACTAAGCAGCCCCCGCTCGATGGCAAGGGGTATATCGGGGTCTGGTTTTATGCCGAAACGTAGTTGCTTTTGACCGACGACCCCATCCTGGGCAAGGTTTTCGATAGCAGACGATTCATACCCGGCAATTTCTTTCAAGATTTCTTCGTTATGTTCCCCGATGGCGGTGGCCGTCCAGACCGAGTCAACGCCCCCACCCCATACTGGACCCGATGTCACCTGTGTCCCTGCGACCACAAAGCATCCCCTACTCCAACGGTCGTGGTCTCGGACAACGTCCGCGACATCGGCAGTCTCAATGTTGACGCTCGCGCTTGGACCGGGTCGATTCGCGTGCTTTGAGCGCTCAGCTACCACCGTCCCAATATGGCTGACGCCCGTCTCGTACAACGAAACCTCCACGTGGCGAGGTCCCGGTCGTTCACGCCGTTCATCCAACGCCCCGAGCAAGGCTACCAATAGATATAAGCCACAGACATGATCCGCATACGTGATCGTTCCGGGTCTTCCAGGTGTGTTGGAACCCGGCTCTCCGATCATGCTGTTCTGCCCAGACATGGCTTCCGCGCCTGGCCCGAATAACGGTCTATCTTTCCACGGACCCGTCGTCCCAAACCCGGTCACGGAACAATAGATAACGTTATCGTTTACCTGTCTGATCTGGTCAAAGTCGATTTGGAACTGACGCATGACCCTCGGAGTAAAGTTGTGTGCGACGACGTCCACGTTTGCCGCAATGGCGCGGAAAACGTCAGGACCTCCCGCTTTCGAAAGATCTAAACCAACGCTTTTTTTGTTACGAAAATAGTGAATGTCTTGGAGAAGCGGGGCGCCTCGCGCATGGGACTGAATGCGAATCACTTCCGCGCCCAAATCCGCCAGATGCCGAGTCGCAAACGGAAGCGCAGCCGCTTGTTCCATCGAAAGAACCCTTATTCCCGTAAGCGGTTTCACGATCCCCAATGAACCCAATTCACTTCGACGCGTAGGTCTTGTCGGAAACGGAAGACGTCCCCCAATCCATCAGCTCCGAGGGCTTGACCCGCAGAGTGAAGCAAGTCCGTACTCAACATGTCACTTTCGTTCTCATGTTTTATCCAACCGATCAATCGCGAGTAGGATTGAAACAAACCAGAGTCTTTTCACTTACCGTCCATTCTGACCGATCAAGTCCTATGGCCGTTAACAGAGCCGGATATAGGGGTTCCGTGACGTCAACGTAAAACGTTACCACTCTGATCTAACCGGGAGTACTGTCGATGCCTCTTGATTGCCCCAATCAATCTTTGACGCTTTTTTTATAATGGCCCAAATCGCAAAAACTCAGGACACCCGATGAAATACCTACATACGATGGTACGCGTTACAGATATAGACGCTTCACTAGATTTTTATTGCAACAAACTCGGCCTGGAGGAACTACGTCGTATCGACAACGAGGCCGGCCGGTTTACGCTTGTATTTCTCGCTGCGCCCGGCGATTCAAATGCACAGGTCGAATTAACCCATAACTGGGATCCCGAGCCTATGAACGGCGGTCGTAATTTTGGGCATCTCGCCTACAGCGTCGAAAACATCTACGCAACGTGCCAACGGTTGTTGGACGGTGGAATCACTATCAACCGCCCTCCCAGAGACGGTTACATGGCGTTCGTCCGTTCGCCCGACAATGTCTCGGTTGAAATTTTGCAGCACGGACAACCGCTCGCCCAAGAGGAGCCATGGAAGTCGATGCCAAATACGGGCGAATGGTAAAGACCGTCTCGAAGCTGAGAGACGTGACAATCAAATAACGTGGAATAGCCTCACACCCTCAGACCATTAGAAGCGGGTTAGCTCTGTTATTCTGTCCGTCCAATTCATGTACCGCGGGCGTACCTTATGTCGCTGTCGTTAGGCGTCCACATCGGACAACAAAATCTATCTATGGACCAACTCCGCGCTCTGTGGCGCAGACTAGATGACGCAGGTGTCGATTGGATCTCTGTTTGGGACCACCTCTATGAGGCACCTTATCAGGGCGGCAACGGGTCACACTTTGAAGCACTATCGACCCTGGCCACACTGGCCGCCGATACCCAACACGCCCGAATCGGCTGCCTCGTGTTTTGCATCGGCTATCGAAATCCGGCTTTGTTAGCCAAGGCAGCGACAACACTCGATCACATAAGTAATGGTCGTTTTGAGCTGGGTCTCGGAGCGGGTTGGCACATATGGGAAGCAGTAGCTCACGGATATCCATTCCCCGACATCGGGACCCGCTTGGATATGCTTGAAGAGGGGGTTGAGATCATCCGTCAAATGCTGACGCAAGAGAGAACGAGTTACTCGGGAAAACACTATCAAGTCGATGAAGTGAGTTGTTTGCCACGTCCCCAACAATCGAAACTTCCGGTATGGATCGGGGGCAGAGGGGAAAAACGTACCCTTGAACTTGTTGCCCGATACGCCGATGGGTGGAATGCGGCTTATGTCGGCCCCGAGGAGTTTAAGCACCTGAATGGAGTGCTTGAAGAGTGGTGCTCAACATATGGCAGAAATTCCTCAGAAATTAAGCGCGGAGTCAACGTCGCGTTTGCCATGGGTATCGATCAATCGAGCGTCGCATTACAACAAAAAGCATTGCACGATTCCTGGGGGAATGCTGCAGCTAACATAAGCGAAGGGGCGCTATTGTGTACTCCCGACGCCGCATCCGAACGAATTATCGAATACTTCGAAAGCGGAGTGGACGAACTCAACATCGCCCTGCGCGCTCCATGGGATGACGCAGCTCTCGAGGTCTATCTTGAAGACGTCATCCCTACGGTCAGAAAAGCCGCAGAATAACGCATCGGTTTTGATCGAAGCCGGCTAACCCTTGCGAAGTCACACATCGTCGATTAACTCCGAAAAAGCGATAAGGCGTTGGGCTTCTTCGTAGTGAAGTTTCTCAATCAGTTGGCCATTCATAACGGCAACGCCCTTCCCCGCGGATAGCGCCTGGGCCCATATTCTTGTGATCTGTTTCGCACGAAGCAGCGCTGACTCTTCTATTCCGAATATGCGGTTTGCGGTCTCAATCTGGGATGGGTGGATCAGACACTTTCCATCGAACCCCAAGTTACGGCCCTGCTCGCATATCCGTTCGAATGTTCTTTTGTTCTCAAGGTCGAGGTGTACGCCGTCTAGAACGTCGCGATGCTCCGAACGTGCGGCGTTCACACATCTCGAAAGCGCATAAAGCACACTGTCACGATTGTCGCTGTGTCGAGCCCTCAAGTCGGCTACTAAATCACTCGTACCCATAACCAATACATCCGCGGGTGATTCCGCAATCTTCTCCACGTTGGTAACACCCCGGGGCGTTTCGATCATGACCCAGATATCCTTTCTCGGGCCATCGGAAGCGTCGAGATGCTCGCGTACCTCAACGACCTGCTCCACCTGCTCCACCTTCGGGAAAAGAAGGCCGTCGGCGCCAGTCGTGACCAATGCTTCGATGTCGTCGTGCCACCAGGACGTTTCGGATCCGTTGCAACGAACCACAAGTTCCCGATTTCCGTAACCGCCTTGCTCTATGGCTTCTTGGACTAGTCCTCTCGCATGAATTTTTGAGTCAGCGGCCACTGCATCTTCTAGATCGAAAATAATGACGTCACATGCCAAGGAGCGTGCCTTTTCCATAGCTCGACGATTAATCCCTGGCATGAACAATGCCGAACGACGCGGTCTCACCGATAAAGTCTCCATACCTCAGCCATAGACACGCAAACAGACCCCGTCACAGGGCTCGCCGCCAATAGTTTTGAAGGTATTAAGCCACTTTCGGTCGCGATTCGTACCACTCCATCAACGTTCAAATCGAGGCAAGCCTTCATCCAGCTGTACGCCAAACGTATTCAAAGCCATTGCTAGCATCGTGTATTGTCCCACCGTAAAAACGATGTCCATGACCTGTCGCGTATCGAAGAGCTCGTTGAGCCTTCCCCATATGTCGGCAGACAGCATCTTATCGCTTATCAGCTCGTCGGCGGCGTCGCACAGTAGTTTTTCGGGTTCGCCCAAACCATCACCGTTGCTTCCTATAGCCCGAATTTCGCGATCCTCTAAGCCGGCCTCTCGAGCGATTACGACGTGTTGTCCCCACTCGTACTCCGAGTTGACGAGCTTTGCAGTCCGTAGGATCAATACTTCTCGCTCCCTTACTTTGATCGTCGATTTACCCAGGACGTGATTCGCAAAAACGAGCCAACGACGCAGTAGGTCTGGATGATGAATTAGCGTTCCGAATACATTGAAGACTCGACCACCAGCTACAAAGGGCTGCATTAGATCCCTCTGTGCTTGATCCCAATCAGATTCGGACAGTGGCGCGATCCGTGGTTTTGACAAGCGCATGTTTACCTCTCTCCCAAAGAATTAATTTTATTGTCCATTTTGCACGTCCTACGTCGATTTCGTTTTTACCGGGTTTCGTAGGCATCTGTCACAACGTACTATCCCGACAATACATTTTTAGCACAGGGTATCGTCATGGCTTTTCGCGCGATCGAAGAGACTCAATTCGGCGTCTCCATGTTCCCAACCGATTATTCAATTCAACCCGTGGAGCTCGCGAATGCGGTCGAGGCACGAGGCCTCGACAGTTTGTTTTTCCCGGAACACACACATATCCCTGCAAGTCGAAAATCACCCTTTCCGGGCGGGGGTGACTTGCCAAAACAGTACTGGCATAGCCACGACCCATTCGTCGCCCTCGGAGCTGCTGCTGCCGTAACCGAGCGTATTCTTTTAGGAACCGGGATATGCCTAATCATCGAACGTGATCCGATTACCACAGCAAAGGAAATCGCTTCACTCGATATGATTTCGAACGGTCGAAGCGTTATCGGTATTGGCGCTGGTTGGAATCGCGAAGAGATGGAAAATCACGGCGCCAATTTTTCGAGTCGCTGGGCCATTGTCCGAGAAAAGGTACTCGCCATGCGAGAAATTTGGACGAAGGAGGACGCTGAATTTCACGGCGAGCACGTCGATTTCGACCCGATTTGGTCGTACCCCAAACCTATACAGAAAAACGGTCCGCCGATTTGGATCGGGGCGAACTCAAAGTGGGTCTTCGATCGTATCGCCGATTACGCCGATGGCTGGATGCCCATCGGGGGGTTAGGGTCTGGGAACATGGACCGACTGCGCGACGCATTCGAAGCCCACGACAGAAAAGTCGAGGACCTCGATTTAGCACTGTTCGGTAGCCCAATGGACGCGGATCAGGCGCGCGGAAGGATCGAACAGGGTTTCGACCATCTCATCTTTAATCTGCCCTCGGAGACAGCGGATAAGGTTCTGCCTATCCTCGATCGTTGCGCGGAGGTCGTAAAAGCAATTCGCGGTTAAACGAAACAAAGTCGATTTACTTCCAAAGACCCGGGAACCGAATTGCATCAACTTTGAGCCATGGCGGCAAAAACCCTACTCATCGTATATCACTCCAAGACCGGGAAGACTGGACGTCTCGCCGACGCCGTCTACGAAGGCGCAAACGACGCCCTGTTCGAGACAGTTTCCGTAACCATGAAAACTGCGCAAGAAGCTGGCCCCAAAGATCTTATTGAGTCCCACGGATTATTGCTTGGCACGCCCGAGAACTTCGGTTACATGTCCGGCGCCATGAAGGACTTCCTCGATCGAACTTTCTACGAGGTCGAAGGAAAAATCCAACCACTTCCGTACGCAACATTCATCAGCGCTGGGAATGATGGGAGCGGTGCTTTGCGGGCCATCCGGAGAATTGCCAACGGCTACCCATTTCAAGAAGTCCAGGAGCCAGTGATCGTCGTTGGAGACCCGACACCCGATGATCTCGATAGATGCAAAGAGTTAGGTATGGCGCTTGGCGCAGGTATCGACGCAGATATTTATTAAGTCAGGCGCTGATGCTCAACGGGTATCCCGCACGTACATCTCGATTCAATTCGCGCCGGGCCCACGCATATCCTATTAGGCCCACCAGGACGTTGCTCACTGCGATCGCGACAAAAACGCCTCGATACGCCCAGAAAAAATCGAGAACTAGCGCAAGAGGTATCTGCACGACGACCATACGAAGTATTGAAATCACGAGAGACGGCATCGGTCGGCCTAACGCTACAAAGTATGTGGTCGCCATCATCGTGACGCCGAAAAAGCCGAAAGTGATCGGCACGATCAACATGTAATCATAGGCAGCTCCGATTACGTCCGCATCGTCAACCACGGCGCCCACAATCGAGTTTCCGAACGCAGCCAGGACGGCGAAAGCGAACAATCCCCACGCCATTGAAAACCGATACGTAATTGAAAGCGCCGTCCGAATACGCTCATTTTTTCTAGCACCATAGTTCTGGCCTACGAATGGACCGATGCTGGATGAAAGAGCCATAAGTATCATGGTTGCCAACGACTCAATTCGGGTGGCAACTCCAAACGCCGCAACAATGGCGTGCCCATGAACAGCTAAAAGCGCCATTAGAACGCTCATGGACACAGGGCCGATCAAGCTTGAGGCCATCGACGGAACGCCGATGCGCAAAACCTCTGCCCAAGAACGAATCATCTGCTTGAGAGAACCCGGAGGTCCGAAGAGTCCGAATCGACGGAAAATAACGAGCGCGTAAATAGAGGGTGCCGCACGCGATAGGATGAATGCCCATGCCGAACCGTTCACCCCGAAACCATCGATATCGGCAAAACCAAATATCAATGCCGGTGCAATCAATACCTGAAGGACTGCGCCAGAAGTCATGATAATGCCAGGCGTTCGAGCATCTCCGAGCGCTCGCACCATCATCCCTCCGACCATGGGTATCGCAAATAACGGTAGCCCCACAAACCATATGCGCACATAAGAAACCGTGATTGGCAGGATCGCTTCGCCCGCCCCTTGCCATTGAAAGAGAACGGGCGCGTAGACATATCCCAAAGCTGAGATCACAACAATTAAAAGCAACACCAAAATCAATGTGTGCGCGCCGATGAGAATACATCGTTCTCGGTCACCACCACCGAGCACGCGCGACATAATTGAAGTCGCACCTACGCCGAGTCCCATGGAGACGCTCGACACGGCCATCACTAGCGGAAACGTAAAGCTAACCGCGGCTAGTTCCGAGGTCCCAATCCAACCGATATAGACCGTATCGATCATCGACGCTCCGATCATCGACGAGATACCGAGGAACATCGGTGCGGTCAGCCGGGTTAGGTGTCGGGTGACCGAGCCCGAGGTGAGATCAAAGACGGCCACTACTGGGTTCCCTGCACGACGACCACGGAACGCGAAACGCCAGTGGTTTGCTCGCCAATCATGATACCACCCCGATGATTCAAGCTAAAAAACCGCACCGCGAAAGAAGCTCGGGGTATATTACCTACCGCAATTTTGGAACCTAGTTTTGACCGAACGCACGGCCAACATCCTCCAGAGCATCAGCGCGATTTCCCCCGCCGAATGGAACCGTTGCGCAAACCCAGCCAGCGAGGAATACAACCCATTTCTAGACCACCGTTTCCTTCGAGCGTTAGAAGAGAGCGGTAGTGCTGTGGCTGAAACGGGATGGCAGCCATTTCATCTTTGCCTCAAAGAATCGACAACCACGGTCGCTGTTGCACCCATCTACCTAAAATCTCACTCAAGGGGAGAATACGTTTTTGATTCTGGGTGGGCCGATGCGTTCTACCGAGCAGGTGGAGAGTACTACCCTAAGATGCAAGTCAGCATTCCATTTACTCCCGCCACTGGACGCCGACTACTCGTGAGCGACTTGCCAGAGCGAGACCAGATCGAAGAACAACTGTTGCACGCCCTCGTCCAAGTCGCACAACAAATCAAAGTCAGCTCGCTACACATGACCTTCCTACCTAAGGCGCAATGGGACCGAGCCGGCAAGTTCGGGATGCTGCAACGGATGGATACGCAGTTCCATTGGCGCAACGACGGTTACGATACGTTCGAAACGTTCCTGGAACATCTGTCCTCGAAGAAACGCAAGAACATTCGTCGTGAACGGCGCGACGCCGTCGCTAATGACATTACCATCGAATGGATTACCGGAAGCGATCTTAAAGAAAGTCACTGGGATGCGTTTTACGACTTCTACATCGATACCGGCAATCGCAAGTGGGGGGCCGCTTATCTCTCGCGTTCTTTCTTTAGCTTGATTTCAGAACTCATGCCTGAACGTACGTTACTGATATTGTGTAAAAGAAATGGACGCTATATCGCCGGCGCTATTAACTTTATCGGCGACAAAACGTTATTTGGCCGGAATTGGGGTTGCCGAGAAGACCACCGATTTCTCCACTTCGAAACCTGTTACTACCAAGCCATCGAGTTCGCAATAGCAAATCAACTCGAGTCAGTAGAAGCAGGAGCTCAAGGCTCCCATAAAATCGCTCGCGGGTATCTGGCGCAGCCCACCTACTCAGCTCACTGGGTCCGCGATGCTGGATTTCGCGATGCCATCTCACAGTTCCTCCGAGATGAACGAAGATATGTCGAACAAGACATGGAATGGGTTGAATCGCATACGCCATTTCGGACTAACCTCGACCTGGAACGGTTTCAAGATCGCCTCAAGCTCGATCAAGTACCTGACGAAACCCCTGCGGGGAAAACTCCGACATAAATCGCCAGCACCCTGCAGGCTCATCTTTGTAAACCACTTACACGGAAGTTACACGCTGACTACGTTTTATAACTCGATCTTCGCGTCAGAACCGCTTCTATTCCTTTATGATAAGAGTGGTCCTAGGTCCGGATTTCACATGTACCGCCACTCCATTAAAGCCGTACTCGACGACGACATCGGACTAAATACGCGCGTTCAAATAAATGGTTGGGTTCGCTCGCGACGGACATCGAAAAGCGGCTTTTCATTCCTTAGCATTCACGATGGATCCTGTTTCAACTCCTTACAAGTGGTCGCCGATCAATCGCTGCTTAACTATGAAGTGATTACTGAAATCGCAACCGGGACTGCATTGTGCGTCACCGGAGAAGTTGTGCACTCGCGAGGTCAAGAGCAGGACCGTGAACTTCGCGCCGAGCGAGTCGAAATCATCGGGGCCATCGAGGATCCCGAGTCGTATCCAATCGCGAAAAAACGGCACAGCTTCGAATATCTGCGGTCCATGGCTCATTTAAGGCCAAGAACCAACACTTTCGGGGCAATCGCAAGGGTACGAAATGCCGTCGCTCAAGCTGTACACGACTATTTCGCCACGAATGGGTTCGTCTGGATAAATACCCCTATTATTACCGCGACTGACTGCGAGGGCGCAGGCGAACTTTTCCGTGTCAGCACCTTGGATCTCGCGAACGGGAATGCAGAAAACTATGACCAGGACTTCTTCGGTCAAGAAACATTTCTGACAGTTTCTGGGCAACTGAATGTGGAGCCCTACTGTCTGTCACTGAGCAAGGTCTACACGTTCGGCCCGACTTTTCGAGCAGAAAATTCCAATACTTCGCGTCATCTGGCTGAATTCTGGATGATCGAGCCCGAGATCGCATTTGCCGATCTTCATGCCAACGCAGACCTTGCTGAAGACTTCCTAAAAACAATCTTTCTCCAGGTCCTCGAACGTGTCCCCGAGGACATGCGTTTTTTTGCCGAAAGAATCGATGGGAATGCCATTGAGCGCCTTGAAAAAGTTATATCAAGCGTCTTCGAACGCATGGAATATGGCGACGCGATCAAGATTCTTGAGCAGTCGGATGAGGCCTTTGAACATCCGGTGCGTTGGGGTCTTGACTTACAGTCTGAACACGAGCGATTTCTCACAGAAAAGCACGTGGGTGGCCCCGTCGTCGTGATGAATTACCCCAAACAAATCAAAGCCTTCTACATGCGCTCCAACGACGATGACAAAACTGTCGCGGCCATGGACGTTTTGGTTCCAGGCGTCGGAGAAATCATCGGTGGTAGTCAACGAGAGGAAAGACTCGACAAGCTCGATGAACGTATGGACGCGGCCATGAAAGAGGAACTGTGGTGGTATCGGGACCTACGACGATACGGGTCCGTTCCCCACGCCGGTTTTGGTCTCGGCCTCGAACGTCTCGTTCTTTATATAACGGGCATGGAAAATATACGCGACGTGATCCCCTACCCCCGCGTACCGCACAGCGCTACATTCTGAACGCAGTCACAGCTATAACCGCAGTTCTTACACAAATATGATCAAGTCGCTGAGGAAAATTAGCCTTCGCACGCGTTCTCGCAGCCGATCCTGAAATTCTGATCCTCGATGAAGCGACCGCGAGCATCGATACCGAAACCGAAGTTTTGATCCAGGAAGGACTTCGTGAACTCACCCGAGCACGCACGCCTATCTTTATCGCGCATCGACTACAAACTATTCAACAAGCCGACCGTATTTTGGTATTAGACGATGGCCAATTGAGCGCATTAGGGACTCACGAAGAACTCGTTACATCCGGGGGCCTCTGTTCGACGCTGCATTCTCTGCATCTTCAAGATACCGACGATCCGCCGGTTAATTAATCCAGCAATTCCAGCGCTCGATGGATCAGCGGCTCCATCGATAGTCGCGTCTGTTCCCAGGACGGATCAACCCGTTTGCCGCGCCGATGTAGGCTGAGATTGAACCCGGTGATGATCGCGAACTTGTAAGCGGCTAGCGCCCGAAACCAATTGAGGTCCGGTAGCGGATCACCATATGCCTCCACGTATAGTTCCATCAGAACGTCCGGTTCAAGGAATACCGGGCGACCGGCCCCATCTCCACCCCAAGCTTTTCGATCACTAAACGTACAAATCCAGCCGACGTCGTTAAGCGTGGCGCCGATTCCTGTGAGTTCCCAATCAATAACAGCCATGAGCTTTCCGTCAGCCGAACAAAATAAGTTAGACGTTTGAAAATCCCCATGAAATATTCCCACGGGCGCTTCTTCCGGCAACGTTTCAAGCAGCCGCTCCCGGCAATCCGGGACTCCGGCCAACAACTCCGGATCCGCAGCACGCTCGTAAAAGCGGTCCCACCGCTCAACATCGTCAACGAAGGGAACTGCATCGCCAAGATAGGGTGTCTCCGCGGGATCGATTTTGTGGATCTTGGCCAGGGCTGACATCACCTCTCGACCAAGTTCCAACGCCTGCTTCGCACTCAGTTTCTCAGCCCACTCGCCTGGGCCAAGCCGCATCACATCTCCGTCCAGGTGGGGGACAACGAAATAAGGCCTCCCAAACCACTCGAGATCGTTGCCAGACCACCTAACAGAGCAGTGCGGGACATCGGTCCCATCAAGAGCCTTGAGAACTTCAACCTGTCTGAGCACGTCTGCAGTTCCACGCCAATTGACGTTGGGTGGCGGCAAACGAATAAACCAAGACTCAATCTCATCGGAGGTTCGAACGCTGAACCCATAAGCGAACCCGGCATGGCCCGGCATATGGTTTACGTCGAAAACTTCAATATCCGAGGTTTCATACTTCGCTGCACAGAAGGGACCAAGACGACGCGCCAACTCGTCAAGGTCCACGTCTAAACCTCGGCCGGCCCGGGAAACTGATCACGAAGCACGCGTTTTAGGATCTTGCCACTCGGGTTGCGTGGGATCTCATCGACAAAGACCACTCCTTTCGGCATCTTGAACCCAGCGAGTTTTCCAGCACAAAACTCCAAAACGTCTGTTTGAGTCAGTTTCTCGTCGGTACGCACAATAATCGCGAATGGAGATTCCCCCCATGTTTCGCTTGGTTGTCCTATGATCGCAGCCTCTGAGATATCGTCGTGTGTCTGCAGAAGGTTTTCGATTTCCGCCGGATACACGTTTTCTCCGCCAGAGATAATCATGTCTTTGATCCGATCCTGAATGTACACAAATCCCTCGCTGTCCATGCGAGCCACATCTCCGGTGTGCAACCAGCCATCGACGATCGTTTCGGCAGTGGCTTCGGGTCGATTCCAGTACTCACGCATGATGTGCTCACCCCTCACCAGCACCTCACCCGCTTCTTCGCTAGCGCACGGCGATCCATCGGGGCGAACGATGGCGATATCCGTGTGAAAAAAGGCTTTGCCGGTGGATCCAATCCGTTGGAGCGCGTTTTCAGCATCAATTAAGCACGCAGGCCCGCAGGATTCGGTTAATCCATAGACCTGGTGAATCTCGATTCCCAAGCCCGCATATGCCTCAATCAAGGATTCCGGTACCGGAGCCGCGCCCGATAAGCACCATCGCCATTGCGAAAAGTCAAAGCGTTCGAGGTTTGGCACCTGAAGCATAAAATTTAACATCGCCGGTACGCACAATCCGGTTGTCACTTTCTCCAAATCAACGAGTTCCCACGCCCGGACCGGATCGAAACTGCGCATGACGATGCTCGTAGTACCGCGGTACACGTTCACGGTGAGGGGAGTGAGTGCTCCGACATGGAACATGGGCAGCGGCGACAAGAATCGGTCGCTTTCTTGATAATAGGTTGTCCCAGCAATGGTTAATGCTCCCCATGCAGAGGTCTCATGGGTATGGACGACGCCCTTCGGTAACCCGGTCGTTCCGGAGGTGTACATGATGTACAACATATCGTCACCGACCGCCTCAATTTCCGGTTCAGTGTCATCAGCGGTATCCCGGAATCCCGCATACCCATCGGCGAAATATACGACGTCCTCGGCACCTTCGACCTGCAACCACTGGCGAATATCGGTGCGCGCGCCGCGGCTATGAAGTTCTGCGACCGTTTCGACGAACTCTTCGCTGAAGATAAGCCTGGTCGTACCACTGTCTTTTAGAATGAACTCCAATTCATCCGCAACTAACCGCCAGTTCAGCGGCACAACGACTGCTCCGATCTTGCCCAAGGCAAAGTATGCTTCCATGAATTCAGCACTATTCATCAACAAGAGACCGACCCGCTCGCCTTTCTCGATCCCGTCAAGAACGAAGGCGTTCGCGATTCGATTACAACGTTCATTAAGCGCCGCATACGTCAGCCGTACGCCAGTATCCCCGTCAACATACGCTTCCCGATTCGGCGAGAGCAGTGATCGCTTCGCCAACCACAAACCAATGTTATTTTTCACGCGACCCCTTTAAATGTTGGACCTCCGTGTCATTCTATGACGATTTCTCGTTGACGAAACCTAATTCCAAATGTTGATTGCTTTGAGAACGTTCCTCAGCGTCTCACCAACGACTTCCGAACACCTAGGTAGACAAAATCTTGACAAACTGGACAGCCGAACCAAATTCTGTACAATTCGCGGCCCCTTTTGTTCAGTACATGAATGACGGAAGAGCTGTACAGAATAGGCGCGGTGTCTAAACTCACGGGTGTCACCGTCGAATGTTTGCGCGCATGGGAAAGACGCTATGGTATGAACCCGGCGGAAAAAGCTGGCAAGACGCGGTTCTACAGCGAAATCCAGATTCATCGGCTAACTCAAATCAAGCGTCTTATCGACCAAGGTCATCCCATCAGCCAACTCGTAAAACTGACCGACGCGGATCTGGCCAATCGATTAGGTCAATATTCGTCAGCGCTGACTCCCTCCAACCGGCGACTCAAAGTAGCCCTCGCCGGGACTGCTTTACTTTTAGCCGAAGAGCAAATTAGTGATAGCAACCGCCTGGAGATCCTCGATCGTTGGCCGAGTGCAGACGCGTTTGCCTCCGCTTCATTGCAACCGACCCCACCGCAGCGACTTCCAAAACTTGACGTCGTCGTCCTCGAGATGTCCAGTCTAGACATCTATCTAATTGATAAATATATAGAATCTACAGAAGCGCGTGTCGTGGTTGTGTACCATTTTTGTACCAATAACGATCTTCAAATCGCCACGGAGCGTGGACTGGAGGTACTCCCGTGGCCGTCAACATGGCAACAAATCGAGGAGGCGTGCCTTCGCGCTGGACGGGAGTTCCGTACGACAAGTTCGACCCAACGTCGTTTCTCCGACGAGCAACTTTTCCACCTGGCGACCAGAACGAGCATCGAAGGCTGCACCTGCCCCCGCGACTTGGTTCAACTAATTACACAAATTAACGCCTATGCAATTCACGCCGAACGGTGCGGCACCGTCAATACTGCAGCTAATCACTTCGAAATTTCGCTCGAAGCCAACGAGGCGAGAGCCTGCCTCGAAAATGCACTTAGCGTTCTCGTGGAAAACGAAGATTCAGTTCAAAAAGCCAATTAGTTTACTGTACAAATACTATACAAAAAGTCTTGACAATAACTTTGTACTGTACATAATGCATGACCAAAGAGTTTAGGCGTGCAACACAACTTCAATGCAGTCCTCCCTTTCAAGTGTCCTTCCCCCAGCGAAGTTGTTTTCAGCGGCTCCCGCCGCTGACACGCCTTTTTACTTTTCCTTGCCGAGGGGCGTGTAGAGCGTCTTGGTCGCGGGATGGGTCCTTGCACCCGCAGGTCCCGCGCACCGCTTCTTCTGTATCTAAATCAGCCTGGATCGATGGTCATCTACTAGCGTAAGTACGCGGAATTCACGCGCGACGCCGGTTTTGTCGAAACGAAGGGGTTCAGTCGGTCAACAGTTTGAGTGCTGAACGGGCCCGCGTAGATATACCTTCCTTGTACGCCTCAAGATCGAACTCCTGTTTCCCCATCGCCCCAACAAGATAACGCTTGTAAACACCCTGAGTTATCGCGCCCAGACGCCAGTGAGAAAACGCCCGGTAGTAATTGATCCGTTCGAGGCTTCGCCCCGTCGCCACTTCGTATCGTTCCTGGATTTCGCCGCGGTCCGGAAATCCTTCCAGCGCTGTCGGTGCATTTTCCGCGCCACGTTCGCCGGCCGATGGCCAGTTATTGAGCATGTACCCAACGTCCGCGAGAGGGTCGCCAAGTGTGCAGAGTTCCCAGTCGAGTAGCGCTGCCATTCGTCCCTCGGCGACGATCATATTGCCGGGACGATAGTCACCGTGAACGATAGCGGCCCCAACCTGAACCGGCAGGTCCTCGTGCAACAGCCTCAGACTCTCATCCATTTCAGGAATCTCATGCGTTTTGGTGGCTTCCCACTGCTTTGTCCACCGCTTGAGTTGACGTTCGATGTACGCTTCCTTACGACCGAGTTGTCCGAGACCGACATCGTCTGGGTTAATCAAATGCAGGTCAGAGAGAACTTCGATGGCGTGCAATCCAAACGAATGTCGCTCAGCTTCCGTCAACTTTTGTGCCGGCTGTTGGTTGTGCAAGACAACACCGCTTACAAAACCCATAAGGTAAAACGGCGCTCCGTTAACGTCGGTGTCTTCGCATAGCCCATACGTTGGTGCTACCGGGACCGAGGAATTCGACAAAGCCGACACAATGCGGTGTTCCCGACCCATGTCGTGAGCACTCTCTAGAACGTGCCCCAGCGGCGGGCGCCGCAGGACGTATGCTGATCCCTGGTTATCCGTGAACTTGAAGGTCAGGTTCGAATGGCCTCCCGCGATGAGCTCAAAATCAAGCGGCAGCGCAATTTCCGGGATCCTACCCTGAACCCAGTCCGTGACTTTTGATAGGTTGATTCCATCGATCATGTTTGCAGCACCTCGGCTTCCGCCATGCCCGTGGTGATAACCGGTCGGGCACACCACGTCAACCCAGTTAGGCTACGAACATCGATCGCCAACGACATCGCAACGGTCGAATTTAGTGTTTACGAATATTTGGCCAATTCCGACGCGTTTTCATTGCCCAGAGCCAATTCGAGTCAAAGCCGCTAAAGTGAAATCCCACAACTTGCTTCGTAGTCTCGTGTTCGACCGACTGACCATTCCTGTCAAAGCCTTCCTCCGCGGATTTCTTTTGATTCGTCTACCGCGCTTCCGTCAATACCTGTGGCGACCCGTAGCCTGCAGTTTAGTTATCGTCTCCGTATTCCTCTTCTTTGCATTCAGCTACATCAAAACTGCTACTCACAGCATCATGCAACTATTGCCTGATTGGCTTTCGTTCTCCGAAGCCATTCTCGGACCAATGGTTTACGTGATTGTGTTTGTGTCAGGCAGTTGGTTAGTTGGCTTCGTTGCGATAATTATCTCGAGCCCCTTCTTGGGTAGCTTGTCATCACAAACAGAAGAGCATGAATATGGCACAGCGATCATTGCAGACGAAAGTCTTATAAGGTCAGCTATCTCCGCATACAAACGAGAACTGACTAAACTTCGATACCATCTCACGGTACTCCTCGCCGCCTTGATCATAGGTTTAATACTTAGTCCCATTGCACCTCTCATCTGGCTAATAGTTGGTGCCTGGTTGACAGCCGTGCAGTTCGTCGATCACGCGTCAGAAAATCGCGGGCTTCCTTTTAGCCACACCCGCACGCTGTTGCGTCGAAACCCAGGCCCTACAACTGTGTTCGGGTCTCTCGCGGTTGGCCTGCTGGCATTACCTTTCTTTAACATTCTGGTCATTCCTGCGAGCGTCTGCGCCGGGACCATACTTTGGAATGTTCTGCACGAATTGCCTGCGAAACGCACGCCAACGGAGACGATCCGCCAATAATGGGTTACATAGCCGGAGGGGCGCCTACTTGAGCTGTTCCCGCACCCGCCCCATCCGTTCGATGGTCGCTAATGCCTCGTCCTGATCTCTCGATATATTTCGCATCAACACGTCCGTAAACCCGAGCTCTTTATAGTCGTTCAGTCGTTCCGTAACCAAACCGACGTCCCCCACAATAAGTGCTTCCGGATCGAAGCCACGGTAATTTCCGAGATAAGGTTCCATCTGACGGCTTGCCTCGTCGGCTGATTTCCCCACAAAGATATCCCGCCGCAATGCGACGGCTCCCTCGGCGTTACCCAGCCGCTCACACGCTTCGCGATAAACGTTAAGTTGATGTCGCGTTGCATCAAACACACTTCCAGGATCACCCAGCCAACCATCACCGAGCCGGGCCGCTCGTTCGATGGCTACGTCTGCCGTTGCACCTATCCATATATCAATGGGCTCCGGAGGTAACGGTGAAATCCGCGCGTCCCTCAATTGCCAATGATGGTCGTGATCGAGCGTTTCTCCAGACCACAGTCGACGCAAGAGGCCGACCGCATCTTCGAACATGCTTCGCCGGTCCCGATGCGGAACGCCCATACCCCCACTCTGTTGTCGTTCACCACCTAGTGCACACTGCAGAATAAATCGACCTTGGGCGATGCACGCGAGCGTCGCCGTTTGCTCTGCCACAAGCACCGGGTTCCACAGAGGCAACAGATATAATGCGCCACAATCGCGGCGATCCCATTCTGCAAGTATTCGCCCAATCACGGGGCTGTTCTGATAGTAAGGCACTGCGGTGACGTGATGATCGCCAACAAACAGCGAATCCAGTCCCGCATCCCTGGCCCGGGCGGCCCGCTCAATGATATGCCGCGCACCTTCGCGATGATCACGGGTTAACTGCATCGTGGCGATCGAAATCCCTATGCGCACCTACACTCCTCCCTTGGCCCCGATCGAACCGCTCTCAAAATACTGCTGGATTTCACATTGATCTACCTGCCCAGTGTCGTGAGATCTCAAACGATCGTTCTCGAATATAAAGTCTCCGATAATACAATCGCCTGCAAGTACTTGAGGTAACCACAGTGCGTCGTCCTCCCACATCTCGTCATACGGAATTTCGTCCAAACGACACCAAAATGGATCGGCCTCGCTACTCGACACAGCGTCGCCCTCGAATGTTTTCGATGTGAAGACGTAGCCTGCCATGGAGAAACCGTTGCCAAAATCATAAAACCGTAGTGCCGCAGCGGGACGGAGAGACGCCACCCTGATGCCCACTTCTTCACGTACTTCCCGCGCCGCGCATTGATAAATAGATTCGTCTTTTTCGAGGCGTCCGCCCGGTGCGTTGATTCGTCCCGCTCCGTGCCCACTAAGCTTGTGGATCAATAAAACCGAAGACTCTCTCAACAAGTACACAAGCGTGCCCTGCTGCGGGCTCCAGTTCGACGGTAATGCAATTTTCTTATTCACCTGTAAATTATAGGTGCCCCAGCGTCAGGCTTGACTTCGGTCAACAAGGTGTTTCGATGCTTCTCACAACGTTGTCCCCGACCAAGTTCATCCATGTTGAATCGACTTAAACAAAACAAGTTGCGGTTGCTTTGAAGATCGAGTCTCGTCTCGGGGACATCACGAACGAGCGCGTCGACGCGATCGTCAACGCCGCCAACACGACGTTGCTCGGCGGCGGAGGTGTTGACGGAGCCATCCACCGGGCGGCGGGACCGGAATTGCTCCGTGAGTGTCGACAGCTCGACGGTTGCCTCACTGGAGAAGCCCGCATCACCAGCGCGTATCGTCTTCCAGCTCGATATATCATTCATACGGTCGGTCCCATATGGCACGACGGCAGCGCTCAAGAACCAGAACTATTGCGTAACTGCTACCAGCATTGCCTCCGGCTCGCCGCCGAAAATCGGGTCACGAGCATAGCCTTTCCAGCCATTTCGACAGGCGCATACGGTTTTCCGCCGACGCTCGCCGCAACCATCGCCGTGAAAACAGTGCAGAGTAACCCGCACCTCGACCTGATTCGTTTCGTCTGCTTTGACCGGCCAACAGCTGAGATTTACGAGGGGCTCTTGTCAGGGTAACGCTTTTCGAGAGCGTCAAGCAGCTCGTCCACAAACGAGTCCGATAGGGGATTCAGTTCGCCGACTAGTTCACTTAGGTGTTCATTGTCTTCGCGCCCTTGCCACACTTTTTGGTAATGGCCCGCTTTATAACCATGCGCCTGTCGAAATCGATTTAAAACGTTTTTACCAACGTACTTTTCAAACAGTTCGTCAAGCGACATGGGTAACGCATTTAAGACATCGATAAAACTTGCAACGTGGAATTTCGGATCGATAAGTGCTCGGCTAGCAAGCGCCTCAACAGCTTGGTGAAAGTTGCTATCGCCCTTGCTCTCGGCACACTGAACCATTTCGCGCGCTAAGTCAGCACCGACCAAGTCATCCCGAATGAGATCAGACAATCCGAAGTGCCAAATATCAACAATTTCGAGCTTAACCTGATCGATATCTGCTACCTGTTTTTTCCACCACTTCCAACCGAAATGATCAAGTAATTCCGCGCATTCAACCCATACTGCCCGGTAATACTCGAATCCTTGATTAAGCCAATCGGGGTGTACCTCATCGTTGTGCTCGGCTTGCATCCTTGCCATCACGGATAAGCGACCAGCAAAGATCTCCTCAGAGTTCGTCAATCCGATTTCTCACTTATGCAGCACCTTTATTTGTTATTGTGCGTGAATGCCTGCACCAGCGACAGCTCTGGTCATGCACCCTTACGTGCGCGAAGAACTTCTGCACGACGGGCACATTGCAAGACTCGATACGCTTTGTTCCCTCGCGTCTCGAAACCCGTTCCCTTCCTTCGATAACGCACCGCAAAAAACACTAGCGAAGACGGAAATTTTGATTACCAGTTGGGGTTGCCCGAGCATCGATCGGGCCGTACTCAATCAACTACCAAAACTAAAGCTCATCGCGCACTTAGCTGGGAGCGTCAAGGGATTCGTGGATGAGTACGCGTGGCGCCGCGGTGTAATGGTTACCAACGCTGTCGCTGCAAATGCGGTCCCCGTAGCAGAATACACGCTCGCAGCGATCTTGTTCGCCAATAAACGCGTTTTTCAACTAAATCGGGCCTATCGAAAGGTTCGTGAGAACAGGTCTCCCTGGTCTCGTGAAGCACCCGACGTCGGCAACTACGGTAAAACCGTGGGTATAGTCGGGGCTTCTCATATTGGTCGACTGGTACTTCGATACCTGCAACAGCATGATCTTAACCTCCTCTTGTACGACCCATACGTATCACCTTTGGATGCAAGAGACCTCGGTGCTGCAAAGGTTGGTCTCGCCGAGCTCGCTAGCCAAAGCGACGTGGTATCACTACACGCCCCTTTGCTACCCGAGACTCGCAACATTTTTGGTGGACGAGAACTTGGTCTGATGAAGGATCACGCCACGCTCATAAATACCGCTCGAGGTGCGCTCGTTGATCACGCCGCCCTCACGCAAGAATTGGCTAGCGGTAGAATCTTCGCCGTGCTTGATACCACCGACCCAGAGGTCCCAACGCCGGACTCGCCCCTCTACGAGCTTCCGAACGTATTCTTAACACCACACATCGCCGGTTCACTGGGAAACGAAACGCAACGGCTAGCCGAGTGCATCCTCGAAGAAATCGGTCGTTTCGTAAAAAACGTTCCGCTGCAGCATGCGGTCAAGCGCGAAGAGCTGGATCGACTCGCCTAGACAATCGGTTCAAGCCCCCTCACGCCGGCATCCTCTTCTTTAACTATTCGGTGATCAGGTAAACTCCCTTTCGTCATTGCCCATTGGAGACGAGATGGATCTTTCTTACGGTCCCGAATACGAGGCATTCCGTCAGGACGTTCGAAAATTCATCGAAACGAATCGCGAGAGCGCACCACGCGGTGAAGCTATGAAATCTGATCGCGTTCAAAGTTGGCAGAAGCTACTTATTGAGAAAGGTTATACGGCCCGGACAATACCGCAAGAATACGGCGGGCACGGCGGCGAACCTGACATTATCAAAGCTCGGATCATCGGCGAAGAATTTGCCCATTCTCAAACCCCTGGTGGTTTAGGCGGTCAGGGCATTTCTATGCTGGTGCCAACCTTGTTGGAACTCGGAACCGAGGAACAGAAAAAACGGTTCATTCCCCCCACGCTCGCCGGCGAAATGGTCTGGTGCCAAGGGTATTCAGAGCCCAACGCGGGCAGCGACCTCGCGAGCTTACGCACGTCGGCAGTCCTCGATGGCGACGAATGGGTCGTCAATGGCTCTAAGATCTGGACTTCTACCGCGCACCTCGCTGACTGGATTTTCTGTCTGGTCCGTACCGAGCCCGAAGCTCCTAAACATCAAGGTATCAGCTTTCTGCTATTTCAAATGGATACTCCAGGAATCGAAATTCGCCCGCTCGTTGACATGACCATGGCGCGCAATTTCAACGAAGTGTTTTTTAGCGATGTTCGAGTTCCGAAGGATCAAATTGTGGGCAAACGAGGCGAAGGCTGGTTCGTCGCAAACGCTATTCTAGGGCACGAGCGTGACTCGCTTGGTGACCCAAATGCCACGCTCACTCGGTTAAATCGATTAATCGAACTCGCGCGTCAGGAAACAATGGATGGCCAACGCTTGATCGACAATCCCGTCTTTCGTGATCGTATGATGAAAATCCAAGCACGCGTTATGTCACTACGCTTCAACGACCAGCGCGTTCTTTCGTCACGGATCAACAATACTGACGCACGACTCGCCCGAATGATCTCGAAGCTACAAGGAACTGAACTGCGTCACGATTTAGAGGGTCTCGCCATAGACATCATGGGAGAAATCGGTCTGATGTATGGCCGCAGCGACTACCTCACCGACAACGGTTCATGGCAACAGCAGTATATGTACTTCCTGGGACTAATCATCGGCGGAGGAACATCTCAGATTCAAAAAAATATCATCAGCGAACGCGGTTTAGGTATGCCGAAAGAGCCCAAATTCGAACAGAAAGCCGAGGCTTAGTATGGAATTTGGACTCTCCGAGCAACAGACCGCTCTCCAAGACAACGTCAACCGATTTCTTCAAGAAAAAGCTCCACTTGAACGTGTCCGTCAGTACAGCGAAGAGCAACAAGAACGCGCTGCCGACATCTGGGATGGGCTCGTAGAACTTGGCCTTCCCGCGTTGCTTATACCTGAAAGGTATGGCGGCATCGAACTCGCCGCACTAGACGCGGCAGCAGTTTGTGAGTGTCTAGGTCGGCATGTCACTCCATCGCCATTCCTATCAACGGCGGTACTAGCACCCACGGCGATACTACTTGCCGGTAGCGAGGAGCAACAGAATCAATATTTACCCGAAATAGCGGCAGGTAACACGACGTTTGGTGCTGCTCTGTCAGAAGCGACGGGGGCCCGCCGCGACGCGGGCGTCGTGGCAACGGACTCGAAACTGAACGGTAAAGCGCTCTTTGTCATCGATATCCACTCCGACAACTATTTGGTAGCTGACACCGACAACCGACTACACATCATCCCTTCCGACGCGAACGGTTTGACCATCAACACACTCCCACAGATCGACCGTACACGACCTATCGGTGAAATCATCTTTAATAACACGCCCGCAACCGCCCTCGTCGCCGACGATCAAGGCTCAGCACTGCGCTCCGTGATCGACATTGGCCGAATCATGATCGCCGCAGACACGCTGGGAGCCTCACAGGAAATGCTAGACCAGTCGGTCCAATATGCGATGGAACGCAGACAGTTTAATCGCGTCATTGCGTCGTTTCAGGCGGTGAAACACATGTGCGCCGAGATGGCCGCGGAAATCGAACCCAGTCGTGCCCTCCTCTGGTATGCGGCCCACACGATCGATGAAGACCCCGAAGAGTCCCATTTGAACGCTTGTCACGCCAAAGCCCACCTTAGCGAAGTGGGTTCATTTGTCGGCAAGACCGCGACCATTGTCCACGGTGGGATGGGCTTCACCGATCTGTTAGGCCTTCACTACTGGTTTAAGCGAATCGGATACAACCGTCAGATCTTGGGTGGCCCCGAATCAATCCGTGAAGAAGCGGCTCGTGCCCAGGGGCTGTGTTGATTTCGAAAAATATTTGCCTCCAGACGTCGCAATATTCGGTGGGGGTTGAAATACGTCCTCGGCGACCGCACATTAAGCTGTGACGCAAAGAACTTCTGGAAAGTCCGTGCCGACCCTGCCTCTTCTCCCTTTAAAGAATCTGGTCATCTTTCCCACCCTCGTTGCACCGGTTGCCGTGGGGCGAGCGCGTTCTCTCGCGTCGGTCAAGGTTTCGGCGAACGGAGCCCGTGAAGTCATTGTTGTCCTGCAACGTGATCCGGAAGCGGAAGAACCAACGCGAGAAGAACTTCACGAGATCGGTACCTTATGCACGGTGTCACGCGTTGAGGAACGCAATGGCGGTGCCCAGGTCATCGTTCAAGGAAATCAGCGTGTGCGTATCGAAAGCGTCGACGAAGTGGATGACTACCTTTCGGTTGTGTATACGCCCATTGACGACCTTTCGATCAACCTGGACGACGACGTAGAGCCGAGAATTGAAGCTTTACACCGCGAAGTACTTGAGCTCGCGAGAGATATAGCGAATTCGCTAAATCCTGATAAAGGAGATCAGATTTTTCAGCAATTTATCGGTCAGATCGACGAACCCATTAGTCAGATGTACAAGATTGCATCCGTGGCACAAAACCTTTCGACCGAAGAACGCCAAGAGTTACTCCAAATTAATTCTGAGAACGAGCTACTGACTCGCATCCACGAGGTCTTACAACACGAACACGCGGTGACTGAGATCCAAAAGGAAATTCAGAGTCAGGCGCGTGATGACGTCGAGAATCAGCAGAGGGAGCATGTACTCAGGCATCAAAAACGCGCCATTGAGCAAGCGTTGGGCGAAGACGAAGGCGATGAGGATATAGCCGAACTAAAAGACGAGCTGCGACAGGCAAATCTACCCGAGTCCGTCCAGAAAGAGGTCGATCGAGAACTAAAGAGACTGTCGCGAATGTCACCCAACGCAGCAGATTACCAGGTTTCACGCGGCTACCTCGAGCTCGTAGCGGAATTGCCGTGGAACGTGATTACCGAAGACAACCTCGAACTTCAATCTGCCAAAGAAGTCCTCGATGAAGACCACTTTGGTCTCGACGATGTCAAGGAGCGCATATTAGAGGCATTGGCGGTGTTGTTACTGAATCCGGAAACAAAGGCCTCCATCCTCTGTTTTGTCGGCCCACCCGGTGTCGGTAAGACTTCGCTCGGACAGTCGATAGCGCGCGCCATGGGTCGAAAGTTTGAACGTATGAGTCTTGGGGGCTTGCACGATGAAGCGGAACTCCGAGGTCACCGACGCACCTACATCGGCGCCATGCCAGGTCGCATCTTGCAGGCCGTCCGACGGTGTGGGGTTCGCAATCCCGTGCTAATGCTGGACGAATTAGACAAGATGGGCCGCGATTATCGAGGCGATCCGGGTGCAGCCCTGATGGAGATACTCGATCCGGCACAAAACAAAGAATTCCGTGACAACTATTTGAATCTACCGTTCGATCTCTCCAAGGTGTTCTTTATCACCACCGCGAATACGCTCGAAGGTATCCCCCGAGCCCTCATTGATCGCATGGAGGTGCTCGAGCTGACGGGATACAGTGAGCTAGAAAAAGTCGAGATCGCTCGCCGTTTCCTCATACCGAGACAACAAGAGAATGCGGGGCTTAAGCCCGAACAACTCGAACTGACCGACGAAGGACTACGTCTCGCAATTCAACGCTATACCCGCGAAGCCGGCGTGCGCGAACTCGAACGTACCATCAGTCGACTCGCTAGGAAACGGGCCAAAGATAGTCTGCTCAATGAGCCCCATACCGAACCGATTAACGAGAGTTCTGTCACGGAGATGTTGGGACCGGAGCGATTTAAGTCGGACAAAAGTCGAGCTCGTTTAACTAATGGCGTCGCAACAGGGCTGGCATGGACCGAAGCAGGCGGTGATGTCCTCTACGTGGAGGCTTCACTGACGCACAAGGACGAAAAGGTGACGATTACGGGCCATATCGGCCAAGTAATGCAGGAATCCGTGAAGGCAGCTCGTTCGTGCATTTGGACAGAGGCCGATACCCTCAATATCGATAGATCAAAGATCGAAGATTCCGGGGTTCACGTTCACGTCCCCGCCGGAGCTGTCCCCAAGGACGGCCCCTCAGCCGGCATTACAATGGCAACAGCGCTAGCCTCGGCCTATAGCGAAAAGAAGGTACGAGACGATATCGCCATGACGGGCGAACTCACGCTCTCGGGACTCGTACTCCCCGTCGGAGGGATTCGAGAGAAAGTTCTTGCTGCGCATCGGTCCGGCATACGTCACGTGATTCTTCCGAAAGAAAATGAGTCCGAATTGGAGAAACTGCCCGAAGCCATCCGCAGCGAAATGGAACTTTCATTGGTGGAGACACTTTCTGACGTAATGAAGCTGGCGATCCCCGAACTCTAGCATCCGACGCGCATTCTTCAATCCGATTTCTATTCGGCCGTAATAGCTGGATATCGCATTTCATCACCATCAAAAAGGCGCGCAGCAAGCCTTCCTATCTCATCGGAAGATTTAGCGGCCTGGCCACAACCTCCAAGAGCTATGGCTGTTCGATCATTCAACCAGTCAAGGTATGGGTAACCGCTGACGGTATACGTAATCACACAACGCAGTTGCCGCATGGTGCGATCACGAATACTCGGTATCAATGTTTCAATGGTTCTTCGAAGCGCATGTATATCGCCACTCACATCGCCCTTACCGTGAAACCATGAAATTTTGTCGGCTCGAGATTTCAACGGATGGTTAAATTCGGCGGTACCAATTTTCAGGTACCGTTTACCGTCTGGGTAAAGCACAGGCGGAAGGATGTAAAACTCGGAAAGGGCTAATCCCTCCGCGTCTTCCGCAATGAGCGACGGCATGGCGGACGCGACTTCTTGACCCACCTCAACCAACAAGACAACACGACCCTGTACGTCCAGTTGCAAGCGCGCGCCCGTGAGCGAGAGATCAGTGAATCCGCCCGTGGCGATTAATACGCGGTGAACCACGAAACTGTTACCTTCGATTGTCTCAATAGAAACACCATCTCGAGCATTTGGTTCGATCCGCGCCACTTCTTCGTACCGAATTTCCGCACCTGCCCGTTCAGCGAGAATTAGTTGTGCTCGGACGAGCTCGCGTGGATTTATCACGCCAGCGTCCGTGTCCTGTGCCTCAATTTCGGTGTTGGCACCGAAGTCAATGATGCCAAAGTCCTCAGGGCGCACGGTTCTCGACACAGTTGAAAAATCGTCAGCGATATTTCTTACACAATCAACGTAGCGAGAACCGGGAGGGCCGAACGCGGCGAAACCAACCGCATCGTAAAAGGCGACCCCTGACTCATGCTCTAAGTCCGAATACCGATCCACTGACGCCCGTGCCATGCGGGCCCAGTCCCTGTCCCCATCTAACGTACGGGTAATGCGACCGGCGTCGTAGTGGGATGCAAAAACCCCGTCGTGGTCCGCGTATGAAGAAGGTTCCCGGGACGAAAATCCCACCACGTCGACGCCAGCAAGTGCGAGATATTTCATAGCCGCGGAACCGATCATCCCGCAACCCACCACCGCTACCTTCGCCATGTGACCAGCAACTGAAACACTCCACCCCAACAGACCGCCATAAGCTTCAACAGATCATTCGTTTGGCTTAAAGCTCACGCACGACTCTGAACCCCAAGGAATCGCTGGATTTCGTCCCGACATTGCGGAAACTCACCCGCGCGTCAATAGGTGCAGCAAACCAGTGGCCGCCGCGCACGACGTGTCCTGGCGTATTGCAGACGCTAGTCCGGGCCTTCTCAGTCGAGGGTGCTCCTTCGTGATTTCCATGCCAACAATCAGCGACCCACTCATGCACATTCCCCAACATATCGTATAAGCCGAATGGGTTCGGTTTAAAGCTTCCGACGGGTGCGAGCCGAATTACACCATCGTTACAAGAAGCGATGGTGTCCTTCTGGAATAGGGAACGCATCGATTGATCGCCCACGTTCTCGTATTCGCACAATCGATCAGCGTTGGATCCGAAATAATATGCAGTCGTCGTCCCCGCACGCGCCGCGTACTCCCACTCGGCCTCACTGGGTAATCGATACGTGTAGGACGTCTCCCGGCCCAACCAACTCAAATAACCGTCGACCTGACCCCAGCTCAAATTCGTCGCAGGAACTCTGTCTTCTCCCCCCAAGTCTTCGAACCGATTGTATTCACCTCGAGTTAATTCATAGACGGCAATCGCAAAAGGTTGCGTCACTGTGACGGTACGCGTAGGCCCTTCGTCCGGATAGCCATCCGCAGCACCCATGACAAAGCTTCCTTCACTCAAGATTTTCAACAACGGTCCATCACCACCTACCCGCAACCTGTCTCGGAATTCACGCCCAGGCGTGATCTTGAATATTTTCATTGCGATATTGTGGCTCAGACCAGCCATAGTCATCTTCAAGTTCCTTTCGTACGTTCGGTAGCCCAGAGCCTTCGCACGAATCATCACGTTCCCTGTAGGTACCTGCATACCGTCAAAATACGCAAAGTTTCGGAACCCACTACCCGCGTCATAGCGGATCGCAACTACTGCCTGCGGCGGCACGACCGACATACTTAATCGTCCGTATTCCCTTTCTAATCGAATTCGGCGCGTGTTCGCCTGCTGCCGAACATTCATCCGCAATGCCTGGCTCGTATAACCTGGATGAGTCACTTCGACATCGTAACTTCCGATCGGCAATAGCATCCTAGGTTCGTATGGTTGTTCGACACCGATCAGTCGGACCGCAGCATTTGTGGGTACCTTATCGATTGTTAGGGAACCCATCGGTATGCGGGCGAGTTCATAGGTGCGGGAAATATTAGCGTTTGGAGTTAGGGCTATCTTTTCGGTGATCGGCTCCCGCCCGTATATAAAAACGCGTACGTCATGAGTACCCGTTGGGAGATCCAATAGCTTGACGGGCGTTCGCTCCTCGACTTCTTCACCATCGAGTACCACCTGCGCGGATTTAGGGTTGGTGATAATTTCTAAGTTGCCAAACGCGGGCTCCAACGCAATATCAAGCACTTTAGTTTTGCCGCGTAGTAGTTCGAGCCGCTCAACGTAGTTCGGATGAAAGGGGTGTTCCAACTTCAACACCGTTTTCCCCGGTCGCGCCTGATGGCGTAGCGGCGTGGTCCCAACAAGTTGTGCGTCCAAGAACACGTTCGCGCCGCCGGGATTCGTGTTAATACGTAACGTTGTGGTGTCAAGCAACAGACGAGTCAGGGGGCCCTCGGAACTCCAATCTATTAGGAGCGCCACAGTTAGCACCATCGGCAAATAAAGCCACTTTGATCTCAACATCGAGACGCTTCTCGTGGAACGTTGCGTGATTGCGCAGTTTACGGAGCGTTACGGGAATGTCGATGCCAAGCATTCGGTTCGAAAAAGTTAACGCAGCTGGCGGTAGGTCTTCGCCGATAGACGTTCACTTTGATTTCTCGTAGACCAGCTCGTTACCGTTCTTGCCGCACACACGGGTTAGGCCGGCGATACGAAAACAATAGGCGGCTTTTTGTCCCAGTGATCGCGGCCTATTCATCACGTGCCCCAGATCTGCAGACGTGAACGTAACCGTTAAGTCCGTGGCCACACGGCCGAATAAATCTTCCATCGAACCAACGGTAACCACCTCCACCACCCGAACGAGATGACGTCCTGTGGTAACCCATCCTCGCTTTCTACGCCCACGACGACCGTCATATTCCCGATGTTCGTCTTCTTCTATCAACACCACGTCGATCTCGAAGTTCGGGTTATTCAGTGTCTGCGGGATGTAAACGAGCTCCGCGAAAATATCAAACGGTGATCCATGTTTTGGCGAGACACGCCGAGTTTCGGCATCGTTTTGAACTTTTACGATGGTACGAGTCTGGGCAATCGGATGGACTAACTTTACCCGGTGCGTGGAAAGAAACACCGGCAATTTTTTCTTTAGCGCGCCGAAGCCCCGCGTTTGGATTTCAATGATTTGATTACCATCGACGACGTCCGCGACAAAGTCATCGATACTGACTTCCTCTTGGGAACCGGGACGCGCGTACAGCGCTTTTAACGCCTGATGTAGTGGGCCCTCGTTCAGGGTTCCGATCACATCGGGTCACCACATTGATTGGTGTTTCGCACTTTACCTCAGCAAGAACGGAGAGGCATACTCAAGCACGCGAAGAACACACTTGAAGGAGAATCGCATGAGTAGTGCTGACGGCCAATGGGAAACAACCATGAACACGCCGATGGGCCAACAGAAAGCAACCATAACCCTCGCTACCGACGGGGATACGTTGACTGGAACGATGGAGGGTCAACAGGGAACGCTCGAACTTAAGGACGGCGCGGTCGATGGCGACAGCGTGTCGTGGAAAGCGGATATCACCAACCCAATGCCAATTACGCTGGAATTTTCAGCGACGGTTGACGGCGACAGCCTTTCCGGCGACGTGAAACTCGGTTCCTTCGGAAACGCGTCATTCACGGGCACACGTATCGGCTAGGATGTCCTGGGAAGACGAGATAAAGGAACTCCGTCACCGCGAACAACTAGCAATGAGGATGGGCGGCCAGGACAAGGTCGCCCGTCAACATGAATTCGGTAAGCTCACCATTCGAGAACGTATCGCAGCGATCTGCGATCCGGACTCGTTTCATGAAATCGGCACACTTGCCGGGGTCGGCAAATACGATGACGTTGGTAACCTCACTGAGTTTACGCCGTCCAACTTTGTTCTCGGGACTGCTGAACTCGACGGGCGTCCTGTGGTGCTATCCGGTGATGACTTTACCGTCCGCGGAGGATCGGCGGACGCGTCCATTGGGGCGAAGCGGGCGCGGGCGGAAGGCCTGGCGTTAGATTTGAGACTCCCCCACGTCCGACTCGTGGACGGGATGGGCGGCGGCGGCTCGGTAAAAACCATCGAAACGGCAGGTCGAACTTACATCCCCGAGCTACGAGGATGGGAGACCGTCGTCCAGCACTTAGCCATCGCCCCTTCCGTATCGCTCGCTCTGGGATCCGTCGCGGGTATTGGGGCAGCGCGCGTCGCGACGTCGCACTATTCGGTTATTGTCCGGGATACCGCACAGATGATGATTGCTGGACCGGCACTCGTCGACTGGGCGAACCTTGGTGACGTTACTAAGGAGGAACTCGGTCACGCGCGAATCCATACTCGGAACGGAGCGATCGACGACGAAGTCGCTACAGAATCCGAAGCATTCGATCGGGCTAGGCGTTTCCTATCGTACTTACCCACAGCGACCGACGAGCTACCTCCACTGGCACAAAACACGGACGATCCAGAACGAAGACACGATGCTCTCATCGAGTTAGTCCCCAAAGACCCGAGAAAGATCTACAAGATGCACGAATTAATCACCGCGGTCGTTGACGACGCATCCTTCTTCGAAATTGGCGAAAAGTGGGGTCGTTCGATTATCACGGGCTTGGCACATTTGGATGGCATCCCGATCGCGTTATTCGCCGAAAATCCTGCAATTTATGGTGGCGCGTGGACAGCCGACGCGTGCCGAAAACTCATTCGATTTCTTGATCTTGCATCAACCTTTCATCTTCCCATCGTGCATCTGGAAGATTGCCCGGGCTTTCTCATTGGCAAGAAAAGTGAAGAAGAGGCCACCATTCGGTTCGGTTCGTCCGCACTCGCCGCGCTCGGTCAGAGCAACGTGCCCTTCTGTTGTGTCATTGTGCGTAAAGCGTTCGGCGTTGCCGGAGGCGCAAACCACAAGCCGGGCGCGCACCATATTCGCGTCGCCTGGCCTTCGGGCGATTGGGGTTCCTTGCCTATCGAAGGAGGAATTGAGGTGGCCTACAAAGCGGAACTAGCCTCGGCAACCGACTATGACGCTCACCTCGCGAAGATACGGGACCGTCTCAACCGCGTCCGTTCCCCGTTCCGCAGCGCCGAGTACTTTGAGATCGAAGAGATCATCGACCCTCGAGATACTCGCCCGGTACTTTGTCGGTGGGCACATCTCGCAAGAAAAGCGACTCGCGTTGAAAGCCCAGCTTTTTCTTACCGGCCGTGACCGTCGACAAGATCTTTTACTCGATCAGTAAATTACGCGGCGACCACGGTAGCGAACTTCAGTTCTCCATCCACCTGCGGTAACTATTCTGTTTCCGCTAGGCGTTTTCTTGCTCGATCAATAAACTGGATCATCACATCCGGCGTCTGGGCGCCCGGTAATAGATACGCGCCCCCCAAACGGTAGCACGGAACTCCGACAACGCCGACATCAAATGCACCGGCGATCTCCCCGAGGGTCGTTTCAATACCCACGTCGCTATCAAGAAACTCCCGCACGGCGCCGCCATTCATACCAACCGCGGCACCGCAATCCGCAAGGATGTCGACAGCGCCGACGTCTGATCCGTCGCAAAAATAGGCATGGAACAACGTTTCAGCGAGCTCGTGTTGGCAACCCATTTCTCCCGCCATGGCCAGTAGCCGATGTGCTGATAGGGTATTGGGAACTCGATCTATCGAAGCATAATCAAAAGCGATGCCGACCTCGTCGGCTTCTGTCCGAATGTGTTCAGGCGTTCGAGTACCATCCGCGGATTCGCCATAACGAGCCCGCAAGAATTCCGCGCGTGCCATCCCACCCGCCGGGAGATTCGGATAAAGTTGATACGGTTTCCATTCAAGCTCGATCTCCCCTACATCACTGCCCTCAAGCACCGAGTCCAGCCTCCGCTTACCGATGAAACACCAAGGACAGATCACGTCAGAAAATATTTCAATCTTCAAAAGGCTAGCCAAGTTGCATTTGAAGCTCGATCATAGGCCCGAGGGGAGGATGCATCCATGACCATTCAACTACGCCAAATTTGTCTTGTTGCAAGGGAACTTGATCCTGTGATCGATGATCTGACTGACGTTCTAGGCATCAATGCCTGCTTTATCGATCCGGGCGTCGGCGCATTTGGTCTTGAGAATACGCTGATGTGCGTCGGCCGTAATTTCCTCGAGGTCGTCGCGCCTGTCAAAGAAGGAACAGCCGGTGGTCGATACCTAGATCGGCGTGGGGGTGATGGTGGGTATATGGTCATCTGTCAGGCGGACAACAAAGTGACCCAGCAAGCGGTACGTCAAAGAGCACTCGACAATGGGATTCGAATCGCGCACGAAAGTCATCGCGACACTTGGAACATATGCCAGATTCACCCGGGCGATATGCGAGCCGCCTTCTTTGAGATCGACTGGGACCAACACGACGACTTGAGCGGCAACTGGCAACCATCCGGAGGCTTGCAGTGGGTGGACAAGGTCGACCAGTCCGTGACAGTGGATTACCTTGGCGTTGAGCTTCAAGGACCCGATCCCGTCGAATTGGCGGACCTGTGGGGCAAGGTATCTGGGCTACCTGTCGATCGAAACGGCAGCGAACTTTCGATCCGTCTGAACAACATTACTTTACGGTTTATCCAAGCGACCGACGGCCGGGGTCCAGGCCTTTCTGGATTAGATATTGCCGTCGCTAACAGGGATCAAATCCTGGATCGGGCGCGACGACGCGCCGCCTACGTCTCAGACGACGAGGTCCTACTCTGCGGGACGCGGTTCTACCTTCATCAAGTCTGACTCAGACTCGTGCATGTAGCGCCGCACCAAGGGGGCGGAAGCCATAACGGCAGCGCCTAGAGCGATACCAACATAGGCGAGCCAACGAAAAGTCTCTGTGTAGACGGGCAAGGACGAAACCGCGTCGACGGAGCCACCAGGCGCAGCATCCACCGCGGCCATACCGGCGATTACGCCCGCTAAGTAATGGGCTCCAGCGGACGACAAAAACCAAACGCCCATCATCAACCCCACGATTTTCGGTACCGAAAGTCGGGTCACCATGGACAATCCCACCGGCGATAAACACAGCTCTCCGGTTGTGTGCAACAGGTAGGCGAGCACAAGCCAAATCACCGCCACTTGGCCCGCCGCATTGGCAAATTGGGCGCCATAGACGAGAACGGCGAAACCCAATCCTGCTTGCAAAACACCTAGTCCAAATTTCATCGGTGTCGACGGCTCCCAGCCCCGCCGACCCAAGAGTTCCCACCCAATAAAGAACAATGGTGCGAGCAATATAATGAACAGCGGGTTTAAAAAACCCATCTGGGAAGCCTGCATCTCGAAACCCAAAACGTTCTTATCGACATTGCGATCGGTGAACAGCGTCAAGCTCGTACCGGCCTGTTCAAAGAATGTCCAAAAAATAACGGAAACGATGGTCAAGAAAACGACGACCAACAAACGCTGTCGCTCGATTCGAGAACAACCCATCACTGCATAACCAACGACGCCCACCACGGCTCCTATCGAAGCCATAGCGAGCATCGCACCAACGAATTCACGGGACTGCATAAGCCCCCAAGATATGACGACAACGATGAAACCGGCCGAATAGATGATCGTTTCCCGACGTACCCCCATGACGCGGCCGGTAAGCACCAGCGGACGGGAGGGAGCTCCGACACCGCTGAGCCAGCGCCTGCCCCTTACAAACGTGATGAGACCAACAAGCATTCCAACCCCAGCCAGACCGAAACCGTACGACCAGCCGTAGTCCTCGTGCTGCCCAAGCCAACCGCAGAGGAGCATCGCCGACAATGCCCCGAGATTGATACCCATGTAAAAGAGCGTAAATCCTTGATCACGGCGCCGTTCGTTCTGCTGGTATAGCTCGCCGACAATGTTCGAGATTGAGGGTTTGAGGAACCCTACCCCTACGATGATGAAAGCGAGCGCTAAGTACATCACGGCCAGCGCCAGCTCATCCCGTACAACCGCGCCATCCACTACGTCGGCTGGTGTGCCCTCATAGGCCATCAAGAAATGACCGCATACGAGCAATCCTGCGCCAAAAATCACCGATTTTCGAAATCCTAGGTATCGATCTGCAATCAAGCCACCGAGCAACGGCATGAGATAAACCAAAGAACCATAAGAGGCATAGATCGTTGCTGCGACCCCATCTTCGAACAAGAAGTGCTGCGTGAGATAAAGAACTAACAGGGCACGCATGCCGTAGAAGCTGAAGCGTTCCCACATTTCCGCGAAAAAAAGGACCACCAGTCCGCGTGGGTGGCCTAGGAAAGTCGTACTGTCCGTCGCTGCTTCCATGCAGTCGAGACTACCATGGCGTACATTGTCGACTCGTCCGCTGGCCGGGAAGCCCCCATGCGAATTGTCATTGCTCAAATGAGCCACGAGACCAACACCTTCTCACCCGTCATTACCGACTTGGCGAGATTTTCAGGTGGCCGCGAGCGACCGCTTCAAGGCGACGATGCCATCAATATTTATAGAGATACGGCGAGTTGCATCGGCGGTTACCTCGCCGTTGCCGAACGGCTGGAAGGCGACATCCATATTCCGATCGCGGCCGGCGCGGCGCCTTCTGGACCCGTTGAGGATGATGCCTACGAGTACATAACGGCACAAATACTAAGGGCGCTGGACGACTGTGACGTTTTAATGTTGGACCTACATGGAGCGATGGTTACCCGTAGCCATGAAGACGGCGAAGGCGAGTTATTGCGCCGGATCCGCGCGATCGCACCCGATCTCCCCATCGCTGTCTCTCTAGACATGCACGCCAATATTTTTCCAGATATCGTCAACTTAGCGACGATCGTGACCGGCTACCACACCTACCCGCATGTGGACATGTTTGAGACTGCCGAGCGTGCGGCTCGCGTACTAATCGCCGCAGTCGAAAATCAGGTGCGTCCCACCATGGCCTGGGGCAACAACCCCATGTTGCCGCACGTAATGCGCCAAGGAACCGACGATTTTCCGAATCGAGAACTTCAGCTGCGGGCCCAGGAAATGGAGACCGATGGTGCACTCGCGGTTAGTCTCTTCACCGGCTTCCCACATGCCGATATTCCTCAAGCCGGTCTGTCCGTTGTGGTTGCGACCAACGACGATGTGCAACTCGCCGAACGACTTCGCGATGAATTATTGGAAAGCGCTTGGAATGAAAGGTCCGCATTCGTCTATACGGTCGAGCCTTTAGATTCGTCCGTCGCTAAGGCCAAACAGCTCGGCAACGTCGACCAGGCCGATGGGCCCATAGTTTTGCTTGATCATTATGACAACACGGCATCTGGTGGAACCATGGACACAACCGATGTACTCAGGGAAGTACTACGTCAAGAACTTGACGACGTGGCCGTGTGCGCTATTTACGACCCAGTAGCCGTTGACACCATGGTCGCTGCGGGCGTGGGCAATACCGTGACACTATCCTTGGGCGGAAAATTAGCCATGCCTGCCTTGTCGAGAATTAGCAAACCGGTGGAAATACAGGGCCGCGTTCGACTCATTTCCGACGGACGTTTCCCGACGACGATCGCAATGGGGAGAGGATTGACGACCAATATGGGAAGAACCGCCGTGTTATCTACCGGAAGCGTAGACATTATGGTTGTTTCGCGTCATTTTGAGCCTGTGGATCCCGGCTGTTTTCGTTGCGTTGGTATCGAACCGACCGAGCGACGGTTTCTATTACTCAAAAGTCGCATTCACTACCGCGTTGGCTTTCGTGACATCGCGCGGGAAATCGTCGAATGCGCAGGACTTGGTGTCTGCACGTCCGACTACTCCGAAATTAAATTTGAACATGTACGCCGGCCGATCTATCCCCTTGACGGGCTCAACACACGCGACAGTTCCTGAGAATCCAATTCGTCATGGCTTAGGCGGCGATATATTGCCACCACTCAAAATGATGCCTGCTCGTTTAGCTACGCGCTGAGGATCGAGGAGCATCGCCGCCAAACAAACGGCCGCTGACGGTTCGACAACAATTTTTAGCCGATTCCAGATCAACCCCATCGCCCTGAGAATAGCTTCGTCGTCCACCAATACAACGGCTACCCTATTTTGTCTGAGAATTTCGAAATTTAGTTTTCCGAGCGCAGTCCTTAGTCCATCTGCCACGGTGTGCGGCGGCATCGCCGGTTGGAGGTCGCCCATTGCTAGCGAATCGTGCGCGTCCCTTGCCAACTCAGGTTCTGCACAAATGACATCAATTTGACCGTTCGCAACAATGGTTGTTCCAGCCGCAAGGCCACCACCTCCGACCGGCACCCACAATTGATCCAGGTCACCAACTTCCTCCAGCAACTCAAAAGCCGCCGTACCTTGACCAGCAATGATCTCCGCGTGGTCGTACGGGGGAACAAACACTGCCTCGGGCTGTGATGCCATAACCTCCGCCAGAACAGCTTCGCGGTCCGCCAATTTTTCCCCACAGTCAACGACTTCGGCGCCGAGTCGTTCAATCGCTAGTCGCTTCTCCGGCCTCGCGTCCTTTGGTACAACGACCATGGCCGTTTTACCGCACGCCCTCGCGGCGAAAGCCAGCGCGGCACCGTGATTACCGGACGAATGTGTCACCACCGTCGAGACATCTTGTGAAAGCTGCAAGGTCGCGTTCATCGCACCGCGTAGTTTGAACGATCCGGTCCGCTGGAAGTTCTCACATTTGAAGAATAATTCCGCTCCGACGGCCTCGTTTAACGACGCCGACGTCATCACAGGCGTTCGGTGAATGTGGCCCGAGATACGTTGGGCGGCCGCCGCAATGTCACCTAGGCCAGGTGTCTTCAAACTACGCCGTCGTGGATTAGGTCTTGCAACGTCTCGTCTGAAATTTCGAGCAGATCACGATAGATCTCTGCGTTATGCGCGCCAAGTTCGGGCCCAGGCCACCTAATTTTTCCTTGGGACCGGGACAGCTTCGGGAAAATATTCTGCATTTTTAGATTCTTAAATGCCGGATGGTCCACGTCGACGATCGATTCTCGCGCTTGAAAATGAGGGTCCTCGATCATCTCCGGTGCACGATAAATCCGACCCGCCGGAACACCATGGGCTTCGAGCTGCTGGAGCAGCGCGTCGGCATCGAGCGTCACCGTCCAACGCCCGATGAGCTCATCGAGTTCCTCTTGGTGTTCTCCTCGCGAGACGTGGTCCGCGTAATCGGGATGTTCCGCCAACGACGGATCGCCCATGGCTTCCGCGAGTCGCCTAAACACAGAATCTTGATTGGCACCCATCACTATGGAATCGTCATCGGCGGTCGGATAGACATTGGAAGGAGCGATTTTTGGCAATATAGCGCCACTTCTTTCACGAATCTCACCTCCTTCTGTGTATTCTGGGACCGTTGATTCCATCACTGCGAGCACGGCTTCGTATATAGCGGAATCAACCACTTGGCCTTGTCCAGTTCGATCTCTTTCGTGCAATGCGGCGAGGGCGCCGACGCAAGCAAACGTCGCGGCCAGGGAGTCACCAATCGAAAGGCCGACACGGCTCGGTGGGCGGTCCGGATCACCCGCGAGGTAGCGAATACCGCCCATAGCCTCGCCGATGGATCCATAGCCTGCCCTCGATGAGTAGGGCCCTGATTGACCAAACCCCGAAACCCGAACCATGACGAGCCCGGGATTAATGGCGGACAAGACTTCATAGTCGAGTCCCCATTTCTCCATCGTGCCTGGACGAAAGTTCTCAATTAGGACGTCTGAATCCTGGAGCAGTCGCTTCAGCAGCTCCTGTCCTGCCGGAACCCGGAGATTTAGGGTAATGCAGCGCTTGTTGCGAGCGATCACCGGCCACCAGACCGGGAGACCCCTGCCCCATGAACGCATGGGATCGCCGACACCCGGTGGCTCGATCTTAATGACGTCGGCACCCATATCACCAAACAATTGACCACAGAAAGGTCCCGCAATTAACGTGCCCAGTTCGAGTACCCGCAGGTGAGTTAGTGGACCGTCCACCATCCTAACGATATTCCTGTATATCTCGTTTTGGTTGACCGCAAACCCGAGGATTGATAATCACGGCTTCCAACTGTCGCGTAGCGAAACCGTTCGATTAAATATCAAGGAGTCACCGATAGCATCGCTTTCCAGTCCTTCACTACTCGATGAGTCACGGTAGAAATAACCTGTTCGTTCGAACTGAACGTGAGCGTCCGGCGCTTGGGCGATACCGCTTTCAACAAAGCCATCGGTCGAGGCGACCGAGTTGTCGTTGAAATCCTGGTCTATGTCCTTCGGATTCGGCGTGCGGAAAAGATAGCCGAACGATTGGATCCTAACCCGACGTGCGTTAGAAGCCGCAACGAAATGAATCACGCCCTTTGGTTTCAGGCCACTGGTATCGTCACCGCTTCGCGAATCGGGAAAGTACGTTGCCTGGATGGATTCTATTTCCCCCGAGGCGCTCCTAACCACCTCGTCGCAGCGAATGATGTACGCGTAACGAAGCCGAACCATTGCGCCAGGGGAAAGCCGTTTGAATTTATCCGGCGGCTCGTCATTAAAATCAGACCTTTCAATAAATAGCTCCCGGCCAAATACTAGCTTTCGAATCCCCATTTCAGGTTGCTTGGGATGCCAAGGAGCATCGAGTACTTCGTCCTCGCCCTCGAAATTCGTTACCGTCACGCGCAAGGGTTCCAACACAGCCATGACTCGCGGTGTTTGCGCCTCTAATGCCTGGCGGATACAGAACTCAAGCAACTTTACTTCAACCAGGTTGTCCTGTTTCGTTACCCCAACGCGCTGACAAAAATCGCGAATGGCGCTGGCGGGTACACCGCGTCGACGCAGCCCGGCAAGTGTCGGCAGTCGTGGATCGCTCCATCCATCAACTTTTCCTTTGTCTACCAACTCCGCCAGGACGCGTTTCGACATCACGTTGTACTCAAGACCCAAGCGTGAAAATTCGATTTGAGGGGGATGAAAATTGATGTTGATGTTATCTAAGACCCAGTCATAGAGAGGCCGATGGTCTTCAAATTCCAACGTACAAAGAGAATGAGAGATACCTTCAAGAGCGTCGCAAATGCAATGGGTGAAGTCATACATCGGATAAATGCTCCAACGATCACCGGTTCGGTGGTGACTCTTATGCATGATTCGATATAACACGGGGTCTCGGAGGTTGATATTGGGAGACGCCATATCGATGCGCGCACGCAACACGTGTGCACCATCCCCGAATTCGCCCGCCCGCATACGCTCGAACAGATCAACATTCTCGGCAACCGCGCGATTACGGAACGGACTATCCCGCCCAGGCTCAGTGAGAGTTCCTCGGCTTTGCCTCATTTCTTCTGCACTCTGGCTGCAAACAAACGCCTTGCCATCAACAATCAGCTGTTTCGCAAATTCAAACAATTGATCAAAGTAGTCTGACGCAAACGTCAAATTCTCACCCCAATCAAATCCAAGCCAATTTATGTCGTCCTGGATCGATCGAACGAACTCTTCACTCTCTTTGCTTGGATTGGTGTCATCAAATCGCAGGTAGGTTTTGCCGCCGAACTCCTGCGCAACACCAAAATTCAGACAAATGGACTTCGCATGGCCGATATGTAGATAGCCGTTAGGCTCTGGGGGAAACCGTGTCACCACGCCTTGTTCAAGGGCACCTTCATCGAGATCCCGACGTATGCGGTTGCGTATGAAGTCGCGTAAGTCAGCGGTCATACGTTATTTTACTGTATAGAGAATCAACGGTCTCAAAGCGTCCACACAGATTCAGGAACACGATTAATCCACCCTCAAGGTCTCGAAATCTCGATACCGTGGCGCGCAATTCAAACTGCCTCCCCGTAAACTTCCCCCCTTATCGCAATAGACTGCTTCCTGGCGATGGACGTCAAAGAAACACGAAAACGATGGGGCCTGATGTGCCTGGCCACACTGATTGCGGTGACCGCAACTTGGTTGTACCAACAAAACCCACGCCAATCGCTCGTGGAGATGATCCAACAAATGGAGGGCGAACACTGGTACCGCGTGTCGTTAAACCAGCAAGCTGTCGGACAATATCGAACCGCGGTTCTCCTCGATCGGACGATTCGATTCGTGACCGAAATGCGATTCCGTTTAGATAGTAAGTTTGAGACGCACATCGAAGAAGTCCATGTGTTTGCGGCTGAACCGCCTTATCAGCTCATCCGTGCGACCCATACTCAACGCCGCGGACCGGGTAACGTCCTTAACGCGCGTGTCTTGAGAGACCGAGGCAAGCTCTATGCAGTCGCACCGACGGGGGCACGGTTGCCGCTAACGACCGATTATCGTCTAGCCGATTACCTCGATATCGAGTTGTGGTTGATGAGTGACTCGCCGAGGCCAAAGCTGTCTCGAAAGACCAAGCACATCGATTTCGAAAGGTTGGATATTGCAACCAAAGTCTGGTCCATCGTCGAACGAAATAATCAAGGTTACCTTGTGCGGTCCGCGAACGAGCTCGGGTTCGCCGAAATTCAACTTGATCCCAAGTTCATGGCCAAAGCAATGGTGGATCGACACTTTTTTCTCGACCGAGTCACCGATGAAGCGGCGGCATCGATTTGGCGTCAACGAGCAAATTCTCCCCATCGCCCAGACTTTTCAATTACTACGGCAGAGCCGCTACACAACCCGAAGAAACTATCACGGCTTGTATTGAAGCCATTTGGGGAAATGCCTTGGGACGACGGAATCTTGCTTGTTGGTAACAGCGTCTCGCACATCAAGGTCGATCCCAATACGCTAGCTTCGTTTCTTCGGGAAACACTACAGCATCCTGTCTCCGACGAATCGATCGCAGCCCTCGCCAGCGCTGTGGCACAAGATACATTATCACCACTGAACCGCGCCGAGGCTTTGATTCATTTTGTTCACGACTACCTAGTCTATGAAGACCTCCAGCACATCCAGAGCGTCTCGGAGACGCTCAGCCGCCGTCGTGGGGACTGTTCCGAGTTTGCGGAGCTGTTTACCACGCTAGCTCGTGCCGCTAGGCTCCCTGCTAAAACTATCGTGGGTCTCGCCTACGATGCAGACAACGGAGTCTTCGCCAAACACGCGTGGAACGAGATAGCGGTGGACGGCTTGTGGATACCCGTGGATCCAACATGGAATCAAGTAAGGGCAGATGCCACACACTTACGACTTTCGGATGAGACAATGGCTGCATTGGATCAGTCATCGATGAGCTTCAAGGTAGTCGAAACCGAATACGTCAACGCCGGCTCTTAGAACATCTGAAGTAACCGGCAATACTCCAAGATAGATATCAGGATATCGTGAATAACGCCGTCAGTACGACCAGTCGCAATAGTCTCTGGGTCATTACCCGAGGACAACGCACTCGCTACTCCCTCGCCCTAATCGCTATGGGAATGGCGAGCGTCTTTACCATTGTCGCCCCGTTGGTCGGCATGTATGCGCTTGATGTCGTCGTCTACCAGGATTTCAGCCTCGGTACCAATGTCCTCGTTTCGCTAACCCGCGAGTTGAGCGGATCAGACTCGTTTACGTGGTATCTATGGCTGTCGGCTGCTGCCGGAGTGGTCCTAACCCTCCTCGCAGGGGTATTTAGTTTTCTCAAAAGCCGCTGGGCAGCGATCGCTTCTGAAGCCTTGGCACAACGACTCCGGGACGAACTTTTCGGACACCTCCACCGACTGCCAGCAGCTTTTTTTGACAATGCCGACAGCGGCGATTTGGTCCAGCGCTGCACTTCAGACGTTGAAACCATCCGCGTCTTCCTGCAGGCCCACGTCGTCGAGATTGGTCGGGCCGTGCTGCTCTTATTTGCCATGTTGCCAGTCCTCTTTTGGCGTGATTACCGACTCGCATGGTTGTCGATCTGCCTCATGCCCTTGCTCGGTGTGGGTGCTTTCGTGTTCTTCCGTCGAATCAAGACACTGTTTGAAATCACCGATGCATCGGAAGGCGCTTTAACCGCGGTGCTAAAAGAAAATCTCACCGGTATCCGAGTCGTTCGCGCGTTTGCTCGCCATGACTTCGAACGGGACCGATTTAGCGGACGCAATAAAGCGTTCCGCGACAACTACTACCGGTTAAATAAGGTCATGGCCATCTATTGGTGTGCCAGCGACTTTGTAGCGACCTGCCAGATTGGGATCGTACTGATCGCTGGTGGCGTATTCCTCGTCGAAGGTTCACTTACCGTCGGCGAACTGTTTGTCTTTATCAGCCAAGTCTCGATGGTCATTTGGCCGATTCGCCACCTCGGGCGCGTCCTTACTGATTCGGGCAAAGCTGTCGTCGCGCTCGGACGCGTTGACCATATTCTTAACTCGCCCGAGGAAAGTGTCGAGCCAACGCCCGCGACAGGAAGGGGGCGCGGCGCTATTACCGTTACGAACCTAGATTTTAGTTACCCCAACGGACAAAGCATTCTTCGGAACATGTCGTTATCGGTCGCTCCTGGCGAAACGGTCGCACTGGTGGGCCCACCGGGCTGCGGCAAGACGACGTTTATCCGTGTGCTGCTACGGTTCTATCCCTACCAAAGAGGGCAAATAAAGATCGACGACTTGGAGATAAACGAGACGGACCGCGAGTGGATTCGTACCCAAATCGGAGTGGTACTCCAAGATCCATTCCTTTACGCACAAACGATTGATTCAAACCTCCGCGTCGGACGGCCTGCTGCGCCACACGAGGATTTACTACAAGCGTCGCAAGACGCCTCGTTGCACGAGTCAATATCCAAGTTCGCCAACGGCTACGACACCATGGTCGGCGAACGCGGCGTGACGCTATCGGGTGGTCAGCGACAACGCGTCGCCTTGGCGCGAGCCCTACTCAAAGATCCGCCCATACTCGTACTTGATGATTCACTGTCCGCCGTCGATACGGATACCGAGCACCGCATCCTAACGGCACTGGAACAGCGTCGTGGCCGGCGGACGACGCTCATCGTTGCTCATCGACTGACCACGGTGCGAAACGCCGACCGTATCCTCGTCATGGACAACGGCTGCATCGTCCAGCAGGGATCCCATCAACAACTTGCGGAAGAGCAAGGTCCGTATCGCCGTCTATGCGAAATCCAAGGTGCCCTTGACGAGTCGATTCGCAACGATCTCGAGGGCTTGAACCGTGGATAACTACGACGACGAGAATTATGACGATGGCTTCGACGAAGTGCGATCCAGTGCCTCGATGCAAATCAGCCTCTGGCGACGTTTGTTCACCTTTACGCTCCCCTACAAAGCCGAATTATGGGTGATGGTGGTCGCCGGAAGCGTTACTGCGCTTATGGAGATGGCGTATCCCCTTATTACCAAGTGGTTAATCGACGACGTCGACGCAAACGGTCAAGAAGCCGATCTGTTTTTCTGGGCAATGGTTTACTTAGGAACCTGTCTCTTCATGGCCGTTTCCATTGGTAGTTTCATATGGATGACGTCGAAAATTCGCGTCTACGCGAGTTACGACATCCGGGAAGCGGCATTCGCGAACTTGCAAAATTTGTCGTTTTCATTTTTCGACTATCGGCCCGTCGGCTGGTTAATGGCGCGTATGACATCCGATTGCGAACGCCTCACGAACATCCTGGCGTGGGGGTTGCTCGATCTCATCTGGGGTATCACGGTCATGCTCGGTATGACAGTTGCGATGCTCGTGATGAACTGGAAATTGGCACTGTTGGTGTTGGCCATCGTCCCATTCCTTACTTGGGTGTCTATAAAATTCCAACGAACCATTCTCGGTAGCGCGCGTGCCGTGCGCCGTACCAATTCAAGGATCACAGGCACATATACGCAGGGCGTTATGGGAGTTCTCACGAGCAAAACGTTTTCGAAAGAAGCGCCCAATGCAAGCGAATTCCGCCACCTGACAGGTGACATGTACATCGCGTCTGTTCGAAACCTCACCTTGTCGGCAATTTATATTCCAATCATTCTAATAATGAGCAGCGTGGCGGTTGGACTCACACTCGCGGTCGGCGGATCGGACATGCTGGTTGGCATTATCGAAGCCGGTACGTTAGTGGCTTTCATGATGTTCGCTCGACACTTCTTCGACCCCGTGGAAGTGATGGGGTACTGGTTCGCGGAAATGCAGATGGCACAAGCGTCGGCCGAAAGAGTCTTAAGCCTCATTGATGCTGAACCCGAGATTAAAGACTCAGATTCTGTATCCAACGCCGTGCGTATCCATCGGTCTACACCACAACGCGAAACTCGAGCTGCAGACGGCGGGCCTGTCGATATTCACGAAGTCGAGCTAGTGAACGTCAACTTCGCATACAACGCTGCGGTCCCCGTCCTCCGCGGCATCAACCTGACCGCGCGTAAAGGTGAAACCATCGCCATCGTCGGTCCCACCGGCGGCGGGAAAAGTACCCTCGTTAATCTCGTCTGCCGTTTCTATCAGCCAACATCGGGACAAGTCCTTATCGACGGTATCGACTATCGTAACCGTAGCCTTCGTTGGCTCCAGTCTAACCTCGGCGTCGTTCTCCAGAACGCGCACGTCTTTCGAGGAACCGTCCTCGAAAATATTCGGTACGGCCGTTTAACGGCCTCCGATAGCGACGTAATCCACGCCGCAGAAACCGTCGGGGCCCACGAGTTCATCAATTCACTAGAGAACGCCTACCAGACCGAGGTGGGAGAAGACGGTGATATGTTATCCGTAGGTCAGAAACAGCTCGTCTCGTTCGCACGGGCCATTCTTGCCGACCCACAGATATTGGTGATGGACGAAGCAACCAGCTCAGTCGACACGGTCACCGAGGCTAAGATTCAACGCAGCCTCGGCCAGGTCTTATCGGGTCGTATCAGTTTCGTAATCGCTCATCGTCTGTCGACGATTCGAAATGCGGATCAGATCGTCGTTCTCGACGAAGGTGAAATCTTGGAAATTGGCGATCACGCCCAGCTCATTCGACGCGGAGGCCATTATGCCAAGCTCTATTACCAACAAAGCCTGCAAGAGGCGACTAGGGATTGGTCATCCGAACGATCAAACGACCAAACCGACCGCGGAGACGACCTGGTCGAGCCCTCCCCCGCTTAGCCGCTCGTACGAACCGTTGCATCAAAGCTCGCTCTGGTACCATCAACTAAACTGCGCTTATCCGATCCTTTGAAGTTTCCTGGCTAGCATTTGCCTTACTGTTAGTCCGCGCAATCCGAAATCAGTTCCCAAGCGCGATCCGCTCCCGCAGCGACGACCTGGCGACCAATTAGTTGCTGCCATTCTTTCTCATGGCCGTACTCGTCTCGCCACGCCCAAAGTCGCCGCGTGTAATGATGCAATTCATGCTCGTGCGTAAACCCCATTGCGCCATGAGCCTGGTGGGCGATTTCAGCGACAATGCCAGCAGCTTCGCCAACTCTAACCTTGGCCGCGGAGACTTGTATGACAAATCGGTTCGTGTCCAAGGCTTCAATAGCGGCGTCGCTCGCGCGGGTCGACGCAGCCACTTCGCCCGCCATACGCGCGACGTTATGTTGAACCGCCTGAAATCCCGAAATGGGGCGCCCAAATTGTTTTCGTTCGCCAACGTAGTCGATGGTCAACTCGAGCAGTTTCTCGAGCGCTCCACTCATCGCAGCAACTCTGGTCATCGCCATGATCGCTCGGAAATTCGGCGGTAATTCAATCGATTTTGAGTTTTCAAAGACGACCTCATCGCGTGGCTCACCAGCAAGATTGGCACCTTCAACAACATCGAATTCGTCCACCAGTTGGCCGTCATCTGTGACGACACGTTCGGCACGACGAGCCCATGGAGCAATCACTCCTTCAGCCACGGTAGTTAATCCCTGACCCGTAACAAACCGATTGCTGATAAGAATTTCCGGGTAAGGCAGTGGTACTGCAAATTTTCCCGCCAAGCGGATCATGCGGAACGCATCAGCCAACGTAGTGCCGGATTCCCTACCACCGACTTGATGCAAACCGGTGTCCTGAATGACAGTCCATAGACCCTCTGGGAATAGTCCTTTCTGATCGTCTATAGATCCCGATTCGGCGCTGTCGCGTAATTCTTTATTGCAGTGATCGGTGAATACCCGCTCTGCTGTATCCAATATCAAGTCGATCGTCATCGAAGTCCCAACCCGCGGGCGATAACTCCACGCAGGATCTCGCGGGTACCACCACGAATCGTAAAGGAAGGTGAATGCAACAAGGTCTGTTCTAAGCTGCACCGTAACGGATGTTTCGGCCCGAGACGCGGAGCAAAAAGACGAACCAATTCGGGTAGGGTTTTTTCAAAATCGTTGCCGAGCGACTTGACGAGTGCCGCCTCGGTCGCGGGATTTTTTCCTGCTTGCAACATCGCGGCTACCGAAATCGACATCTGCCGTAATGTCATGATATGACTAGCCAAACGCCCAATGAGGGCTGACTCTTCGTCGGACGGACTGGCGCCTACGTAACGAACAAATTCGACAAATACGCGAAAAGCCGAAAGGAACCGCTCCGGACCGCTCCGCTCGTAACCCAGCTCACTCGTTACTTGTTCCCAACCATTTCCCACGGCGCCGACGAGGTTCTCTTCCGACACAACACAATCCTCGAACACCACTTCGTTAAAATCTTCGTCACCTGCAATATTCTTGATCGGTCGTACGGTGACGCCATTCGCATGCAAATCGACAATAAATTGCGATAAACCTTCGTGGCGACTCTCACCCGACGGTCCGGTGCGAACTAGCGCCACGATATAGTGGTTGCGATGAGCATCCGTCGACCATAGCTTCGTTCCGTTCAGGATCCACCCACCATCCACGGCACTGGCTCTCGTTTGCACAGACGCAAGGTCTGACCCGGAGTCCGGTTCGCTCATGCCAATGGAAAAATAAGATTCCCCGCGGGTGATGGGCGGCAAATATTTGAGTTTCTGGTCCTCGGTTCCGTAGCGTAGAAGCAACGGACCGCTCTGACGATCTGCAATCCAATGCGCACTTACAGGGGCTCCAGCGGCAAGCAGTTCTTCAGTCACGACGTATCGTTCGAAAAAACTGCGGTCCCCACCACCGTATTGCTGAGGCCACGTCATCCCGATCCAGCCTCGCATACCGAGCTTTTGTGAAAACTCGGCAGAATGACCTTCATTAAAATCCGAGTTGCGCAGATAGTCACCGGGTAACTCCCGCTCGACGAAATCCCGAACTCCTACACGAAGCGCTTCCGCTTCCGGTGGTAATCGCGCTGGTTCAAAATCAAGTCCCGAAAACACCCTATGTTGCCCCTGCCGCTATGCCACACGAATCTCTTCAGCTGCCGAACGTATAGCCTCAACCATGGCATTGCAATCCGGTGCAACGTTATGATTCCGGGCGTCACTGATCCCTTTGAGAACAACCTTTTGCAGCGCCCAAGCACCAATTCGACTTTCACGCCATGAACCGCGACAAAATTGCTGAGATGCTCGATCCCATCCTGTCGCAGATCGAAAAACGATCCGCCGTGGCTGACACGTTTGTGGACAAAGAAACCTACCGTCTATATTTGACGACGTTCTGGGCAAACCTAGTTATGGATCCCGAAGAAGCGGAACTGACTGAAACCGACCTCGAAACAGCACACAGCGTGATTAACGGAATCGCCAATGAAATTCTCGGCGAATCCGAGGCCATTACCGAATCGTTCCGATTTATCGCGAGTCGCTCGGGCGAAACTGCAATGAATAAAGCGAAGCTGTCGAAATCGCACAAAGATCTACTGACGTATTTCTCGTCGATGATTCTCGATCCCGACGGCCACCGCAAATGGATGAGTGAACTTCGAGACCGCTGACCGCGACTTAATGCACGCTGACGATAATGTGCCGTTGTTTTGGGCCGTTGCGATGCTCCCAAAGGAAAATTCCCTGCCATGTACCGAGCGCCATACGGCCATTCATCACCGGAATCGTGACACTCGATGTCGTAATCGCAGCTCGGATGTGTGCTGGCATATCATCCGGACCCTCGGCTCGATGCGCATATAACTGGGCATCTTGAGGAACCGATCGATCCATCCAGGCTTGCAAGTCCTCAAGAACGCTAGGGTCTGCATTCTCTTGAATGATGAGGCTAGCCGACGTGTGACGAATGAAAATCGTCGCGAGACCCTCATCAACTCCGCTGCCCGATACGATCTCACTAACTTGTTGAGTCACCTCGTACAAGCCGGGGCGTTCAACAACTATTTCGAGCTCAACATTCACGCGTCTAAACGCCTCGAATAGTTAACGTGAACCGCCAACATCCCACCGGGTTAGGAAACAGACAATGGCTCGTCACTCGGCTTTCCCGTCTGAAAAGAAAGCAATAACGGTAGGACGAACAGCGTAAACACCAGCAACAATGAAACGGCAAGCGTTAACAAATATCCGATCGACGCGGTTCCTTGATGCGGCGAAAGTGTCAATGCCGCAAACGTCCCGATGGTTGTAAGCGTGCTCAGAACGACCGCGAGCGGTGTACTCGAATGCATCAATTCTGTAACGGCACCGGTCCGACGAAACCGTTCGACGACATGGATTCCGTTATCGACCCCTAAACCAAATATTAGAGGGATCACGAGAATATTCGCCATGTTCAGAGGCATGTCGATCAATACGGCAACGGCAACCGTAAAAAGAGCAGTTAGCGCTAAGGGAATGAGGACCAATACTGGCGTAAGTGCACGCCGCAGAAAAATGGCTAATACGGTACCGATCCCAATAACGGCGAAGACCAGTGCCCAGACGAACGAATCGACCACGACATTACCGACGCCCCATTCCACCACGGGCCGACCGGTGGCAAACCGTACCTCCGCGCGAACCTCTTCGATAAATCGCGACAACTCCGTAACGTCGCTGATATCGAGCGCCGGTAATGCCATGGAGAGATACTCTCCGTCCGTACTTACGAGTCTATTTCGTAAACTCTCCGGTAAGTCGCCAAACTGTTTTTCGTCGACCGTGATCGCCCGGCGCAGCCAATCAAGTTCCTCGACTAAACCCGTAATCACCATCGCTTGCCATTGTCCCAACGAGATCGGTTCAATTCGAGCAACGACCTCCAAAAGGCGAACGCGCGCACGATCCAAATCACTATCTGCAAGCGAATTCTGTCGCAGAGCCTTCTTGAAAAGCTCAAATTCTTCTTCCAGTTCCAACGACGTCGGGGGCGTGGAACTGATACCTGGTTCAAGAGCACTAAGCAGAAAAGCCTGCGCATCTTCAAGCAGGAAGAGCTTATCGTCTTGTTCTTTCGGCACGTAATCGAACGGCGTCGTGATCTTACCGACCGTCGGCAGGTCCAGAAGTCGATCGAGCCTCCGAGTTTCGTCTTCGTCCTGCGTGAGTATTGACAGGGTGTAGTCCGTCACAATTTCTTCTTCTTGAAGAAGGACGAGCGTACGCATCGACTCTGAGTCTGGGTCACGCAATGCGAGAACGCTGTAGTCAAAATACATCCTTGACCCAACAACCGTCGCAACGATCGCCAGTAGAGAAATCCCGGCGAGAATGGGGGTTCGCCGGTCGGACAACCATTTCATGGCGAGGTCGCCGCTGCCGACCTGCGCAGCTTGCGCTCGACCTGGCGCTCCGACTAATACAAACACTGCCGGTAACAACGTAAACGTAAGAATGAAGGCGACGATCATGCCGCCAGCGGAAATAATCCCTAGATCTCCAAGACCTTTATAGTCGGTCGGAGCAAAGCCCATAAATCCAATTGCCGTGGTCACCGCGCATAGCAAGATCGCCCTGCCCACAGTCGCACCCGCTCGTTCAAGCGCCGGTTTTAGGGCTAGATGTTCTTGATACACGGCCTCGCGAAAACGTAGCGAAAAATGCACCGCTGAACTGACTCCAAGCCCAAAAAACATGACCAAGAAAATAATCGACATAGTATTAAATTCACCCACCGTGAGCAGCGCGTATCCGGTTGTCCAGACAATGCCAATGCCGATCATCGCGAATGTCGCACCGATAATACGGACCGAACGAATGCCCACGCCTAAAACCAGGAGTAGAACGGCTAGGGATATAAATCCAGCGATGCGGACGCCGTCTTGGGCCGCTGTAATTTCCTCGTGAGAAAGTGCAATTTCTCCCGTTATAGCGACGTCGATATCCTCAGGAACGACGGCGGAGGCTATTTCCAATCTGAGATTTTGCATAATGAGTGCGTTCGGTAGCGCGTCGGCGTAATCGACTTTGCCACGCAAAATGATCAATCCGACAATTCGCTTCTCACCGCTGTCAAAGAACTCGTCAGCCCAACGTACCGGCGTGTTATCCCCAGCAAGTACCGATGCCGCCGAATCTGACAAGATCCTCAGTACGCGGTCGAAACCAATCTCTGCCTCGTTTTCGAGCCCGTCACGAACCAACGAAAATACCGACCGTAGACTGGGGTCCTCGGCGACACGCGTCAGCATTGGTTGTGCTTCCGCAAGCCGATCCACCATGGACTCCAAGGCATCGAGATCCATCATCAGAAACGCGTTATCGCGGAAAAAAGGGTCCGTCATGGGCGAATAAACGTCGGAAAAAAGATCGGATCGCGCCAAGAGCCGCTGCTCGATGGATTTGCAAGTGTCCTCCACCCCCTGCATTGACGTGCCGCTGACGACAACAACCGCGGTATCTACGAGTTGGGGGAAGCGCGATTTGAACGACTCAAAATCATCCTTCCACGGGGCGTCCTGACGGATTAGATCGCTCAGATTTGAATTCATTTGGAATTGGGTCACGGATACCTGACCAAGCAGTGCGGTTATGACGCCAATCAAGAGCAGCGTACTTAACGGCCATGCAGCGACCAGACCAACCCATCGAGCGAGTATTCGATCCAACGTCTATTACTCCTCGTCGAATTCCTCTAACAGAAGATCGAAGCCCGCCTCAACAGGTGGTTCGCCATTAAACACGGCATCGCGCCGCCGCTGGTAAAAGGCTTCGCGGGTGAACGTGTACGGGTCTAGAGATGTTTCGTCCCGCACATCCGTATCCATAAGGACTTCGGCACGAGTGCTGGCGAGATCAAGGGTGCCCACCCAGCCGTTGTAGTTTTCGTGTATGGCCAATCGAGGCAGTGACGCACGAACAATGAGGTGTGGAAGGTCACGTACCGTGGTTGGTCCCAACACCGGAACGTACAAGTAGCGCGACCGTGTATATCCCCACGATGCTAGGACTTGACCAAGATCTTCGCCCTGCGGTTCCATCCCCAGCGCCGTCGCTACATCAAGCAGGCCGCCAACGCCAAGGGTACTGTTGACGAACAACCGACCGGTATCTCGAAACCCGCGCTTCGGGGCTCCTTGCAAAAAACCCGAGAGAGCACTTTCCGTGGAGCGGAGATTCGTAAAAAAGTTTTCGACTGCATCCTCGGCAAATGTCGGCATGACCTTACGGTACCCGACCGCAAGCGGCCGTAATACGCTTCGATCCAACGCTTCGGAGATCTCGTATGAACGTCGATTGACCGACTCAACAGGATCGTAAACGGCATATTCGGGACCGGGACTAAGGGCACAACCGGATGCAAGCGCAACAAGCACCGCCCAAGAAACCAAGCTAAGGCGCATCAGAAGACCGATATTCCTCGATACTGCCCCGAATACTCCGTCTTAGCCCGTCCAGTCCCTCCGATCCGATAATGGAAGCGTAATCAGCACGGCGCAACGACAAATCGCTTACGCCATCAGCAACGACATTGAAAATAAGACCGTCTCTAAAATAGTAATCAAGTCGAACGATCCCGCCGTCTTTCTTCACAAGATGCGTCTTCACTACCCACCGACCATCTCGAACTTCAGTCGCTTCTATTGTCTCAAAGCTTTGATCGTTAAAGTTCGAAAATCGGCTTGTATACGTCGCGACGATCAGTTCACGCAATAACGCACTAAAACCAAGCCGTTCTTCAGCCGATTGTTCGCGCCAGGATTTGCCAAGGCTGATACGAGTAATGGTCGCGACGTCAAACGCCTTTCCGACCGCTTCGTCGAGAACCATGTAGCGTTCAACGAATGCGGCATCCGATTTCATAGAAGATAGAAGCTCGTCGTGAAATTCGGACACCACACGCTCCGGTTCGCTACCGATCGCAAATTCGAACGCCAGAACTATCAATACGATTCGAAACATGGACTTCACCACGCGAGCAAATCAGCTTACAGGAACCACAGAGAGAGTGCCGGTATATACGTAATCAGGAGAAGCGCAAGAAGTAAGACCGCCATGAAAGGAAGACATGCAGCATATAGTTCGAGCACAGGTCGATTAAACCGGTAACTTGCGATGAACAAATTCATACCTATCGGTGGCGTGAAATAACCGATCTGTAAATTCGCGAGAAAAATAATGCCGAGATGCAACGGATGGATACCGTAACCAATAGCCACCGGTAGAATCAGCGGAACCATGATCACGATCGCTGAAAATATATCGAGTATCGCCCCAAGGAGTAAAAGTAAGATGTTGAGGAGTATCAGAAACATCAGTCGACTCGAGATGTGTTCTTGAATCACCTCAAAAAGTCGTTGCGGAACTTCGGTGTCGACCAAGAAATTAGTAAACGCCAGCGCACAACCAAGGATGAGTATGATGCTACCTACCATGACCATCGCGTCGCGAATGATGGTTGGGATTTTAGACAGCGCAACATCGCGGTAAACGAATATTTCGATCACGATAACGTACAACGCGGTCAGCGCGGCCGCCTCTGATATTGCGAAAATGCCCGAGTAGACGCCTCCGAGCACGACGAAAGGTAGTGCCACTTCCCACTTGGCTTGCATCAAGCTTGTCCAGACTGCGTTCGGGGTAAACCGAGTTCGTTTCGCGTCTCCATGACGCCACATAGTCCAGGCCGAAAGTGCCGACACCATCAAAATGACAGGCAACAATCCCGCCAAAAAGAGTTGTTGGATCGTAAACGATTCACCGACATCGAGTTGCTGGGCCACAATGCCATAAAGAATGAGTGGTACTGACGGAACGATGAGCAGACCAAGACTTCCAGAGGTGGTGACGAGCCCGAGACCATATCTTTCGCTATAGCCCGCCTCTTTCAACATGGGTAGGAGTAAGGCACCGAGCGCAACGATGGTCACACCAGACGCCCCGGTCAACGCTGTAAACAGGGCGCAGGCGACAAACCCCACTATCGCGAGACCGGCTGGCATCCAGCCAAACATGGCGCGCGTCAATGCCATGAGACGTTCCGACGTGTTTGCCTCCGCCATTAGGTATCCGGCAAATGTGAAGAGCGGCAATGCCACCAACAACGGGGTGTCGGTGATTCGGTACATCTCAATCGCGACGACGGATAAGTTCACATCGGTTGCAAGAAATCCCAACATCGCGGCCGCCAAGACCACGGCGAAAAGGGGCGCGCCAAGGAGCGCCACCATGATCACGGTCACGATACCAACCCAGATCACGTGGCTTCCGGCTTCACGGTCCGCATCAAATACCGCAGCGCCATCACAAACGCCGCCGCCGGAATAATCAGCTCGCACAACCACGCTGGGACTGGACCAAATCCGGGGAACTGGTCGACATAATCTCCATAAACCATGCCGATTGAATACCACCCCAACGTCAAACAAACGATCGACGTAAAGAGGCTCGTGAACCGACCGATCACCGCGCGAGCCCGTTCACCGGCGAACCGGGCGACTATATCGATGCAAATGTGACCGTTCGTGCCAGCCGCCGAGGTAGCACCGAGCATGGTCACCCATAGCACAGCATTACGGACCAATTCGTCTCCCCAAAGTAGACCACCACCGAACACATTCCGAGCAATCACTTGGTAGAAGGCAACACCCAACATGGTTAGGAAAAGTGCGCCCAACAAATACATTTCTAGCCGGGCGAGCAAACGCTGCAGACGCGCTATCAAACCGTTATCTCTGCGCCTCAAGCGCCGATTGGAATCTTTGATAAAGACCCCGGCTAACTATGCCTCGATCAATCCATTCTTCGGCCGCTTCTTCCCCAACGCGCCTCCATTCGCGACGTTCATCGTCCGATGGCGTCAGAAGCTCTATACCTTGGGCCAGGAGGACATCGAATGTGGCTACATCGTCGGCCCGATTTTTTCGGTCCGCCCGTCTGACCACGTCCGCCATGATCGATCGTAAGGTCGTCTGATCAGCGGCATTCAGCCGCTCGAACTGGGTAGCGGAAACTACAAACAAGCCATAGACGTACATTAACGGTAGATCGAGCACGTACCGGAGCTGCGTATGCCATTGGAGAGCCACAGCAGCTACCGGTGGAGACGTGATTGTGTCGAACAGACCAGTCTGCAGACCTGGCAAGACATTGGCAATCGACGACGGTATGGGAGTAATTCCGAACGCAGCCAACGTCCGCATGGCGGCCTCGTCCCCCTGCGGTGTCCAAACTTTCAGGCGTCGGGCTCCGGCAATACTGGTCGCACGCTTTTTCCCCATGGCATAGGCCATCCCAACTTCGGCAATGCCGAAGCAGACAAAGCCCGCGTTCTCAAGGCCGCGCATCAATTCCGGATCCAACATTGTCCGGACCTGATCGATCTCCTGAGGAGTACGGAAGTGCATTGGCAGGTTGTAGACCTGAACATCCGGGTAGATCCGATTGAACACGCCCGTCATGACAACGCCACCATGGAGCTGTCCAACACGCATCAATTTCAGCACAGTCTGGTCGTCGCCCTTGACGCCGCCTGGGTAGAATTTGAACTTCACACGTCCCTCGGTTGCGCGTTCGACCGAATGTCCACCTTCGCGAAGTAACTTCATCCACGACGACCCGTCAGGAGATATCGTAGCGATCTTAAAGATCGTCGCCCCGTCAGCCAGGAACGTCACGAATATCGGGCATAGCGAAAAGAGGATCTTAAAAATATTCATCAGCACTCTTAAGCAACGCTGCAGCTTGATCCTGAGCCACCAAGTTAATCAGTGTTAATGCTTCGCCGTATGGGTCGGCGATCATTACTTCCGTGAGAAGCGTATCGTGTAACTGGCGATCAAAAACGAGCCGCGCGTATTTCTCAGCAAACAGGACCTTCGCCATGAGATAGCGCCCATCACTAATTTCGATCGCCCTTTCAAAATGTCGGCGACCGACTTCCGGCCGTCCTCCCATAGCCGGCGGAAGTAACGTCTCAAAAACACCAAGATACATGACGGCCGCTCCTTCATCATAATTGGCATCGAGCTCAACAACTTTCTCCATCAACGCTTTCACTCTGGCGAGTTCGGCGATCGCGGCCCAATCATCACTATGCGCCTGAATCCAGCCAGCCCAACTGCTGGCAAATGCGTAAATGGCCGGCACGTCTTTTTGTCTCGAACCAAGCAATCGCGCCTCCAATTCCTGAAACGGCATTTCGCGCACGTTGCACAACCAATCAATACGGTCGCAAGCTGCCCGGTACGACAGCCCCATCGCCTTATCGGTCAACTTGCTTCGCCGGGCTTGGTCCGCCACAAACCCAGTCGCGTAGGATGCGTTCAGTCTCGCAGCCGCGGTCAACAGATTTGGATTGTCTGGGTCAGAGGTTAGAAGCGCATCAAGCACAATTAGGAAAGCGGGAACACCGTCTCTAACCGTAGCGAGATCGTCGTTATCGAGTATCGCACGTGAAAGGTCTTCGGCGAGCGTGTCTGTGACCGAAGAAACAATACTCGCGCATCCACTCAACACCAACGACGCAAGCAAAAACGCTATTCGTTTCATGGGCTCCCATTAACAGCGATAACTTAAGAGTTGTCCACTGCCGCTCGCCTACGCCTATCCGTATTCCCTGTATAAACGTCGGACTAAAGCGCTCGATGGTCGGTGTTCGGACCCGATAAATCTGTAAAGAGCGATTCGGGCACGATACAATTTCGGGGTTGCTGTCAAAGTATCCGAATGCCTTTTTTTAGCGCCCGATCAGGCGAGATTTACTTCCAACAACGAGGCGCCCGGGCAAACCCACCAGCCTTGCTAATCCATGGCGTCGGTTGTCAGCTTGTCGAATGGCCGGACGCCCTTATCGATTCATTGGTCGACGCAGGGTATCGCGCCATCGTATTCGACCATCGAGACGTAGGGCTCTCTCACGAGGTCGACGCCGATGTCCCAAGCATCGAAGAGTTACTCTCAGCATTCTCCGATCCTTTATCTATACAACCACCCTACACGCTCGAAGACATGGCCAACGACGTGATCGACCTGCTCGACCATCTTGGACAATCCGGCGCTCACATCATCGGCTGTTCCATGGGTGGAATGATCGCCCAATGGTGTGCGATCGAACATCCCGAACGAGTGTTTACACTCACATCATTGATGGCGACGACGAGTAATCCGAGTCTGCCGAGACCTTCAGACAATGTCATTGGAGCAATGGCTACGTCGCTGCACGTGGGTAACGGCAACGACGCGGTTGCTTCATCCATTCACGCTGCTAACACCAACGCGGGACCTTACTATCCGTCTTCTGAATACGGAATCGCCCGATTCATCGAAGGCGCGCACGTTCGGGCCCATCGACCCTCGGGGTCCGCGAGACAAATGGCCGCGATCCTGACGGCCCCCGATCGATCCGATTTATTAACCGAGTTATCGATGCCAGTCCTCGCCGTTCACGGTGAGGAAGATCCCTTAATCGATCCGTCCGCGAGCAAGGACATCATTAACTGCGTCCGTAACGGGCACCTAGAAATCATTCCAAAGCTCGGCCACGACCTTTCTGAGCCAGTCATCCCCGAACTCGTCGGAATGATTGTTAATCACATGGCATCGATCGAGGTACTCAGATGACGAGTGATCTTGTACTTTGCGCTCGTGACGGTTCCGTCGCGGAAGTCACGCTCAATCGACCCGAGGTCATGAACGCCCTTTCCTTTGATCTTCGCGCCGAACTTACCGCCACCTTCCGCAACCTAGCCAGCGACCATTCCTGCGAAATCGTCATTCTGACTGGAGCAGGAAGAGCCTTTACGGCGGGTCTCGATCTTAAAGAATTGGGTGGCGAAACCAGCTCGGGTAACAATACGACGGATACATCCGTGATCGATCTAAGCGATGCCGTGGGCTTATTGAAAGTACCCCTCATCGGCGCTATCAATGGATTTGCGATCACTGGCGGCTTCGAGCTCGCCTTGATGTGCGATATTCTCATTGCCTCCACCAAGGCCCGCTTCGCCGATACACATGCCAGAGTGGGCGTCGTTCCCGGGTGGGGGCTATCTCAACGGTTACCCAGACTGGTGGGCATTAACCGGGCCAAAGAGCTTTCCCTCTCCGGCAATTTTCTCGACGCGCAGACCGCGTACAACTGGGGTCTCGTCAATCGGGTTGTAGATCCTGATGACCTGCTCCCGAGCGCGCGAGCGCTGGCCCAGGACATTCTCAGTACCGACCGTCCTACGCGCGAAGCGATGCTCAACATTATGGACAGAGGCTGGAACACAACGCTCGCCGACGGGCTCGACGTCGAAGCAGTTGCGAACAAATCCCATGCCGCGAACCACGTAAAATCGGAGAAAATCGCAGCACGACGCCAAGAAATTCTACGCCGAGGTCGATCGCAGGCTTGAAATTCCGGTTTAATCGAACGGCGACGTGCTAGAAAAGCCACGTCTCTTCATTTTGAACCGATTCGTCGTTAACGGTATCCAATATTCCTTTGACACATCGGATAAACCACCAGAGGGCTGGAAAAAGTAACAAGTAAATGCCTCCCGGAAGCAGCCCGACTAAAAGCCACGACAATCCCAAATACAAAAGACCGATCCAAAAAGTCCTGATCTGGAAACGACAGTGCGATGCGACGAAGGGGTTTCCTCGATTCCGTTGGGTGTACGCAAGAGCGAGGCCTACAATAGCGGTGACCACCCCCAAGTAGAGCCCGTACGCCAACTGAATTTTTGCTTTCTGTTGCATGCGCTATGTCGATTATCAATCGAGGTCGTCTATTAGATCTAGCGTCGCACCCAACGTTTTGAGTCGGTCATCCAAATTCTGGCCCGCCGGTTGAACCCTCAGCGTGGAGACGCCCGCGTGTTTGTATGCCTGGAGCCTTTCTCGTATTGCCTTTTTGTCACCCACTAAGTTCGATTGTAGGACCATTTCTTCCGGCACCTTTGCGATAGCCTCATCTCGACGACCTGCCACCCACAACCCTTGCACCTCGTTTGCCGCGTCCTCCCATCCGCCCCGCTTGTACGCATCGTTATAGAAATTCGTTTTAGCTGACCCCATAGCCCCCAACGTAAATGCCATGCCGGCTTTGAGGGAACCCATCACACCTGCCATATCCGCTTCAAAAGCCACGGTGCCTCCAGCTTGAATATCGATATCATCCAGCGAACGTCCGTGAGCTTCAGCCCCTCGCGAAATAAAGTCTAGATGGGCATTCGCATAGGACGGAGTGAACGAAGTCCCTAACCAACCATCGGCTAGTTCACCTGTCAATTCCAAAGCCCGCGGTCCAAGCGTGGCAAGGTAGATCGGTATCGCTTGGTTGCCAGGCTGTGCTAAACGCAATGCTTTACCTTCGCCGCCTGGAAGCGGCAAGGTATGGTATTTACCTTCGTATGCGAGCTTTTCTCCTTGAAATGCGAGGCGAATGATTTCTATCGTTTCACGTAATCGCGTCAACGGACCCTCAAATGGGCGGCCTTGAAGGCCCTCAACCACTTGCGGGCCCGAAACGCCGAGACCGAGCAAAAAACGGTCGTTTGAAAGCGCGGCCATCGTCAATGCAGTCATGGCAGTCATTGACGGGGTTCTCGCACTAATTTGCATAATCCCGGTACCAAGTTTGATGCGATCAGTTTTCGCTGCGAGGTACGCGAGCGGTGCAACAGCATCCTGCCCCCATGCCTCCGCCGACCACACCGCGTCTACGCCTAGCTTCTCAGCTTCCACGACGTAATCGACTTGACGATCAAAGTCGCGCTCTTGCCCTGACGCCGCACTGCCTATCCCGATGCTAACTCTCATTCATATACACCTTCGTTGCTAAATCCCACTATTCCAATCGCTGGGGTTCGGGACCCCGCATGTTATCGAACCCGCATTTTGTCTCGAGCCAGTTGCGACAAGAATAGGATATTCTTATTAGACCGTGCACGCTGACTACATTCGGCGGATCACGG
>Ga0209753_1000006_pt1 | contig 96807 bp, 89 predicted proteins | sample METZYME_3_550m_FD_187550 | JGI IMG/M metagenome (GOLD analysis project Ga0209753, IMG submission 187550) | Marine microbial communities from oxygen minimum zone in mesopelagic equatorial Pacific - METZYME_3_550m (SPAdes) (version 2) | ecosystem: Environmental > Aquatic > Marine > Oceanic... | reverse complement strand
GTCTAAAAACAGGCCTACATTCTGCGAACGGTAGGGACGTATCCGAAAAGCTAAACTCCGTTCCTTGACCAGAAACTCTTCTGGGACGTGACCCATCACGCTCTTCGCTGACGTTTCTCGACCACGACGCATTTGGAGAAGTACGCCTTCGACTTCCGATTGCGCTGAGAGTGCCCCTACGAGATCAGAATATTCACCTCCGTCGAATGACCCGATCAAAACGTACGGGGGATACCAATCAACTACGACCTGGTGATGCCCCGCATAACTGCCACCCCGACCGTGTAAGAGGCGCCTGGGGCCCTCTGCAATTTTGAGTCTCGCCAGACAAACTTGCGTCGCTTCCGCTGCATATGTCATTCGTTGGGCCGTATCACCGTATTTCCGTAATTAAGTAACCAGCTCAACCACCCGTTCCGCAATGGCGAGAGCAGCGGTCAATCCGGGCGACTCGATTCCGAGTAAATCGACGTATCCGGAAACGCCCGTTCGCCCGGGACCGTTGATTACGAAATCGGATGCTGGAGCATCTGCTGGAGCTAGTTTCGGTCGGATGCCCGTGTACCCCGGATACAATCTACTCGCATCAAGATCCGGATAGTAACGGCGAATCGCATCGATAAAGCGCTCTAGATTTGACGTTTCAAAGGTATAGTCCGGGCCATCCGTCCACACCACATCGGGGCCAAACCGGGTCTGATGTGCAAGATCAAGTGTCACATGCACACCTAAACCGCCAGCGTCTGCCACCGGATATACCAGTCGATTGAAAGGCGACAGCCCCGAAAGCACATAATAGTGACCCTTCGCAAAATAACCGCGATCCTCCGGCCCTGTGACCGGTGAAAGTGCCGGCGCATCGAGTCCGGTTGAATTGACCAACACCCGCGGGGCTAGTACAAATCCATTGCACGCAACTCGCACGTCTGGGTTCGTGGTTATTGCTGAAACTTCCGTGAGGTAGGAGACGACGCCGTCATGCGCTTCCAGATCGCCGAGCAAACTTAACATGAATGAATGGCTGTCGATGATGCCAGTACTAGGCGAAAGAACGGCAGCTCGACATGCAACCGAGGGCTCCAACTTTTCCACGTCGCGTTGCGACAGCCACGGGAGCTCGCCGACACCGTTATCCTTCGCCTGTCGCTGATAGTCGCGTAATGTGTCGAATTGCCGAGTCGACGTCGCAACGATTATCTTGCCGATTCGTTCATGAGGAACCCGGTAATTCTCACAGTATTTGTATAGAAGTTCTTTCCCACGAACGCACATTTGAGCTTTCAGCGATCCGGTGGGGTAGTAAATTCCGGCATGAATGACTTCGGAGTTTCGGCTCGAGATTTCTGTCCCGAACGCATCGTGGCGTTCTAATACCAGCACCTCTCGTCCGGCGCGAGCCAGCGCTCTAGCAACTGCAAGGCCGACAGCACCCGCGCCGATGACAATGCAGTCGCAGGTCTCAGCCATCCGACATCAACATCCGGGTTCGGTTCTTTTCTATACAAAGAGCTGCTCGGAATTTATCAGCCCGTTGGGGCAGGCCTACCTGACGTCGTTCGCGAACACGTTCGAGAATCCGCCTGCCAAATACTTCCAATAAGAACAAAGGAACACCGACATCATCGAGCGTATAGCCTATTTCTGCTGCGTCCATCCACGGGATATACATCGGTTCGCGGTATCCACCGCGCATCACGACACCGTGATCCGAAAACGTGCAATTAAAATCGCAGCAACTTCAGAATGACTCAGGGTACGCATTTGACGGACTCCAACATCTCAATATAACTATCGCTTAAGTAAGCGCGTCCACTCAGAAGATGTACAAGGTACCAACACGGAGGTTTTAGTCCTGACAATACGACCTCCGGATTCGCAAAGTAAGTCCAGACAAGGAGCTTACCGGTCGGGGTTTCGACGCTGACGACTTCCCTGGTGTAATTCGTAGGTACGTGTTCGAACACGTCCATTTTCTCGATTTCATTTGGGCTTTCAAGTTGATAGAGGACGCCCTCGACGCAACCACCAAGCTCTACAACAATATTTGCGTGTCCCGCACCCTTTTGGTCACGTGAGCGTTTGTTGAAACGCAAGACATAACCGGCAAGAACCGCAGACGATATCTTAGTAAAACGAATCCTCCGGTCGACGACCCGAGCAGGATCCATATTGCTACCGTAGGCAAAGTAGTGACATGGGGTCATTGTGTTGAATCGTCACCCTTTCTCAATGACGTACTCGAAAATATCCCCACTTTCCGAACAATTGACTAACTGGTGACCCATAAATCGGCAAAAATTCGTAAAGTCCCGTTTTGTCGAGGGGTCTGTGGCCTCGATGCGTATGGTTTCGCCAGAGGCCATTTCGCGAATTCTATTCCTCACCAACATCAATGGCTCAGGACACAACAACCCGCGCGTGTCGATTTCGTAATCAATATCCGTCACGATGGACGATCTTAGCTGAATCCTCCATATCGGACACACCATAGAATCTGTACACAAAGACCAGGCGCACCAACGAGAACGGGGAATCGGATGTGAGATATCAATGAATAGCGGTTCGCCATCGGTCACAAGCGTGCCAAAGTTCGCCGTTTTTCAATGGTTACAGAACGTCCTGCTACAAAATAGGTTCTGGTGGTTATGGATCTTTTCCTCCTCCCTGATGCACTCGATCGGTGCAATCGCTAGCGACTCCGCTGTCACGGAAACCGCGATGCAGACGGTCGATTCGTCGTCGACACACAACGTGAATGAAACCAACGAGACGCTGGAGATAGCGAAAGACCAAATCGAGACAGGTGAATATGAAGCGGCGATCCGCGTGGCCGAAAGAGAGATCGGCCGAACCGAGGCCATCCTCGGGCGATACGACATCGCACTGGTCGAACCGCTGGTAGTCCTCGGTGACGGACTGGCCGGGTACGGTGATTACGACAACGCGCTCAACGCCTACGATCGAGCCCTCCACGTAACCCGCGTTAATGCGGGACTTCACGATCCCAAACAAGTGGCCGTGGTCTATCGAGAAGCAAACACACATTACGCCAAAGGCGATATTGCGACCGCAAATGCTCGGCACGAATACGCCTACCACATACTCGAACGAAATTTCGATCAGCAAGCAGATGAAATCGCGCTTCTCCCAGGTACTTTCGTTCTCGCCGATTGGTACGTAAAAACCTACAACATCTTTATGGCAAGGACGTTCTACGAGAGGGCTCGTGTTCTTGCCAAGACCCATTACGGCGTGGGGCACCCAATCCTTATCCAAGCCTTACGAGGCGTTGCGAATACATATCGGTTGGAAAAATTCGCGCCCGCCGACATTCCCAACATTGAAGACCTTGTCGCGAGCAGGCGCAAAGGCTCATCGACCGATCTAAGTCGACTACCGCCCACACGTATAAATAACTTTCGCGAAGGCGAAACCGCCTTAATCGAAATCGTAAAAATGGTACTGGCACAAGGCGACGCAAATATTGAAGAGGTTGCACTGGCAAAGCTCGACCTCGCCGACTGGTATCTCCTCTTCCAACAAAATAAGCGTGCACAAATCCTCTACGAAGACGTGTGGCTGTCGTTTGACGGCGGTTCCTCGACTGACTTTATCGCTCGGGAACTGCAATACCCAAAACCCATTTATTTATCACTTCCACAAGATCCGAAAACTTCATCGAATGCAACACACGTTCGGACAACCAAGGGGGTTGTTGAGCTGTCTTTCACGGTCAACGAACGCGGCTCCGTCATCGATTTGGTCACCGAACGTGCGGAACCTTCGGGAAGCGATTTTCTGGTTCGTAAACAAGCCCGTAAAGCGCGCTATCGACCGGCTTTCGTCGACGGAAAACCCATTGCGACACCCGATGTCCGACTCTCCCACACCTTCACCTACTACCCGAGACCAAGGTCTCGTGGAGCCACCAGCGAACCTGATCGATAGGCTTCCGAAACGACGGAAGAATGGATGGACGTCGTATACATTGTGATGACAAAACTACCCAAGCGGCCCTGATGGGAGTACGTTCAGCCAGGATTCGCGTCGATGACGTTAACGTTCTCTAATGAAGGAGAAACACATGGACCATAGGTGCATGCGAAGTTTTTTCCTGAGTATCGTGCTGGCGGCACTTACGCTAAGTTTCGGTTGTACGTCACAGTCGACACCCAGCCGTCCTTCGACCCCACAATCACCATCACAGAGCAGTCCACCAAGTCCTTCGACCCAGTCACCGTCGTCATCAAGCCCATCGACGCCATCGCCTTCGCAGCGATCGCTACCTTCAACGCCATCGATGCCATCGCCATCGAGGCAATCTTTACCATCGACTCCGTCGATACCGTCGACGTCCCAACAATCGATTCCTTCACCTGCCTCTATTCCGGATTCGACGACCGGCGAAGAAAGCACCCCGTCAAGCGATCAAGGCGATCAGCCCGCAACCGCTGGCGGGACGCCGACGCCGCCATCGACAGACCCCACTGAAACGCCGTCGGGAGAAGGTGACGATGGCTGGGAAACTGCGACAGAACTACCTGGCGAAGAAATTGCCGATACCGATGCCGGCATGGAAGGAACCGAGGAATCGGGAACGTCAGAATCCGCTGGAGACGGGTCGGCAGGGGATCAATCGATCGGAGCTACGGGGACCGAGGATCAACCGGGTGGTCCTTCTTCAGACGATGAGGGAGTCGATCCCGGTCGATCCGGCGACGACGAACTCGAACGCGCCTTGGACGTTTTCGATGGCGAGATACTTGAGGGTCGAAAGATCGTTCTGGCGCGATCGAATGACCATGCCGGACAAAGTCAGAGGGTTATGACCTCAGGTATTGAACCAACGACACCAGGAGGCGGTACCAATTCGGGCGGAGGATCTCTGCCCGATACTGCACCCCCGCAAACGGATACACGCGGCATACCGATGCCTGGACCCGTCGCTGCGGTGATACCAACCGACATACCTGACGCCAAGGACGACGATGTGGTCGCTCGGCAACTACGTGAAGCGGCAATGGCGGAAACCGATCCCGATCTTCGGCAAGCGCTCTGGGACGATTATAGGCGTTATAAATCAGGTTCCTGATGTTTTTGAAAACCGTCCTCGTCTATCGTCTATGGCGAATCCTACTGCTCGTCGGACTCTTTCAGTTGTACGGTTGCGTCACGCAAACCGTGAGAACGGTCGATATGGCACCGCCGGAAACACTCCGTGTCCCACCCTCGGAAGAGTTACTGCTTGACGTTGGCATCAGCGTATTTGATCCGAACGTACCCGAATCGTTCGATGAACAAAACGAGCTCAACATCCAGCCCGAAATTCGTCGAGCCGAGTCCAATTATATGGCCTACGTCGCAAAGAACCTGCTTCAATCCACCGGCAACTGGGGTGCCGTACGTGTTGTCCCGCGACTTTCGTATGCGGTTGATGTGACGGTGTCCGCAACCATTTTGCATTCCGATGGTGAACGCTTGAACCTGCGCGTGGTCGCATCCGATGCACGTGGACAGGTCTGGTTCGACAACGACTACGAGACCTTAGCAAGCAGATATGCATACGACGCGTCGATGCCCCGCGACATCGACCCGTACCAAGCAACATACAACAAAATCGCAAACGACTTGCTTCGATTCAGGGTGGCCTTGACCGAGGATGAGATCCTGGCCATACGGACGACGGCCGAAATGCGGTTTGCAAGAGACTTCGCGACCGACGCCTTCGAGGATTACGTGATCGAAACGACACCCGGGGCCTATCAAATACGCCGTTTACCAGCCCCCGACGACCCGATGTTGTCGCGCGTACGCATGATTCGGGAACGCGAGTACCTTTTCATAGATACGCTCGATGAGTATTTTTCGAGTTTCGCCAATGAAATGTTTACCCCTTACCAGAGTTGGCGTCGGGCCACCTATAGCGAAGCCATCGCGTATCGGGAAGAACGCAACAAAGCACGCGCAAGACTACTCGCTGGGACCGTCGGCATAGTGGCCGGCGTAGCGGCACAAACGAGCGACAATACCGTCACTCAATATGGCGGGACCGTGGGCATCATTGGGGGCGCCATGATGATCAAATCTGGTATCGCGAAAAGGGCAGATGCGCAACTGCATATCGAAGTGTTACGCGAACTGGGAACGTCGGCGGAAGCAGAAATCATGCCCCATACGATCGAACTAGAGAACGAATCGATCGCCCTTCAGGGAAGCGTCAATGAGCAATACGAAGAGCTCCGACGCATCTTGCGAAAGATCTATCGGACAGAAATGGGGGACGGCGATCTGAAAGCCACTGAACAACCTGAGTCCGATGCCGGCTAGGCACAGGACCAATGGTTTGATTTAGAGAATTCAATGGAACCGGAAACGCCCCTCAAAATAACGCCGACGTCGCCTCCCCTATCACGCGGTCGGCCAACCAAGGCCCTTTCTTCTAGCGAGCGGAAATTTAGTTTGCGCTGGCTCCTAGTGGTTCTGGCCTTCGGTGTTGCAGGTATCTTCGTCTTCTTGGTCTTACCTGAGGTGGTTCGGGAACGTACCACAGACATCCGCTCCTCGAGGGACAGCGCACGTGAAACATTTGTCGAGCAAACTAAGGACCCAGAAGAACTAGCACCCTATGCCAATCTTGAACGCGAAAAGGCTCGAGAAGAGGCTACGGTTGAGCTGGCTTCGTTCGTCGAGTTACAAGAGATACTTGAAGAAGAAATGAATATCGACGCATGGAGCACCGACGAATACGAGCGCGTCAAAGAACTCGCAAGCGTCGCCGACCGATACTTTGTCGAAAACGAATACCCGCGTGCAATGGAGGCGTACCGAACAGCCACCTCGGAACTACAAAAACTCATTGACGATGGTCGCGCCCAATACAACAAGTCGATCGCGAACGGCCAGCTTGCTCTCGACCGGCGTGACGAAGCCGCAGCGACGGTCGCGTATCAACATGCCTTGACGATTATTCCCGGCGATCCGATTGCTGCAAACGGACACGCTAGAGCAACCCTCCTACCAAGAATTTCGACGCTGTTTCGAGAATTTGACCGATCGTTGCTGCGTAGCGACCTCAAACGAGCTCGCACCAAGTTGAATGAACTTCATAATCTTGATGCAGCAACGAAAGGCCTTACCGAGGCTTTTGCCAACCTCCTCGAACTCGAATCAGAAGCGCGCTACAACCGATTCGTTTCCGAGGGATTTGCTGCGTTGCAAAACAAACGATTCGGCGAAGCAACCTCGTCGTTCGACCAGGCCCTCGAGGTAAAACCCGGCGACTCTGTCGCCATCGATGGATTAAACCAAACCAAACAGAATCGTTTGTTGATGAAATTAGACGGATTACGATCGACAGCGGAACTCGCAAAGACAGAAGGACGATGGGCAGACGCGGTAGCCGCTTACGATCGTGCTCTCCTTCTCGATCGTTCAGTGCGGTATGCGAGAGACGGGCGTGAAGACCTCCGAGCCCTTATTGCCATCATCAAAACCATGGATCGGTATTTGGACGATCCGCACGTACTTTCGTTGGACGAGGAATACGCAAAAGCCAAAAAGACCCATACTGCCGCCGCGGATCAGACCGGTCGGGGACCAACTTTTGATGCAAAAAAAAGCGCGTTTCGGACATTGATGGATCGGGCCGGAAAGCCGCTGCCGTTGGTGCTTGTGTCGGATAGCATCACTGAGGTAAGCATCTATCACGTCGGAAGGCTCGGGACTTTCGAGCGGCACGAACTAAATCTTCGTCCTGGTCGCTATACGTTGTTGGGGAGTAGCGACGGTTGTCGCGATGTTCGCATGACCATCGTCGTTGAGCCGGCGATGCGCCCCGTTTCCGTGAGTTGTCAGGAACGGATTTAAGCCATGGCCGATGAAAATCCCGTCGGTCAAATCCGGCCAACGACATTTAATCCCTCCGAACCATCGGCGACCTCTAACCGATTTCGACCCAATAAAAGACAATTAACCCTCGTTTCTATATTGCTCGTGCTCGTCGGGGGGCTCTGGTTCAGTTTTACCGCAAAGTCTGTACGTTTCGTCTTCGAACCGGAATCGGCGGAAGTTGTGGTAAGTGGAGGGTTCGAATTAGAGGCACTTGGGTACCGATTACTCCGGGAGGGCACCTATGAATTGAGTGCTATAGCGACAGGCTATTTCCCCTTAAAGCGCCCGATTGCAGTGGGCTCGAAACGTAACCAGACGTTCAGTTTTGAGTTAACCAAGCTACCGGGCCGTGTTGGATTTAGTTCGGAGCCACCCGGTGCGACGATTTTTCGTGACGGCAAGGCAATTGGTACCACGCCGTTTACCGCGTCGATCAAAGCGGGCCAAAGCACCTTTCGATATCGTCTCGATCGGTACCTAGATACCGAAATATCAGCCATCATCGAGGGTCGCGAAATCGCGCAAACCTTGGCTGCCACCCTTCGTCCAGCTTGGGCCCAAGTAACTATCCCGACGACGCCGACAAGTGCCCAGGTTCTGATCGATGGTGAAATGTCAGATTTCCACACGCCCGGGCCGGTCGAAGTCCTTCAAGGTGAACATCGAGTGACGGTCGCGCTACCCGGGTACGAATCTTGGAGCGACCTAGTGTACGTCGAACCCGAAGAGCGCCTGACACTTGACCCGATTCAATTGAAGAAAGCCGTGGCAACCGTCATCGTAAACTCGGTCCCAAAGAGAGCGAGTGTCACGCTCGATGATCAATTTGCGGGCGTTACTCCTTTACAAATCTCGGTCACACCTGACGAACCACATCGCATCCGCGTCTCTCAAGTTGGATACGACCCTTACGAACAATCGTTTACGCTTGGGTCGGGGAACGCCAAAACCATCTCGATTGAACTCGAACAGCTAACGGGTGAAGTGCAAATCGTGACTGAACCGCAAGACGCGGAGGTGTGGATCGACGGAAAACGGAATGGTAATTCAAATTCAACGCTCACACTTACCGCCTTGCCCCACGACATTGAACTCCGGTTAGAGGGCCATGCTGGTTATCGAACGAGCATCACACCCCAGCCTGGGTTCCCCCAACGTTTGCGCGTACGTCTCCTGACCATCGAAGAAGCTCGCTTCGCAAAACTAAAACCAACGCGGACGACTAAATCCGGACATGAACTTGTACTTATGTCTCCCACCAACGTCACCATGGGCGCTTCTCGGCGAGAACCCGGACGACGGGCCAACGAGGTCTTACGGACGGTCCAGCTCGGCAGGCTCTTTTACTTGAGCAAACACGAAGTAACCAACGAACAATTTATCGCGTTTGCGCCGGGTCACGACTCCGGCGAGTTCCAAGACCAACGACTCAACAAAGTTAACCAACCAGTGGCGAACGTTAGTTGGATTGAAGCCGTTTTGTACTGCAACTGGCTGTCTCAGCAAGAAAATCTTGAGCCGTTTTATAACGTCGAATTCGGGAAAGTGGTAGGTTTCAATCAAGAGGCCCTGGGTTATCGTCTCCCCCTGGAGGCCGAATGGGCATGGGTAGCGCGCCATTTAAACGACCAGTCACCGTTGCTCCATTTCCCTTGGGGCGAAAAGCTCCCGCCGCCCAATCGCCACGGCAACTATGCCGATTTATCCGCCCAACACCTCGTTGGACGGATTATCTTTGGTTACAACGACAATCACATCGCGTCAGCGCCGATTGGAACCTTTGAAGCCAACGCCAAGGGTATCTATGACCTCGGCGGCAACGTCTCGGAATGGGTACACGACTATTACGTGATTCCCGAACCAGGAATTTCCCTCGGCGCTCTCGGGCCAGAGAAAGGTGACTATCATGTCATCCGAGGTTCTAGTTGGATGCACGGCACCGTCACCGATCTTCGACTCTCCTTTCGCGATTACGGCACCGAGTCAAGGCAGGACGTGGGGTTTCGAATTGCACGGTTTGCGGAGGACTCGTGACCTCGATCCGTTTGTTCGCTACAGCTGTATCCTTCGTGTTACTTGGGCTCGCTAGTGGTTCGTGGTCCGAACAAACCCAACCCAGCGACGATGCCAATTCGCTGCCAAATGATGAATATTCTTCTAATATTGAAAGCGAGAAGGAATCTTTGGATAAGTCCGATAAACAAGAAGACCTGGAAGAGCGTACCCAGACACCCGATTCATTCGAACCAAGTGAGGCGATTTCTGAGGACATCGCTGTTCCTTTCCCAGTTGACATCTAAGAGCGCACCATGAAAAAAAACTTGCCGTTTGAATTTGTCTACCAAGTCGGAGCGTTATTGGTTGCCATTTTGGTCGTGCACTCGATATTCGCCGCCTATATTCGACCCGAGGCTGAAGCTATTCTCGAAGTCCGCGAAGAACGCCTTGCCGCAGGAGAACTATTTACCGAAGAACGTTCTCTCTACGTCGTACTGAAGGATTACGAACAAGAGTGCTGCTTCATCCTGATGTTGTGGGCATTTTCCATCATGGGTTACAAGTTTCGTAATGCTTTGCGAGAACGAGAAACACTACACACTGAATTCGTCAACGTTGGCGACGGCATGAGTATTCTCCCGGAAGATACACGCGAATACACAAGACCCATCCAATCCCTAGCAGATGATACGCAAGATCAATTGTTGCCCCGAGCAATGATGGCCGCGCTCCATCGATTTTCTTCCACGCGAAATGTCCAAGACGTAGCCGAGGCCGTGCACTCTATCTGCGAAAGCGAGTCGGATCGATTAGACAGCGAACTTTCAATGGTTCGTTATATCGCGTGGGCTATTCCATCCATCGGTTTTATCGGAACTGTGCGAGGTATCGGGGACGCCCTCGGCCAAGCTTATCGCGCAGTCGAAGGCGACATCGCCGGTGTGACCGCAAGTCTTGGAGTCGCATTCAATTCAACGTTCGTAGCGTTGGTCATAAGCATTGTCATTATGTTCCTTGTACACCAACTGCAACTCATTCAGGAACGCGTGGTCCTTGATACCCAGACCTATTGTGATCAAAAACTCATAAGACATATGCAGGTACGTTAGCGTGTGGACGCTCGAACTCAATGACACCGAAATATCGCTGGCGCAAGGTTTAGACGTCGTCTACCGACAACCAGGCGTCGCGGTTGTCCTCGACGATCGCGTCTCGTTTGGCGACGCGGCACTCGAACAAACCCGTTTACATCCGCGCCAAGCGCAGACTCAGTATTGGCATCAATTAAGCGCCGACCCGATTGCTGTCGGTGGCCGCACCATCAAGAACCATGCTGATCTCGTCTATCAGCACCTTCTCGAAATTAAAAGACTGGGTAACCTCCCGGAAAACGAGCCCGTTTTCGTTGCTGTTCCGAGTAATACTAGCCCCGAGCAGTTATCCCTATTGCTAGGAATCGCCAACGAAGCGTCGATTCAAATCTCCGCGCTCGCCGATCTCGCGGTCGCAACAGCTAGTACGTTAGCGAGACCGGGACATTGCACGTTCTTAGACAATGGCTTTCATCGGACCATACTCACGCGACTTGAGACTAACGGATCAGTATCTCGCACGTCATATAGCGAGGCCGCGGAAACCGGTTTTCAAGCCCTCGTCGAAGGCTGGATTGATGCCGTCGCAGATCTATTCGTCCAAGAGACGCGATTTGATCCACTTCGTATTGCGGACACCGAACAACAACTGTTTAGCCACGTATTGAAGAACGTCGCGTCATGCGTCGATGAATTTCTCGTGGAAGTCTCTCACGCCGGCGAGTCTCGCCGCGTAGCAGTCACCCGGTCGCTACTCGCAACGAAATCAAGCCAGCGCCTCGACGCGTTGTTGCAGCAAATAGGCGACCCGACGACTATAGTTTTGTCGCATCGAATCGCCCGTGTCCCCGGATTGACGGAAGTTTTGCGCGCGGCCGGCCATGACGTGAACGTCGTCGAACCCCACGCCATCTTCTCTGCCGCAATGGCTCACGAAAAAAACTCTGCGCAATCTGACGGCGGCGTCAGCTTCATTACTCAATTCGCCTCCGCTAACTCTCGAGACGAGCCGACCAACCTCATACGGGTACGTCCCACACATTTACTTCATGGAACGGAAGCAACATCTCTAAGCAACGTAATCTCTGATCAAAACCAAACGTCAAATAATGTCCGTGGATTTTGTATCGAGCTCGAGGGATCTGAGTATCGAGTCCTACCTATGGCTAAAGCCGAAGTCAAAATTAATGGCGTGGTCATCGACTCTTCTACTAGCGTGGCGGTAGGTGACATCATTCGGAGTGACAGCGAAGAGTTTCAACTCATTCGTGTAATCCAACGTGGCTGAGCGGCGGCGATTTACGGTTTTTTCACTCTCTTTTCTCGACGTTATGTCGTGCGGCTTTGGCGCCGTCATCCTTATTTTTCTCATCATCAATCACGAGACCGAGGCTGACGTCGAGTGGGTCAAAAAAGATCTCTTGTCCGAAGCTCGGCGTCTTGATTACGAAATCAATGTAGGAAAACGCGACCTGGCGGCGGTCCAACAGGACCTCGAGGATACGTTGAAACGAGTCGACGACGAACGGCGGAGGCGTCTGGCAATGCTCGAAGACGCTGAGCGCAAGGAGGCTGAATTAGATGCACTTAAAGCGCTGACTGAGGCGCGCGTTGACGACATAGAGAAGCTTCAATCCGATATCGATACCCGCGAAGATGAAGTGAGGCGCTTGCAGGAACTTGAGCGTCAACAAGAAGCCCGAGCAATCATTGAAGTTGAAGGCGAAGGCGACCGCCAATACCTGACCGGACTTTATATGGGTGGCAAACACGTCCTCATCGCTCTGGATGCGTCTGCCAGTATGCTGGCAGAATCCATCATAAACGTACTTCGCCGTCGTCATATGAGCGAGGAACGAAAATTGGCATCGCCGAAGTGGCAGCGAGCACTGGCAACTGTTTCGTGGCTAACTGCCCAAATTCCCGTGGAAAGTCATGTGCAGATCGTGACGTTCAATACCGAACTGAAAACGGTATTTCAAAACGAAGATTGGGTTGCCGCCATCGATGCCGACCGCATTGACACCGCAATCGAAGGCCTCTCAGAAAAAACACCGGAGAATGGGACCAATCTGTTAATCCTCTTTAATCACATTGCAACCATGGATCCCCGACCCGATAACGTTTTCCTGATCATCGACAGTCTTCCGACTCAATCGTCTCGAGCGCCTCGTAAGGCAGTTGTTACCGGGCAAAAACGCTTTGAGTATTTTCGCGACGCGGTCGAAGAACTCCCGCAAGGTATTCCGATAAACGTCATCATGTTTCCAATGGAAGGCGATCCTCAGGCGTCCGGCGCTTATTGGAATCTCGCCCGCATAACGCAGGGCACCTACATGTCGCCGTCACGAGATTGGCCGTGAAAAAACGCCGAGCCATTGAGGAAATCGGGATCTCATTTCTCGACGTGATTTGTTGCGGATTCGGCGCAATCATTCTCTTACTCATGATTACCAAGATCGTCGCCCCGAGCGTACTTGAGGCAACCACCATTGATCTCGAAGGACAGGTTGCGAGCAAACGTGACGCGGTCTTCGAAATACGCGGTCACGTAGAAACGTTGACACGACAACTATCCGATAAAGAACGGGATTTCGACAAAGAACTCCTTCAACTAGCCAAATTACAACAACAAACATCTGACGTCCTCAGTAAGTTCGAAGCGACGCAGGACGTAGCCGATGAGCAACTCATCGAGGAAGCCGAGATGGCGCGAGCAAAACAATCCCTCACGGACGAGATGGAACGCCTCTTAGGAATGAACTTTAAGCGTTCGAGCCAAACGATTGGCGGTATCACGGTCGACAGCGAACACATTATTTTCGTTATTGATAACTCCGGCAGCATGTACAACTACGCATGGTCGGCGGTGATCCGAAAATTGCAAGAAACGCTCAACATCTACCCAAATGTCAAAGGTATCCAAGTATTAAACGACAACGGTGCTTATTTGTTCCCCCGCTACGCACGAACCTGGATGTCCGACTCTCCGGCTCTTAGAAAATCCATTATTAACAAGCTGCGCAACTGGGACGCGTTTTCAAACTCAAGCCCCGTCGAGGGGATCGAAGAAGCCGTGACCACGTTTTACGATCCAGACAAAAAGATAAGTATTTACGTTTTCGGCGACGATTTTCAGGGAACCTCCATCGAGAGAGTCGTCGACACGATCGATCAGATAAACGTTGCAGACGCTGATGGAACTCGCCGTGTCAGAATCCACGCAGTGGGCTTTCCGGTCCTTTTCCAGGGGCGAAGACACCCGCCGAGCGTGTATCGATTCAGTGCATTAATGCGGGAACTCACCTACCGCAACAATGGCACCTTTGTTGGCCTACCGTATATACAGTAGGCTCCGAAGACCACGATTAAAACCACCAGTCGTTTAAGCGGAGGATGAATGGAACGGCGACAGGCTAATCTGCTCCTCATTTTGATTTGCGTTGTCAACATCCATTGGGTTGCCGGTTGCTCATCCGATGCTTCAGTCACAATCACGACCAACATCCCAAATCCGTTGATCGAGCAAGTGCCAATCAATGTGGCGATCTACTACAACGACACAATGTCCCAGTACGTGCACAGCGAAGATCTAGGCAGTTATGGAAATCACACCATCGATCTTCGTTCTCAGATTTCCGTGTTTAATCGGATCTTCCACGCAATGTTCGAGTCGGTAATCCCCGTTGACTCTATCGACAGCGTACAAGGTCGAGGAGCAGACGCCGTATTAGCGCCGTCGATCGAAAAGTTTCAATTTGCGATTCCGGAGCAAACGCGCAAGGACTTTTACGAGGTCTGGATCCAATACAGGTTCGAGCTATATGGTGCCGACGGTTCCCTCATACACAGCTGGCCGGTCACCGCCTACGGCAAAGCTAACCGTTTAAACTACGGTGGTATGCAAAGCGAGAAATCCCCCGCGCTTCGTGAAGCCGCCACCTGGGCATTACGCGATGCCGCTGCGAGCATCTCGTTTAGTTTCGTGCGTCAGGATGTTGTCCGCCAGTGGATCCAACAACGCGTGGCATCATGATGACCAAGCGAATACATATCGCTTTCATCTTGATTGCCATGCATTGGCTTACTGGCTGCGTCAACACAACAATCCAGGAAGTTAGGGAAGCAAGCACCAGTCTTAACTCCAAAGAATCCATCGTCATACTTAGTCGAAAACATAAAACAAGTGGCGAAACTGAAGATGATTTCGTGGGCTGTGTATCCAACAAAACCAGCGGCGGCGAAGGTGCACTTTCAGTTATGAGCGAACGCGATTTCATGGATGAGCTATTCCCCTGGTTCGAACCGCGAACTGCGCCTCTCAATATGAGGGAACTAACTTATGTCATTTCTCGACCGCTGATCTCTGAAAAAATACAGGCGATCGGCGTTCGTTATCTTGTTTGGGTCGAAGGAACAACCGAACGATCAGAGGAAAGCGGTGCATTGCAATGTACCGTAGTTAGCGGTGGTATCCCGGCATGTTTTGGCTTTCTTTCGTGGGAATCAGGTTCCGACTACGAAGCGTCCGTTTGGGACATCAATCGCGGAATTACGGTCGGCAAGGTCAGTTCTGAAGCATCCGGAACGTCGATCGTACCAGCCCTCGTTGTCCCGATCCCTTTCATCGCCAGAGTCCAGAACCAAGCCTGTATATCGCTAGCGGAGCAACTCAAGACCTTTATCGGCGCATAAATTCAATTACGAAACTCGCGGTAAGAATTAACGCCTGATTTCTAGAACTTCTCCAGTCGTCCGACTGGGTTCAACGGCATACCACTCTTTGAGGGTCACATCCCAACGTTTTGCACATAGGTCAGCAAGTTCGTAAAAAGTCGGCCTGCCCGGATCCGCAATGACTATTCGTTTCGTACCACCGCGAAGAGCGCGAGCAATGAGATTTCTAACGGGTTTTATCAGATCATCCCAAAAACAGACGTCTGACCCGATGATCAGATCCTGGTCACCAAGACATCTTGCCGTCAGTTTTTCATAACGTGTTCTATGAGGTCGGATTTTGACGCTGTTTAGCGCGGCGATAACGTCCATAAACGGAAAGATGTCTCGATCAACGTCGACGCCTGTAACGTCTGCGCCAAAACGCCGCGCACAAAACACCGACGCTGAACCCCAACCGCAGCCGATCTCCATAATCTTCGAGCCTTTTTGAGGAGGATGCGACTGGAGGTAATCCATCAAAAGGAAACTCGCTCGCCACAATTTATGGCCATGAACCGTCGGTTCGTAAACGCGCATCAGTCGCCGAATTAACCGGTGTTGGCGATGTAAAAGATAAATGCCGTAGGCGTGATACACATTGGCCTCTGGCATTCTCGTTAATTCCGGCATAAGCCTCTTATCTCTTGCGACTGCGCCGATCTTATCGCGCCTCACCGATTGACAGAACCCGCACTCCAAACACGGATTAATACCCGAGTAAAATAGTGGGTTATTCGGTAGAATAACGGCTAGTTCGGCTCGGAACGCCCATGGCTGGAACAGATAACAACTCCCTTGACGGATTCGTCGGCCGCGATTACGCCGCTGGATTCGTGACAAATATCGAAGCCGACACGCTTCCACCCGGTCTCGACGAGGACGTCGTTCGTTTTATTTCGGCTCGCAAGGATGAGCCAGAATGGTTAACCCAATGGCGGCTCGACGCCTACCACGGATGGCTCGAGATGGTTGAGCCGACTTGGGGGCAGGTTCAGTTTCCTGCAATCGACTATCAGTCGATTTCTTACTACTCGGCGCCTTCAGGAGATCACCCAAAAACCCTAGATGACGTTGACCCGGAACTCCTCGCCACATACGAAAAACTTGGCATTCCCCTGCACGAACAAGCAGCGCTCGCTGGCGTCGCGGAAGCCCAGCAACGACCACCCGTGGCCGTCGATGCCGTCTTCGATAGTGTATCCATCGGTACAACGTTTAAGGAAACACTTCGCGAAGCAGGCGTGATTTTTTGTTCCTTTGCAGAGGCCGTTCACGACCATCCAGATCTGGTCCGCAAGTATCTGGGAAGCGTAGTACCGCGGGGAGACAACTTTTTTGCCGCGCTAAATTCTGCCGTGTTTAGTGATGGATCTTTTGTTTACGTTCCAGAAAATACGCGTTGTCCAATGGAGTTATCCACGTATTTCCGTATCAATGAACGCAACACTGGTCAATTCGAACGTACGCTGATTATCGCGGAGCGCGGAGCCTACGTTAGTTATCTTGAAGGTTGTACCGCTCCCATGCGAGACGAAAACCAGTTGCACGCCGCAGTGGTCGAGTTGATAGCGCTCGACGATGCCGAAATCAAATATTCCACAGTTCAGAATTGGTACCCGGGCGACGCGGACGGACGTGGTGGTATTTATAACTTCGTCACCAAACGCGGCGCATGCCGAGGCGATCGTTCGAAAATCAGCTGGACACAGGTAGAAACAGGATCCGCGATTACGTGGAAATACCCGAGCGTGGTATTACGAGGCGATGATTCTGTCGGCGAGTTCTACTCCGTCGCGCTCACAAACAACCATCAACAGGCTGACACAGGAACCAAGATGGTTCATCTCGGCAAAAATACGCGTAGCACAATTATCTCTAAGGGCATTAGTGCTGGTCAGAGTTCGAACGCGTACCGCGGTCTCGTACGAATGAACCCGGGCGCAGAGAAAGCGCGCAACTATACTCAATGCGATTCTCTTCTCATCGGCGAAAAATGCGCCGCACATACGTTTCCCTACATTGAGTCGCGACGACCCGACGGCATCGTCGAGCACGAGGCGACAACATCCCGAGTAAGCGACGACCAACTATTCTTATGCCGTCAACGTGGCATCGACCCGGAAAAAGCCGTCTCGATGATTGTTAATGGTTTTTGCAAAGACGTGTTTAGAGAACTTCCCATGGAATTTGCCGTGGAAGCAGGGAAGCTACTCGAAGTCAGTCTTGAGGGAGCCGTCGGTTGAATCTCCTGGAAATCAGTGACCTCGCCGCCAGTGTCGGTAGTCAACCGATATTGCGCGGCATTGACCTTAACGTTTGCGCCGGTGAGGTCCACGCCATCATGGGGCCCAATGGATCAGGCAAGAGCACGCTCGCTAACGTGATCGCAGGCCGGGAGGATTACCAAATCGATCGGGGTCGTATTGCCCTCGAGGGCCAAGAAATAACGACCTTAAGTCCCGAGGAACGCGCGCACCGAGGCTTGTTTCTGGCCTTCCAATACCCCATTGAAATTCCAGGCGTCTCGAATATGGAATTCTTGAAAGCCGCCGTCGACAGTCATGCACGAGCGTCCGGCGACGCGGAAATCACGGCAGTCGATTTTATGCAGATGGCGAGGAGCGCTGCAGAGCAACTCGGACTGAATCCGGAATTCCTCAAGCGGGGAGTCAACGAGGGCTTCTCAGGGGGGGAAAAGAAGCGAAACGAAATCTTACAGATGCTGATGCTGAAACCGAAAGTCAGCATTCTTGATGAAACTGATTCGGGGCTCGACATCGATGCGCTCCGCATCGTGGCCAACGGCATAAGCGAGTTCACCAACCCCACAAACGCAGTGGTACTTGTCACGCATTACCAGCGCTTGCTGGATCATATCGAACCCGACTTCGTCCACGTCATTGCTAACGGTTCTATCGTACGGTCGGGAGACCACTCGCTTGCACTCGAACTGGAAGAGAAAGGATATAGCTGGCTGGAGAACGATTGAATGGGGTTAGTTGACGCAGCCTCCGTAATTGAAGCTCTAGAGGCGTTTGAACCGCGCTACCTCCCCTGGCTCGACCGGCGCGATACGTTAGCCCTGCTGAGAGACAGTGCGTTGCCACGACCGAACAGCGAGGCCTGGAAATACACGGACCCGGTCCCTTTCTTTGATCCTCAAGACGATGTATCAGATCGTGGCGAACCCAATGCGATTCCCGTCACACCATCACACACAGTCGGTTTCGAATCGGACAGTGTCCGCACGCTTGTCACTACTTATATCAATCAGGCCGTCGACCAAAGACGCTACCCCTTGGCTGCTATCAGCTACTTAAAGGTAGATTGCGGCGTGGTTATCCACGTGGAGCCGGGAGACGAAACCGAACGTATCGAAATTGGGGAGCTCGATGGGCAATTCCAGCGCGTCCTAGTCATCGTGGAAGCCAAAGCACGTCTCGAACTCATCGAGACCACGACCGGATCGAATCGCATCGTGGAATGTTTTGTCGCACCCGGCGCCAAACTCCGACACCGTCGGCTACAACCGCCGGGAACTGGCGTCGACTACAACTTAGTCGCGATCAATATCGCTGAAAATGGCTCGTACAGTCTTTCCCAATATTCCACCGGCGCACGTCTTCGCCGCAACGACATCAGCGTAAATATTCTTGGTGCCGGGGCCGAAGCAGAGCTAACGGGTGCATGGCAACTTAACGAGGCGCTGCATCTCGACAACCAAATTTCAGTCAACCATATGTTCGCCGGCGGCACCAGTCGTCAGCATTTTCGTGGCAACGTCGATGACAGAGCTAAATCTATCTTTAACGGTCGTATTTATATCGCCCCCAATGCCCAGCAGACGAATGCGACGCTAACCAATCGCAACTTGGTTGTAAGTTCCGAGGCCGAGGTCTACACGAAGCCCGAACTCGAAATATATGCCAACGACGTTGTCTGCTCACACGGTGCAACCGTCGGCCAACTCGATACCGATGCGCTCTTCTATTTCCAATCACGCGGTATCGGAGAAGCCGATGCCCGAGCCATATTAATTAGGGGATTTCTCAACGAGGTCGTCTCCCATGCAGATGGGCGAACCCTACTTGGAATCGAGACCTGAACCGATGAGCTTTGACGCAGAGTCAGTGCGTTCAGACTTTCCGTTGATCGTGGATAGTAACTTGGTCTATCTCGACAACGCCGCAACAACGCAGAAACCCAGAGTCGTGCTCGATGCCTTGCGCACCTATTACGAGACCTATAACGCGAACGTCCACCGGGCCGCCCATAATCTCAGCGATAAAGCGACCGAAGCATTTGAACGAGCACGACAAATTTTGGCTAAACGGATCAATGCGGAGCGACCACACGAGGTAATTTGGACACGCGGCACGACCGAAGCAATCAACCTCGTTGCGAATTGTTATGCCCAATCGCAACTTAAGGAAGGAGATGAGGTCCTGATCTCAGAAATGGAACACCACTCCAACATCGTGCCCTGGCAGATCGCGTGCGCTCAGACCGGCGCATCCCTCAAAGCGATTCGAGTTAAACCCGATGGCGTACTCGATCTCGACGATTTCGCTGCGTTGTTAGGCGACGCAACGCGCATCGTCGCAATCGCCCATGTCTCCAACGCACTGGGAACAATCAACCCAATACAACAAATCACTGCCCAAGCCCACGCCTACGGTGCCCAAGTACTCGTCGACGGTGCACAGGCAGCGGCCCATCTCAACATCGATGTTCAAGCGTTGGGGTGCGACTTTTACGCGTTCTCCGGACACAAAGTGTACGGTCCTACCGGGATAGGAATTCTGTATGGCAAGGAATCCCTCCTCGACGAACTGCCACCTTGGCAAGCCGGCGGCGAGATGATCGAAGAAGTTCGATTGGCGGCAACAACCTATCAAAGTCTGCCATACAAATTCGAAGCCGGGACACCCAACATCGCTGGCGCCATCGGATTCGGAACGGCGATTGAATACGTTGATGGATTAGATGGGAATTTATTGATTGCACATGAAAAGCAGTTGCTCGAATCGGCAACCGCCGGCCTCAACGCCATTGAGGGTGTTCGTATCATTGGAACCGCACCAGAGAAAGGTCCGGTCGTATCGTTTTTGGTGGATGGGTCACACCCTACAGACATCGGTACGCTACTGGACCAGCAAGGCGTGGCGGTACGAACCGGCCACCACTGCGCGATGCCATTGATGGAGGCCTTCGATATACCGGGTACCGTTCGTGCTTCGTTTAGCCTGTATAATCGTCTGTCCGATGTCGACCGCCTGATCGAAACCGTGGAAAAGGCAAGCAGTTTTGTTTAGGTCGAGGGAGCTTGCGCTATGACCGCACATGTATACGACCCAACCACTATCTCAATGACCCCTGCGGCAAAAGATCATGTGGGGCAACAAATCGCGCGCGAAGGTGCTAAAGCGCTGCTTCTTGGTGTCACGGACAGCGGCTGCAACGGCTACATGTATGAACTCAGTTACCTCTCGGAAGCGCCCGCAGCGGCAAAGCAGTTTGATTTTGCTGGCGAAGTTCGGGTGTACGTTCAGGAAGCAAATTGGGACATTGTTTGTGGAACAGAAATCGACTACGTGACCGAGGGACTCAACTCATCTCTCAAATTCAATAACCCCAATGCCGACACGCTCTGTGGCTGCGGAGAGAGTTTTTCAATCCGTGGAACGTAGACTCGTTCCCTTAAAAAGGACGGTCGAAGCGAGGTTGGTCCCGACAGGGACGCCGACCACGATCCCAGAAGGAACCTTTGTTACGCTAACGCAAGCACTTGGGGGTACGTACACCGTCGTCCATGAAGGAAGCATGGCGCGTATCGATGGCGAAGACGCCGACGCATTGGGCTTTGAGCCCGAGGTTTTGAGCTTCGACGAGCCCGAAGATGGCAAACCCTTGGAAAGTCAGGTGTGGGAAGCGCTACGAAGTGTCCACGACCCTGAAATTCCAGTGAACATTGTCGATTTAGGCCTAATTTATGGTTGTCGTATCGACGGTGCCTGCGTTTCCATCGACATGACGTTGACCGCAGCGGGTTGTGGAATGGGCCCGGTACTGGTTCAAGACGTCGAACGCCGAGTTGGTGTGGTGCCTTTCGTCGAAGAGGTCAGCGTCGAGTTAGTGTTCGACCCGCCTTGGTCTCGGGACCGGATGAGTGATGAAGCGCAACTCGAATTAGGCCTGTTCTAACGCCAATCGCGGCCATGTTCGATCTCGAAAATATCAAGACTACGTTCGCGTTTTTCGACGATTGGGAAGACAAGTACCGATTTCTCATCGATCTTGGAAAGTCCGTGCCCGCTCTTCCGGCTGAATTCCGAGTCTCCGACAACCTCGTGCGCGGATGCCAGAGTCGAGTTTGGCTATTGGGTGAATACGACACCGGACATAACCAACTCAAATTTCAAATCGACAGCGATGCCCACATTGTCCGAGGTTTAATTGCCATCGTACTTGCGACCTTTGACGGTCACTCGCCCAACGATATCGTCGCTTACGATATCGAAAACTTATTCGACGAACTTGACCTAATGAATCATCTAAGTGCGACGCGGGGGAACGGACTAAGGGCCCTGGTCAAACGAATCAACGATACTGCCGACAGGTACGTACCACTCTGACGAGCGGTTTCACGTATGGATTCCTTGATACTGTATATTTATACAGTTACTCTATGCTGGCAATGCCAACGGAAGTCCACGTTTACCTCTGCCCAGACAATGGCGACCTACCGCGAAGAGTATCAATCGACGATTGGAACGCCTTTGAAAGAGGCGATCAGCCGATCGTCCCAATCAGCAACCGGGAATCGGCTAAGTCTCGCCAAATCAAGTTTCTCTTGATGACCATTCGCGACGGTATTTGTGAACTCGCAGAACCGCTCTGTGTAAACGTTGATCAATTCGGATTTGTGCAAAGACGGGCACTGAATTTGAGGCTGTTAGAAGATCACGGTCCATCCATTGTTGATGGCCGCCATCGATTTATGTTGCGTTATCTCAACCACGCGCATCAATGGGATTTGGGACCTGCAGTGTTACACGATGCCTGCCGCCAATCGGGTGTCCAACAACTTCACTCGACCTAACTCTCGCCTCTCCGGTACGAGTCACCATCTGGTCCCGTGCCCACGCGCACGCCGCAAATCAATGATGAACATGCTCGGACGTTAGCCAGCGGCAATAGTCTTCTTCGACATCTACGTCCCATAGCATTTTACAAAACCCCACGTTGAGATTTTCCGCTCGAGCTAAAGTCGACGCTAGAACTGAACTTGATCCCCACGCAATCCCATTGAAAAGCGATTCGTGAGGCTCGTGCATCGCCAGCAGGCAGTAGCCCCCATCTTCCGTTGGCCCAACAACAACATCGTGGTCTTCCAACAACAAGTACGCGTGCTCGATATAACTCGTGGACATGGCGGGAATATCGGTTCCGACGAGTACTTTAACGCCATCCGTAAAAGCGGCCAGCATCCGTATCCCTAAGTCGCCAACGCCCTGTCGTCGAACGGGAAGACCTCGCGTCCAAGACAAATCCGCGGGGTCGCCCGTAATCCAAATCTCAGATTCGAAGGGCATGACTGCTTCGACCGCGTTGTCGAGCAATTTCCGATAACAATCGAGTGCGGCGTTCTCACCAACGGATAGCGCCAATCGCCTTTTGACCGCGCCGAAGACGGGCGCGCGAGCAAAAACGGCGAGCCTTCCTTTCACACCCATCGTCCGTCAGGATAATAGCGCGCCGCCAGCACCTCCGGGCTCGTTCCAAAGAAATAACGGAGTCGCAACTCCCACATCAACAGAATGGTCCTGACAGTTCCATGATTCTCCCACCGGCGCGAGGACGTACCCAGTACAGTCCGAATCCTGGTGGGCTTGGCGATACGTCGTAAGCGTTTCGAAAGTTCGATGTCTTCCATTAGCGGCTGATCAGGAATTCCACCTATTCGCTCGAGTAACGTCCGGCGAACGAATATGCCCTGATCTCCGGTACAAATAGACGTCATCGCTGAACGTTTATTCATTGCAGCTGCGATCAACCGAAACCAAGGCGTATCGCGAGAAAGCGTGATGTCAAAACGACCCCACTGCGCGCGCCCCAACGCAAGCTGGAGTGCCTCCACCACCGTTCCCGTCACCACGCTATCTGCATGCAAAAACCAGAGCCAAGGTCGCTGTGTCGAAGCAACACCTGCGCTGAGCTGTACAGCTCGCCCGCGTTCAGTCCTGAGTAGTCGTACCGACTGCTGCCGCTCGTAAATCGAACCTTCGTTGCTCCCACCATCGACCACTACGATCTCCAGCTCCTGAAACGGAGTCAGCGAACGAAGTAATACTTCGAGAGCGGACTGGTCGTTAAGCACAGGGATGACGACGCTCACTTGATCCAAGTCATTTACCATCAGCGATGATTATCCCTCCGATTTTGCGCGGACTTGCGACTCGCGTCATTCTTCAGCGAGTTGGCCAGCGCCATGCAGGCACATCAAGTAAATCTTGATCGTGGGCAAAGGTTTCACCCATCTCCTTATCCAGTTCAATGTGATTACAGTCTTCCCACGTCTTGAGTCCTTCGATGAGCACCCGATCATGCGAGATCACCCAAAGCTGGGTCTCTTTCGCGAATTTCTTCATTAGCCGGCTCAATGCCGGCAACAGATCGGGATGCAGGCTTGTCTCGGGTTCATTAAGCACCATCAGTGCAGGAGGCCTCGGCGTAAGAAGCGCCGCAATCCAAAGGAGATAACGCAACGTTCCATCCGAGAGCTCCGATTGGGACAACGGCCTTAGCAATCCATGCTGTTGAAATTTCAGCTCGAATCGACCGTTACCCGTCTCTACCGAGACAGTGGCCCCTGGAAAAGCGTCATCAACCGCGATATCCAACGCGTCCCCATCGCCTACTTCTTGGATAGTTTGCCACGCTGCAGCCAAATCATGGCCATCGTTGCTGAGAACCGGTGTGCGCGTACCAACTTGGGGTTGACGCGCAGCCGAATACACGTCGGTCCGGAAGTGGTCGTAAAACCGCCATGACCGAATCTCCTCTCTCAACATGAGTATTTCTGGTACACGTTCGGGGTCCACAACGCGGGAGAGCATGCTGTCAAACGTTGGCAAATGTTTCTCAATTGCCTGCCAGCCTCCGCCATCATCGCGTGCTCGAATTAATGACCCCCGACGGTCCACCATCGCACGCCGGTCGTGCCAAGTGTCGCCGTGCCATATCACTTCGCGTTTGATGACAGGGTCCAAATTGAACATTGAGCCAGGCACGGGATCGGGGTATCCAAAATCAATCGCGTAGCTGTAACTGTCACCTGCAAACCCGAAACGCAAATTAACCGATTCGTTGCGCACGACGCCTTGGACAGGCATAACGCCTTCTTTGACAGCCCTCCCAAACTCCTCCGGGCCGGCCCAGAGCACCGAATGTAAACCACCCTCAAGGGCAATGGACTCGACTGCCGTTCCCATCGCGGTTTCCGCCATTAACCGCAGCCCTCGATACAAATTGGATTTACCGCAACCGTTGGGTCCACTGATCACGTTCATGCGACCGAGCGGAAGGATTAGTTCGCGCAGCGAACGATAGTTAGCAATGGCGAGTGTGTTTAGCACCGATCCATCCGAAGTCAGTACAGGTCACAGTCTCATCTTAGCCACTTAGCGTCTCTTGCCGTCGAAAAAATCTAATAACCGGCGAACATTTTTCTTGTTCTTCGAGATGAACAATGAATGGTCCGCCCCGGTCATTTCGTCGTATTCCACGTCCATGTTGAGTCCACGCATCTCCTCTACCCAAATTCTGGTCGAATGAACGAGTCGATCCTTCGTTCCTTGAAGAACAAGCATCGGTATGTGTTGGATCAACTTTAAATCAGACGGCTTCCTCACTTGCGGCGCGGCCGGGGCAACCACGGCCGTGGCCGCCCACATATCGGGGTATTCCATCGCCAAGTGATACGTACCCGCGCCACCCATACTGTGCCCCCACAAATACATTCTTTCGAGATCAATGGCATACGCTTCTTGCACCAAAGCGATTACGTTCATCACGTCCTGCTGACTGTACGCACCTTCAACTTCAAGGGAGCGTCCATCTACTCCTTGCGACCAGGATCCGTACCAACCCTGACGCGTGTATCCCAGCGGCGTTACGACCACGAAATTCAATTCGTCGGCATGGTCGAGCAGCCCCTCGTATCCCATCAACCAATCGTGCGTTCGGGTCAATCCGTGCAATGAAACCAAAAGCGGCGTATTGATTTCAGGGTCATACGCCGCGGGAACGAACAGCGCATATGGAATCGTTTCGCCGGTTTCTCCAAAAACATAGCTTAGATGTTGTACACGTGGATCGTTCACTAACTGCTGATCGTCTAACTCGGATCTCAACGCATTCCGCTCCCGCATCTGACTGCCACTTTCTACCTCCTCAGGAATTAATAGTGTCGCACAGAGAATAATGACGACGCGTACGCTGTTTTGTATCAAGCCTCGCTTGGCCATCAATCTCCCCTCGCTCGGGCGGACATGTCGGGACCGCTATCGATTGGCAACTTTCCTACCAGTAACTCGTACTCCACAACGTGACGACGACCGCGATCACAAATGCTGAAATAGTCGCAGCGGTGCCAGCGCGACGAGAGAGATAACTCGAACTTGCGATCCATATCAGGGCTGCCAAGGTTAACGAGAGCGGCGCAAGAAATTCACGCCAGCGAAATTCGGTACCGATCCACGTCGCAAACCATATGCCCCACACGAGAACGAGGAACAGAATGATCAGCCAACTTGGAATCCGTCTGATGGGATCAGTATCGGTCGGTCGTCTCATCTTAGTTCACTGAATACTTATCCATCCAAGCCATCGACTCGCGAATCATTCGTACCGACCTCTCACCAAATATTATGCAACCTACGCCGTGCGTTGAGAGGCGTCAAAAGAGGTGCGGACTGGAGGGGTGACAATTGTTTCTCCAATGTAAACCGACTGTGAACCAGCCGGTTTACATATTCGAACTTATCTAACGAAAGCATGTTATTTTATTGATTTAATTGATTATTTATTATCGTATCGAACCAGAGAACCGCTGATTAACAGTCAGATGCCCTCATGTTGAATCGATTCATCCGCACCCTATCTGCACGCTGGACGACAAATCTTCGCGTCGATATAGACCTAACTAATTGATTTATTGGCGCCCCGACCAGGATTCGAACCTGGGACCTGCCCCTTAGGAGGGGGCCGCGCTATCCAGCTGTGCCATCGGGGCGAAAGCATAGAACGATGCAATCAAACATCGTATCCCCAGGCCCATGTCGGTGCCAACTTAATACGATCGACTGTTTGGTTGGACTCTGGGTGGTAGTCGCGACAACAAAAACCCGTGGTAGTCTCGATTCCATGAAAGCCATCTTCTGCGAAAAACTTGAAGGACCGGATGCACTCGTAATGCGCGAGGTAGCCGAGCCTGGTCCTCCTAGTCCCGTCGAAATCAAAGTGGCAATCGAGGCTCGAGGGGTTTCGTTCACCGACGTCCTGATGTCGAAAGGTGAATACCAGGTCCAGCCAACACTTCCCTTCGTAATTGGTGGCGAAGGGGCCGGGCGGGTTACTGAAATTGGAAGCGACGTAAATAACATTGCGGTGGGAGACGCCGTCCTTGTGGGTGCGGGTTGCGTCGAGCAAGTCGTCGTCGAAGCGCAACGAGCGACGGTAATACCCGAAGGAACCAATCTCGAATCAGCTGCTTCTTTCAGAAGCAATTACGTTACGGCTTTTTACGCGATGCAGCGCGGTCGACTCACGCCTGGCGAGACGCTCTTGGTCCATGGCGCAGCTGGAGGCGTCGGTCTTGCCGCCGTCGACGTCGGCAAGCTAATGGGTGCGACCGTTATCGCGACAGCTGGGAGTGACGATAAGCTCGCCGTCGTCGGCCAACTCGGCGCTGATCATCTAATTAACTACTCGAGCGGATTTCGCGACGAGGTCAAGGATCTTACGGACGGTAAGGGCGCCGACGTGATTTACGATCCTGTCGGTGGAGATGTCTTCGACGAATCCATGCGATGTATCGCTCCGTTCGGCCGAATCCTAATAGTCGGCTTTACGGGTGGCCGACCTGCCCTGGCCAAAACAAACCATCTCCTGATTAAGGATGCGGAACTCATCGGATTCACTATCGGCGGACTCGCGCGTAACGATCCTGTCTGGGCACGACGGAATCAAGAAGTCTTAATGCAATGGTTGGCCAGTGGACGAATCCATCCGTACATTTCTCATCGTTTGCCGCTCGAGAGAACGGCCGAGGCGTTGAACCTGATCACAAATCGCAAAGTGATCGGTAAAGCAATCATCATCAACGATTAACGTACTCGATTCTTGAGCGTTATCGCCGCCGCCTAGGCCCAAACGAAACGACGTTACCTCCCGTCACCACCTGTTGTTGGGGCTGCAACGCTAGTTCCCAAGTGAGAGTACTCGACTGCTCGCGTACGAACCCTCTCACACCGTGCGAATCTCGAAGAGCGAAAATAGCGAACGCGATATAGGCTTCTCCACCCTCGGTCCATAACATGCCGATATGCGGCACACTCTCCATCTTCCCAATACCCGAGGCGTCAAGCTCAGTCCCGCGCGCCGTGATCGAATACGTCCCAAACTCATCTGGAACGATCCAAATTCCCCACTCAAATTGTGGTCCGGATTGAACGACAATCGAGGTGTCGATAAGCAGTCCTAGATCGTCCTCTTGGATAACCAGGGTCGCTTCGAAATTGGTGCCGATGGTTTCATCAGTAGGACGGTAGGATCCTCGACCCATCCACGTCCCCGGCTCAAGTATCACTGAGACAAATCCGCGTAATGGGTACCGGGCGCGTAATAGCGTTCGTGCCAGATCCCCGTTTCCGGCTCGCCGTCGAGCGGCATGCGCCAAGTGCGTGCCGTGGACTCATCAAGCACCAGACGGTATAGGGCGCGTTCCTGGTCGATGGTATTTTGGACATAAGCTTCTGCGGCATCCTTGGGAATGTATCGTCCGGCGATTTTTCGGTACAAATCACGCCACTCATCATCAGCACCGAGATCATGTATTAGCTCGGCACTGCCCTCGACAACGACTTTACGATAAGGCAACGCTTGTTCATCAATGCACAAACAGATCCGCGGGTCACGCCGAAGACTTTGAAACCAGTCCGACTGAGCCCTGGGCGTGAAATAGACGGAACCCGCTTCGTATAAAAACCAGATGGGCGTCACCAACGGCGAGCCATCGTCACGAGTTACACCGATCCGCAGAAGGATACCTGGCTCATCCAGGAACTTGTTCCTCTCGACAAGGGTCATGATCGGCATATCAGCAATATAGCACTATGACTACGTTCACGAACCGAAGCGGTAGCGCAGTTTGACGACCAACTGTTCAGCTAACGGATTATCAAACGTTTCCGAAAACATCGAGGCAAATCCCAGTCTATCAGTGGAGCTAGGCAACGACGCGTTTTGGGTATACACCACGAAGAGGTCCGACAACGGCGCAATTTCCCACCGATAACGTAGTTGGACGTTTACACGCGATATCGAAAAATTCGATCCGGCGCTGGCACTCGAATCCTCATCGACCGTCAAAGGAGCGCCTGGAATCAAAAGTTCGTACCGGAGATTTTCCTTGGCTCGTATAGCTACCCACTGCACCGCTAACCGCAGGTGTTGTTTTGCGCTGACGAAGTAATCGACGCCGAGAGACGGCGACCATTGGTTGGCGTCAAAAGTCGCAAACGACGTGCCACCACGGTGCAAGAGCCAACCATCTTGCGTGGTGTAACGGCCATCGAGTGACATTGTGATGCGATCGGTCGGTCGCCAAACAACCGACCCGCCAAGACGGTAGCGATTCCCCTCAATATCCTCCTGTTGCCAATCTGCACGAATCATGTAGAAAAAACGTTTCGACGTATCAGAAAAGTAATCGAGATCAAAGCCCAACCGATCAGAAATTCGATAGGACCCATTGCCGAAGCTATTTCGATCCTCAATGCGTGACGGATAAAACTCGGCGTCGATCATCAGGCTGGTTAGGTTATGAAACGAGAGCTGCTGGCCGACACGCAGCCTCGAACTGGTATTTTCTCCGCTGATATTCCAACCACTACCTAACGAAAATCGGGTCGAACTTTCCTTTAACCACGCCAGGTCTGAGCGTCGAGACCGCATGTAATAGCCGATCGATTTAGTGTCATTTCGCCGGAGATAACCGGCGTCGTTGATATCAAGACGACGATCGAAATAATCAAGCGAGAGGCTATGTGAGATCCCCTGCCTCGGGTAATAGCGGATGTCAGCGAAACCGCCGTATCCAGGTGACGTATCCGCCACGTCCGAAGTGATCGCCTGAACATCAACGTTCCAAGTACCGTTTTTCGTGAGGTAATGAGCGTCCACAGCGTGGACGTGAGCATCTTGACTTCGGTGCAACACCGCCGTTGTCATGTAGCCCAAAGCTCGATAACCACTCCTGCTATTTTCATAAATGGCCCGGAAAGCACCAAAGTCTCTTCCTTGTTGTCCGATCGGAACGTATTCCGAATCCCGCAATCCAACAAAATCGGAATCCGATTCCATCGCTCCCATTACGCCATATCTAACTCGGCCACCCTGTCCGATCATCTTTATCGCGCCAAGCAACTCTGTCGGTTGGTTGAACCCTGCATAATCGACTTCAACCCCTTCCGGGATTGTCGGTCGGATTGGTGGGCCGCCAATCCGACGTGTATGCAAAAGTTTTAGTTGACCGTACGAACTGTACGAATTCGATCGCGGGCTCGTCGTGAATATTTCCTGTCCTTCCTGAAAAAAAAGTCGTTTTTCCGGGTAAAACGATTCGAACGCAGTGAGGTTAACGATCACCGCATCCGACTCAACGTTGCCAAAATCGGGAGTTGCCGTTGCGGTGACCTGAAAATTGGATGATGGGCGCCAAAATATGTCAGCACCGATTTTGTGGTCGTTAGATCCGTCGAGGTTGTCGTACGTGGAAGCGACGTAGGGGTAAAAACTGTATTCCTGGCGCGGATCGACTCCCTCCATCAACAATGGCTGAAATGCCGAAAGAAATCGCGGTTTTGTATAGGGCAGTCCCGGCCAACTGTAACTCTCGTTTAGGTACGCGACCTTGCGCCCCGCGTAAATGCCGATGATCCGTTCGTTATTATTTTTGGGCATCGTTAACAACGACCACGGAATGTGAAGCTCTGCAATCCAACCGTCATCGGAGCGGGAAGTAGCGCCATACCACGCGCCGTCCCAATCTCCGCTGAACTGGCGTTCCGGAAGGATCGTTCCGTCGGAAATACTATCGCCCAAGTTCAACTGAAAGAAAAATCCATATCGACCTTCACCCGAGGTATCAAGGTGTAACGTAAAATAATCTCGGTTGAGTTGACCTTGGTCGCGAGATGAAAGCCGTTCGACCAGGGTCGAGGGATCTTGTTCCATCAAGGCAGCCACATAGAGGCCACGGTCCGTATAGAAAATGCGAACGATCGTAGCGAGTGGTGCCGGCACCATCGTGTCAGGTGACGTGACAACAAACGTACCCAGGTCTGGAAGGTTATCCCAGACATTTTCTTCGAGCCTTCCATCAATTTTGACCGACTCGCCGGTTTCCAATCGAAGAGGTGTAATCTCGGTTCCGTCCTTCACTCGCAACGAGACGGGGCCCTCGTTAGGGCCCCGTGGTGTTCGCTGCAATCGTGCATCACGCCTGAGCTTATGTAGTTTGTAGTTTGAAGGTGGCTTCACCTGCTCCGGAGCGACATCGTTGTTGTTGATACTCTCCTCACCCCGCGACGGCACAGCGACCTCGCGGGCTGTTGGCACCCGTCGAGTCGAAACGGCTCCGCGTGTCCCACTTGCCATCGATTTTTTTGCATTCAACCCGGCATTTACATCGTCGTTGCGACGCGCCATCGCCGAATCTTCCACCACCCATACGCCCTTAAAACCAAGAGTCCGGGCCCTCTCTAATAGTCCTGCAGCATCGTCACGAGACCGATACGGACCGGCAACGACGCGATAAAAGTAACCGCCCTGGGTCTGGGTGCCCTTCACGGAAAGATCAATCTTAAAGGCTTCAATAGCTTCCGCCCGGGCTTTCTCGGCACGGGCGCTCGTACTAAAGCTCGCTAAGTTGACCCACAAGTCCGCAAAGCTTGCGTTGGAGATCAGGAGGAGTAGTGCTACTAAGCCAGGCCGAAACATCTAGGACCTTGCACCGCGGGCAAAAGAGCATCTTACACCGGATCCAAGTTCTCCCCCAAAGAAAGACAGCGATTAGTGGAACGACCGCTCAATCCTCAGTTTCGCCAATACCTGCTTAACCTTTCCTTGCTAAAATCGTTAAACCTCGCGCCCGTGGCCAAATTGGATAAGGCACCAGTCTACGAAACTGGGGATTACAGGTTCGAATCCTGTCGGGCGCGCCATATCTGACGCGACCAAAAAAGTCCGACTTATCGAAGAATTTCACGATTATTCACTCACGAGCTCGGGGATGACTAACAAGACGATCGTGGTGACGTCAATCTTTAATAAGAGACCTTGTCTTGTTGACGAGCGTGCAGCGTCGCCGTTAATTCCCGATCGGCCCCAATCGCGTATTGTCCGCCCGGTCCAATAAACTGATGCACCATTAAACGTTCTACTTCGATACGTTCGCGGTCGTTTAGCTCCTTATAGACGTCACTCGCGAGGAACGCTTTATAAGAATGACTCGTGTCATTTTTAGGCATCACGTACATCGGTGTTATCGCCATTAAGAGCGCCGCCCGCTTTTGATCGGTCCGATTCACGCCAGCGCGATGCCATGTCCGTGAATCGTACAGAATGATACTTCCGCCCGGAGCCTCAATTATGTCGGCCTCCGGACCCATGTATGGCAGCCCGTGAGTTTCCCGATACCCCTCTTGGTAATGATCTGACGCCACGCCCCATTCCTTCGGCGGCCCTTGGTCCAGCGCGTGTGATCCTAGCTTGAATGCCGTCGCACCACCCACTTTGGTGAACGGCGAAACGCATACGTTACGTTGAACCCCCAACACGGTTTCTCCAGAAGGCGTGGGGACCTGACCGCGCGCGGGCACGCCCCAATGGTACGGATAGTCGGAATGCCAACCCTGAACGATGCGCTTGCCATCGTCCCTGTCAAGAATGGCCAACCCCGGAGTGTGTGCAACACGAACATCGTCGATCTGCATGTACTGTCGAATGAGCCACAGCGAAACGGGCTCCGCCGTAGTCCTCGCGATTGCTGGGCTTTGGCTAAATGGATTGCTCGACCGATCAATCTTTAGATGGGCGAATCGATCCGTACATGCCACCTTCTCTAGCGCTTCGACGAGATCTGGAGACAAGATGCTGGTCAAACAAACCCAACCATTCTCGCGAAAAAACTTGAGGTATTCGGAAGGTAGTCTCTCGGGTCCGTGCGAAACGTTGTACGACGCGCTTTCGCTGATTGTCTGACCAAAGCAATCGAGTGTGTTCCCCTCCAAGGTTAACTGACAGACATTTGCGTCAGGCGACTTCTTGACGATCTCAATGTCAGCGATCGTGTGCCGGAACGTCCCAGCGTCCGTTTCATCCCACATGACTCGATCATTGGCGTACGGAAACGTGGCGGTGAAACCCTCTTGATCGACACCCAGATAATTACCGTCGGGCGCCACCAGTAACGTGTAATGGTGATCGGCTGTCGGAACTTTGATGACCCGTTCCTGAAATATCTCCGTATCAGTCATTGTTCTAGTTAGCACTCAACGGAAAGCTTCCCATTTATACCTCAGACACCTATCGAACCCGCATCGATCCATAATTCGATTTAACGGCTGTAATCGCTGTCCCCTGGTTGCGCTTTTTTCTCTTCAGTTCCTGCGATTGGGCGGTCTTTGGGTGCCGAATCATAGGCTCCCCGAAAATCACGGAAGGGACCGTCTCGCCATTCCAAAGCTGCCTTAAGACCACCTTCTCTAACCCTACGACCAAATTCCCCTGCGGCGGGGCGGTGCTTCGACATCGCCTCGACATCCGTTCCCGACATGAGACCCGTTCGAATTCCCATGATCTCGAGCTGACGATTGACTGCACGCTTGTTGTAATTCAGCAGATCGTTATCGATATGGCCGAGCCGTCGGGCAAACCGAATCACGGTCTCATCAAGTTCCTCCTTTGGTAGCGCATAGTTCGCCCAACCAAGTGCCGCCATCTCCTTCCCGCTAAACGAATCACCCGTATAAGCGAATTCCCGGGCCTTCGTCACGGGCAACAGCCACGGCGCCCACATCATATCCATGGTCCCCATCGCGCGAACGGGCGGGTAACCAATCTGTGTGTCCTCGGCAACGAACCTAAAGTCACACATGGAAGCCAGTTCGGTCCCACCAGCGAGACAATATCCGTGGATCTGACAAATGACGGGCTTCGCCAGTTCCCATATCAGCCAATGCCCCATCACGGCATGTCGCGACCAGTCGTAGTGTTGCGGGTGTGTCGACCCCGTATCGGGCATACCTGATCTACCGCTGACGTAGTCGCTCTCCTCATCTGGATTTGGAGCGAGGTCATAGCCCGCCGAAAATGCGCGACCGGCGCCTTTCAAGATAATGACGCCGATTTCCGTATCCGCCTCAGCGTCCCGCAAAGCGTCGTATACCTCGCCGCGAAGCGCATGACTCAACGGGTTGAGTTTCTCTGGGCGATTTAGTGTGATAAACGCAAGACGTTCGTCTTTCTCATAAATAATGTTGTTGTAGCTCATCGCAGCCTCCTTGGATTACCAGCCACCACATTGTATGAACCAATGGACCATGCATGCACACCAAAATTTTCGCAATAGACTCTGGTCCACCTACTAACCCTTCAAATATTTCCCACCTTGTTGCAATCACCTGAGGTACATTTCAACTGACGAACACGCGAAAACTGAGACCCCGATGGCAGACTCTCTCGACTTTTGGCCGCCTGCACCCGACTTAATAAAGGCCGACATTGGCTTTAAGTTTCGCGGCAACGATTACCTTGGGCAATTGGTTGCGCCCCCGGAATCCATTGGGCCACGGCCACTGGTTTTGGTGATTCATAACTATCAGGGACTTAAATTTTTCGACGTCGACGTCGCCGAATATCTAGCACGGGTCGGATATGTGGGTCTGGCCATCGATTTATACGGAAATATCGTGCCACCGGATCAACGGATCTTTCCTGAGAACGAGAATGAGGTCCATGCGTTCCAAGCCAAGTGCTTCGAGGGAATGGTGGCGATGGATCACGATCACGAATTGTTTCGATCACTACTACAAGAATGGCTCGATCATGGTCGGTCGCACGAGACCGTTGACGCCAACGTGTCGCCGGCCGCAATCGGCTATTGTTTTGGCGGTGTCGCTGTCATCGAATGCGTTCGAGGCGGTCTCGATCTTGGTGGGGGGGTCTCTTTTCATGGACTGTTGCAAACGGGCGAAGATCCGAACCCGGAACGATTTGGGATCCAACGCCCTACGGTTAAGGCTTGTGACAATAACTACAACACGCGTACCGTCTTAGTGATCGAAAACGGGGCCGACGACGGTCTCGTACCCGACGAAAGTAAACAGCGCTTTTTTAAGGAAATGGACGACGCAGGCGTTGATTGGGTTTTTCATCACCACTCCCGTACCCCGCATGGATTCGCATTGCCGCCGACCCTCGGCGGTCCTGGTCGTCTGCACACCGCCACGGATCGCCGTTCGACCATGAGCATGTTGACCTTATTTCGCGAGATTTTTCCGGGAATTCCACAAAATGTGGTCGAGCACAATGCGGCAGGTACTCGCATCCCCCATTGAATTATTAGGTGCTCAACTCGGTAAGTAGATTTTTCGGGATGCCGCTCGGCATAGGTCATACTTCGGACGAAGTACGGAGCGCGGGATGAACCCCACGATCATTCAACCTATTCGCGAAAGCGACCGAATTCTATCCCTCGATGTACTTCGTGGTTTTGCGCTCCTCGGTATCCTACTGCTAAATATTGTTGGCATGGGTATGCATTCCGCGAGCTACTTTTCGCCGGATCTAAATCCCACGGACGGAATCAGCGAACTGCCCATAAACCTGGCGGTTTGGGCCACCATCGACGTTCTCTTCGAAGGCGCCATGAGGGCGCTCTTTTCCATGCTCTTCGGCGCCTCGATCGTGCTTTTGGCAACAGGACCGAGCGCGCGAGGGGCAGCGGTGTTCTATCGGCGCAACGCCTGGCTTTTAGCCTTCGGCTTGGTCGACGCGTACATACTCTTTTGGACCGGAGACATTCTCGTCACCTATGCGCTGGCCGGATTTGTGCTCTTCCGCTTTCGCAACGCATCGCCAAGAAAGTTGTTGATCTCGGCGTTAGTGGTTCTTGTTTTCCAGACTGGGTTTTTTGTGGGATGGAAGTATTCGCTCGCGATCGGCCAGCAAGCTGCCGTCGAGGTCGCGTCAAATCCGGAGTTCGGCAAGCCAAGTGCGGTAGCAATGGCAGACGTGTGGTACGACTTTGAATCCAGCTATGCGGTTCCATCCGGGGCCGAAGAAGTCGAACTACAACAACGACGCGCGAACTATCCCAACGCCTTTCTGTTCAATGCTAGGAAAGCCACCGAAATGATCCTTGGGGCAATCCCTGCGGTCCTTCTTTGGGATGCGTTGATAATGATGCTCATCGGTATGGCGCTCTTCAAGCAGTCCATTCTCGATGCTTCGAAACCCCCCGGGTTCTACATCAAGTTAATGGTCATAGGCTTCGGCACGGGACTCGCGATCAACGTCTGGGAAGTCTACGAATCAGCACGTTCTGGTTTTCAACTCCTCGAGACATTCCCTTACCTAAAGGCAACCTATCACGTCGGCAGACTTGGCATGGCCTTCGGCTGGTTGGGGTTGATCCTTTATGTATGTCAGAAAAGTTACTGGACGAAGGCGCGCCATGCGTTAGCCGCTGTCGGTCGCATGGCCCTTAGCAATTATCTGATGCACTCGGTCTTCGCCCTCGTTTTGTTCTCCGGTGCAGGTTTCGCTCTGGTCGGTGAATTACAACGCTGGATGCTCTATCCAATCGTCGCGCTCATTTGGGCCATTCAACTCATTTTGTCGCCCTGGTGGTTGTCACGTTTTCAATTCGGGCCGTGCGAATGGCTATGGAGAAGCTTAAGTTACCGACGCATGCCACCGTTGCGCCGTGTGCCCTAACCTCGTGAGTGCGTTTTAGTAGGCAAAGCGCGGCTAGAACACTGTCTCGCGGCTAATCTCGAGGGCGATTTTTCGCATCTTCATCGTTTATTTATCTAAAACAATAAGTTAGATACATAACTGGCGGAGAGGGAGGGATTCGAAGAGGTTATTCATTTCTTGTACAACCGAATTCACTCGATCCAGGTCGATATTTCCTCTAGTTTTTTCTTGATTCCGCCATGCACGGGAACTTTGCAATCGTCCTTCGGGTAGCCCACTACCAGCAGGATAGTGGCTCGCTCAAGCGTCGGCCGTGCGCAGATCTCGTTAAGAAATTTCATGGGGTTAGGCGTATGGGTCAAGGTCGCAAGGCCTGCATGATGCAAGGCTGCGATCAGGAAACCTGTGGCGATGCCGACAGACTCTGGATAGTAGTAATGGCTGAATTTCGAGCCATCCTCGTTCAACCCATATTTCTGCGCAAAGATCGCGATCAGCGCAGGTGCGTCCTCCAGAAAGGGCTTGCTTGAGTCTGTGCCCAGTGGAGCCAGAGCGTCAAGCCATTCTTGCGGTGCTCGATGCGTATAGAACTCACGCTCCTCGGCCTCAGCGGCAATCCGTATTCGCTTCTTGCAACCCGGGTTCGTGATGACCGAAAAATGCCATGGTTGTTGATTCGCACCGGAAGGCGCAGTAGCAGCGGACAACAAGCACTGCTCGATTATATCCTTTGGGACGGACCGAGAATCGAATTCGCGTACGGTACGCCGGCGCGCTATATCTTCGCGAAACCAGAGCGCGCGCTCCCGCATTTCAGATTCAGGGTATTCGCGATAGTCAGGAAGCGGTTCGAGCACAAGTGGCTCTGTCAAAGTCTTCGTATTCATTCCATTTGTCCGATTTGTTGGCGGAGAGGGAGGATTTCGACTCACAGCACGCTCACGAACCCCCTTATTTGTTTGCGATTTCGTAAACGTATGAGTGCAAACTCGAGATCCGGGCTGTCACGGTATTGGCCAATATAACTTCGTCTTAACCTGTAATACGGAACAAAAGTGAAGCGTATCCAGTTAACGATCGCGAGCCATGGATTTTCTATATTACCCGCCCACAATCGCCTTCGCTTGGTCGCGCGTTCGAGAGTTCGTTTTGTTACCTGGTACGTGATTACGTGAAGAGGTAAATCCAGCCAAATGACGACTTGTGATCGAGGCACGATAAGTGTGTCGTGAGAGAGGTCTTGTCGCCCATCGATCACCCATTTGTCTTTAGACAGTTCCTGTCGGAGGTTGTCGGACATTTCGAGATCGGTAGCTCCGACCCAATTCGTCTTCCAATACAGTGTGTCTAATTCGACGTACGGTAACCTCAATGCATCAGAGATACGGCGGGCGAGGTCTGATTTGCCGGCCGCTGATACCCCGGTTACGTAAATTCTTGCGAAAGGAAAATGTGGGGGCGAATCTGGTGGCGAATTTTCGTCGTAGTATTTTTTATTCATTCAAAACAATAACTTAACTATTATTTTGGCGGAGAGGGAGGGATTCGAACCCTCGATGAGTATTACCCATACTCCCTTAGCAGGGGAGCGCCTTCAGCCACTCGGCCACCTCTCCGTGTCTCTCTACGACTCGGGCTTCCGTTTAAGTATGTACAGAATCCGGCGCTAACCGGTACCACTTTCACGTGAAATGATTGATTCCGGCGCCGCCTCTTGCTGTATCCGCTGGTAAATTTCTTCCCGATGAACTGCTACTTCTTTTGGCGCATCAACGCCGATGCGAACCTGATTTCCTTTCACTCCCAGAACCGTCACAGTCACTTCATCGCCAATCATCAGCGTCTCACCGACCCGGCGCGTCAGTATTAACATACGTACCTCCCGACCCCATTTTCACCCGCCAAACGACTCGGCAAGCCGGCAATATTGTTGCTCAGTTATAAAGTTAAAGCACGTCCGAATAACGGGGTTTGGCCTAGATTTAGGTCTCGTTTCAACAATCGCGAAATGAGTCAGGAGAATAGGAGAACCCTAGGCAACCGTCACGTTATTTCCCAAGTCGAATACCTTGTGGATCGACCTTACCGCCACGTCCAAATATTGCTCGGCAATCACGACCGATATCTTGATCTCAGACGTAGAAATCATTTGGATGTTGATGTCTTCAGCAGCTAGCGCGTCAAACATTCTAGTCGCCACACCCGCGTGCGAGCGCATGCCCACGCCAACCACAGAAACCTTAACGATCGCATTGTCCCCGATCACGTCTCGGGCACCTATATCCTTGATGATCCCGTCGAGTATTCCCTTTGCAGTATCGTAATCTCGGCGCTTCACAGTAAAGGTGAAGTCGGTGGTGCCGTCCGACCCGATATTCTGCACGATCATATCGACTTCGATGGACGCCCCCGCAATAGGACCCAAGATCGTCGAAGCTACTCCCGGAACATCGGGAACCCCGACCACCGTCAACTTAGCTTCGTCGATCGCGTGGGCAATACCGGACACAACGGGTCGTTCCATATTCGCGTCCTCAAACGTGATGAGGGTGCCTTGCCCCTCAATAAAACTCGAGAGTACGCGCAGCGTAACACCCGAATTGGCCGCATATTCCACGGCACGAGGATGAAGGACCTTTGAGCCGAGGCTCGCCAATTCCAACATTTCTTCAAAAAAGACTACTTCTAATTTCTGCGCGTCATCGACAATCCTCGGATCAGCGGTGTAGACGCCATCAACGTCCGTGTATATCCGGCATTCCTCCGCGTTCAGTGCCGACGCAATGGCCACTGCACTTGTATCCGAACCTCCGCGGCCAATGGTCGTGATATCGCCTCCTCCATCAACACCCTGAAACCCCGCCACGATTGGCGTAATACCCGCGGCCAAGTCATCCTTTAAGCGCTTTGTTTCGATCGACTCGAAACGAGCTCTCGTATGATTGGCGTCGGTAACGATCGGCACCTGCCAGCCCAGATACGAACGCGCTTCGCAACCGCACTGATCAAGCGCCATCGCCGTCAGCGCCGCTGAAACCTGTTCACCCGCCGACAGCAACACATCCATTTCTCGGTTCTTCGGTTTATTCGATAGCTCCTGCCCCAAGCTTTCCAGCCGATTAGTCTCACCGGCCATCGCCGAAACGACGACAATGACATCGTCACCCGCTTCTCGTTGTTTGACTACGTTTTGCGCGACAGCCCGAATCCGATCCAGACTGCCAACCGACGTACCACCGTACTTGTGAATATGAAGCGCCATCGATCCGACTAAAGTTGTTCGGCAACCCAGGCCGCCACGGTTCCAAGCGCATCGTCTAGGGCTTCCGGATTGTCGCCGCCCCCAGCTTTAGCCATATCGTCTCGACCGCCGCCTCGAGCACCCACCTGCGCACCTATATGCATTACCAAGTCACCGGCTTTTAGTCGGTTCGTGAGTTCCTTAGAGACGCCGCAAACCAGGGCTACTTTGCCTCTATCAAGATATCCCAGAACGACCACACACTTGTCCAACCGCTCTCGCAAACCATCGAACAGCGCCATCACGGCCTCCGAATCACCCGTAACTTGCGTGCTTAATACTTTGATCCCTTCGATCTCGATTGCGCTCGCGGCAAGGCCCACGCTTTCTGACTGTGCCGAACGCGATCGCAACGACTGGACTTCTTTTTCAAGCCGACGGTTGCTTTCCGCAAGTAACTTCACTTTATCCGCAAGTTCTTCGCTGGAGCCACGAACCACATCGGCTACAGCATCAAGTTCCCGTTCAATACCGTCGAGGCGAACGAGAGCACCACGACCCGTGACTGCTTCGATGCGTCGAATACCCGCCGCGATACCCGACTCTGAAACAAGTCGCAACAATCCAATATCACCGGTCCGCCGAGTATGCGTACCTCCACAAAGTTCGACCGAAAAATCGCCGCCCATGGAGAGCACCCGAACGTCGTCGCCATACTTTTCACCAAAGAGGGCGAGCGCCCCGCGCGCTACGGCGTCGTCATACCCAAGTTGTTCGGTCATCACTTCCGAATTTTCGCGAATGCGTTCGTTAACGATTCTTTCAATCGCCTTAACTTCTTCTTCCTCGAGCGGATCAACATGAGAAAAATCAAAGCGTAACCGCTCCGAGTCAACGAGGGATCCCTTCTGCTGCACGTGTTCGCCAAGAACCTGCCGTAAAGCAGCGTGCAACAAGTGGGTGGCTGAATGATTTCGCGCAATATCGTTGCGACGGTCCGCCAAAACCTCGGTGTCTACTGCGTCTCCGACCGACAGCTGACCGTTTTCGACGGAGCCGTAATGGAGATGTTGGCCACCGCCCCGTGTGGTGTCGGTAACAACAAACGATGTCGCCGACGTTTGGATGGTGCCCGCATCTCCGACCTGCCCACCAGATTCTGCATAGAACGGGGTCCGATTCAGGATGACCACGCCGGTCTCACCCGCCTTCAGTACTTCTACTTCACCGGTTTCATCACCGTTCTGTCGGTACAAGCCGACGATTTCGCTAGCCGCCGCCAACCCCTCATAGCCCAAGAATTCAACATTTCCCTCAATGTCTATCCGTTGTTCCAAGGTGCTGTCGAACCGACTCGCCGCACGACCCCGTTGACGTTGCGCCGTCATTAACTTTTCAAACCCGTCCTCATCAATCCCTAAGCCCCGTTCTCTCGCCACATCGGCAGTCAGGTCGGCCGGAAAACCGAACGTATCGTAGAGCTTAAAAACAACCTCGCCAGGGATCTTTTTTTCCGTCAATTCGTTAATCGCCGATTCAAGTATCGCCATGCCCTGACCCAAGGTACTGGCGAATCGCTCTTCCTCGGAAAGAAGGGTCTTTTCGATACGAACTTTCTCTTCGGAAAGTGTTGGATACGCTTCGCCCATCGAGTCCACAAGCGGTTCAACCAGCTGGTGAAAGAACGGTTCGCGTATGTTTAGTTTATTGCCGTGGCGCAATGCGCGCCGAATAATCCGACGCAACACATAGTTTCTATCCTCATTTCCTGGGATGACGCCGTCTGCGATAAGGAACGCGGCCGACCTTATGTGATCGGAAATCACTCGCAGCGAAGGATTTTCAAAAACGGTGCGTTCATCCGAAAGACCCGCGAATTCGCCAGCTCTCCGAATCACGTCGTGAAAAAGATCAATCTCGTAATTACTGCCTACGCCTTGTGTGAGGGCGGCTACACGCTCAAGGCCCATACCAGTATCAACGCCTGGTGTTGCCAGTGAAGACAGTGAGCCGTCCACGGCACGATCAAATTGGGGGAAAACGAGATTCCAGAATTCAAGAAATCGATCGCCGTCTTCGTCCGCCGATCCCGGCGGTCCTCCAGCAAGTTCGGGACCTTGATCAAAAAATAATTCGGTGTCTGGTCCGCATGGCCCCGTCTCGCCCATCGCCCAGAAGTTGTCCTCTAGATCGATCACACGACTCTCCGTCAAGCCGATTTTTTTGGTCCATATAGCTCGTGCATCCACGTCGGTTGGGTGGACGGTTACCCAGATTCGATCTTCCGGAAGCGTCAAAACCTCCGTGATGAATTGCCACGCCCAACTAATTGTTTCTTCTTTAAAGTAATCGCCGAAGCTGAAGTTCCCGAGCATTTCAAAAAGGGTGTGATGCCGCGCCGTATACCCTACGTTCTCGAGGTCATTGTGCTTTCCCCCTGCGCGCACGCACCGCTGACACGATACCGCCCGCGAATAGTCCCTCGCTTCCCGCCCTAGCAGCGCGTCTTTAAATTGAACCATCCCGGCGTTGGTGAAGAGCATCGTTGGATCGTTCGTTGGGACGAGCGAGCTCGACGCAACAACGCGATGATTGCGTGCACCAAAAAAGTCCAGGAACGCGGAACGTAGGTCAGCGGTTCGCATGAAAGCGGGAATCCGGTGTAAAACGGCGGGCAAGTATACGCCGATTGCCCTGGAGCTGAAGACCGAACGCCGATGTATGGGCTACCCGTGTTGCGGCCCTAAACTCCGATAGATGATTTCCGCTGCAAAACCCCTTCCCGCGAGAAACCTCGCGCGTTTACCCCAGTCGTCCGAACCCGTCTCCTCGCCAACTTTCAAACGTCCCCCGAACTTCTTATCGAGGGCACGTTCCGCGCGAGAAATCCAAAACGCGTCGTCATAATGGAGGAATTGGTCAATGAGTTCGTCATCGATACCCCGTTCACGTAGCGATGCCAACACTTTCATTGGTCCGTCGCCTCGATTGATCCGACTACGAACGAAGACTTCCGCATAACGAGCGTCCGAAACTAAATTCGATTCTTGAAGAGTGGAAACCACCGCATCGATACTATCGCTCGAGAATTCCTTACGCGCGAGCTTCCGTCGCAGCTCTTGAATCGAATGCTCTCGCTGCGACAGCAGCTTCACGGCAACCTGATAGGCGTCTCGCGTCTCCTCGGCCGGTTTCATACGGGGTGATCGGACTATCCGACGTTTTTTATACCTGCCAATTCATCGTTATCGTCTATTGCAACATCCGCTACGTCGCGCTCTTCCGATTCAACGTTGTTTTCCGTTTTTTGTGGGAGCAACTGCTCGGTAATCCGCTGTTCAATTTCCCGACGAGCGTCCACGTTCTCGGCGAGCCATTCAGCCGCATTCTTTCGACCTTGACCAATACGATCTCCGTTGTACGAATACCAAGCCCCCGATTTTTCCAAAATCCCCTGTTCGACGCCGATTTCTATGATCTCCCCTTCACGAAAAATGCCTTTACCATAAAGAATCTGAAACTCTGCTTGGCGAAAGGGCGGTGCCACCTTATTTTTAAGCACCTTCACCCGAGTTTCATTACCTATGACTTCGTCGCCGTCCTTAACCGCTCCGATTCGACGAATATCCAGACGCACAGAAGAATAGAATTTAAGCGCATTGCCTCCAGTCGTGGTCTCAGGTGACCCAAACATGACCCCAATTTTCATACGAATTTGGTTGATAAATACCACCAACGTATTGGAATTCTTGATATTCGCTGTCATTTTCCGCAGTGCTTGGCTCATTAGACGTGCCTGGAGGCCAATGTGAGAATCACCCATCTCTCCTTCGATTTCTGCCTTGGGCGTTAACGCTGCGACTGAGTCGATAACCACGACATCGACTGCACCCGACCTGACGACCATGTCGCAAATCTCAAGCGCTTGTTCTCCGGTATCGGGTTGGGAAACCAATAGCTCGTCGGTGTCGACCCCAAGGGCCTCGGCATAAACGGGGTCCAAAGCATGCTCTGCATCGATGAACGCGCAGGTGCCGCCTCCCTTCTGAGCTTCCGCAATGATCTGAAGCGTCAGGGTTGTTTTACCCGACGACTCTGGGCCATATATTTCCACCACTCTGCCCCTAGGCAACCCCCCAACACCCAATGCAATATCCAAACCCAAGGATCCCGTAGATATGGATGGCACTGCCGTTTGTTCGCGATCGCCAAGCCGCATCATGGAGCCTTTGCCGAACTGGCGTTCAATTTGGGACAGAGCTGCCGATAGTGCGCGGTCTTTGTCTGAGTCAGCCATCATTATCTCCAGCGTTTTCAGAGTACTGTATATATAATCAGTACTACGCGCAAGCCGAAATACGTCAATTACAAATGAGATTTCAACGTTTTCGGTATCTGTCGTAGGCTAGACATCAATGAATTTGTCTGACCACACACCAATGATGCAGCAGTATCTAGGGATAAAAGCTGACCATCCCAATGCACTGTTGTTCTACCGCATGGGAGACTTTTACGAGCTCTTTTTCGACGACGCAAAAAAAGCGTCCGAACTCTTAGACATCACTCTTACCGCACGAGGCCAATCCGCCGGGCAGCCTATTCCTATGTGCGGCGTGCCATTTCACGCCGTCGATTCTTATCTCGCAAAGTTGACCGCTGGAGGAAAGTCGGTCGCGATTTGTGAACAAATTGGCGACCCCGCGTCTAGTCGCGGTCCAGTCGAACGAAAAGTACAACGCATCGTTACGCCGGGAACACTGACCGAAGATGCGCTCATTGATGACAACCGTGAAAGCATTCTCATGGCGCTCGTGCCGGCGGTCAGCGATAGCCTGCCCACTGGCGTCGCCTGGCTCAACTTGTCAACCAGTGAATATCGAATTGCGGAACCAAATTCCAACCGCGACCTCAAAACCCTGCTGGAGCGCATCCGACCATCCGAAATTCTTCTTCCTGAAGGACACGATCTCGATATGCCAGGTGTAACACTAACGTCTCTCGAACTAGAGCGTTTCGACAGTAGCCTCGGGCAACGAGCACTGCTCGCTCAGTTTTCCGTGTCCAGTCTCGACGGATTTGGTCTCGGTGGATGCACCGTTGGTCTGGGTGCCGCGGCCGCCGTGCTCCGATACGCTCAGGAAGCCCAGTGTCAGTCGTTACCGTTTCTAACGACCGTCAGCTTTCATGCCGACGATCGCGTCATCGTTATCGATGGACCAACCCGACGCAATCTAGAAATCGATACCCGACTCGATGGTAGCGGAACGAACAACACGCTATTCGGAGTCATTAATCACTGCACGACACCAATGGGAGCCAGGTTATTGCGTGAATGGCTCCACGGACCCCTCACCGACCAAATAGAAATCGGACATCGCCACGACGTAATCGAAGCAATACTGGAAACAAGATCGAGCGAACAATTTACAACGCACCTTCGTCCCATCGGCGATATGCACCGTATCATCACGCGCACGGGGCTTGGCACCGCGAGCCCACGGGATCTGGCACGATTGCGCGACGGGCTTGCGTCTCTCCCCGGCCTCAAGAGTTTGGTAGAAGCACTTCAAGTCCCAGCGATACAAAATACCTTCCAATGCCTACCCGATGAGACTAACTGGCAAACACGTCTCGCAAATACGCTAATCGAAGCGCCTCCAGCGACGATTCGCGATGGCGGCTGTATTGCGCGGGGTTTCGATGAACACCTCGATCAATTGCGAGATCTATCGGAAAATGCAACGGGATACCTCGAAAAACTCGAAACGCGAGAGAGAGAACGCACGGGGATAAATACCCTTAAGGTGGGTTATAACCGCGTCCACGGTTACTACATAGAAACCAGCCGGTCAGTTACCGGGGATTTGCCCGTCGAATATGTACGGCGCCAGACCCTGAAAAACGTCGAGCGGTACATTACCCCGGAACTGAAAACCTTTGAGGACGAGGTGCTTACCAGTAAGGCACGCGCGTTGCGACACGAAAAGCGTCTGTATCAAGAGCTCATCGATTATCTTCAAGGTGACGTTGTAAGCTTGCGTTCAATCGCCGAAACGGTTGCTCGGATCGATGTACTGCAGGCTCTTGCAACCGCTGCCGACATTTTAGGTTTAACTCGCCCTCAATTTAGCGAAGCACCTTGTATCGAAATACGGGACGGCCGCCACCCAGTGCTTTCGGCGAGCACAAACTCTTTCGTTCCCAACTCTATCGAACTCGACGAGAACCGGCACATGCTCATCATCACCGGACCCAATATGGGCGGTAAGTCGACCTATATGCGGCAAACGGCGCTGATTACCCTGATGGCGTATTCAGGCTGTTTCGTACCGTCAAGCTTTACTCGGTTAGGCCCAATCGATCGCATCTTTACTCGTATCGGTGCGTCCGATGACCTGGCTGGCGGTCGTTCGACGTTTATGGTGGAGATGACCGAGGCTGCCAACATACTCCACAACGCAACAAGCCGAAGCTTGGTTTTGCTCGATGAAATCGGACGGGGAACAAGTACATTCGACGGCCTTGCACTGGCATGGGCGATCGCAGTCGAGATCGGTTCTCAGATTCGATCCTTTGCTCTCTTTGCTACCCATTATTTTGAATTGACAGCGCTACCCGATGAATTGCCAGGTATTGCGAATGTCCACCTTGACGCCGTCGAACACGGTGGGGATGTGGTGTTTCTGCATGCAGTGCGTGAAGGCCCGGCATCTCAGAGTTATGGTTTGCAGGTTGCGAAACTGGCCGGAATTCCAGAAACGGTATTAGCAGATGCTAGGCAACGGCTACATTCTCTCGAAACTGCAGCCGCGACATCAGCCGACGAGCAAGGCGATCTATTCGCTCGAACCGCGAGCCCACCGCCGATAGTCGATCCGATCATTGAGCGTATCCAGTCGATCGATGCTGACAACTACTCACCACTCGCAGCGCTAGAGTTGCTCTACGAGCTTGTAAGGGACGCCAACTCCAAAAAAGATTGATCCATAGCACTTGATCGTTAGAATACGCCGCTCGTCTCAATCAAGCGGCGTCCTGTGGCGCTGAAACGGAACCGAATTTATGACCTTCATCATTGGCGAGGCATGTATTAAGTGCAAACTCACGGATTGTGTAGAGGTATGCCCAGTAGACTGTTTCTACGAAGGGCCTAACATGCTAGTCATTCATCCGGACGAATGCATTGACTGCGCCTTGTGTGAACCGGAATGCCCCATCGACGCAATATTCTCAGAGGACGAAGTACCCGAAGATCAACAAGATTTCATGGAAATCAACGCCGAAATGGCTGAAATTTGGCCGAATATCAGTGAGGCGAAGGATGCTCCCGACGACGAAGCCGAATGGCGCGAGGTCCCCAATAAACGCCAGTACCTCGAGCGCTGACTATCAAGCTCACAACCGACGCTGATGGCAAAACGTTTCCGGCTAACCTATTCGATGCGGTCAACCCCCAATTAGGTCACCTGGTCGATACTAGTTGGTGGGGATTCACGGGCTTGCCTTCGCGGCGTACCTCAAAGTGAAATTTTCCGCCGTTATTCGCCGAACTTAGCACACGTGCTATTCCTTTATCCGGACCAACTGCATCACCTTCCGCAACTACGTAGTCTGTATTGATCCCGTAGGCTGAAAGATAGCTAGCGTCATGCTTGACGATTACCAAATTGCGGTAACCACCCAAGCCCGGGCCGGTATATACCACCAGGCCTTTCGCTGCAGCATGAATCGTCTGACCACGGGCAAGCACGTAATCAATGCCTTTGTTACCCGATCCAAAAGGACGAGTCACGACAGCCTCCACAGGCCAACGCCATGCTCCTGTATACCTTTGAACTACCGGTTTAGGGGAGTCCCTACCCTCCGTTTCGGGCCTACGGACAGATTTCTTGACTTTGTTGTTGTGTTTTTTTTCGCTAAGGCGAGTGTTTTTGGACCAAAGAGAAAGACGCCAACCCGGTTGAATTAAGTACGGCGGATCAATTTCGTTATATTCGGCCAAGAGTTTTGCTTGCGTATCGAAACGCCAAGCTATCGAGTACAAGGAATCGCCTGGCGCCACCACATAGTAGTTCGTGTCCCGCAAGCTGATTGCAGAGCGCTCGACCACGACGGCTCGTGACTCAGTGGTGCAACCACTCAGGAAGACCAGACCATAAGACAGCAGTACGGTTTTAGTCCACACGCCGACTTGCGAACACGAGCATAAAGACCGTCACCATTCCGAGCGCCATCATGCCCGCAACCGCAACCCATGGAGGGCCCATCGCGTAACCCGTCGGCCATAGAAGATCTGTACCGATGCGCCAAGGCCAGAGCACGATGAGGGATCCGGCCATTAGGCCCGTGAGGAAACCCAATATTACGTCGCGGTAATGGCGAAAGAGGTACCGAATAAACCGTGCGAACGCGACCATGCCCGCGACCAAACCCAGTCCAAAGGTCAGTAGCGGGATCAAATCCAGCGACGTAAGAGCCTTCAGCATTGGGCCGTAAAGGCCCAGGATTACCAGCACCAGACTTCCGGAAATCCCGGGCAGCATCCATGCGGCCACCGCGAGTATGCCGCCGACGAACACTAGCGGCAGCCAGAGTTCAGTCGTCTGTGCAGGAAGAAACGCAAATATCCCACCGACAAAAAGCCCACAAATCCCAGCCACCGCGAGAATTCGCGGTTTTACTCTGGACCCAATTTGAATGACGGTTGCGGCCACAAGCCCGAAGAAGAACCCCCACACATAAAGCGGTGTTGTGTCGAGAAGAAACCGAATCACATTAGCGAGTAGCAGATGACTAAGCGCCATGCCCACTAATAAAACACATAAAAACCCGATGTCGTGATGCGCATAAAACACACGCCAACCCTTGCGAAAAAGCATCGTTGCAGACGCTGCAGAAAAGGACGCCAGCGCGTTGATCATCCGATCATAAATTCCAGTAATGAGGGCAATCGTGCTCCCAGAAATCCCCGGAACAATTTCCGCAATACCCATCGCCACGCCGCGTGCCAATATGCCTAGCATTTCAATATCTGGTAGCTTCTTCACCGAACAGTGCCGCCCACCAGCGGAACAAACCGAACGTAGTCGACCGTTTCCTGCTGCCACGCATCCCCCATTCGATCGATCACTTTCAGCTCTTGCACATCGCCATCGCCGATGGGTATGACCATCCGCCCCTCCTCCACAAGTTGGTCGAGCAACGCTTCGGGTAACCCGCGAGACGCCGCAGTCACAAGAATCGCATCGAAAGGTCCTTCATCAAACCAACCCAAATTGCCATCGTCATGTTTTTGGCGGACATTCGTAACGTTCAGCAAGCGGAATGTTTCCCTGGCCCGATCAGCTAGCCCGCTGATCCGTTCAACGGTGTAAACCGTTTCCACAAGTTCCGAAAGAATCGCCGTTTGGTAGCCAGATCCAGTGCCGATTTCAAGTACGCGACGGGGATTGGACCCCAGGAGTAACTGTGTCATTAGGCCCACCACCAGTGGCTGAGAAATCGTCTGATTAAACCCAATCGGAAGCGCAGAGTCCTCGTAAGCTCTATGCGCGAGCGCTTCATCAACAAACACGTGCCGAGGAATACTATCCATCGCGGCTAGTACATGGGTATTTGAGACGCCATTTTTCTCAAGACGGTCGACGAATCGGCGCCGGGTTCGCTCCGACGTCATCCCTATTCCTTGTAAGTTTTTAGCACCCACCCGCTATCACCTCAAGGTCGGGCGCTTCCCTAAGAACGGCAGTCGCGTATGCGTTCTTGGGTAGAAAAAAACGTATGCTCAATCGATCTCCGTTCAACCGAAAAGTCAGATTGGATGGCTGCACTGTCAATACTCTTCGATGCTGTTTCAAGCCTTCCCACTCAAGTTCACCCCGACACAATTTGCAGACATGCCGGGTCGAATTGATAATCGAAAATCCCGGGAAGCCCCACTCGGATAGTCAATCCCTACCTGCCGCTTGTCGGCTCAACAACAAGATAGAACGTCTCTCCTTTCGCGACCATCCCTAGATCCAAACGGGCATGCGCTTCCACAGCTTCTAAACCGTCCCGAAACCCATCAACTTCTGTGCGAAGGATACGATTCCGCTCGTGAAGACGATGATTAAGTTGAGCTTGTTGTTCGATCTGATCGGCAAGTATCTGTACTTCAAAGTACCCACTCTTCCCGAACCAATAATTGTATTGGAGGGCTATAAAGAGAACGACGCTGACAATCGCAAAGAAACGCATCTACGTTTCCATACCCTGGAATTCAGCCAGGCCCAGATAGCGACTGTCATGGAGAGACGACTCGATACGTAACAAGCGGTTATATTTCGCCACGCGTTCGGACCGAGATAAAGATCCCGTTTTGATTTGCCCTGCCCCAGTTGCAACCGCCAAGTCGGCGATGAATGTATCCTCTGTATCGCCTGAACGATGCGAAACGATCACCGAGTATCCGCTGTCATGTGCCATACGGATCGCCGAGAGCGTCTCTGTAAGAGTGCCGATTTGATTCAATTTAATGAGGATCGCGTTGGCAATTCCTTCTCTGATACCACGTGCCAAGATTTCGGTGTTGGTGACAAAAAGGTCATCACCAACTAACTGAATCCGATTTCCAAGAGACTCTGTTAGAAGGTGCCAACCGTGCCAATCATTCTCGTCCATACCGTCTTCAATAGAAGCAATCGGAAATTGATTGGTGAGTTCTTCGAGGTACCTACAGAAATTTTTGCTGGTAAATATGCGATCGTCGCCCGCTAGGTGATAAGACCCATCGTGAAAGAATTCACTCGCGGCGCAATCCACTGCCAGCAACACGTCCTTTCCCACCCGGTACCCAGAGCGCGTGATTGCCTCCTCGATCAATTCGAACCCCGCAATATTTGACTCCAAATCAGGCGCGAATCCGCCCTCGTCTCCAACGCTCGTAGCAAGTCCTTTTTCGGCAAGTAGCATTTTCAATGCATTAAATATTTCGACTCCTGCACAAAGCGCGTCGCGAAACGTTGTCATCGATACCGGTTGGATCATGAACTCTTGTATATCAACGTTGTTATCTGCGTGAGCCCCTCCATTGAGAATGTTCATCATCGGTACCGGCATACGCACGTCCGCGGGGCCATACAATTCCGTAAGGTATTGATGCAATTCAAGATTGCGGGAACAAGCCGCTGCTCGAGCGGCCGCGAGAGACACTCCAAGAATCGCATTCGCTCCAAGCCGCTCTTTATTCTTGGTTCCGTCGAGCTCGATCATTACGCCGTCAATCCGTGTCTGATCATTCACGTCGAGGCCTAGGAGCGCTGTTGAAATTTCCCCTTCAATCCGTTCGATAGCTCGAAGTACGCCCCTACCCCCCAACCGGCCTGCATCACCGTCGCGCAACTCAAGCGCCTCACGGGATCCTGTCGAAGCCCCCGAAGGTACCATTGAGTATCCGGAATCACCGCTGTCGAGTATCACGTCGACAGCGACTGTAGGGCTACCCCGTGAATCAAATACCTCCCAAGCACGGATCGCACGGATCCGGCTCATGAAATCTGCTGTTCTATGTATCCACGCGACTTGATAACCGCGTCTATTTCCCGAAGTTCTTCGAGCAATGGCTTCATGAGGTCTAACGGCCAGGAGTTAGGACCGTCTGAGAGGGCCTCATCCGGTCGAGGATGCGTCTCCATGAACAACCCTGCAACCCCGGCTCCTATTGCAGCGCGGGCTAATACAGGAACCATTTCTCGTTGACCACCCGACTTGTCGCCGAGACCACCGGGCATCTGAGCCGAATGCGTCGCATCGTATACGACGGGACAACCGGTTTGTCTCATCAGGGCGAGCGAACGCATATCGGATACCAGATTGTTATACCCAAAACTCGCACCGCGTTCGCACACCATCACCTGCTCGTTGCCTCCCGCTTTTGCTTTGTTGACCACGTTGCACATATCAAGTGGCGCCAAGAACTGCCCCTTCTTGATATTAACGGGCAAACCCTGGGCACACACACTTTGTATGAAGTTAGTTTGCCTGCAGAGAAATGCCGGTGTCTGAAGAACAGAAACGACGCTGCCGACTTCGTCGAGAGGCGTATCCTCATGTACATCCGTGAGTACCGGAACCTCAATTTCATCCCGCACCCTTTGAAGAATACGCAGTCCTTCTTCGAGGCCCGGGCCCCGATAACTTTCATGGGAGGAACGATTAGCTTTATCGAAAGAGCTTTTATAGATGAAATGTATCCCGAGCGAACGCGCGATCTCCCGAAGTTGCTCGGATGTTTCTAAAGCAGTCGCTTCATTTTCGATGACACATGGGCCAGCGATCAGGAAGAAAGGATCGCTATTGCCTACATCAAATGAACAAAGTTCCATACGCAGATCTTCGTTGTTTTATCCGGTTCCGGACCACAGGTTAACTCCCTGCAGCTTCGATGGAGACTTCATCATTAGTGTGTTCTGCATGTTGATTAGCCGCTTCGATAAATCCGCGAAATAACGGATGGCAATCTCTTGGCGACGAGTTGAATTCTGGGTGAAACTGACACGCGACAAACCAACCGTTCCCCGGAATCTCTATCATTTCCACAAGATCATCTGCGTGACTGCGACCAACTACCGACATTCCAGAAGATTCAAGCCGATCGACATATTCGTTGTTAACCTCGTATCGATGCCGATGACGCTCGTGCACGACACTGTCTCCGTACATCGCGCGCGCGATCGAGCCATCTTTAAGAGCGCAAGCTTGTTCTCCTAAACGCATCGTCCCGCCTAAATCGTCATCCACGTTTCTATGTTCAACGACGCCCTTCTTATCTCGCCATTCCGTTACCAAACCGATAACGGGATCTTTTGTATTCGGGTTAATCTCGGTCGAATGGGCACCCTCTATACCCAACACGTTGCGCGCAAATTCGATGATTGCGGCATGCAACCCATAACAAATCCCAAGGTACGGCACTTTATGTTCGCGCGCATAACCAGCCGCTCGAATCTTGCCTTCGAAGCCGCGCTGTCCAAAACCTCCTGGAACTAATATGGCATGGACACCTTCTAACGCCTGTGTGCCATTAGTCTCTATTTCTTCAGCATCAATGTAACGGATCACCACATCGGTCCGCGTCGCTATGCCCGCATGCGAAATGGCTTCTATCAACGACTTGTATGCATCCAGTAGGTCTAGATATTTTCCTACTATGGCGATTTCGACCGACCGTCGTGGGTGAATAAGTGCGTCAACCACATCGTGCCACTCAGCCAAGTTAGCAGACGGACAATCGAGTCCTAGCTTTTCAACCACGATGTCGTCTAGGTGTTGATCGTTCAGAATCAGCGGGACTTGGTAAATGGTCTCCGCATTTTGCAGCGAAATCACCGCTCGTTCTTCAACGTTCGTGAACAGTGCAATCTTACCCCGAGCGGACTTCGGCACAGCCCTGTCCTCACATCGACAAATCAAGACATCAGGTTGTAGACCGATGGAGCGCAACTCTTTAACCGAATGCTGGGTCGGTTTTGTCTTTATTTCGCCAGAAGACACGACATAAGGGACCAGCGTTAGGTGGATAAATAGCGTATGTCGGGCCCCCACTTCGAGGCGCAGTTGCCTTATGGCTTCTAAAAAAGGTTGCGACTCTATGTCGCCTACCGTGCCACCGGTTTCAACAATAATGACGTCGTAACCTTCGGCCACCGAGAGAATTCGGCTTTTAATCTCATCTGTGATGTGTGGAATAACTTGTACGGTGGCGCCTAAATAGTCACCTCGTCGTTCTTTCCTTAGAACTTCTGCGTACACGCTTCCGGTCGTGAAATTATTGCGCTGGCTCATCCGACCGCGAATAAACCTTTCGTAATGCCCAAGATCTAGGTCCGTTTCCGCACCGTCCACAGTAACGTACACCTCGCCATGCTGAAACGGGCTCATGGTTCCTGGATCCACGTTGATGTATGGATCCATCTTGAGAATGTTAACTTTGAGAGATCTCGCCTCGAGGATCGCAGCGAGAGAGGCGGTCACTATGCCCTTGCCTAATGAAGAGACCACACCCCCGGTCACAAAAATGTATCGCGTCATCTAGAGCCCATCGGTCGGGTTGGTACTCCCAGAACGCTTCCCCGAGATGGTTGAACACAATAGCAAAAGGGTTACTTGACCTCAATCGAGCAATGCCATTCGGGCCACAATCCGGCCGGAATTTTTGCATTATCAGCTAATGCTATCCCGGGTATCGCAACCAGTTCTTGGCGGTCAAACAACAGCGGCAAACTTTCGCGCACCCAAGGTGCGACGCCGCGAGATCGATATAGCTCCGCTAACGAACGATTTTTTCCGCCGAACGTTATTCGTTCTCCGCCTTGTCGCGGTCGCAAGCAAAGACCATAACCTAGGGCAATTCCAGTTTCTTGCCGAACCCAGGTTAAGGTGCCATTGGAATCACCCCATTCCATTCCAACGGAAATAGCAGCATTGTCTGGACGTTCATAATCGCGAACTATATAGAGCCGTCGTTGATACGCTCGAATCGAGATCTGATCCCTGATTCGAACGCGGACTGAACGCGTCCCTGGGCTCTCAATTTGTCGAAGTACCTCGGTAAGCTGTCCTTTCGTCGGGACGATACCGTATGCCCATAGCCATCCACGCAGCGTCCGTTCGTCTAACCCCACGGAGTCTAGATCTAAGGGCTCGGCTTCTCGTAACGGCAATTCCGGCCAGTCCAACCTACTCAGATGTTGCACAGCATCACTAAAGCGCGACCCCACGAATGGTAAAAGCTTGTGTCGAATCCAATTGCGGTCGTAGGTCTCGTCCAAATTACTGTCGTCCTCAATCCATGAAAGATGGTGCCCTCGTGCAAACAACGCCAACTCTTGCCTTTCTAGATCAAGGAACGGCCGTACTAACATGCCCTCCCCAAGCGGCCTATTGGCAGGGATTCCGATCGGACTACGACCCGAAAATAATTGCCAAAGACGAGTTTCAGCAACATCGTCCGCGTGATGCGCTGTGGCAAGTACATCTCCATCCTTAATCAATTGACTCCAAATTCCATATCGTGAACGACGACCCGCAAGCTCTTCATTACCTACCTCAAGTTCAGCTCGAAAAACTTCGATCTGAAGATCCAATTCAGACGCAATTTTTTGGCAATGAGACTGCCAATCGTCCGCCTTTTCACTCAGCCCATGATTAACGTGAACTGCCTTGCATCTCGTAGAACCAAAAACTTCCAAAGCCGCCTTCAACAATACGGTGGAGTCGAGCCCCCCAGAATATGCGACCCAAAAGCAACTGTCGGACTGCATATTCACCGAGGCAGCCGCTTCGGAGACCGAGGCATATACGGAACGCTTCAGCTTCGACACCAAGAATTAGCGCTCAGCTACGTGCAACATATTGAAACCCATTCGCCTAATACGGGTATGAAGAGGTTAAGTGGAATAACGAAAGTGGACAGCAGATACACCGAATTCCTCCCGCAACGAAGCGAGCAGTTGATCAGACGGTTGAACCCGCCAGCCGTCTCCAAGTACTACGCGTCCGGTCGCTTCTTCATTCCGATACGCAATCGTGACCTCACAACCTTGCGACGAATCAATCTGTGCACGGTAAACCTCGAGTTTCTCACGCAGTCGACCGGGGAAATCGCCACCCATCTCTTGCTCGCATGTCGAGATTTCAATTCGACCACGGAACCGTCGCCGGGCCTCTTCCACCGTGTAAACGGCTACGGCACGGACCTTTAGATCACCAGAATACTCGTCCGGTTGGACTGTTCCTTCGATGATAAGAACCGCGTCCTTCGTTAGCTTTTGATGGTGTTCGGCATACATGTCGCCAAACACGCTTACTTCGACACGACCGCTTTGATCGTCGAGAACCACGAAGGCCATACCTTCCCCACGCTTACTACGTCTCGATCGATTCGAAACGACCAGCCCAGTAATGGTTCGAGCACCCTGTCCCGCCTGCAAATGAGCAATTTTTGTAGGGCAAAACGTACGAATTTCATCGATGTAATCATCCATCGGATGCCCAGTCAGATAGAGTCCCAGCGTCTCTTTTTCACCGTCAAGTCTTGTCTTTGTATCCATCGCCCGAACACGCCGCGATGCTATGTCTGCAGCAGGGGCTTCTATACCGCCAAACATGTCGTGCATACCAAGGGAACGATCCCTAGCGCTTTGTTCCGCCCCTTGTATCGACTCATGAATCCCAGTCAATAGTTCAGCCCGAATTTGATCCAGCCCAGAATTTGACGAGGCGAGGCCATCCATGGAGCCAGACCGGACTAGCGCCTCGATGACTTTCTTATTGGCTCGACGCCCGTCAACACGATTGCAAAAGTCTTGTAAGTCGACAAAGTTACCCCGTGTTCGTTCGGTGGTGATGGCTGTGACTGGAGCCTCCCCTATACCCCTTACCGCGCCCAGTCCGTATACGATCGACCCTTCGACGGCCCTGAACTTGAACTCGCTTTGATTCACGTCCGGCGGACTGACGGGAATTCCCATTCGTGATGCCTCGTCAACAAGCGTTACCACCTTATCGATATTCTGCATATCTGCTGACATAGCGGCCGCCATGAACTCTGAGGGATAGTGAGTTTTGAGCCACGCGGTTTGAAATGAAAGCATGGCGTAGGCTGCAGAGTGGGCTTTGTTGAACGCGTAGCCCGCAAACTTCTCCATTTGATCAAAAATGTTATTTGCCAAAGTTTCATCCACTTCGTTCACCGCAGTGCCTTCCAGGAAAGTAGCCCGCATTTTCGCCATTTCTTCAGGGATCTTTTTACCCATTGCTTTACGCAGCAAATCGGCCTGACCCAGGCTAAAGCCGGCCAGTTCTTGCGAAACGTTCATAACGTCTTCCTGATAAAGCATGACGCCATAGGTGGTACTCAAAACTGATTCCAACCGTGCGTGAGGATAGGTAACGTGGACCTTATTGTGTTTTCGAGAAATGTAGTCATCGACGGCTCCGGACTGCAGCGGCCCTGGACGAAACAACGCCACGAGTGCGATCACGTCATTGATGTTGTCCGGTAAAAGCCGACGAATAAGATCCTTCATCCCCTCCGACTCAAGTTGGAATATCGCCGTCGTTTCCGCCGATCGCAAGAACTCAAAGGTGGGTTCGTCGTCTAGCGGAATCGCTCGAATATCGATGGGTTCGTCACCGCACTGCTGCCGAGAGTGATTAATATCTGTTACCGCCCAATCAATTATCGTCAATGTTTTAAGTCCTAGAAAATCGAACTTGACCAGGCCTGCTGCTTCGACATCGTCTTTATCGAACTGGGAGACCGTCGCCGCTCCCATTGTTTCTGTGTACAGTGGAACGTAGGACTCAAGGGCTGAAGGAGCGATCACGACACCCCCAGCGTGTCTGCCCACGTTACGTACGAGACCTTCTAACCGGTACGCCATGTCCATGATTTCAGCCACGTCATCGCTTTCGTCGATGAATTCACGAAGCTCCTCTTCCTGGGCCACTGCCTTATCAAGCGTCATGCCCACTTCAAATGGGATCATTTTGGACAATCGATCAGCAAGTCCGTAGGGCTTTCCTTGTACCCTGGCGACATCCCTAACCACAGCTTTAGCAGCCATGGTGCCAAAGGTAGCTATTTGACTAACGGCCTCGGCCCCGTACAACTCCGCAACGTGATTGATAACTTCGTCGCGTCGCTCCATACAAAAATCAATGTCCAGATCCGGCATCGAAACACGTTCTGGATTCAACAATCGTTCAAACAGAAGATCGTATTGCAAAGGATCAATATCCGTGATGCCCAGGCAGAACGACACCAACGAAGCCGCACCCGAACCGCGACCAGGACCTACAGGAATTTTGCGTTGTTTCGCCCAGTTGACGAACTCCATTACGATCAAGAAATAGCCCGCGAAACCCATTTCGTTGATAACACCGAGTTCGTAATCTAAGCGATCGATATATTTGGCACGATCCACCTCGTCCGATCCCGAACTTGCCTGCCGAAAATAATCGTCAAGCGCCTCGTGAGCTGTTGAAGTCACTAGTTCCTCAAGCGTTGTGTCCTTGGGTACTGGATAAATCGGCAAGTGATAGGTATCGAGATCAACCAGCAAATTACAACGGCGACTTATTTCATAGGAGTTTTCTAGTGCTTCAGGAATATCGGCAAACAGCGCGGCCATCTCGCGGCCGGAGCGGAGGTATTGTTGATCGGAAAAACGTCGTTCGCGACGCGGATCATCGAGCGTTCGACCTTCTTGTATACATACCCGAGCTTCATGAGCTTCGAAATCGTTAGCATCTAGAAAACGGACGTTATTAGTCGCCACCACGGGAATCCCACTAGATTCCGCCAGCGTAACCGCGGCATCAATGTACTCGTCTTCGTCGGAGTGCCCAGTTCGAGACAACTCGATGTAATAACGGTTGGTGAAGACATTCCTCCATTGCTCTGCTCGTTCGATCGCCTCGGACAATTCACTATTTATCAGCGCCATACCTACGTCGCCGCGACGCCCACCCGATAGGAGAATCAGGCCCTCATTCAACTCTTCGAGCCACTCCTTTTGAAATGTCCCTCGATCCTGAGACCGAATATAGGAACGAGATGCGAGCTTGAGCAGATTCTGGTAACCGCTTTGATTAGTAGCTAAAACGATTAACCGGTACGACCTCGCTTCCTCACGCATCTCCAATTCCAGCCCCACAATGGGTTTGACGCCCTCGGCCCTACACGCCTTATAGAACTTCAACATGCCGAAAAGATTGCCTAGATCAGTGACCGCCACCGCCGGAAAGCCCATTTTCCGGGCGCGTTCTGCGAGAGCGTCAACGCGAACAAGCCCGTCGGTTATCGAGAATTCGGTATGCAAAGAGAGGTGAACAAATGGCATCGTTACGATCGCTTATGAGATGTTTCGTCATTCATCAATAGATCCCGAACGGGGGCAAACGTTTTTCGATGAAATATGCTCGGACCGTGCTGTTTCAGAGCGAACAAATGCTCGCGCGTTCCGTATCCTTTATGTCGATCGAAACCGTATTCCGGAAAATCCTTGGACGCAGATACCATAAGGTTGTCACGAGCGACTTTGGCTAGGATTGATGCAGCACTAATCGCTGCCACCTTCGTATCCCCGCGCACGATAGTGGTTGTCGGGCAGTCGAGGCCCGGATCCACGTTTCCGTCGACCAGGGCCATGTCTATCGATATACCTAGGTTGGATACTGCACGGCGCATCGCTAATAACGTGGCTTGCAATATATTTAATCGGTCGATTTCTTCAACATCGGCGCAGCCCAACGCCCAGCCGATCGATCGTTCTTGGATTTCATCTTTGAGAACTAGTCTAACTTTGTGTTTAAGTGCTTTCGAATCGTCAAGCCCGTTAATGGGTTTGTTGGGGTCCAAAACAACCGCCGCTGCCACCACGGGTCCAGCCAGCGGACCTCGACCTGCCTCATCAATCCCAGCTGTTCTATTTACGATTGGATAAGAACCACTCCGCTCACCTTGGGTATTCATATTTGATCGGACACCAATGACATAACAACATCCGCAGCGCGCTCGGACGCTCCACATCTCAGTTTGCCGTGGATCTCCTTAAAGGTATGTCTAAGACCTTCATCGTTCTCAAATCGTTTGATCTCTTCCACTAGAGCGTTCGCTAGACGACGGGGAGTCGCGTCGTTTTGAAGCAACTCGGGCACTATGCTGTAACCAGCCAAAATATTAGGGAGTGCAACGAATTCTGATCGAATCAATCTTTTAGCGATCCAATAACTGAACCCTCCCAAACGATAGCTCACTACCATAGGTCGACCTAAAAGCAGTGCCTCTAGTGTGCTTGTTCCAGCCTTAGTTAGAACAACGTCGGACGCGGCGATAGCTCGCTCGGAATTGCCTTCGACTAACCGCACCTCGATCTGGGTCTTTTTTGCAACAATTTCTGTCAAAAGAGCTTGTATTTTTTCACTAACACAAGGGATAACTAGGACGGCCGAAGGATAGTGCCGACCGCCAGGGTTGATTCTAGCCACGGCCTGCTCGGCAGCGTCAATGAACAAGTCCCCGAGAAATCGGACTTCGGAAAGACGACTGCCAGGCAACAGCCCCACCACGAGGGCATCAGCTGGGAGCCCCAGATCGGCGCGCGCGCGCGCGCTTCTTTCGCCCGGTTCTACATTCGGATCTATGTCGTCCGCAAGCGGATGTCCAACAAATTCTGCTCGAACACCGGAATCGCGATACAAGGGTGGCTCGAAAGGAAATAGTGCCATCACCACATCAGTGGAGCGGCCGATCTTACGAATCCTACCTCGTCTCCACGCATATACCGCGGGGCTGACATAGTGGGCCGTCGGTACACCCCGACGCTTTAGCAGCCGTTCGAGCAATAGGTTAAACACGTTGAAATCGATTCCCACGACCACATCGGCTTCCCTAAAACATCGATACAAGCGGCGGATGATCCGTACTAACGTGGGTAACCTCTTAAGCGGATCTATAAATCCATTAACCGACAGCTCCTCAATAGGTGCGAGCGATTCAAGACCTTGCTCAACCATTTGATCCCCACCCACGCCTATAAATCGAAGGCTCGTGGCTCGCCTAGCTAACGCGCGCATGAGTCGCGACCCTAGAATATCCCCGGATTCTTCACCGGCGACGATGCCAATCGTCAAGGTTGGTTTAGCCATGTATTAGTGGTCCGATCGCACCATGGCTCACGCCTAACTCATCTCAAGCTTCACGGTCGAATCACCGATCTCTCACGATTCAATCAAAGGCCCTTTTTCGGGATCCCTGCATTAGATTTTGCGTTCCGCGCATAGCAACTCCGTTGTACAAGCAAGTTCGTCGTCGACATAGGCGTTGCAGTCAAATTTCATCATTGAGCGACGATGCGTCAGAATGGTGGCTTCAAGCAACAGTCGATCACCCGGCACGACCGGGCGCTTGAAACGGGTCTTATCGGTCCCGGCCAAGTAGTGCAGGTAACCCTCAGCCGGACTGTTGTCTCGCGTCTTAAATGCAAGGATTCCCGCTATCTGCGCCATGGCTTCAATGAGAAGAACGCCCGGCATAATGGGGTGGTCCGGAAAATGACCCTGGAAAAAAGGATCGCCAATACTTACGTTTTTGTACCCTCGAATATCTTTTCCCGGATGGATTTCTGTCACCCGATCAACGAGAAGGAATGGGTACCGGTGCGGGAGATATTCGAATATCTCGTCTATGTCCATAGCACTGTGAGTCGATTCGACAACGTCCGAACCTTAATCGTTTTGTCGTCCTGGGTCTGTCTTTTTTTCGAGTCGGGCTAGCCGTTTCGCGAGTTGGTCGATTTCGCCGAACCGCAACGCATTACGCTTCCAACGAGCCGACTTGTCGTGCAGTACACCTCCCGAATACAACCCTGGTTCGTCAATGGACCGCGAGACATGGGTCATCGCGCTAACCATTACCCCGTCCGTTAAGCGGATTGGTCCGTCGCCTGCCATTCCGACAGCACCGCCAATCATGCAGTTGCGGCCGATCACCGTGCTCCCTACCATCCCGACGCACCCGCAAATTACAGTGTGGTCTCCGATTTGGCAGTTGTGACCAATCTGCACCTGGTTATCAATCTTCACGCCATCACCCACCACGGTATCTTCGATGGTCCCCCTATCTATCGTCGTGCACGAACCCACGCTGACATCATCTCCAAGACGAACTCCTCCGATTTGTGCGATTGGCTGCAGGTGACCTTTTACGTCCGGCGCGAACCCAAATCCGTCAGCGCCTATTACCGCGCCACTATGGATCATGCAACGAGCCCCGACGCGAACTCCGTGATACAAAACCGCTCGTGGCATAACGACTGTATCGGTCCCGATCACACATCCTTCTCCAACGTATGCACCGGACCCGACCTCTACGCCATCGGCAAGGATTGCCTCTGACTCAATTCTGGCGAAGGCTCCAATTCTGACGCCTTCCCCAAGCGTTGCGGAGCCATCGACCGACGCGGGTTCTTGAATTCCGACCGGCAGCCTAGGACGCTTCTCAAACAACATCGACGCGACGGCGAACGCATGGTATGGATTTTCAACAACGAGTGCATTGGTAGGACAGCTCGCTAAATCGTTTACCTGCAAGATGACGGCGGATGCAGATGTATGAACAAGGTATTTTCGGTACGTGCGGCTCGAAAGATGCGTGAGCTCCCCCCGAGCGGCAGTCTCTATCGGGCCAAGGCCGGTAATTTTCGTACCACCATCGCCGACAAGTTCCGCATCAACAAGCACAGCGATTTCAGCAAGCTTCACAGGCGCTGGCCGGCCTATTCCATCACTGTTTTTCGTTTAACTTCTCAGTGACTTTACGGGTTATGTTGTGTTTCGCGTTCGTGTAGAGGAGCCCTGCTCTCGGCATAACGAGATCGTATCCCTCGACCTCAATTAAATCCTGAAGCACGGCCTGAAGTTTCGGCGTCATTTCCCGCATAAGATCTTGCTGAAGTTCATTGCCCTTCTTTTGGTATTTTTGGAGCTCGAACTGCGCATCGATATTTAAATCCTCGATTTCCTTTTGGAGTTTCTGTTTCTCTCCATCGGAGATAACTTCCGCGTCCTTTGCCAAGCGTTCCTGAAGCGACTTCATTTGATCGCTAAGGGATTGGATCTTGAGTTCATCGGCTTCGACCGCTGTTCGAATAGCTTCAATCTTTGCTTTGCCTTCCTCACTCTGAAGAATCGCCTGCTCTGCATTAATTACTACGATCTTCAATTCAGCTTGAGAACTAAGAGACAAAAGCAAAACCGCCGGTAAAAGCCACTTCTTCGATTTCTTACGCACCATACTTCTCCTTCTTGTTCTTGGGATCCGCAACAACAGCCATGGACGTTCTAGACGCGGAGTATAGGCCTGAAAGCAACTCAATTAGAACGTTTTGCCGAGCTCGAACGAAAATCGTTCGATCTCATCAAACGGACCGGTATTGAGCGGGAACGTCAGCGCAAACGACATCGGTCCCATTGCCGTGAGCCACGTAATCGCGAGTCCAGTGGAATAGCGCAATTCCTCCAACGACAAGTCGAAACAATTTACCGTACCCGAGGGACAATTAGTGTTAAAGACGTTACCAATATCGACAAAAAAGAGAGAACGTATCTGGCCGATCTGCTCGACTAACGGTAACGGAAAAATCAATTCTCCACTTAACTCCACGAGGGCGTTGCCGCCAAACGGGTCACCCCTTGCATCCCGATAATAGAGCCCTTCGATCGGTTGCGTGCGAGGGCCGAGTGTGCTGTTTTCAAAGCCGCGCACCGAGCCAAAGCCACCTGCAAAAAAGTGCTCATAAAACGGATAGGTATTAGTGGCGCCAAATGCCGCACCGTAGCCCAATTTGGCTCTTAACCGCAGTGCCCATAGGTGAGATTGCGGAACAAGCGGTACTGGAAAATAAAAATCGCTTTTGTAAGTCACGCGGTAAAACTCTAGATCACTACTCGGAATCGCGACTTCTAGAGTTCCAATGTGAGACTGACCACGGGTAGGAAACATGCCGCGATTCAAAGTTACACTACGCCACGAACTTTCAAGCTTGTAGTTGAGGAACTCGTTTCCTTCAGCATTGACGAAAGAGGAAATTTCCTGGGCCGCAAGAAATCCCTGCGTAATCTCAGTCTGTTCCACGGTAAGAGAGAACTGCAAGCGTTGGGTCTCACTCAACGGGAAACCAAAATTAACGCCACCCCCAAGGGAGTCGGTGGAAAAGCGAGCCAAATTACGGGCATCGTAATTCGTCTCGCGATAAAACAGGTTATAACCGCGACTAATACCGTCTGCCGTGAAGTAAGGGTCAAAGAAATTGTAGTTGATCGACTTCATGTATTTACTCCAGCTCACGCCGAGGCCGAAGCTGTTGCCGGTTCCACCTACATTTGTCTCCTGAAAACTAGCCCCGAGTATTAAGCCAGAATATTCTGCGTAACCTAACGTTCCCGAGAGACTCCCCGTAGGCTGTTCCTTCACCGAAAACTCAACATCAATCTGATCGTCCCGACCTGGGACCGCCGGGGTTTCCACGTTCACTTCCTGAAAATAGCCTAATCGCTCCAACCGGATTTTAGAGAGGTCAATAGCTCGTGTTGACGCCCACGCGCCCTCCAATTGACGCATCTCACGTCGTAATACTGCATCCTGCGTCGTCGCGTTTCCCGCGTAAGAAATCCGTCGCACATACGCTCGCTGACCCGTATTCACCATGAACTTCACGTCCACACTTCCATCATCGTGAACTTCTGGAATTCCAGTTGCTTCGGCGAAGGTGTATCCCGAGTTGCCGAGTACTCCTATGATCCGCTCTTCAGTTGCAGTAACCAGTGCACGGGAGAATATTTGTCCTGGTCGCACTACAAAAAGTGCCTCCAGCTGTTCGGGTTTTACCTCCCCGAGCTCCCCCACCAGGTCAACCTCGTTAACGGTATATTTCGCGCCTTCCTCGACATTAATCGTTAAATAGACCTGGCGGCGGTCTGGCGCCACGCTAACTTGTGTGGATGCGGCCCGAAATTCGACATAGCCTCGATCTTGGTAATACGACTCAAGCGTTTCCATATCCCCTTGAAGCTTTTCTCTGGAATATTTGTCCTTTCCACGTATAAACCCGAGAAGCGTCGGATGCTTAAGCTCAAGTTCTTCGAGTAATTCGTCTTGGTCGAATACGGTCGCTCCTACAATGTTGATGTGCCGAATGCCCGAACTTTTTCCTTCTACAATATCGATTGAAATGGCGACCCGGTTACGAGGCAATTTGTCGACCTTCGTCTCAATTCCCGATCCGTAACGTCCCTGGGCGACGTATTGGCGCTCGAGTTCGATCGCAACTCGTTCAAGCGTCGACTGTTTAAATATCTCACCTTCCCGCAATCCTTGTTCAGCAAGACCTTCGAACAAAGACTCGTCTTTAATCGCTTTATTGCCTTCGATCTGGATTGCCTCAATCGCAGGCCGCTCCTGCAGAGTGATGATCAAGGCGTCGCCATCACGAGCCATAGTGATGTCATCAAAGTAACCCGTACGAAATAAACCGCGAATGAGTTGACGGATGGTCACGCCATCGATGGAGTCTCCGACGTTCACCGGTAATTCGTTAAAGACCGTACCTGCGGACACACGCTGCAATCCTTGCAATCGGATATCCGAAAGTTCAAAGCTTGCGACCTCGGCCCTCAATGGCAATGCGAGTAGAAAAAGGCTAATGACCAGTACCGTCCGCATTGACTTACCCAAGCAACCTCGCGAAATCGTTATAGAAGGCGAGCGCGATCATACCGGCTACAGCGACAATACCAATCTGGACTCCAAGGGTCTGCACGCGCGTTGGAACCGGTTTTCCGATTACGATCTCAATCCCGTAAAACAGCAGGTGGCCTCCGTCCAGTAGCGGTATTGGAAGTAAGTTGATGACCCCTAAACTGATTGAGAGAAGTGCAAGTACGTTAAAAAAGTTCTGCCAGCCTGCTTGTGCCGAATCACCCGCCACTTTGGCAATCGTGATGGGCCCAGAAAGATTGCGAGTCGACACAAGACCCAGCACCATTTTTTTTAATAGCCCCAATGTTAACGTCGTCTTTGACTGTACTTCCTCGATTCCCCGCCATAGTGCCTCGCCGACAGAAAACTGTACTTTCCGCGTGGGTACGACCGGTGCCACACCCGCAAAACCAAAAACTGTCCCGTCAATGTCTTGGCGCGTTTCTGGCATAACCGACAAGAAGGCGTCCCCTGTTTGTCGTCGGACCCGCAGCACTAATTCGGTCTCATGCCCCTGCCGTACGTGATCAACAAAATCCGTCCAGCTTGTCACCACGTCATCGTTGATCGATAGGATCCGATCTCCTGACAACAACCCTCCCGCTTCGGCGACACTGCCTACCTCTACTCGTGCAATGACGGGTTCGAAGCTCATCGTCAAACCAAGCGAATCCATCAGGTTTGGGTCATCAACTCCCGCATGCCAACGATCAATGGGCAACCAATAATCGGCACGCTCTCCACGTCGACTCGTGGTTACTTTGATCTTGCCCGAATCTCCCAAGCGCGCCGCTAATTGCATGTTTACTTGCGACCACGACGGCGTAAGCGCATCGTCAACTTGGATAATTTCCTCGCCACCTCGAATACCTGCAACGTGAGCTACCGTATCTGAATCAGGCGATCCCAGAACCGGCACGACCACGGTCGTACCAGCTGCAAAAAGGACCCAGTAGACCATCCATGCAAAAAAGAAATTGGCAGCCGGACCCCCTAACGCAATAGCAATTCGCCAGCCGACTGACAGACTAGGGAATGTTCGGACGGCTTGATCACGGTCCTCCTCATCAGGTTCATCCTCGCGCATTTGGACATAGCCCCCTAAGGGGATCGTTGCTAGTACAAATTCAGTCCCTTTCGAATCGGTGTAGTTCAGAAGCGGGCGACCAAATCCAATCGAAAAACGAACTACGTCCACGCCGGACATTCGCGCGACAAAGAAGTGTCCAAATTCATGGACCGTCACCAGAATGCCCAGCGTCAGCAGCAAGTAAAGTAAGTATTGAAGAAATTCCATACCGTTGGATCTGGAACCTTTTGACCGTCTTCAGGTAGCGCTGTTGCCTATCGGGGATTCCGAAAAAGGCAACCTCAAGCCGGAATCATAACAGCACAGACTCATGACAGCATCGTCAAAAGCGCAAAGACCGGTGCCGCAGCAAGCAAAGAGTCGATTCGATCGAGAATGCCACCGTGCCCCGGAAGCACACCGCCCGAGTCCTTTGTGTCGGAAATTCGTTTTACGACACTCTCAAAGAGATCACCGACGATCGAAACAGCCACAACAAATACGGTCAAAATCAACCAACCAACCGACCCAAATAGGCCAACGAGACCGCCCATTGTTACTACGATCTGGCCTATCAAAATCCCCAAGACTAATCCACCCCATACGCCTTCCCAGGTCTTTCCTGGGCTGACGCTCGGAAGCAGCTTGGCGTTACCAAATCGCCGACCCGCGAAATACGCCCCGGTATCCGCGGCTGCTATGACCACGATTAACCATAGAACCAGCCAACGACCGTTCGGTTGCTGGCGAATTAAGTTCACGGCGAGCCAACCGCCAATACACACTAACCAACCTAGAAATCCCATCACCACAGGCACTTTGATCCTTGTTGAAAAGCGCGGATAAGTGACAACAACAACGACTGCGGCTACCCAAACGACGCTCACAGCAATCACAACCTGATACCAGATATCAGGTGAGAGCCAGAGAAAAAGCGCCATCAACGCACCAGAAAACACGTAAACGAACCGTAGCAACGGCGTCGGGATTCCCGATAGTCCAGCCCACTCGTATAAACCAAAGCTAATAAATAGAAGAAAAAATAGCGCTAATTGCCAAGGTTCAGAAAAGACGATCGCGGCGATCACTGTGGGTCCGAGAACGAGACCCGTGATCACGCGGAGCCTGAGCACTACTTGTTGCGCCTACCGTAGCGCCGCTGCCGCCCCTGATAGTCGCTGAATGCAGATTCAAGATGCACTTCGTCGAATTCTGGCCAATAGGCGTCAGTAAAATAAAGCTCTGTGTACGCCAGATCCCATAACAAGAAGTTACTAATACGGTGATCGCCACCGGTGCGGATACACAGATCTGGCTGCGGTAAATCCCGCATCGATAGGTAATTTTCAAACGTATATTCATCGACCGAATCAGGATCGAGCTCACCACGTTTAACCGCCAACGCCATCTCACGCGCAGCACCGGCGATATCCCACCGACCACCGTAGTTAGCTGCAATCGTTAAATACAAACGATCATTTAACCGGGTTATTTGTTCGGCTCGCGCCATGAGCAACTGAATTTTTGCGGAGAATCTGCTCCGATCGCCAATAATGCGTAGTCGTACGCCCTTTGCGTGTAATTCCTCGACATCGTTCTCGAGCATTCCGCCCATTAGGCGCATCAACAGATCAATCTCTTTTTGCGGCCGATTCCAATTTTCTGTGCTGAACGCAAATAATGTGAGGTATTCGACCCCCAAATCGGCGCATAACTCCGCGACATATCTTACGTTCCGAGCGCCTGCTTGATGTCCCGCAGCGCCCGGCAACAGCCTCCGTTTCGCCCAGCGATGATTTCCGTCCATGATGATGGCGACGTGCCTTGGTACGACAGAGGAACTTTGAGTTAAGCTAATTTGAGGTTCGGACATACAACCACAAGTTTATTAAACCAAGTACTCTCGTCGGGTCGCCTACCTTCGTCGGCAGAGCCAGTCGCCACGAAAGGGACTCGTTCGAGGCTTGTATAATACGCCATCAACGGATTTTATATGTGACGCAAATGTGCAACGCGACATCTTCACCATGGACACAACTTTGAACGTCTGCCCTCGCGTATGTCGGAATTGGCACACGTTACAACCGGTAAGACAAGCGAGTGCTTAGTCAAAACCGGACATACGATTGGTCGATGGCGCGCTTAATCTTGATCGGCAGCGTTACCATGATGGCGTACGGCAATACCACAGCTAGCGTCGAGCAACCGCAAGTTGTCATTAATACCTCTGTCGGAACCATGATCGCGACGCTGGACATGGAACGAGCTCCTCACACCGTTGCCAACTTCCTTGAATTAGTCGACGCGGGTTTTTATAACGGCCTGATTTTCCACCGAGTGATAGCTGGATTCGTCATCCAAACCGGAGGTTACGATGTACGAATGCAACGTCGGGAAGGCCCCCGCGAAATCCCCAACGAATCATTTAATGGCCTGAGAAATCAGAAGGGAACGTTGTCGATGGCTCGCCTAGAAGACCCCGATTCGGCCAGCAGTCAATTTTTCATTAATTTAAGTGCGAATAAGCACCTGGACGCTCTACCCGGAAAACCAGGTTATACCGTGTTCGGCCACCTGGTCGCCGGTACTGATGTCGCCGAGATCATTGAATTTGCGGAAACTGGGATTCTCCAAGAAATGGCCGGTGTGCCGTTAGAACCGATAGTGATTCTTAGCGCCCGTCGTCGACCCGAAGTGCAGCGTCCAGGCAGCGCCGCATCCGGGCGTCTTTCGGACGATCTCAGGGACCCCTGATCTTCACATTGTTTGTTTAAGTTCCCCACGGCCGCAGCCTTCGGTTACTCAAACTTCCTGAAGGATCCGCGTCCCCTAGGGTATGATCGCCTCTTTTACGGATCAGTCTCATGAAGGTCCTCGTCACCGCGGTCTCCACTTCCCTCCTCTTCATAGGCGTTGCCACCCAAATCTACGATCGACTACTCCCCGAGAATTCGTGGTACCTGTTGGTATCAATGTCAATCGCTTCGGTCTTTGCCTCGTTAATTACCATCCGAGTGAACGCGAGGCTTACCGGTGCACGCCCGAGTTCGCGTAGATCACAAGCATCCCCACGACCACCTCGAAGTGGCCGAGACCAGAGCCAACTCAAATCATCCAACGCGCCACGCGAAGAAGGCCTCGTTAAATGGTTCAATCGCACCAAAGGTTTTGGTTTCATCATTCGCGAAAACGGCGACGAAATATTTGTTCATCACCGTTCCGTCAGCGCTCACGGCGGCCAGCGAGCCAACCTAAGCGACGGTCAGAGGGTGACTTTCACTGTCGTCGAACGGTCCAAGGGCTGGCAGGCTGAAGACGTGGATCCCGCCTGAGTCCATGAACGTACGACAACTTCTCGACGAACGCCTCGGTGAGGCATTCGGACGGGTTACCAAAGAATGGGCACCCGCCCTAGTGTCCCCGGCTAGTCGTCCCGAATACGGGGATTATCAAGCTAACGGGGCCATGGCGGTCGCCAAGCGTTTAAAGACCAATCCGCGGAAGCTGGCAGAAGACGTCGTCGGCGCCTCCGACTTGACCGGGATAGTTGCGGAAACCGAGATTGCTGGCCCAGGATTCATCAATCTCACGTTAAGCCAGGAATTTCTTAAAGGAACCCTCGCGCGCGCCCAACTGGTTACGCCGGCGGCTAAACCCGAGCGCATTGTTATCGATTATTCCTCTCCCAATCTGGCAAAAAGCCTTCACGTGGGACACCTAAGAAGCACGGTGATTGGGGATGCTACTGCTCGGACACTCGAATTACTTGGTCATACTTTATACAGGCAAAACCATATCGGCGATTGGGGAACACCGTTCGGCATGCTCGTGGCCTATTTGGAAGGACAAGATCAATCAAGCAATGACCTAGGAGACTTCGACCATTTCTATGCTCTAGCGAGCGAGCGGTTTGAAAATGACCCAGCTTTCGCAGAAACCGCACGCAAATTCGTCGTCGATTTACAGTCGGGGAAAGAGGCTGCTTTGACCCAATGGAAACAATTCATTGAGCTTTCGTCATCTCACATGCAGCGCATCTACGATCAACTCAACATTTCTCTGAATCCAGACCATACGCGAGGAGAAAGCGCCTACAACAACGACCTTGCTCAGGTCGTGACAGACCTCGATCAAGCAGGGCTTCTAAGTCTCTCGGACGGCGCTAAATGCGTGTTTCTTAAAGAGTTTACTGGTAAGGAAGGCAAGCCGCTGCCCATGCTCGTACAAAAGTCCGACGGCGGGTACCTTTATCACACAACAGACCTAGCAGCCCTGAGGTACCGACACAAGGTACTTAACGCGGATCGGATACTTTATTTCACCGACGGCAGACAAAATCTGCATTTCCGCATGTTATTTGCGGTCGCCCATGCTAGTGAATTCGTTCCTAAATCTACGAAACTAGAACACCATCCGTTCGGCAAATTACTCGATAGCACCGGTCGACCCTTCCGATCACGAGACGGCTCGACTATCCCCCTTGCCCAGCTTGTGGAACAAGCCCACGAGAGGGCACGAGCCGTCGTTCGTTCAAAAAGCTCGAACCTTGACGAAATTGAATTTGATGAGGTAGTACACGCAATAGCTATCGGCGCGATCAAATACGCGGATCTTTCAAAAAACCGTCTTAACGACTACACGTTCGATTGGGACAGCATGCTTGCGTTTGAAGGCAACACGGCCCCGTACCTTCAGTACGCATTCGCGCGTATTCAAAGTTTATTTGCGCGCGGGAATTTCGACCCCGAGTCGTATAGAAAAGACATCACATTGGAAAATCAGAACGAACGGGAGCTAGCCGTCCAAATTTGTCGTTTCCAGGAAACTCTTGAATTGGTCGGGCGGGAAGCGATGCCGCACCATCTTTGCGCGTATCTGTACGAACTTACGTCTCGCTTTATGCGGTTCTACGAAACTTGCCCCGTTCTCGATGCTCCTGAGAAAGATCGCGAGAGCCGACTGGCTCTTTGTGTGCATACAGCGAAAACGCTTGAAACCGGACTCGATTGCCTGGGAATCGCGACGCTTACGAGGATGTAGTGCTTACGAGCCTCGGTACAGAGTAGGACTTGAGCTCTACCACAAAATCCCGCAATGCATGAATCCCAGTAGCTTCTGCCGTACCGCACCACTCCTTGAATGCGATTAGAAGCTCCTCACCATTGCCGCCCCTTTTCGACCAAACCGCCTGTAGCTCAACGCGCATTTCATAGATAGTCGCCAACACGGGGATGTTGTCCACAATACGGGAGATGCGCTGTCGTTCTACTTCCTTAATCAGCGTCTCCTCACGACAAAGGATGGACTTTGCTCTTTTCAGCATTTGCCTTGTGGCCTTATCGGCCCGTCGATATTCCTCTTCCACGAGAGGGCCCACCACTTCCTCAGCATAACGAGCCATGACCTCGAAGCGGTCATTTAAAACGGCCCATGTGGTGTCCATATCGATCTGCTTCTTACCATCCACCCTCTCGACCACCGGACCCGTATACAGCGGTTTAGCAAGGCCTAACAACTGAAAACAACGTATCCAAAACCAACCCAAATCAAATTCCCAAGGTCGAACGGATAGCTTGGCTGAATTCGGGTAGGTGTGATGATTATTGTGCAGTTCCTCGCCACCTATAAGGATCCCCCAGGGAACAATGTTCGTCGCTGCGTCCGGACACTCGAAGTTCCGATAACCCCAGACATGGCCAACGCCATTGATTACCCCGGCTGCGAAGAACGGTATCCACAACATTTGCACTCCGAAGACCACAATTCCAATGCTTCCAAAGAGAACGATATCGGCGACGGCAACAATGACAATGCCCGTGAACAAGAATCTCGAATAGACGTTTCTCTCTATCCAATCCTCCGGCGTTCCCTTGCCGTAGCGATCGATGGTGTCGGCCGTTGCTCCCGCTCGATAGAACTCTGTACCGCGGAACAAAATAGCTCGCAACCCATGTATTTGTGGACTATGAGGGTCCTCTTCTGTCTCCGTGGTAACGTGGTGTTTACGGTGAATCGCTGTCCACTCAACAGTCACCATCCCCGTCGTCAACCAGAGCCAGAACCGAAAGAAATGTTGCAAACCAGGATGCAACTCCAACGCTCGATGAGCCGAGAACCGATGCAGATACACGGTTACTGAAACGATGGTAACGTGGGTCACAACGAGGGTGTAAAGAATTGCCACCCAAGGATTCAATCCTACAATCCCATACCACCAATCGGGAAGACTCATTCAGGACTCCTGCGGAAACGATCCGGCAGGTGCATTTTGACAACTTGAACCGCCAATTACTACTGAGTGCAGAATGAGTCACTATCCGGTAACCCTAACAATGTCGCGGTTAGGAACAACGAACAGTCCGCTTTTCTTGCCAGGTATTGTCCATGCGTAAAGGCGAACTACTCATCGAAGTGAACGAACTAACGCGAATAATCGGAATCGAAAACTGTGTGCTCATCGACTGTCGCGCCAAGCTTGATGATCCTTACTGGGGCCAAAAGGAATATTCTCGCGGTCACTTACCTGGCGCCATTTTCGCGGATCTAAACACCGATCTCTCTGCTCCGCCCGGCACGCGCGGTCGGCATCCACTACCTACACGCCAATCATTCGTGGACCTTTTAAGTCGCTGGGGTATCACCCACGACACGTTGCTCGTTCCTTACGACTCAAACGACAACGTCTACGCCTGTCGATTCTGGTGGATGGCTCGTTGGGTGGGGATTAAGCGAATCAAAGTATTAAATGGCGGTTTGGGTAGTTGGCTTAGCTTTGGCAAGAGTTTGTCGACAGACGTTCCGAAGCAAAAGAGATCCCAATTCGTAGCCAAATCTTCGCTCACCCGTACCGTTTCAGCGGAGGACATACAAAATCAAAGCTACACACTGATCGATGCGCGGGCAGCCGAGAGATTTCGCGGTGAAGTCGAGCCTATCGACACCAAAGCCGGACACATTCCCTACGCTCTATGTCGACCCTACGAGGCCAATTTATCAACCGACGGGAAGTTCGACACGCAGAGCTCCCAATTCAACGCGCTTAGCGACGATCTGGATGTCGTTTGTTATTGCGGTTCGGGGGTTTCGGCAACCCAAAACATCATGGCTATCCTACTCGCTGGTTTGCCAGAGCCAGCCTTGTATCCCGGATCATGGAGCGAATGGATTCAAAATCCCGCGCGACCGATATCACCGTAATCGAACCAGCCTTAATTGAAATTCGCGATGGGCGAGTATTTTCGCCGCGCTATGAGGACATCTACTTCTCGACAGGTGGCTCCGTCGACAGCTGCCGCGTTTTCTTGGAACCAGCAAAACTAGTCGAACGGATGGGTCGGGACCCTATTTTTACGGTGGTTGAACTCGGTTTCGGAACGGGCTTGAACTTCGTGGTCACTGCAACGGAGTTCCTTAGACGATGCTGCAAGCCGACCCGACTTCGGTTCGTAAGCTTTGAAAAACACCCATTGACACTACGTGATCTTAAAAAGGTCGGACAAACCTGGAGAAAATCCTTACCGTTCGTCGACCAACTATGGAACCAATATCCTCCCGCTGTTACCGGTTGGCACCGTCGATTCTTCAAGGGCGGGGATATCGAACTCTCGCTATACGTGGGAGAGGTGGCTACTGGTCTTAGAGACTTTTTCGAGCGAGACCAACGAGGTGTAGACGCTTGGTTCTTGGATGGGTTCTCCCCGGACCGCAATCCGGACATGTGGCAAGAATCGCTGCTCTCGAGATTGCACACCCGCACAAATGCAGGCGGGACCGTTACTACTTTCTCTTCCGCAGGAAGCATCCGACGAGTCTTACAAAGGAGTGGTTTCCGTGTAGAGCGCATAAGCAGTTTGCCCGATAAACGCCATACTCTATGCGGCTGGTTAACAACACCCCGGTTCAAACCGCGCTTTCCTCCATCTGAGGCCGTGGTCGCGGGCGCCGGGCTCGCCGGATGCGCGGCAGCAAACGCGCTCGCGAAAAAAGGAATCAATGTCACCATGCTTGATCCTACTGGCAAGGTCGCCCAATCGACGTCGAGCGTTCCATCTGCCATCACTCACGTGCGTCTGTCCGACCCTCGATCTCCAGACGCGAACCGCCGCGTACAGGGATACACTTTCTCAGTACCTTTGATTGCCTCGATCCTAAGCTCCGAGTCCAACGGCTTACTTCAGCTTCAGGGCCCAAACACGACACACGCCCAACTGCTCTCGATGACAGAAACGCTTGGCGATTGGGTCCGATTTGTCCGGGCAGACGAGGCATCAGATATAGCAGGCACCATCTTGCCCGGGCCCGCGGTTTATTTCTTTAAATCAACCGTCGTTAGTGTTCCGGACCTTTGTAGAAAACTAATTAGCCACCCACGGATCGAACTGATCAAGGGCGTACTAAGCCAAGATTTATCTCTACCGACCGTAATTGCAACGGGGACAACAATTCCCCAGCGGTTACGACTACCTCCACTCGAGATCATGGCGGTGCCTGGACAAATCGATCTCTTTAGATCGCTATCTGGGTCCGATCCGTTAAGAACGACCGTTGTCGACGATGGATACGTGATCCCATCAACTCCTTCAATATTGACGTCAGGGTCTACCTACGAACACGGTATATGGGACCCAAGCGCCGCTACTCATATCAATCGCACACGATTAAGGAAGCTGTTCGGACACGCGCTATTTCGGTGGGTGCAACGTTACCGGGGATGGCGTTGCGTTACTTCTGACCGAGCCCCGATCATTGGTCAGGCAGCGGAGACATTGTGGCTCAGCCTCGGTTATGGGAGCTCCGCCACCACAAGTTCATTGCTGGCGGCCGAAACTATCGCCAGTAGTCTCGTTGGAGAACTCCCTCCCATAGATAAGCAGGCGCTAGAAGTAATGGAACCAGGGCGATTTGTGGACCGTCAAAAGAAGCGCTCAAATCCCTTCACTAGACAAGCTCATTTGGCATCGCGCGCACACCAATGACCGTCTCAATGGCTAAAAGGTCGGAAAGCATTGGCTCGCTTGGTGGATCCGCGATGTCGATCAAGTTGTAGGCAATCTCGCCGCGACTTTTATTGATCAAATCAATGACATTAATCTGACGATCAGCGAGCACGGATAACAACTCGCCAAGTGAACCGGCGACATTCTTATTCGAGATTCCGATTCGGTGTCCTTCACTGGGTTCCATAGAAATTGTGGGAAAATTGACCGAGTTCTCGATATTTCCATATCGTAAAAACGTATCGAGTTGACGCGCTGCCATCACCGCACAATTTTCTTCGGCTTCGGTTGTCGACGCGCCTAGGTGCGGCATTGCGTGCGCCCGTTCGTGTCCACTTAGAAGCGAACTTGGAAAATCAGTAAAGTAGTACGACAGAATTCCAGTATCGAGCGCATTGACAACGGCCGGAACGTCGACAATTTCTTCGCGAGCAAAGTTCAATAACGCGGTACCCGGCCGAAAGCTCGCCAACGTCTCGGCATTGATCATTGAGCTTGTCTCTGGATTTGCCGGCACATGCAAAGAAACTAGCTCCGAGCGAGAAAAAAGACTCGATAAATTCTCCATGCGTACCACCGCGCTTGGAAGACGCCAAGCCGCATCGATGGATAGAGCTGGGTCGTAACCGACAACATCCATACCAAGGTCCAGCGCAGCCTTAGCCACTAGAGAACCAACGGACCCAAGACCTACCACTCCTAACGTCCGACCAGTCAGTTCCCTACCTCTGAACCGTCTTTTTTCCAATTCCACTTTGGCGCCGACGTCAATTTCTTCTTTGACATCTTGGAGCGTTCGAACGAATCGCATACCTCCAACGATGTCCCGAACAGAAAGTAACAAAGCAGCAAGAACTATCTCTTTAACCGAATTGGCATTAGCCCCGGGCGTGTTGAAGACAACGATGCCGCGTTCGGTACAAACATCAACGGGGATGTTGTTTACTCCGGCGCCGGCTCTAGCGACTGCGGCGACGTACGTGTCCAATTCGTCAATGGTCAAATTGTGACTTCGCAATAAGATCGCATGAGGGCTCTTTAAATCCTCATCCACCTGAAACTTGTCCGCGGCGAACGCGGCTATGCCTCGCTCAGCGATATTATCGAAGGTGCGTATTCGATACATCGGAAGTTGGGTTTCCTCTCTACCGTGTGGCGCAAACGCGCGATTTGATCACCGTTCCCAACCGAATATCAATCGACATTAGCTATTGCCCTTTCGATTTCGGAAATAATCAACGCCAGCGAATCCTTCGATCTGAATTTCGAGAGACGTTTATGCCAAGAACTACGATCGGAGAAGACCTCGCGAATAGTCCGTGTCAGCATTTCGACATTGAGTTCATCTTCCTGGAGGACAGCACTGTAGCCTAAGGAGCGGGCAACCTCCGCGTTTTCGATTTGGTCTCCGCGACTGGCCGTCGCCGGGAGCGGCACAAGAATATTCGGTTTACTGAGGCTTACTAGTTCAACTACGCTATTAGCTCCTGCTCGAGAAACAACTACATCTGCGCACGCCAGGACGTCACCCCAACCATCATCAACGTATTCGAATTGGCGATAGCGGCTGTCGTTTACGCGCGTTGCGTCGACGTTTCCACGTCCACATACATGTACGACATTAAATTCAACCGTTAGCTGATCCAGCGCTTCACGGATCAACCGATTCAACCGCAACGCGCCAAGACTGCCACCAACCACCAGAATTATGGGTTGTTTCTCTCGGAAACTTAGGCGCTCACGACCACTTTCGGCGTTTCCCTGTAACAGCGCTTGACGGATTGGTGTACCGGTAACAACTAGCCGGCGAACAGATGCCTGAGTTGAATCAAAATTAACACACAAAGAATTGACGAACCAAAAACAAAGACGATTGGCTAATCCCGGTGATACATCGGATTCGTGTGCGACCACAGGAATCCTAAAAAGCCATGCCGCAACAACAATTGGAAATGCAACGTACCCTCCCTTCGAAAAAACGACATCCGGATCTTCTTTGCGCAAGATACGAATAGCTTGAACAACACCAACCGGAACGCGAAAACAATCAAACAGGTTGTCTATCGACCAATAGCGGCGAAGCTTTCCGGTCGTAATCGAGTGAAACGCAACACCAAGGGGTTCTACCAATCGCTCCTCTAAGCCACTCCTCGATCCGATGTACACGACTTGCCAACTCCGAGCAATCAAGTACTCCATGACAGGGAGCGCAGGAACAACGTGTCCCGCACTCCCGCCGCCCGTGCATACCACCTTGCTCAAAGTTTCAAAACCTCACGAACAAATGGAATGGTCAACTTTCGGGATTGAGCTAAAGATTCAAAATCCAACTTTTCGATAACGTCTACGAGATGTGCTTGAGAACGCCCTACCCGCGCAAATAGATATTCAAGAACATCGTCCGGCAACTTAAGTCCTCGTTCATTAACTTCATCGACCAGCCACTGCCTTTTTTCACTGTCCGGTAAAGCCTTGAGCTCCATGCAATGAAACGACCGTACCCTCGACCCCAAATCATCGATTGAGAAACTCAGCTGGTGCGGTGTACCCGAACCGGTCATTAAAAACCCAAGGCCAGCCGCAAGCCTAGTTTCTGTTAGTGCTAAGAGCTGTTCCTCAACATCGCGACGTCCCAACCAACAGTCGATATCGTCGATAACCAGGTGTCGGTACGCACCATATTTGTCTAAATCAACATCATAAGGCGATGTAGTTTTCCCAGGAAGAAATGCGGAGTGCTCGTTCTGCCCACAGATCGCCTGGGCTAAATGCGTCTTCCCGACACGCGCTTCTCCATAAATCCAAACACGTTCATTTGAAGCGGCGGTTTCGATCAATTCTCGATTGAGCCCCACACGAAATCGATCCAAAGTAAATTCTTCGCGAAGAGGAAATTTCAGAGGAAGCTGGTCCGACACTCCACGCTCCTTCCTGTCTTAACTGCCATCGGGGCTTCGCCATTCGCGGATCGCGCGATGACTCCAAGTACTAACGTAGTCAAACCCCGAAACTAGAGAAAAGCCGGCCACCAACCACATGCCCGCTGGCTCAACCAATAGTCCCGCAAGGTTGGCCAGATACTCCATGTCCGAAAGATCGATCAACGTTAGGACCAAGAAAATGACCTGAAGCCCCGTATTGATTTTGCTTATAAGCGTCGGGTCAATTTCTAAAGCGCCAAACAGTTGCCGGAACGTCATTGCGCCGCACACGATCACCAGGTCACGTCCGATCACTATCACGGCAACCCAGAATGGGATATGCCCCTGAATTGCGAGCAAAACAAACACCACCCCCACTAGCAATTTATCCGCTAACGGATCGGCCAGCTCGCCAAACTTACTGGTCCACCGGTACCCCCGAGCCAGCGCACCATCCAGTCCATCCGATAAGCCTGCTATCAACATAAGGATCAAGGCTTCAGCATAGTTCCCGTTCCATATAAACCATGCAGTCGGGAAAATAAGTGCGAACCGTATCAACGTGATGACATTTGGTAAGTGATGGATCACTGTTCACCTCGCCATACGTATTGGTTCAAGCCGAAATCAGAATTCTTGCTGGCGTCTCTGGTAATTACGCCATCAGAGTAGAGCAGTTCAGACAGTCCACGTAATGTAGACCGTGTATGTACAACGATTCGAATTCGATCGATTGAAACCTCAGCTACGTCAACCCGATCAATGAACTCAAGCGATTGCAAATATCTCAACAACGAGCCGTACTCACTGACCGAAGTTATCCCGGAAACCCAAATACTTATGCCTTCCGTATGCAAGCCAAAAACGACGAAACGTTGCACTAGTTCGTCGGCCACGGCGTCTAGTACCTTTTCGCATACCTCATCCCTTGTTTCGCCCTCATGCGCGAAGTTCGTTTGCCTTCCCTCAAACATCAACCCACCGACACCACGCCAAAGCCCTCCACCATCCATCCATATTCTCGCAGTCAGAACGTATTGAGCACCATATCGTTCGCTCGCTCCTAGTATCTGCTCCGAAAAACCCCCTGAAACAGTCGAACCCGAAATGCGCTCGCGATCTACAAGATCCATGAGGGGCAATTGTACGAGCAGTCCCCGATCACGGCTCCGAGCTTTAATTGTTCGCACCCATGGAGTGGTATCGTCGCTGGCTGCAAGGCTAGGAACGTCTTCCTCTAAAACGATCCAAGCTAAAACGCTGGGTCTATTTGCACTCCAAATAGGCAGCGCCGCACTCCGAACAAGATCCTGAATAGTGCGAGGGTCGAAGCCGACTTCGAGTACGGTTTGCTGATCCATAGCATCCTTTGCTCCGCCCGCTTTCCGCACAAATCGGTACCTTGCGTAAAAGCGCCCTGGATTTCTTAGTGCAGTTGTAACCATTGGGTTGCGCGGTATCACTTTTAGGCCCGTTACCCGGGTCAACACGGTAGCAAGTGCCCTCGCGGCTGCAGCTCGCGTATCCGAAGAGGATTGTGTTGCAACCGGAACTTCGACATCGTAAAGCCAATCGATTACATCAGCTCGTGTCTCAAAACACGAACACATCAAGACCAATAAAGAAGCAAGCCTCTTCACAAATAACTGCTCCATCGGGAGCCAAACGGAAGCAGTGTAGCGAAAATGTTTGGTAAACTCGCCAATCTTTCCGCGCTTGAGCGAGGGGTGACGCGGTGGGTCTCACATACCGAGAAGCTGGCGTTGATATCGACGCTGGAAACGAGCTGGTGCGACGCATTAAGGATGCTGCCAAGCGGACTCATCGACCCGAACTATTAGGCGGCATCGGCGGTTTCGCAGCCCTCGCAAGCCTCCCGGAGAAATATCAGGAACCCCTGCTCGTAACCGGAACAGACGGTGTCGGGACAAAACTTGCTCTCGCAGTAACCCACAATATGCATGACGGTGTAGGTCAGGACTTGGTAGCTATGTGCGTTAACGATGTTCTCGCTGTCGGCGCTGAAGCATTTCTATTTCTTGACTATTTTGCCAGCAGCAAACTAGACGTTGACGTCGCTGAGCGAGTCATCAATGGCATCGCGGCTGGCTGTGAGATCGCAGGATGCGCGTTGGTTGGGGGTGAAACCGCAGAAATGCCAGGTTTCTACCAAGGTCACGATTACGACTTAGCCGGGTTTTGCGTGGGCGTCGTCGAACGAAGCGAAGTCGTTACCGGTGATTCTGTTGCGGCTGAAGACGTTCTCATCGGCGTTGTTTCTTCGGGCCCACACGCTAACGGGTTCTCTCTCATTCGACGCGTTATGGCCGATTTTGGTCCGTTAAACGACGACTTGCTCAATCAATTGATGGCTCCGACTTGTATATACGTACCTTCTGTATTGCCCATCGTGCCCTTAGTTACGGGCCTCTCCCATATAACTGGTGGCGGACTGATCGAGAACATCCCAAGAATGTTTTCGAGCAACCTTGTGGTCGACATCGACCTCGGTGCTTGGGAACGGCCAGGTGTCTTCGACTGGCTACAACAGCAAGGGGGAATTGACGAGCTGGAGATGCTTCGAACTTTTAATTGTGGCATCGGCTTCGTCATCGCTTGCCGCCCTGGGAACGTCGATAAAATACTCGAACAATTAAACGATGACGCTGTTGTTATAGGACGAATCGAATCGTTAGGTGCCCCTGTACAGAAAGGCCATTTAGTCATCGGAGTTGCAAACGTAGAACTTGGATAGCCGGTCAGAGGCTAGTCGCTGAAAGGCATAAATCAAGTTTTCGGCATCGTAACGCCGGTTTGGCCCTGGTATTTACCCGCACGATCTTTGTATGTAGTTTCGCACTGTTCGTCCGACTGGATAAAGAGCATCTGGGCGACCCCTTCGTTGGCGTATATTCTTGCCGGCAACGTCGTCGTATTCGAAAACTCAAGCGTCACGTTCCCTTCCCACTCCGGTTCAAGCGGAGTCACATTGACGATAATTCCGCACCTAGCGTATGTCGATTTTCCGAGGCAAATTGTCAAAACGTCCGACGGTATCCGGAAATATTCCACCGTACTCGCTAACGCAAACGAGTTCGGTGGAATAATGCAGGAATCTTCCCGTACATCAACGAAACTGCGATCGTCAAAAGCCTTTGGATCAACCGTCGCGGAGAAAATGTTCGTAAAAACCTTAAACTCAGGCGCGCACCTAACGTCGTATCCGTAACTCGAAGTACCGAAGGAAATCACCGGTCGGCCGTCGACTCGGCGTACTTGAGTCGCTTCAAACGGCTCGATCATTCCCCGAGACTCTGCCATTTCCCGTATCCATCGATCAGATTTGATTGTCATTGATCGTCCATAGATAGAGTTGGCGTTGGCGCTTTATCTCGACTAATCAGCCATAGTGCGGCGGCGGTTCGCCGCGCGCAGTCCATATAGAGAATCGACATTGGCGAAGCATCGTCAATTGCGACTATCGGCACGCCCGCATCGGTCTGTTCTCGAATCGCCGGATCTAACGGGAATTCTCCGAGTAACGACGTTCCGTACTCCGCCGCTACCCGCTCGCCTCCTCCGTCGCCGAACAATGTGTGTTTACGATCGCAGCCGTCGCACACAAAGTAGCTCAAATTTTCGACCACGCCGATTATCGGTACCGATACTTTACGGAACATCTCGATACCCTTGCGTGCGTCCGCCAACGCGATCTCTTGAGGCGTTGTTACGATAACCGCACCGCCAACCGAAACTTGTTGTGAAAGGGTCAGCTGAATGTCTCCGGTTCCTGGTGGCATGTCGACGATGAGATAGTCCAGATCACTCCACGCAGTTTGTTGCAACAATTGCTGCAGCGCGCCCGATGCCATTGGCCCACGCCAAACCATCGGGGTTTTGTCCGTTACGAGCATGCTCATGGATATCGCTTCAATACCGTGGCATCGAATCGGCACAAACTCGTTCTCATTTCTTATTTCTGGTCGCTGACCTTCTCGAATTCCCAACATGATTCCCTGACTAGGCCCATAAATATCCGCATCCAAAATACCCACCTTTGCGCCGGCTCGATCTAAAGCCACAGCCAAGTTAACGGCCGTAGTTGATTTGCCAACACCACCTTTTCCCGAAGCGACGGCAATTACGTTGCTCGCCCCAGGCAAAGCATGTGAAGGAGGCGCCCTGAATTTTAATTCCAGAACGATTTCGTCTTCCATCCAATTTTCGAGCGTAGCAGCGTACGCCTTCGTCAATCCTTCCACCGGGTATCCAAGCTCAATCAGGACATGCCATTTCCCATCCAATTTCGCGGCACGCTGGATCGCCCCAAGCTCGCGCCAACTGACATTCACGATGGGATCTAGAAAGGTCTCTAGTGGTTTCCCCATACAAGTTACTCGCCCCAATCGACTCAGCATTATATAGTGCGCCACCAACAACCGTGCCTTTGTTCGCACGGAAACGCACACCATAAGAGTCGGATCTTTGAATCATGCGGCGAATTCTTGTAACGAGCGCGCTGCCTAACGCCAACGGCGCAATACATCTCGGTCATTTGCTCGAACACATCCAAACGGACATTTGGGTCCGTTATCAGCGGTTACTAGGCAACGAGTGCCTCTACGTATGTGCCGACGACACCCACGGTACGGGGACGATGCTGAAAGCCGAGGAACTCGGGATCTCTGCTGAGCAACTCATTGACCAAGTTCGGATAGATCACATAGAAGACTTTAAAGATTTTCTCGTACAGCACGACAACTATCATTCCACGCATTCTCCAGAAAACGAACGCTACTCGGGATTGATCTACGAACGGTTAAAGGACGCAGGGTACATCTTTACCAAGGAAGTAGAACAACTCTACGACCCAGAAAAGCAGCTGTTTCTAGCGGACCGGTACGTTAAAGGGACTTGCCCTCACTGCGGCGTTGACGATCAGTACGGTGACAACTGCGAAGCCTGTGGAGCGACTTACGATGCCACGGAACTTGGCGAACCAAGGTCTCTTCTTTCGGGTTCTCAACCGACGTTGGAGTCTTCGACCCACCATTTCTTTGACCTCGCTCAATTTAAGGAATTCCTCAACGGTTGGATCTCAACGGAAACCGTCCAATCGGAAGTGGCTAACAAACTCAAAGAATGGCTGGACGCTGGCTTAAAAGCTTGGGATATAAGCCGCGACGCCCCCTATTTCGGATTTCTTATTCCGGGCACCGATAAATACTTCTATGTCTGGATGGATGCGCCTATCGGGTATATGGCCAGTTTCAGCAACTACTGTGACAAAAACGATCTCAACTTCGAAGAATTCTGGGCCAGCGACAGCGTCACTGAAGTCCACCACTTTATTGGTAAGGATATCGTCAATTTTCATGCTCTCTTTTGGCCGGCGGTATTAAAAGCTTCGGGCTTTCGCTTACCCACACGTATTCATTCGCACGGATTTATAACGGTCGAAGGTAGGAAAATGTCGAAGTCACGCGGAACGTTCATTAACGCACGAACGTATCTCGCTCACCTCGAACCCGAGTATCTACGCTACTACTACGCGGCAAAACTATCCCCCAACAACGATGATATCGATGTCAATTGGGACGATTTCGTGCAGCGTGTGAATTCAGACCTAGTCGGCAAAATCGTAAACATTGCCTCCCGCTGCGCGGGCTTTATCAATCAATCCTCCGAATCCACGCTTGCGCCAACTATTCACGACACCCAACTGCTGCAAGTATTCGTTGACGCACAGGAGTCCATCGGGCAGTTATACGAGGCGGGTGATACCAATCGAGCAGTACGAGAAGTCGCCGCTCTGGCAGACCGAGCGAATCAATACATTGCAAACCACGCCCCGTGGGAGCTCGCTAAAACCGAGGGACAAGAGTCCCAAATTCAGGCCATTTGTTCTCTCGGCATCAACATGTACCGCATCCTGGTGATCTATTTGAAGCCGATTTTGCCTCGCCTGGCCGAACAGTCGGAAAAGTTTCTAGCATGCGGCGAGCTGGATTGGACCGATATTGGCACGCCTCTAGTCAATCATCGGATTAATGTTTTTGAACCTCTTTTCAAACGTATCGACAAACGAGCCGTCGATGCAATGGTCGACGCATCGCGCGAAGATCACGTTGAAACTGTGGATAACCCTATGATTAAGATCGACGACTTCGAGCAAATCGATTTACGAGTAGCAAGAATCGTATCGGCTGAATCCGTCGATGGGGCCGATAAGTTACTTCGCCTAACGCTCGACGTGGGCGACCACCACCGAACCGTGTTTTCCGGCATCAAGTTAGCTTACGCCCCAGAGGACCTAGTGGGGAGGTTAACGGTCGTCGTTGCCAACCTCGAGTCACGTGAGATGCGCTTTGGGACATCAGAAGGCATGGTGCTCGCTGCTGCGAACGGAGACAGCGAAGTCTTTTTGATTTCTGTTGACACAGGGGCCGAACCAGGGACCCGAATAACCTGAGAAAGCGTGCCGACTGTTCATTTTATGCGCGATCATGTCGCCGTAGCGTCTTATGATCGAATTTTTCAGCCTGATAAACCACATGGATGGCGCGATATGAACAAGTCGAAGCGCATCGCTATTTTCGAACGGCTTAAAGAAGCGAACCCGAAACCAGAAACTGAGCTGCAATATCAAACGCCCTTCGAACTACTGATTGCGGTGATTCTTTCGGCACAAGCCACGGACGTTAGTGTCAATTTAGCGACTAAAAAACTGTTCGCTTCAGCAAATAATCCCGAAGCGGTAGGTCGTCTCGGGATCCGTCGATTAAAGAGCTTTATCAAGTCGATCGGGTTGTTCAACACGAAGGCCGAGAACATTCTAAAGACTTGTCAAATCCTGATCGACGAACATAGTGGTCTGGTTCCGAAGGATCGCGCGTCACTTGAAGCGCTACCCGGGGTCGGTCGAAAAACGGCCAACGTCATTCTCAATACCGCGTTCGGCGAACCTACGATCGCGGTCGACACCCACATTTTCCGGATTTCCAACCGCATCAATCTCGCGCCGGGAAAAAATGTTCGCGAAGTCGAAGATCGCCTCATGCGCGTCGTGCCGAACGACTACAAACAGGGCGCCCACCACTGGCTAATCTTGCACGGTCGTTACGTTTGTGTCGCTCGCAAACCACGATGTGGTGCGTGCGTTATCGAAGATCTGTGCGAATTCAAAGACAAAACCGAGTACGAGTGACCGCGTACGGTTGTCGGGTCGTCCAACCGACGCCTCATTGAATTCACCCGCCCTATTCCGGGCTGCTATATTCCTTATGCCTTTCTTTACTTCTATCGGTTTCGTCCGCGTCGCGCGGCAAGGCGAAGTCGAAGCGCGTTCAAACGAATAAATCCCGTGGCATCGGATTGCTCGTAAGCGCCCGCATCCTCGTCAAACGTAACGATATCGACGTCATAAAGGCTGTCCGTCGTCGATGAGCGCCCAATGACGTAGACACCGCCCTTGTATAACTTCAGTTTGACAGAACCACTAACAGCATTTTGCGACGCATCAATCAGGGCCTGCATGACGCGGCGCTCAGGCGACCACCAAAAACCGTTGTAGATCATTCGCGCATAACGTGGCATCAATTCATCGCGTAGATGCGTGACCTCGCGATCCATCGTGATCGACTCCATGGCCCGGTGCGCTTTCAACAGGATCGTACCGCCCGGCGTCTCATAACATCCTCTGGATTTCATGCCGACATAACGATTTTCGACAATGTCGCTGCGTCCCACACCATGGCGCCCGCCGATCTCATTGAGCAGCCGAATCACGCCTGCAGGTGTCAGCGTCTCTCCGTTGACTGCAACCGCGTCTCCATTGTGATACTCGATTTCGATAGACTGGGGTTCATCGGGAGCATCCTCTGGCGAAACCGTCCATCGCCACATGTCTTCATTGGGTGCGGTGCCCGGGTCTTCTAAAATCCCTCCTTCGTATGAAATGTGCAAGAGATTCGCGTCCATCGAGTATGGCGATTCACCTGACTGCTCGTAATCGACTGGAATCGCGTGTTTTCTACAATATTCCATCAGTGCTTCACGGGAATTGATTTCCCACTCTCGATGCGGCGCGATGACGCGAATGTCAGGATCTAGTGCATACGCGCCAAACTCGAACCGCACTTGATCGTTCCCTTTACCTGTTGCTCCGTGCGCTATAGCCTCCGCACCCGTTTCGCGCGCGATCTCGACTAATCTTTTTGCAATCAATGGACGGGCAATACTGGTTCCGAGCAAGTATTCCCCCTCATAAATTGCATTTGCTCGGAACATAGGAAAAACGTAATCCCGAGCAAAGGTTTCGGTAAGGTCTTCAACGAAGATCTTGTCTACACCCATAGCCTCCGCCTTGGCGCGCGCGGCTTCTATCTCTTCGCCCTGGCCTATGTCGGCGGTGAACGTGATCACTTCAGCATCGTATGTCTCCTGTAGCCATCGGCAAATGACAGATGTGTCGAGCCCACCGGAATACGAGAGAACTATTTTCGCTTTCATCGTCTCGTCCGCGAAAAAGGACGCGGAGTTTACCTCTCTACGCCCCCATATGTGCAATCAATCAGCAAACACTCGTGTTCACCACTTCTAAAAGATCGCGCGTCAAACGAGCGATGGATGGGATACGCGCCTCGTCAAACTGGTAGTCTTGGCCGATGGAGCTGAATGCGCGTTTTCGCGGCTACCTACCCGTTGTCATTGATATCGAAACCGGTGGATTCGATCGGTCGCGCCATGCTTTGCTCCAAATCGCCATCGTTTTACTTGGCTGGGAGGATGATCAACTTCATCCCGCGAGTACTCACGTCTGGGATCTAATCCCTCATGCCGACATGGAAGTGGAAGAAGCTTCTTTGCAGGTCACGGGAATCGACTTGAACGACCCAGATCGCGACGCGATAAGCGAGGGCGAGGCGCTACAAGAATGTTTTCGCGTCGTACGGCGTGCCGTTCGCAACGCCCATTGCCAGCGGGCCATTGTGACCGCTCACAATGGACACTTCGACCACGGCTTCCTTGCGACAGGCAGCGAACGCAACAACATCAAACGTAATCCGTTCCATCCGTTCAGCGTCATCGACACGGCCTCTCTTGCCGCGGTCGCCTTCGGTCACACCGTCCTCAGTGAAGCATGTGCCCGTGCGGGCATCGACTTTGACGAAGAAAATGCCCACGACGCCGTATACGACGCCGAAGTCACGGCGGCTCTATTTTGCCGTATTGTCAATGCGTCCGGATTTGAACTCCCAATTTAATGGGGTGAGGATTAGGCGTTGGTTGAATCAGATTCCAAGGCAGCAGCCTCTCGAACCAGCGGTTCGAGTTCTCCGGCTTCGTGCATTTCGGTCACAATATCGCAACCGCCGATCAGCTCCCCATTTACGTATAGCTGAGGGAACGTCGGCCAATCCGCGTACTGGGGCAACGTTGCTCTGATCTCCGGATTACTGAGTATGTCGACGTACGCAAAGCGCTCCCCGCACGACATCAAACACTGCACCGTCTGCGCAGAAAAACCACACTGAGGCGCTTGCGGCGAGCCCTTCATATAAAGAAGGATTCGATTGCTATCAATTTGTTCGCGGATCGTTGTTAATACGTCTTCGCTCATTGGACACCCAACTCTGCGCACTCGTGGCTTCGAACGACATTGTAGGGTTAACTCAATTGAACCGCCATGCCCGACTTCAGCATAAGGATTGATCGCGCTAGCAGCGACAGCACAAAATGGAACAAGTACCAAGACCATGACGTGATCCCGTTTTGGGTCGCAGACATGGATTTCGCGGCACCTGATTTCGTATTGGAGGCACTTCACGAACGGATTGATCACGGCATCCTCGGCTACGCGGAGCCCCAGTCGGAACTTGTCGATGCCGCGTGTAAATGGTTTTGGCACCGTTTCAACTGGAAGGTCGATCCTGATTGGTTAATCTGGATTCCTGGCGTAGTGCCTGGTTTGAACATCGCAAGTCGGGCGATCGGCTCCGACGGCGATGCTCTCATCATAATGACGCCCGTCTATCCGCCATTCTTGTCAGTGCCTGAGAACTCGGACAAACAGATGCTTCGTTCCCCATTACTTTACGACGGCGCAAGGTGGATCATGGATTTCGCCGACATCGGGGACAAAGCCCGTTTGGCGAGCGGGCTGCTTCTCTCAAACCCCCAAAACCCAACCGGTCGTGTCTATTCTGAAAACGAGCTCTCGAAGCTCGCGAATATCTGCCTGGCCAACGACGTAGTCGTTGTGAGCGATGAAATTCACTGGGGTATCGTGCTTGATGAACATCGCAGCCACATCCCTATAGCAAGTATCAGCGAAGAATTCGCGCACACGACAATAACGCTCATCGCTTCAACTAAAACGTACAACATAGCCGGCGTTAACTGTGCTCTCGGAGTAATTCCCGATCCCACGTTGCGCGAACGCTTCGTCGACGCGACGACCGGCCTGGTGTCCCACATATCGCCGCTTGCATACACTGCGACTTTCGCGACGTTTCGCGACCAATCGTCGTGGCTTAACGATCTCCTCGCATACCTTCGAGTCAACCGCGACATACTCGAACGTTGTGTGAAGGAAATACCGGGCCTGGCAATGGCTCACGTGGAAGGCACCTACCTCGGTTGGATCGATGCTAGATCACTGCAGATAGACGATCCCGCCACGTTCTTCGAAAACCACGGGCTCGGCTTTTCGAACGGTGTCGATTTCAATGGTGAGGGGTTCGTGCGATTTAATTTTGCCTGTCCCCGCGACTTACTGTTGGAAGGCATCGAGCGACTAAAAAAAGCTGCGTCGTCCTGCAATATGAGGCCTTGACAGGAAAGCCTCCTCGACTAATATCGTTCGCTTCCCGGGCAGCAAACGCTGCCCGCGTTTATTTTGGAGGCAAGATCATGTCGAGTGTACCCACAATAATGCCCACCTATGGGCGCTTACCGGTATCTTTCGAACGTGGCGAGGGCGCATGCCTGTTCGATGCCGAGGGGAACCGTTATCTCGATGCACTCGCCGGTATCGCGGTTTGTGGACTGGGCCACGCTCATCCCGCAGTCACTGATGCGATCCAACGGCAAGCTGAAACCTTATTACATACGTCGAATCTCTACGAGATCCCTCTACAAACACAACTTGCCGCTCGCCTCTGCGAAATTTCTGGCATGGACAACGTTTTCTTCGCCAACTCGGGCGCGGAGGCGAACGAAGCAGCGTTAAAAATTGCTCGTCGCTACGGCAATGAACGCGGGATCGAAAACCCCCAGGTGATCGCGATGGAAGGCAGTTTTCATGGACGCACCATGGCAACGCTCACGGCAACGGGTAATCGAAAGGTCCAAGCGAGTTTCGAACCGTTGCTTGGAGGCTTTCTGCGGGCGCCCTACAACGACATACCAGCGATCACCAATATCGCAGCAAACAATAGTGGCGTTGTCGCCATTTTTGTGGAACCCGTATTGGGAGAGGGGGGAGTACAAATTCCTGCGGACGATTACCTTCCGAAGTTGCGCGAAATCTGTGACGACCAGGACTGGCTGCTAATCCTTGATGAAGTCCAAACGGGAAACGGAAGGACAGGTCGCTACTTCGCGTATCAACATACGAATATATTGCCCGACGTCGTAACGACGGCCAAAGGGCTTGGGAACGGTGTTCCTATCGGGGCTTGTTTAGCACGCGCTACCGCGGCTGAAACACTCGTTGCCGGAACACATGGCTCTACATTTGGTGGTAACCCACTCTCGTGCGCGGCCGCTCTAGCCGTAATCACTGAACTCACGGACGGCGGCGTAATAGAACGTGCGGCCGAACTCGGTGACCGCATTAAAAACGCGCTCGTCAAACAACTCGAAGGACTCAACCACGTTCGCGATATCCGAGGAAAGGGCATGATGATCGCCGTCGAGCTCGATAACCCCTGCACCGATCTAATCCAACAGGCGTTATCAAAAAGACTGCTGTTGAACGTTACCACCGATACTGTTCTGCGGTTACTTCCGCCCTTAAATCTAACGGATGACGAAGCGGATGAAATCGTCGAAATAGTGACGTCGCTCGTTCAGGCTGCCGGTTCGTAAAGAGCCCATCGAACCACGGCTGCATGCAGATGTCGGTTAAGAATTTCTTATCCCTAACGGACTTCTCTCGTGGGGACCTCGAACAAATCATTGAACGCGCCTCCGAACTCAAGCGTTTGCACGAGTCAGGGATTCAACACCGTCCCCTCGAAGGAAAAACCTTGGCCATGATCTTCGAACTCAAATCTACTCGGACACGGGTGGCTTTTGAAGCCGGCATGCATCAACTTGGCGGCCACGCCATTTTTTTGCGACCCGATGAAACTCAATTGGGTCGTGGGGAGCCGATCGGGGACACCGCGCGCGTACTCTCGTCGTTGGTCGATATCGTCATGCTGCGAGTCCAGGATCACGCCGATATCAGCCGTTTTGCAGCGGCGTCTTCAGTACCAGTAATCAATGGGATGAGCGATCGTTTCCATCCGTGTCAACTCCTCGCAGACATGCAAACGTTCGCCGAAAAACGGGGGTCTATTCGGGATCAATCGGTTGCGTTTGTCGGCGACGGTTACAACATGTGCAACTCTTACATTCTTGCGTCAAATCAGTTCGAGTTCGACTTGGCGATTTCGACACCTACGGAATTTCGGCCCGACGAAGATATTATCGACGGCAATAATCGTGCGCGCTGGGTCGCTACCCCCGAAGAAGCAGTATCTGGCGCCAACCTAGTAGTGACGGACGTATGGTCGTCGATGGGTCGAGAAAACGAGCGCTCTGAGCGCCGTGAGGCCTTTCGAGGTTTCCAGGTCAACTCTGATTTACTCGACAACGCGGATGCCAACGCGCTTTTTATGCACTGCCTTCCCGCGCATCGGGGCGAAGAAATCAGTGACGACTTACTCGACGATCCACGTTCCGTTGTTTGGGAGGAGGCGGGCAATAGACTGCACTCTCAAAAAGCCCTACTCGAGTTCATGCTGGGCTAACTTCAACGATTCAAGCATAGATTATCCAAGGGCTAGAAAGATCCTCAGGGATCAATAGCAAGCGCTTGCGACACTGCGCGTCGCCATCCGTCTACGCGTGCGGAACGATCATCGTCTTCCATAGCGGGCGAAAATCGTCGGTCAATGGTCCAGTGGCGGCTCGCGTCCTCTAGATCATTAACGAGCCCCGCTCCTATGGCAGCCAGGAAACCGGCACCCAAGGCCGTAGTCTCCGTGAGCTTAGGTCGTTCCAAGACCAATTCGGTTACGTCGGATAGGAACTGACAAAACCAATCGTTTTGGACCATCCCACCGTCAATCCTCACCCGTTGTGGCTCGACCCCGTCGGATCGAAAAGCGTTAAATAAGTCCATCGTCTGAAATGCTATGCCCGACAGCGTCGCCGTCACAATCTCATCCACACCAGAATCGAGAGTTAATCCCGATATGACTCCCCGTACATCCGGTCGCCAATGTGGGGCGCCAAGGCCCGTAAAGGCTGGCACAACGTAGACACCGTTGGTATTGCCGCCCGTTTTACTTGCGATTTCCGCCGTTTCAGCTGCGTTTTCAATAAAACCTAACTTGTCGCGTAACCATTTGACGGCGACCCCGGCCGAAAAAATGGTGCCTTCCGTCGCAAACGTAGTCCGGCCATTAACCCTATAACCAATGGTGGTCAACAATCCCGTTGTCGAATCCACCCGCTTTGTTCCAGTATTGACCATGACAAAACAACCCGTGCCGTACGTACTTTTCACCATACCCGGCGAAATACAACCCTGGCCGATCAGCGCCGCGTGTTGATCTCCGGCGATACCAAGAATGGGTATTTCAGCGCCAAACCATTGCGCTTCCGCCCTCCCGTAGTCTGCGACACTGTCCTTGACCTCCGGGAGCAAACTGGCCGGAATGCCGAAATAGTCCAACAAGATATCGCTCCAAACGTGACGTGTAATGTCGAATAGCTGGGTACGAGCGGCATTGGTGGCGTCCGTGGCATGGCTTCGCCCTCCCGTAAGTCGCCACACTAGAAACGTGTCGACGGTACCGAATCGCAACCGACCTGACCTGGCCAAGCGCTGCGCTTCGGGGTCACGCAGCAACCATTCAACTTTTGTACTTGAAAAATATGGATCGATGACGAGACCCGTCACGTCGTTGACAGTAGTCGCCATCCCATCTGTTTGCATTTGAACGCACCGTTCTGCCGTGCGGCGATCTTGCCAAACGATCGCGTTGTGGACCGCTTCTCCCGACTCTGCGTCCCAAAGCAACGTTGTCTCCCTTTGGTTCGTAATGCCGATCGCTGCAATTCCCGCCGCCTCCACCGGTGAGGACGCGATGGCATTGCGTGCAGCTTGCAATGTTGTGTTCCAAATAACCTCTGGATCTTGTTCGACCCAGCCATCGCGCGGAAAAATTTGATCAAAGGGGCAACTGCCTTCTCCAACTGGATTGCCAACGTCGTCGAAAACAATTGCTCGTGAACTCGACGTGCCCTGATCTATAGCCAATATGTAGTTCATAGCTAGTTTTTCGCTCCTCTATTCTTCGTTACGCAACTACTACATGTAGTGGTAGTCGCTTTACCTTGCAACTCACAGGCAATCCACAGGTTTTCCCCAAGGAGTTTCTTGCATTCCCGTTATTATCCCTTTATGTTGTGCCGCTCGTATCAAAAAAAACTACATATAGTGTGGTTGTGAAGTTGTCGTCTCGGAACAAACAACGTTTGAAGCCCCCGGATCGGCAACATAAGCTAAAGACGGGCACCACCACATATAGTATATGTCCAAGAAGCCCGATCTTGTCTGGTTAGTGGCGCTCGAAAACGTAGCCGAGAAGTCGAAAAGGGGACCAATCTTTAATGCAAGCAGAGTCGGTCAACCCAAATGACCAATCCCAAGAATCGCCCGAAAACAGTCCCACCAAAGTGACTGCTCCAACCCCAGGTCCAATTAGCCCATCGATCGCAGCGACCGCACCCGGTCAGATTCGAGTCATTAAACGTAATGGCACCGTTGTGCCGTACGCCGAGGACAAAATCGCGGTTGCAATCACCAAAGCGTTCCTAGCGGTCGAGGGAGGTACCGCGGCAGCATCGCCGCGTATTCGCGAACTCGTCGCTCGTCTAGCTGAACAGGTTTCGTCGATATTTAAGCGCCGATTGCCGTCTGGCGGAACGATTCACATCGAGGATGTACAGGATCAGGTAGAGCTGGCGCTGATGCGTTCTGGAGAACATAAAGTTGCGAGAACTTACGTTCTGTACCGTGAAGAACGGGCTCGCGCGCGGGACGCCGAGGACGTCAACCCAACAACAGAAAAACCGATAGTGATTAATGTCGTGCGACGGGACGGCGATCGCGCCGCCCTCGATGTGGGCCGGATCCAAACGCTAGTTAGCGAGGCGTGCGAAGGACTCGAAGACGTCGATGCACATCGCATCCTGACTGAATCGTTATCCAATATGTATGACGGAATATCCGAAGTGGACGTCGCCACGTCCTTGCTAATTACGGCACGAACATTGGTCGAGGAGGAGCCCAACTACACATTTGTTACCGCCCGACTTTTGCTAGATCAACTCCGTACCGAGACACTCGAATTTCTCGACGTACGCACTCAAGGACAAGAAGATTATCAAGCCACCCACTCGCAGATGTTGGACACTTATGGCAAAGCGTTTCAGGCCTTTATCCATCGAGGCATTGAATTAGAGTTACTCGCACCCGAGCTCGAACGGTATGATCTCGTCCGGTTGGGCTCATCACTAATCCCGGAACGCGACCTTCAATTCAATTATCTCGGTTTACAGACCTTATACGACCGATATTTTTTGCATTCGAACGAGGTTCGATTCGAGCTGCCGCAAATCTTCTTCATGCGGGTCGCGATGGGTTTAGCCATGCAGGAAGAGGAACCCGAAGAACGAGCCGTTGAATTTTATGAGCTCCTTTCATCGTTCGATTTTATGAGTTCAACACCTACGTTGTTTAATTCGGGAACACTACGGTCACAATTATCGTCTTGTTTTCTGACGACCGTCTCCGACGATTTGGACGGTATCTATAGCGCTATTCGTGACAACGCTATGTTGTCCAAGTGGGCGGGTGGCCTTGGTAATGACTGGACGCCGGTACGAGCACTCGGTGCATACATCAAGGGAACGAATGGCAAATCGCAGGGAGTCGTACCCTTCCTCAAAGTTGTAAACGATACCGCTGTTGCAGTGAACCAAGGGGGCAAACGTAAAGGCGCCGTATGTTCGTATCTGGAAACCTGGCACCTGGACATCGAAGAATTTTTAGAGCTCCGCAAAAACACTGGCGATGATCGTCGTCGAACGCATGACATGAACACGGCCAATTGGATACCGGATCTGTTCATGAAACGCGTCTTCGAAGACGGTGATTGGACCCTCTTCTCTCCCAACGACGTACCCGATTTACACGATTTACACGGCAGCGCCTTCGAAACTCGTTATCTCAACTATGAAGCGTTGACGCAGACGGGCGAGTTAGAACTCTACAAGCGAGTTAAGGCACAGGATTTGTGGCGAAAGATGCTGTCGATGCTCTACGAGACAGGGCACCCGTGGATCACCTTTAAAGACTCCTGCAACACGCGATCCCCTCAACAGCATATCGGCGTTGTGCACTCGTCGAACTTATGTACCGAAATCACCTTAAATACGTCAGCGGACGAAATCGCGGTTTGTAATCTCGGCTCCATTAATCTCGCGCAACATGTCACCGAATCGGGCCATTTTGATACCGAAAAACTCAAGAAAACGGTGCGTACAGCCATCCGAATGCTCGATAACGTCATCGACATAAACTACTACGCGGTACCAGCAGCTCGAACTTCAAACATGCGCCACCGGCCAGTGGGGTTGGGAATCATGGGATTTCAAGACGCGCTGTACCGAAAACGAATCGGTTATGCATCCGACGCGGCGGTTGAATTCGCCGACGAATCTATGGAAGCGATTTCTTATTACGCTATCGAATCATCCAGCGAACTCGCCGAGGAACGAGGGAGTTACACAAGCTTTGAAGGGTCTCTGTGGAGCCAAGGAATATTGCCTATCGACTCGTTGGAGCGGCTCCAAAACGAAAGAGGCAAGGAATATCTGGATGTTAATTTAGACACGCGATTTGACTGGGACGACTTACGTACAAGGGTCAAGACCCACGGAATGCGCAATTCGAATGTGATGGCGATTGCACCCACGGCAACCATCGCCAACATTACGGGCGTCACTCAATCGATCGAACCGACCTATCAAAACCTGTTCGTTAAATCGAATCTTTCCGGCGAATTTACAGTCGTTAATCCCCACATGGTTCACGACCTAAAACGTCAGGGGCTTTGGGATAGTGTGATGGTCAACGACCTCAAGTATTACGACGGCAGCCTCCAAACCATTGATCGAATACCAGCCGATCTTAAGCAACTTTACGCAACAGCTTTTGAAGTCGAACCAAGGTGGCTCGTGGATGCCGCGAGCCGACGTCAAAAATGGATTGATCAAGCTCAGTCCCTCAATCTTTACATTGCTAATGCGTCGGGTAAAAAACTCGACATCATGTACCGCATGGCTTGGATGCGCGGTTTAAAAACCACGTATTACTTGCGCGCACTCAGTGCCACCAGTACTGAGAAATCAACGGTGATCGGTGATGGCGCGCTTAACGCGGTTGCTTCAGACATCTCTTCTGCTGCCGGAATAAACCAAGGTGCGCACATGGGCGAACCAGCCGAAGTACCGCAAGCGTGCACAATCGATGACCCGGATTGCGAAGCCTGCCAATAGGAGGTCCTTACATGCTCAGTTGGGATGAATATAGCGAAGACGGCGTTACCAACCACAATGTTGGACCCTCGGCTGTTCCGCTCGTCAAACAATTCGACAACCCTGAAATATTACGACCAGACCATAACGCTAGCCATTCTGCCGAGGCACTTACCACCGACATCGATGCGACGAAAACAATGCCCGCACCAAACGATTCCCAGTCAAGTGACCTGGCTCGTCCTGACGCATTGAACAACGACATTGCGCCAACGATTCATCAAGAAAATACCGAGCGAGTCACTGTCGATCAGAAGCGGATGATCAACTGCCGCGCCGATCTTAATCAACTCGTACCTTTCAAATACGACTGGGCATGGCAAAAGTATCTCGATGGATGCGCGAATCACTGGATGCCCCAAGAAGTTAATATGACGGCGGATGTCGCACTATGGAAATCTGAAGATGGCCTGAGTGAAGACGAACGAA
>Ga0209753_1000002_pt1 | contig 153370 bp, 142 predicted proteins | sample METZYME_3_550m_FD_187550 | JGI IMG/M metagenome (GOLD analysis project Ga0209753, IMG submission 187550) | Marine microbial communities from oxygen minimum zone in mesopelagic equatorial Pacific - METZYME_3_550m (SPAdes) (version 2) | ecosystem: Environmental > Aquatic > Marine > Oceanic... | reverse complement strand
TTGGGAATCCCCGTGCCCCCGTAGATCTGGCGCGATGATGTGGTAGTCGTGTCGTAACTCATCGGCAACCCAATCCCAGTTTCGACAGTGATCGCGACCGCCATGGACCATCAGCAGGGTCGGCGCATCTTCGTTGCCCCAATCCACGTAGTGAAGGCGCAGTCGTTGAGAGAAATAAATGTGCGAAGTAGGGCCACCTTTAGGCATGCGATTATTCTATCAGTCCTCCCCGGTGCTTCGGTTTGCACGTGTGATCCGATTGAAATGACGCCCGCATGATTCCCGTTGGGTTAGGAGGATCCATCTCGTTTGCGAATGGCAAGGAGCATCTGCGCTCGAAGAGTGCGATAGACGTCGCCGCCAAAACGTTCTTCTAGGCGGGTTGCGTATCGCAGGGCCTCATCGAACGATTCTGCGTCTCGATACATGGTTGCGAGTAGCTCCAGTAAGATCCGATGGTCACCAAAGCGATCGACAGCCAATTCGGCGACCTTGATCGCCTTTTTTCGGTTGTTATTCTCTTTTAAGGCGAGGGCGTAGAGATAGCCGTTCCGGAATCCTTCGGGTTCGAGCTCGTAGCTACGTTGAAATTGATTTAATGCATCGCTGAGCCTACCGCTTCGAATTAGCCACATTCCGTATGCTATTTGGGCTTCTGCTATCGGAGGTTTGATCGCGATCGCTTTTTCCAGGATATCGCCAGCCTCGGAATCCCGGCCAACCCGTCGATAAAGATCGGCTAGATTAACCAGGCCTGGAATCCACTCAGGTTCGATTGCGAGGGCGTTTCTTAGCTGTTTTTCGGCGGCGTCAAATTGACCGAGTGCAATAGAAATGGTCGCTAAATTGGTATGGGCCTCGGGTAGGTCGGTTCGTTGCGTCTGGATGGCCATATATTCTTCGAGAACAGATAAAAGCAGCGTCCGTTCCGACGGTTCGGTGAAGTCGGAGAGATAATCAACGGCGATTCGAGCGACGTCTGTTCGAATCGCCTTGATGGGGTCGCTCAGAAGGCGTTTGAGAGCGTCGTGACGTTTGTTTTGGTGCAAGCGGCCGATGCTTTGCAATGCATGCAATCGGACCAAGGGTTCGGGATCGTTGAGACCGACGGCGACCGCCTCCGCGGAGTAGCCTGACTCGTAGCCGCTAAGTAGCAACAAGGCATTGGCCCTCGCCATGGGGGGCTGTTCTGGATCCTTGGCTAGTTCGGCTAGATCGCGCTCGGCATCGAAATGTCGTCGACTTCCAGACAGTAGCGTTTCGGAAAAATGTGATCGACGACGGTAACCGTGATACTGAATGATTTGTTGCATTGCCCATTCGTCATCTTCGTCGTGGCAGTTGGAACAGGCATTTGGAGTTCCGTATTTGATGCTGAGGTCGGGCCTGGGCACACGTAGGCTATGGTCGTGTCGATCATCGATTTGCATGTACGTGCGTTTTGGCATGTGACAGTCAACGCACTCAATTGGGGTCACCGGGTGCATATGGTGCTGGGGGGTATCGAAATTCCCTACAGCATCTTGGAAATTGTTGGGTGGATTTTCGTTGTGGCAGCGAAGGCATAACGCGGTACCGCTTGACCGTAACCGCGCAGAGTGGGGTGCGTGACAGTCCGAACACGTGACGCCGGCCATATGCATACGGCTTTGGAGGAACGAGCCATAAACGTACACTTCGTCGCGGATCTGTCCGTCATCGAAATACAAAGGCCTTATCGTTGGCGCCGGCACGTAATAATCGAGCAGTTGATCGGGGGGTTGAAACCCCTCTGCGATTTGACTGCGCCTACTGTGACAGGGCGCACATGCTACGTCGGCATACGGTTTGGAGGTATCGTTCGTATGGGGTAGCCCGGCACCATGACAAGCCTCGCACGCTACGTTATGCGCATCGAATCGCGTTTCATAACCACCGTTTGTCGACCCGACCTGTACGTTGGTGGAATGACAATCTGCACACTGCCTATTCCAATTGAAGCCGCGGCTAGCCCAATGCACGCCTTCGGGTACTGTTTCAATTTCCGAACTTGCGCTTCCATGTTCTAAAACCGGGGATAGGTGGAACCATTGTTGCCGTAGGGTGTCCCAGGCAATGTCGAACGCCTGATAGCGGCCGTCATCAAGTTCAATGAGGTATTGTTGCAGGGGATCCACGCCGAATGTATAGGCGATGGTGAATTCCTTGTAGGTCCCTTCTGCTGATTTCGTTTGGACGATGTAGCGACCATCAATTTCCCTAAACAGGGTTTCAATGCCGCCATGCGAAAACGCCGCTTCGTCGAAGTTACCTAAAACGCTTTCGGATGTGGCCGGTTGCATGGACTTTGCGTGGTGCGAGGTCAGCCATGATTGGTACTGGGTCGCGTGACATGTGCCGCAAGAATCAGAGCCCACATATTCAGTTAACGCCGACGACCTTGTCAGATGATCGTCGGGCAGTTCGCAGCCCCCGAGAAACAAGGCTGCCGAAGCCAAAGCGACTAACGAGAGATTAAGGTTCTTTACCCTCTGCGTCCTCAATTGCCTTCGGTTCTTCTTCATCAGTGGTATCAGCATTAACGACATCGTCCGAGGAATCGGATGCAGTGGATGTCTCTGAATCTTCCTCGTCACTAGCGTTAGTGGTTTCCTCGGTCGCAGAGTCTTCGGCGTCGGTCGTGCTAGACGATTCCTCTTCCGGGTTGGCGGCTTCCCCTATCTCCGGTTCTTCCGCTTCTGAATCGATGGAACCCGGGGCGTCATCGATGGAGCTATCCACTTCAGCGACCGCTATATCGGGGGCATCGGCGACTTCCGTGTCATCGACCGCTTCGCCGGCGTCCACGACTGGCTCAGGTGGAAGGGTTGTTTCGACTAGGCCTTCGGCTAAGAGGATCCGAGTTTTAGAGATACCGTTGATCCATTCGCGATCGGTGTTTTTTACGCCGTAACGACCGGAACGTTTCAGGTAAACGATGTATTCGTCCGTCTTTTTAATGAGCTTCATGAACGGTCCTGAAAACAAACCGCCAGAGTTTACGTGTGCGCGTCGCGGCTGGCCAATGTTGCCGGACGCTAGGGGTAACCAGCTCCGGCTACCGACACAGGTGCTGTTTCAACGCGTGCTCCACGCAGTGCGTGGCACTCCGCGGGTGAGGATGAAGGCGACGTCATCACAAAAAGTAGCGGTGTATCCGTCCCGCCGATCATGCAAGCGTATGCGCCTTGGTCGAACTGAATGCGCTCAAGGATCTCGCCCCCTTGGGCGAGCCGAAGACACTCATTCGTTGGGGGCGATGCAACCCAGATAGCACCCTGGGCATCCAAACATATGCCGTCTGGCGCTGTGCCGGCTGGTAGCTGCCCCCACAGTCGGCGATTCTCCAGGTCCCCATTGGCGACGATATCAAATGCGGTAAGGCGGCCCGCAAACGTTTCCGCAACCACGAGGGTCCCGCCATCGGGTGTTATGACCGTCCCATTGGGGAAGGATAAGTGGTCCGCGACGACACGGGATTTTCCGTCCATCTCGATTGCGATCAAGGATGCGTGGTTGAAACTCGCGCCGCCGTTAAGGTCGAAGCCAAAGTGACCCACGTATGCCCGCCCTGTGGAATCGACGATCATGTCATTACACTCGAAAGGCGCGAATTCAGACAGATCCGCATATTCGGACAAGACAGAGCCATCGAACAGGAGGATTCGACGGTCAAGCATGGAAACAATCAGTAAGTCGCCGTTCGGTAACCATCCAAGTCCGGAGGGTCGGTTTTCGACTTCGACTACGCTGCTAACCCGTCCGGTCTCCGAAACGGTTTTTACTTGATGGTCGTGCATGTCGGAAAAATAAAAGCGGCCGTCGTGCCAGCGGGGCCCTTCTCCGAAACAGATGTCGTCTGCGAGAACCTGGGTTGCCATTTGTTGTCCTGAACGGTTTAGGGATAATCATAGCTTGCAAATGAGTTAAGGTTCCACCTCAGGATTGGCTCAAACCCATGTATTTAAAGGGTTATAAGCTTTTCGCAAGGGTAGAGCGCCAAGGTAGTAACAGCGTGCTACACTCAATCGGTTTTCGGTTTGAACAATTCAAGCTGACGTAAATTGGGGTTATGGGGGAAATATAAAAATGACTGACGTAGTAGTCGTAGACAGTGTCCGCACCGGACTTGCTAAGTCCTTTCGCGGCAGCTTCAACCTAACGCGTTCCGATGACATGCTCGCGCACTGCATCGATTCGCTTCTTGAAAGAAACCCAAGTGTTTCGGCCGAGGAAGTCGAAGACGTGGTTGTTGGTGCAGCGAGTCATGCGGGCGAACAAGATGGGAATTTGGCGCGGCTTGCGGTAGTGCTTTCAAAACTACCGATCACAACTGCGGGTATGACGATCAACCGTTTCTGTTCATCAGGACTCCAATCCATCGCCATTGCTGCAAATCAAATTGCGTCGGGCCAATCACAGGTCGCGATTGCGGGCGGTGTGGATTCGATCTCGATGAGAAATCGTCAAACTACTGGTAAAGCGGAACAGAACAAACGCCTGATCGAAGAGAAACCCGAAGTTTTTATGGCGATGGGTAACACGGCTGAAGTGGTCGCGCGTCGATATCAGGTGACGCGAGAAATGCAGGACGTATATGCGCTGCAGAGCCAACAACGCTACGCTAACGCCGTCGAACAAGGCTGGATTTCCGAAGAAATCGTTCCGATGAACGCGACGATGCTTAAGGTTGACAAGGAGACAGGCGACGAGAGCCGAGTTGAAGTGAGTGTTGACAAGGACGAGTGCAATCGTCCTCAAACCACGCTCGAAGGCTTGAGTGGTCTAGCACCAGCTTTTGAAGAAGATGGAACGGTCACTGCAGGTAATGCATCGCAACTTTCCGACGGTGCTTCCATGACGATGCTCATGAGCTCGGATCGTGCGGCCCAATTAGGAATTGAGCCGATTGGTATTTATCGCGGCTTTACGGTTGCTGCTTGCGAACCAGACGAGATGGGTATTGGTCCGGTGTTTGCAATCCCGCGGCTGCTGCAGAATGCGGGTCTCAAGCAGGACGACATCGATGTATGGGAGCTTAATGAAGCGTTTGCTTCGCAGTGCGTCTATTGTCGAGATCAACTCGATATCGATAATGAAAAGTACAACGTTAATGGCGGCAGTATCAGCATTGGCCATCCGTTTGGAATGACGGGATCACGGTGCACGGGTGCTGTGCTTCGCGAATTGCAACGACGGGAACAACGCTACGGTGTTGTAACCATGTGCATTGGTGGTGGCCAAGGAGCTGCGGGTCTGTTTGAGCGTGCTTGACGAGTGAGGCGTACGGTGGTCTAGGTCTATAAGGACCGCCGTACGGTTACTTCGCCATGAGATGTATGGAAATCGCGTACTAAGGCGCGAGGCGCATGGGAGAGGTCGAGGACCTTGGGTTGGATGCTTAAATCGACGTTTATGCGACGGTTGGTCGGCGTCGCGGTTGCTTCGATGCTCGCGTGGTTTTCTCACGCCGAGATCCCATCGCTTATTCCACCGGCGAGCGGTGTCGATACAGTAACCGCAAATGCGAGCCCCGCCTTTGCTGACTATACCGATGCCGAATTAACCGAAGTTGCGGGTCGGATTAGAGCCTTAAACGCCGCTGATCGTCGTGGTCTAATTACAGAGATGCGAAAACGCATGGCTGCCAGTGGGCTGAAACCCAGGATCGAAGCCCACTTCGGACGAATCATTCAAAGCGCAGATGGGACCGTCACGCAGGTCGAGTCTATTCGTGTCATCCGGCAGGGTGAATACGGTCGCGGACGGGGTGAAGACGCCGTACTGGAAGCCCGTTCTGAAACGAAGAACTCTACGAAAACCATCGCGATCGAAGGTAAAACGCCATAGATATTCGGATGTCGACGCGATCTATTTCGACGGCCAATACCGAGTGTCATCTCAGCTCTTCCGTGGAGTGCGTTGGCATTGGCGCGCTTATTTGTCTTCCGACTAAGGGGTCGCTACATGGCTGAAGCGGCGAAGCTACTGCTTGTCGATGATGACCCCGAATTACGTGAGCTGATCGGGGCATACCTGACAAAACAGGGGTTTGACGTCACGACTGTAGCAAATGGTCGGGAAATGGATGACGTGTTACAGCGCCATGGAATCGATCTCGTACTCCTTGATCTGATGCTACCTGGTGAAGATGGGCTTTCGATTGCGAAAAGACTCAAGAAGACTGGAGGCTTGCCTATCATCATGATTTCGGCGCAGGGACAAGACGTAGACCGGATCGTCGGCTTAGAGATCGGTGCGGATGATTATCTCGGCAAACCATTCAACCCGCGTGAACTTCTAGCTCGAATTCGCGCCGTGATGCGACGCAGTCAGGGGTCATCCGCAGTATCTGAAATAGTCGAATTCGGAGAGTTTGTACTCGATCGCAAAGCCCGCCGTCTGACTTGCGCTGGTCGCAGCGTTCAACTCACTTCTGGCGAATTTGACCTTCTTGGGATTTTCGTTGATTACCCGGATACCGTCATGGATCGAGACAAGATTCTCGATCTCTTGACGGGAGCTGACCGCTCTCCCTTCGATCGAAGTATCGATGTACGCATCACACGACTTAGAAGCAAGATTGAAGTGGACCCTTCTGCACCTGCATACATAAGGACTATCTGGGGCAAAGGCTATATGTTCTGCCCCGATGCAATCTAATGGCCCGTACAGGCTCCCTCCGCGCGCGAACTAACAGCGTTCTCGGACTTTCGGCAATTGCGATCGCGATCATCGCGGTGGTCGCATTAGATACTTTTGTGACGACGCCTATCACCGAACGTGCGGCTAATGATGAAGCCGGACTTCTCGTTCTTTCCGCACAAACGTGGGTCGAACTTCTCCCTGATCGGCGCCCTCATTTTGAGCTGGAACTTTTAATCAATCACGATCTCACAATTAGCGGCGAGAATCGCGATCTGCCCGCCGTACTGCCGGGGAATGAATACCACGAAATACTTGTGAAAGAGATAGGAGAGCGGGTTCGTGAGCCGGTGGTTTTGATGGAAGGAGACGATTTGTTGTGGGTGAATGTCCCAACAGAAAGTGGACTAGCCCCCCAGATTGGGTTCGCCTCCCAACGCGGGAATGTTCAACCAGGTTACGTTGCGCTGTTAATTCTTGTAGCCGGTACGATTGTTGTCTTCGGGACTTCCTTTTTGATGGTCCGCTGGGTTGCAGATCCGCTTAACCGAGCGGCGAAAGCAGCACAGTCGTTCCGCGGGGCGACCGGGTTCGTTCCATTACCCGAAGAAGGACCTAGAGAACTGGTTTCGTTGGCCTCAAGTTTTAACGATATGGCGCACGAGATTATGTCGCTCATGGCCAATCGAACAACATTGTTGGCAGGTGTGTCACATGATTTAAGAACGCCGCTTGCCCGAATGCGTTTCGCGCTCGAGCTTTTACCGGATGGTGTGGATCAAAACCTGGTTGACCGGCTTGATCGTAATCTCGGAGCTATGGATGAACTCATCGAAGACGCGCTGAGATTCGCCAGAGGAACCCAGGAGGCGAGTGTCGAGATTGAGCTGCGAGAGTTCCTTCTGTCGGTGCTCAATGGAGTGGATAAGACAATCTCATTAACGTGGGAAGGAGATGAAGAAGTAATCGTGAATACGGCGCTAGGAGCTCTTGAGCGAGTGTTCAACAATCTTCTCGCGAATGCTCTTCAGCATGGCGGAACAACAGAAGTACGAGTCGACGCTGGAGACGATATCGATATCCATGTGATCGATAATGGTCCGGGCATACCCGCGCAAGATCGAGAGAAGGTGTTCCAACCTTTTTATCGAATTGAAGGTTCGCGGAGCCGCCATACTGGCGGAAGCGGCTTGGGTCTTGCGATTGTCCAACAGCTGTGTCAAGCGCACGGGTGGCGAATCGAACTGTCCGAAGGCGATGCGGGCGGGACCGACGCTCGCTTGACGCTACCAAATGCCTAGACGGGGCGTTGGGCGCATGCTGGTACAATCGAACCGATAATCCGATGTTCGGAGACTTGACGAGGAATTTCGGTCGAACGGGTTTCGAGAGCACGCGGTTAGGGTTCTAAAAGAACGACGATTCGGAACAAGCATGGCGTACGACAACATACTTTACGAGGTCGATGGCCCGATGGCTCTCATCACGATTAATCGACCCGCGAAGCACAATGCCATCTCGCTCGCGACGTTGGATGAATTGCAAGCTGCAGTTCGTGAAGCGGAGCAAGATGATGCGGTGCGCGTAATTACGATCACAGGTGCAGGTGGGCGCGCTTTTGCGTCTGGATCTGATCTGGGTGAAGTGGTCGATCGCGACTTTAGCAAGGCACTAGAACCGATCGTCCAAGGGCTCGCTGATCAATTAGAGCGAATGCCGAAGCCAGCGATCGCGGCGATCGATGGCATTTGCATGGGAGGTGGGCTTGAGGTCGCGCTCGGGTGTGACCTTAGGATTGCGACCCCTACTTCTCAGTTTGCTACGCCAGAAGGGAAACTGGGGATCATTCCAGGTGGAGGGGCGACGGCGCGTTTACCCCGCATTGTCGGTCGAGGTTGGGGAATGCATATGTTGCTTATGGGCGAGCCGATTGACGCGGAGCGAGCCCTCGTTGTTGGGCTAATAACGCGGATCGTCGAAAAGAGCGAGCTTTTGCCCGAAGCCCGGCGTATGGCCGAACACTTGGCCGAGTTTGCACCGTTTGTGCCTAGGACGATGAAAGCAATGGTAAATCTTGGTATGGAAGCTAGTACAGCCGCGGCGCTTATGCTTGAAAAGTACGCACAAGGGGCGTTGGTCCAGACCGAAGACAAACGAGAAGGCATTGCCGCTTTTCTAGAGAAACGGAAGCCATCGTTTAAGGGGCGTTAAGTAGCGATTGAGACGACCGTGTCGCGCCGCCTTCAATAACGATATTTGTTGTTCGCTTCCGTAATCTGGCTTTGCTAACTTAGGTTTTCTGATCTGATCAGTTCAACAAGGGGGAAGTATGGCCGTTGGAAAGTTTCCCATCGAGGCTAGCCACATCATGATGTTTGCTCGCTCGATCGGGGATGACAATCAAATTTATTATGATGAAGACTACGCAAAAGGAGGAGAAGCGGGGGGTATCATTGCGCCGCCGACGTTCGTTCAAGCGAGTGCGCAGTTTGATCCAGACTACGGGTTGCGACCGAAAATTGGAGGTGACGGCTGGTTTGGATCTGGCGGTAAGCCTACAGGTGTAAAACCGCGAGAAGACAGCGCTGGAAACACTAGCGATTCCGGAGGTGGTGGCGGTCTCCACGCTGAACAGCGATACATTTACCATCGGCATCCTAAGGTCGGTGACGTGCTGACCACGACGAACAAGCCAGGTAAAAGCTGGGAAAAGGAAGGGAAACGCTCGGGCAAATTGGTATTCAGTGAATCGATTACGGAATACCGGGACCAGGACGGAGAACTAGTAGTCACAGCGATTGGCACGGGGGTTCGAACAGAACGGCCCGTCGACCAGGGATAGGGGGAGTCATGCCATTAAAAGCGAGTGAATTGAAGGTCGGTGATACCTATACGGAACGCTTGGTTGAAGACCTAAAGAGAACGCAAGTGGTGATGTATGCTGGCGCGTCAGGCGACTACAATCCAGTGCATACGGATGAATTGTTTACGACCAAAGTGGCCGGTTATCCGGGTGTGTTTGCGCATGGGATGTTGACCATGGGGATGACAGGCATGATGTTGACCAACTACGTTGGCGACGGACGCTTGACGGAATTTGGGGTGCGTTTCACTAACCAGGTCTTCCCTGGTGACACGCTCGACTCCACGGCAACCATAACGGCTATTAATGAGGGGCTTGTCGATATTGAGGTGTCGACGATTAACCAAGAAGGCGTCGAAGTCGCAAAAGGTTCAGCTCAAGCACGTATCGACGACTGACCGATCGGGTTTATGGGTAGAAATGAGACAGGGGGCGTCAAATCGCTCCCCGCCTCAGCCTGCCTTTACCACTCTTCAATCGACGTTCTTACATCAACTTCGAACGACCATGCATTGCGGGGTTGTCGGTAGAGATAATCGAACGCGTCAACGATGCCATTGATGCTAATCATGCCGGCGTCGCCCAGTTTCTCCGCGTATTCTGGGAAAGCTTTACGAATTTTCTCACCACCGATCGGACCGTCGACAACGACATGGCCGACGTGAATACCGTCGGGCCCGTATTCCTTGGCCATGGCTTGGGCGAGGATGCGGAGCGCAGATTTACCAGAGTTGAATGCGGCGAAGCCAGCTCGCCCCCGCATGGAAGCACTCGCCCCCGTGAATAAAACGGTTCCCCCCGACTCTTGCATCCGACGCAGGGCCTCTCGGCCAAAAAGGAATCCGCCGAAACAGAGAACACGCCAACTGCGCTCGAAGTAATCAGCGTCCATCTCGATGATCCGGCCAGGGGTATTGTTTCCGGCGTTGTAGATTGCAAGCGTGAGGTCACCCTTTTCGCTGTCAACGGCTTCAAGTAGGTTAACGATGGACAGCTCGTCGGTTGCGTCTGTGACGACGGCGGTGGCGCGCCCGCCGCTTCCCTCGATGACGCTAGATAACTCATCAAGCGATGCTTGGGTACGGCCGGCAATGAAAACGTGATGTCCACTTGCGGCAAATCGGACGGCTAATTGGCCGCCTAGACCGTCCACGGGACCAACGCCTAGAACAATGGCTTTGTTCATTGCAAATTCCTCGTATCAGTTGAGTGCAGACTTGAGTGCATCACAAGCTTTTTGCATTGCAGGTCGTGTCGCCGAAACGGTTTGCGTTTGGGCGAAAAACCCGTGGATGAATCCGTCGAATCGAATCGTTTCAACGGCCACGCCGGCTTCTGCGAGACGCGCGCCGTAGGCCTCACCTTCGTCGCGGAGGGGATCGTACTCTGCAGTCATAACCAGTGCAGGGGGCAGTCCCGAGAGGTCGCTGGCGAGAAGTGGTGATGCCCGGGGATCCAGGCGTTGCCCAGCATCGGCGTAAAGATCCCAAAACCATCTCATCGAGTCTAAAGTCAACATATAGCCTTCGGCATTTGAGATATAGGACTCGGTATCGAAACGGCTTCCGTCCGTGGCCGGGTAGACGAGTAGCTGGAATCGAAGGTCTGGGCCAGATTCCTTTGCCATTTGCGCGACGACGGCCGATAGGTTGCCTCCAGCACTATCGCCAGCGACAGCAAGACGATTTGAATCGCCGCCAAAATCCTCGCCATTTGCATGGGCCCATTTTAATGCTGCAAAACAATCGTCTGCGGCCGCAGGGAATTTGTGCTCAGGAGCCAGGCGGTAATCGACAGAGATTACGATTGCTTCTGTTCCTCGGCACACTTCTCGGCTTTGTGCGTCCGCGGTTACCAAATCTCCGATCACCCAACCGCCACCGTGAAACATCAGCACGATGGGAAACGGGCCATCGCCGTTTGGTGTGTAAATTCGAATGGGAATGTCGCTGGCTGGACCTGGGATTTTCCGGTCGTGAACGCTCCCAACCGCCAACGCCGGATTTTCTGGTTGCATCATTCGATACATTTCTCGGCCCTGATCAACGGGCATATCGGATAAATCCGGTCCGCCGACTTCGGCCATTTGCTTCAGCAACGTTTCGTATTCCGGGTGCAGAGGCATAACACGCATCCTTCAGGTTTCTTTGTTCGCGAAGCATAACCTTGTCCTGTGGAAATTCGGTAACATGGCGTCCCCCTGAAGGAGGCTTGCGATGAGCGAATTTGGTCTGGATGACGTTGAAGAAGCGGCTGAAGCAGCGAAGAAATTCGCGTTTCTCGAAAACACGTTATTTAAAAGCCGGACGCTAACGATTTTCGGGGAGATCAACAAAGACGTCGCTCAACGAACGGCCGAAAAGCTTTTGGCTCTGTCGTACGAAAGTGGCGATCCCATCACACTCTACATTGGTTCTCCGGGAGGACACGTGGAGTCTGGGGACACGATTTTTGACATGATCCGGTTTGTCGAACCCACCGTGCGAACGGTTGGTACGGGTTGGGTAGGTAGTATTGCAACGCACATCTACTTGGCGACCGAGCGAGAGAACCGCTTTGCTTTGCCAAATACCCGATTCCTAATCCACCAGCCCGCGGGCGGGACGGGTGGGGACGCGTCTGATATCGAAATTCAGGCGCGAGAAATCCTAAAAACGCGCGAACGCATCAACCAAATTATTGCCGATCAAACCGGTCAATCGTTGGAACGCGTTACAAAGGACACCGATCGAGATTATTGGATGAGCGTTGAAGAATCGCTGGAGTACGGCCTGGTAGGAACGATCATCAAATCGGTTAGTGAACTGCCTTAGGTCCCCTTTGGCTGGACTTAAGCTCACTGTTGGGGACCGAAGTGTTGGGGCGATCTATAAGGAAGTAGCCGAGCCGCTCGCGACGCTGGTGTTCGGCCATGGTGCCGGTGGCGATATGCATCATCGGACCATGAAGGCCATTGCAGAGGCGTTCTCGAAGGTCGCTATTGCAACATTGCGTTTTAATTTCCCATTCAAGGAAGATGGGCACGCGCGAGTAGATTCGAAAGCTGTGTCTGAAGCAACGGTAAAAGCGGCGGTCGAATTTGCGGCCGCAAATTATCAAACCTCATTGTTCCTGGGAGGTCACAGCTTTGGTGGCCGAATGGCATCCCACGCCATGGTTGATTACGAATTGGACGTGGACGGAATGATCTTGTGTTCGTTTCCTCTGCATCCGCGCGGAAAGCCTAGCATCACAAGAGCCGATCACCTTGGGTCCATAGGGTGTCCGCTGTTGTTTTTGTCTGGGACGCGTGATGCGCTTGCTGAACCCGATTTGTTGGGCTCCGTGGTCAAGGCAGCGCGAGGGAAACTGCAGTGGCTTGAAACGGCCGACCACGGTTACGGCATCCTTAAACGAACACGCCAGCGCAAAGACGACGTGTTTGACGAGATGGCAAGCCACGCTAGCGACTTTGTCGTTTCAGTAATGTCGCGATGACTCGGACCATTCGCGTTCATACTGGAGAACCAAGACAAACATCCATACAACGTTCGATATGGCGTGTAAGTGGAGGCTCGTTCATTCGGCTTTCCCTACCACGTCGATCCTGAACATAATCTCCGGATGACAGAACAGAAGCATATTGTTGTCGTCGGTGGTGGAATCGCGGGTCTGTCGTTGGCATCCGAACTAGCCCACGACAACCAAGTCACAATATTAGAAGCGGAGATGCAGCCGGGTTATCACAGTACCGGGCGTTCGGCAGCCGTCTTCGTCATACCGTTTGTAAACGATGTCGTTCATCGCTTGTCTGTGGCGAGTGAGCGGTTTTTCGTGGAACCGCCCAAAGGATTTGATCGTTTGAGTCAACGGCTTACTAATGTGCTGGTTGCTGAAGCAGACAACGCGGACCAAGTCACCGCTTTCCTCGATGCCTGGTCGCGACGTTGTCCCTGGCTGCAGCGAGTGACGGGTGGGGAGATTCGGGATGAAGTCCCCATCTTAAAAAAGGAAATCGTTTGCGGTGCGCGCGATGAACGTAGCCTGGCACTAGACGTTCATAATATTTTGGAGGGACATCGACGTCGCCTGCTGGAGCGTAATGGCTCCATTGAAACGCGTGCACGTGGGGTCGAGATGAGCTGGCAGGCTGACCACTGGCGCATTGAGCTTGATAACGGCAAAGTGCTGTTCGGCGATATGTTGATTAATGCGGCGGGGGCGTGGGCGACAGAAGTTGCCGAGCTAGCCGGTGCAGTTCAGGTAGCTCTGCAGCCCAAGAGGCGCACTGGAATTATCGTTGACCCCGGCGTCGACTCGACGTCATGGCCGATGATTCATGTAGCGAGCGGCGACTTATATTTCAAACCCGAAGCGTCGATGTTGATGGTGTCCCCGGCAGATGAGACCGATTCGGCCGCTTGCGATGCGCAACCCGACGAGTGGGATGTCGCTGTGGGTATGGATCGGTTGAACCAGCTGGTCACGATCGACATTGATCGTCCCGAGCGGACGTGGGCAGGTCTTCGCTCGTTCGTCCCGGACAGAGCGCCCGTCATCGGCTTTGACCCTCAAGCACCATGTTTTTTTTGGTTGGCTGCATTTGGCGGGTTTGGTGTTCAGACTTCGCCCGCTTATAGTCGGATGGCGTCAGGACTGATCAACGACGAGTCGTTGCCGGACGAGTTGGACGCATTGCGAAAACTGGTCGCTCCGGATCGACCGAATTTGGCTAGGGGTTAAAGATGAAACTTGCAACCTTTACACATGGCGGTGATACCCGCATTGGCGTTGTTGTCGGTGAGTTGGTTGTCGATTTATCGAAAGCGGCGCCCGAGCTTCCAACCGATATGCGAGATTTTCTTGTGGCGGGTGACGCGGCGATGACCGTCGCACGAGAGGCACAAACGGCTAGCGAACATGCGCTCGCGGTGGTGGATGTTGAGCTTCAATCACCAGTCATTAATCCCGGAAAAATATTAGCCATCGGACTCAACTACGCGGACCACATCGAAGAATCGGGTGCTGAGACGCCCAAAGTGCAGATGTGGTTCAACAAACAAACCACGGCGACCAACGGGCCGTATGACGATATTGCTAAGCCAAGCGTCTCTGATTTACTCGATTACGAGGGAGAGCTCGTGTTCATCGTTGGGAAACGGGCAAAACATGTTCCCAGGGAGCGGGCACACGAGGTGATCGCGGGTTATTGCTGCGGTAACGATGTCAGTGTGCGCGACTGGCAGATGCGTTCACAGACTATGCAGATAGGGAAGTCGTTTGATACACATGCGCCTTTTGGCCCGTGGATGGTTACACCTGATGAAGTAGGCGACCCGCACGACCTTGCGCTTCGTACCTACGTAAACGGTGAAAAACGCCAGGACACTAATACGCAGCACATGGTGTTTGATTGTTTTGACCAGATAGCACATCTAACCCAAGCGTTCCTGCTTGAACCTGGCGATGTTATTTATACCGGCACCTCGAGCGGAGTAGCGGCGGCGCAGACCCCGCCACCGTGGTTGACTGTGGACGATCTGGTCCGCGTTGAAATCGAAAACATCGGCTATATTGAAAACAAGGTCTTCTTGGATCGGGGTGATTCGGTCGTCGAGTAGATGGACAAAACTAGTACCTACTCGACAAGGTTAGTTCGTATCGAGGCCTAGTTTTTTTCGAACCAGTGTGTCCAGCCGGAAGACGTGATCATCATTGATTCGAAGGTCCTTCAACGCCTCCGCCAATTTCGTGAGGTATTCGACGTTGCTTCCGCTAGGGCCTTCGCTTTGACAGATCTGATCGGCAATGGCTTCGAGCGGCGCGTCCCCAAGGAAGGCAGCGTTTTGTTGACTAGCGATGTAAACGATTCCAGCAACGCGCGTGGACGGTAATTGAATCGATACGTCGTGTCGCTTGTAGCCGTTCTTTTCGCGCTGGTCGAGATGGGCTAACACCTCTTTGGTGACTCGAAACGCGCGGCCATAGCAAAGTTTCCCTTCGCTCGCGATCAATGTCAGGACCCGACCAGGGCGGTTTTTAGTTCCTCTATGATCGTGCGATCCCTGCCAGAAACGTCGCGACCAGTGACAGATATTCCCGGGTCTTGACTCTAGAAACGGAAAATCGGGGCGCCAGATTAACGAGCCGTAACCGAAAATCCAGAAATCTTGCACTCGTTTGTCTTAGGCAAGCCCCTTCGACACATCGAACGCCTGTTGAGACGCTTGTTGAAGGGACGGGTCATTCAAGAAATCGAGAGCCGTCATGGCGAGGGCCTTTGCTCCATCCAGCGCGGCGTGGTCACCCATCTCGCCCCCTGCCCATTTTTCGAATTCGGGGTTATGAATGACGACGTTGGGAGGAGCGGCCGCCAGCATGGGGTGAATGGAAGGTATGCGGTGACTGACGTTGCCCATATCGGTGCTGCCAGCACCCGCGCTGCCTAGTTTCTCATAGGGAAAAAAGTCGCGGCCTAAGGCTTCAGCATTGTGTTGGAAACGTTCGGCCAAGGGCCAATTGGTATTTAGATCGAGGTAATCGACTTCTCCCCACGTGGTTTCAACATCGCTTCCGGAACCCTTCGCGCCCGCTTCAAAACATGCTTGTACTCGGGGTTTCAATACTTCAAGTTCGTCGGCGTTGGCGGCGCGAACGTAAAACTCGCCGGATGCCCGATCGGGGACGATGTTGGGAGCTTGACCTCCTTCTGTGATGATGCCGTGGATGCGTTCGGTATATTGGATATGCTGACGCAAATTGGATATGGCTTGGTATGCAAGGAGCAAACCATCCAGAGCGTTGACACCGCGATGTGGCATAGCCGACGCGTGCGCCGATCGTCCCTGATAGACCGCGCGTACTTCGGCGACACAGATACACGGCATCGTCGCCAGGTTGATACCGGCGGGGTGCATCATGATCGCTGCGTCAGTTTTATCGAAGGCCCCGTTGCGTGCCATCACTTCTTTGCCACCGCCACGCTCTTCTGCCGGTGTTCCAAGCAGTCGAACGCTGCCGCTTAAGGACACGTCTACGGATTTGAGCGCCAGGAAAGCTCCTAACGCCGAAGTTGCAATAATATTGTGCCCGCAGGCGTGGCCAATACCGGGTAAGGCATCGTACTCCGCTAGGATGTCGATTCTTGGTCCGCTATCGGCTGGAATCTGCGCTTCGAACGCGGTTTCGAGTCCGTAAACCTTCGAATTCACTTGCTGTTTGTGATGCTCCAACGTGCGCGTCAGAAGGGCGCTCGCCTCGTACTCTTTGAACGCAAGTTCTGGATTTGCATGAATCGCGTGCGATACCTCTAATAACGCAGACGCATGGCTATCCACGAAGTGAGCGATGTCTTCTTTTACCTTATCCATAGATCCGTCCTAATTGAATGCGCGCGCGAAACGACGTCGTTGGCTTATACAATCCGGGAACCGGTTTTGCCCCAGTATTCGTCTTTAAGCAGGCGCTTGTATAGCTTGCCGGTGGGCAACCTCGGTAACTCTGCCCGAAAGTCGACACTTTTCGGGCACTTGTAGTGTGCAATTCTTTCTCTTGTGTAGTGGAGTAATTCTTCCGCCAGATCGTCATCAGTCTCTATGCCCGCTGCTGGCTGAACAATCGCCTTAACTTCTTCGCCCATTTCGGCGTTGGGAACGCCGATGACTGCAACGTCGGCGACTTTGTCGTGCATGATCATGGCGTCTTCGATTTCTTGTGGATAGATGTTGACTCCGCCGGAAATGATCATAAACGTCACGCGGTCGGTAAGGTAGAGATAGCCTTCTTCGTCGACATAGCCAACGTCGCCGAGGGCGGTCCAGTTGACGTGCTCAGGGTGTTGCGCTTCTCGAGTCTTGTCGGGATCTTTGAGATATTCAAACGGCATCTTCTCCAATTCGAAATAAACGATACCGGACTCGCCATTGGGGAGTTCGGTTCCCTCTTCGTCACATATATGAATCGTCCCTAGGAGGGAACGCCCTACGGTCCCTGGATGGGCGAGCCATTCTTCCGGGCCGCAATGCGTAAACCCATTTAATTCGGTGCCACCGTAGTATTCATAAATAATGGCCCCCCACCAATCAAACATTTGGCGCTTGACGTCGGGCGGGCATGGCGCAGCCGCGTGGATGGCGACTTTGTGAGATGACAGGTTAAAGCCCGAACGATCTGCTTCGGGGAGTTTGAGCATTCGTGAAAACATTGTTGGGACCCATTGGCTGTGGGTAACTTGGTAATCCTCAATAGCGTGTAATGCTTGTATCGGATCAAAGCGGTGCATCATTACGACGGTGCCCCCCAAGGCTTGCGTACCCGACGAAAAACTAAGTGGCGCAGAGTGATAGAGCGGTGCGGGCGAGAGGTAGACGACGTTTTCGTCGAACTGCCATAAACCACTGAGAAGACCGCCAACTAAATTGTCAGCACTGGAAATCAAACCCTCTGGCAGTGGACGGAGAATTCCTTTGGGCCTCCCCGTGGTGCCAGAACTGTATAGCATGAATGTTCCCGCTGGTTCTTGCTCCAAAGGTTGCGCGGGAAGGGCGTTGATACTGGCTTCATAATCCTCATAGCCGTCCAAGGAGCCGCCGACGCTAAGCCAGGTATGGCAGTTCGGGGCGTATCGAGGCAGATCTGCGGCGACTTCTGCGACCCCGGTTGAGGTGATTAACACTTGCGATTCAGAGTTATCGACAATATATCCGGCTTCCTCGGTTGTTAAGTAACGGTTCACCGAGGTGAAATAGAGCCCGGACCGAAGCGCTGCCCACAGCACCTCGAAATATGCCAGATTGTTTTCCATAAAGATGGAGACGTGATCACCTGGTCTTAAACCGCGGTCCCACATCATTTGAGCCAAACGGTTGGAACGATCGTTCAACTCACGGTACGTTATGGTCTCCCCGTTTGCGGTGTCGATGGCCGCAGGTTTATCGGGAAATATCGTTGCCCAGTGCCCCGGATACATAATCAGTCCTCCACCCTATTTTTGGAGGCTACCAACGTGTTGTGCCGCGCGTCCACAGTCAAGGGTTCTCGATTGCGCCGGCAGCGTCCTGGTCAAGTATTTGCGTCGCCTCGTCCGTGGTGAAGAATATTTGGCCGCTTAGTTCTTGTGCAAACGCGGTATCGGCGAGCCGATCCATTAGTGGGCCTTTAACTTCAGAGAGATGAAGCTTGATTGATACGGAACGCAGACTTTCGTTAATTCGACGCAGCATCTCGAGGCCCGAGGTGTCGATAAAATTAATAGAGCTGCACACAAGAAGGATGTGCCGTGCTTCGTGGTGAGTCTCGACGATTTTCAGGACTCGGTCTTCGACGCGATTGGCGTTGGCGAAATAGAGACTTTCGTCGACCCGCAATGCAACGACTTTGGGCCAGGTTTCTGCGTGGTAGCGTTCGATATTTCGAAAGTGGGTGGAGTCGCCTAGTCGCCCAACGATGGTGATTTGGGGGCGGCTAGAACGTCGTATGAAAAGGAGTATGGACACACACACGCCGGTCAAAAGACCGGTTTCGACGCCGAATGCTAGGACGCTGGCGAGTGTCACGACATGCGTCACGACGTCCAGACGGTAGAAGCGCCAGTGAGTCTTAAGGTCTTTAAATTCTACTAACCCCACCACGGAAACAATGATGATCGCCGCGAGAGCCGCATGCGGAAGTATTTGAAACAGTGGCGTAAGCCATAGGAGAGCGATCAGGATAACCAACGCGGAAACGATGCTCGACACGGGAGTGCGACCCCCGGCGGCGTAATTCACACTGGAGCGCGAAAAACTGCCAGCGACTGGATATGCGCCTGTGAATGCTGCACCCAGGTTGGCAGCGCCAAGCGCGATGAGTTCCTGATGACTGTTGACTCGTTTGCGTTGCCGGCTCGCTAACGTTGAACCGACCGAAAAGCTCTCGACGTACGCAACGATGGCGATCAACGCTGCCGATGGGGCTAGATCGATCCATAGATCCAAATCGAATGGGGGAGCCTTGATCGATGGCAAGCCTGCAGGGATGTAGCCCACGGATGCTGTCTCAAACCCAGCAACCAACACAACGAGAATACTCCCTGCCGCCACGAATATCGGACCAGTGCGCAAGATGGCGCTATCTTCACGAGGTCCTTTCGTCCGTGGTAATAAGCGTTTGATAAGCGGGGGAAATAACCAGAGGAGAAGCAGTGACGCCAAACCGATCGCGATTGTGAAAGCATGGACGTCGCTAATCCGCCCTGCCATAGAGGCTAAGTCGAATAGTGGTCCCTCCGCTGGAGTTGCTGGAATTCCTGTAAGTGCTGGAATTTGACTAATGACGATGAGAATAACGGCTCCGTTGATAAAACCACCTATCACTGGTCGGCTCAAGATGTTGACGATCCCGCCGAGTTGAAAGATCCGTAGAAGCCACAGTAAGAGCCCTGCTTGCATACATAGAACGGTCGCGATTCCAATCGCGTCATTGCCGAATTGGTCCGCGTGATCCTTGATCGTGTCTGCGACCATCAATGCGGCAACCGCGACGGGCCCGACCACGAGCTGCGGTGACGACCCTAGAAGCGCGTATAAAACCATCGGGAGGAGGCAGGCGTACAACCCGGCCTCCGGCGGGAGTCCGGCCAAGAATGCGTATGCGATCGCCTGAGGAACAGTGACGATTCCGACGACGATTCCCGCGACGAGGTCATAGTTCAAGTCCTCTCGACGGTAACTAGCAATCACGCTAAAGATAGGTACGTAGCGCGACCATCCTGTTGGTTGCTCTGACATCGGTTCTTGCTCGATGGCGGGCCGGCATTGTAGCCTCGAGGGCGCTTTGTGTGGGAGTGGTAGCTATGGACGTACGTGCGGCAGTAGCCAATGAGGCAGGGAAACCTTTGTCGGTCGAGACGGTGCGACTTGAAGGGCCGGGACCCGGTGAGGTGCTTGTTGAAATTAAGGCGACTGGCATCTGTCACACCGATGCCTATACATTGTCAGGAGCTGATCCCGAAGGGTTGTTCCCTTCCATCATGGGGCACGAGGGCGCGGGTATAGTGGTCGACACCGGATCCGGCGTGACCAGCGTGGCCAAAGGCGATCATGTTATACCGCTGTACACCCCCGAGTGCAGACAGTGTGAATTCTGTCGATCCGGAAAAACAAACCTGTGCGGTGCCATTCGCGAGACGCAGGGTCAGGGACTCATGCCGGATGGAACGTCGCGTTTTTCCCGCGACGGTGAAAGGCTGTTCCACTACATGGGGACGTCAACTTTTTCGAATTACACGGTGCTACCGGAAATCGCCGTTGCTCGAATCCGCGAAGATGCGCCCTTCGACAAGGTTTGTTACATCGGATGTGGAGTCACCACGGGGCTCGGGGCCGTCATGAATACGGCGAAAGTCGAACCGGGATCCAGCGTTGCCGTGTTCGGGCTCGGAGGTATTGGTCTTAACGTCATTCAAGGAGCACGGATTGTGGGCGCGGATCGTATTATCGGAATCGACGTTAACGCCGAAAAGCGTTCGCTTGCAGAAAAATTTGGCATGACGGATTTCATCAATCCGACGGATGCGGTTGACGTGGTCGGATCCATCGTCGACCTTACTAACGGCGGTGTGGATTATTCTTTCGAGTGCATCGGTAACGTTGAAGTCATGCGCCAAGCCCTCGAGTGCTGTCACAAGGGATGGGGTGAAAGCATCATCATTGGCGTTGCGGCTTCGGGTGAGGAGATTTCAACGAGACCTTTCCAGTTGGTCACGGGCCGCGTATGGCGCGGTACGGCATTTGGAGGTGCGCGGGGACGGACCGACGTGCCAGGCATTGTTGATTGGTACATGGACGGCAAGATTAATATTGATGATTTGATTACCCACACGATGCCTTTGGATGACATAAATAATGCGTTTGATTTGATGCACGAAGGCAAATCAATTCGATCGGTGGTGACATTCTCTTAACTGATTTTTCCAAGCTTATATTTCGAGGAGGAATTTTATGGACCGACGAGCATGGTTAGATCAGGTCGTTGAGGAAACGCTTGAACCAGACCTCCCGATCTGTGATCCCCACCATCATCTTTGGGATTATCCCGAAAGTCGTTACCTACTCGACGAGCTACTCGAAGATACCAACAGCGGACACAATGTGGTTTCAACCGTTTTCATGGAATGTGGTGCGATGTATAGGGCTGCAGGGCCAGAGGCTTTTAGGCCAGTGGGTGAGACGGAGTTTGTCAACGGCATCGCGGCGATGAGCGCTAGCGGGCTATACGGTGAAACAAGCGCGTGCGCATCGATCATTGGTTTTGCGGATTTGTCGATGGGGACTGCCGTTGGCGATGTTTTGGACGCGCATATGGACGCAAGCGGGCGGTTTCGTGGCATTCGACATGCAACGGGTTGGGATGCCAGCGACGATGTCCGCAATTCACACACGTCCCCATCAGAGAAGCTCCTCGGGGACAAGATTTTTCGCGAAGGGTTCGCGGAATTGGGAAAGCGCAATCTGACCTTTGACGCGTGGTTGTACCATTTGCAGATCGACGAACTTACCGCCCTCGCTCGTGAGTTCCCGGAACAACCCATCGTTTTTGATCATTTTGGCGGTCCATTGGGCATCGGTCCCTATCAGGGCAAGCGCGATGAAATCTTTTCATCATGGAAACGGGCGGTGACTGAGCTCGCGCGATGTGAAAACGTTGTTGCCAAGTTGGGGGGATTGGTTATGCCGATCAATGGATTTGGGTTCCATAAGGCGGCTGAACCGGCATCGTCGGAAGCGTTGGAATCAACCACGCGAGATTACTATTTTCATATGATCGAAGTATTCGGAGCAGATCGGTGCATGTTCGAAAGTAATTTTCCGGTGGACAAAGCGAGTTGCTCGTACAACGTGTTGTGGAACTCGTTCAAACGTATTGCGGCCGAATTTTCGGCCGACGAAAAGTCGGATCTATTTCATGACACTGCGGCGCGGATCTATACGGTTACTGTATGAATCGTGTGGGAAACGTCTTAGAAGCCGAGCACATTAGATAAATAGTAGACAAGTCGGAGTCGGGACGCCTGCTATCCGTACAACCTCCGTGGGGCGACCGTCGACAACGGGATAAACTGCGACGTTGTCTGATTGTTGGTTCGCGGCCAAGAGCCACTTTCGTGTCGGGTCGAAACAGAAAAAGCGCGGGTGTTCTCCGTGCGTGGGAACCCAAGACGGTTCACAAGGTAAACCGCGATCGTCTAAAGCCATCGTGACTATCGAGTCGTGACCACGATTTGATGCATAGATGAATCGACCGTCATCACTCAACTGAATTTCTGCGGTTGTACTCGGTCCACGATAGTCTTCGGGAAGTGTACTGACGAACTCTTGGTCGTGGCGGACATCGTTGCGGTTTAAGACGGCGATGGTGTTGCTCAGTTCGTTGAGTAAATAGTTGAGGGGTTGTTGGGGATGGGCAACGATGTGGCGGGGTCCTGACCCGGGTTTAACGGACGTTGTCGACGGATCGATATTCAACACTCCGCGCGGGTTAATCCGGTAGTGGTACACGCGATCTGCGCCAAGATCCGGAACCATTAACTCGGTGTCGGATAGCAGGTGTACTTCATGGGCGTGCGCGCACCGTTGTCGGGCACTGACCGGTCCGCTTCCTTCATGCGCGACGTAGCTTGTTTTTTCGCCAATGGCACCATTGGAATCACGCCGAAAGACGGCGACGCTGCCGCTTCCATAGTTCGCGACCGCGATCCAATGAAGGCTGGCCGTAATATGACAAGGCAAAGAACCCAACGACGATTGGCGATTAATGAAACGTAGTGTGTCCGCGCGAAGTTCGAAAGCGGAAACACCACCTTCCATTGCTTCGTTGACTGCGTAAACATGATTGTCGATACGACAAAGAAAAGCAGGGCTCTCGGATTCGATAGCAAGTTCCATGCACGCGAAATGGCCGTCCTTATCGTTGAACGTGGCCCAGTAAATGCCCATCGCATCGCCCTGCGTATAAGTACCAACGAGAAGACGATGAACCGTCACTGACTGGCGCTTCGCCAGATGGTCGGATCACACACTGATGCAGGCAGCGCCACGGGGTTTCGCAACGTTGATCAGTTGAACTCGAGCTCCGCGCCTAGGTAAAACTGCCGCGGTAGACCTGGGAAATATCGATAACTCCCAAAGGCGTAATCCGCGCGGTCAGCGTATTCCTTGTCGAGTAAATTGATCATTCGCGCGAATAAACGGACCTTGTTGGAAAGCTCCCAGTTGCCGCGCCAGTTGAGCAAGGTGTGTCCCGAATATTTGGCGGTGTTCGCTGCATTGATGAAGTGCGGTCCGATGTGACTGAGTTCAAATTCGAAGGTGGTGCGTTCCGTGAACCGGGCCCGCCAATGCGCGCTCGCCAACCACCTAGGGGCAGTATCAACGTCGTTGCCAGAGATAATCGTCTCACCGCGTGAGGCATCTCGTGTGAAATCGTATCGGTGTCGAGCATAGGTCGCGACGAGCGCGAGAGTATGGATGTCGTTTGGGTGAAACGCGAAATCCGTTTCGATGCCGCTAGATCGCGTTTTCCCATCGCTAACGTTGTAACCGTCGGCGTCGCGGAAGATCAGGCTGTTAGTGCGTTCGAGATAGGTACTGACATCAACATCGAACCGACCTTTTGTCGCGTTGATCCCAACTTCGAGAGAGCGTAGTGACTCGCTCGCCAGACTTGCAACCGTTTGGCCGCTCTGAAGGCGATAAAGTTCGGTCGCTTGCGGTGGTCTGAAACCGCGTCCGATCAAGGCGTAGAGTTTTAACCTCGGTTTGGCCTCCCATTCGATACCAATGCGTCCGGCGACATCGGTAAAATCATCTTCGCGATCGGCGGGGCGGGTGTACAGACAGCCCCCAAATCCGCACGCGGTGCCATCATCGCGACTGTTCCCATCGAGGTGTCGATTGTCGTAATCGTAATTAAGACGCTCCAATCGCATGCTGTGAATGAGTTCGACGTTTTCTGCGATTTTCCAACCAATGTCGTAGAAAGCCGCCATCAAAAAACTCGATATCTCGTAGTCGTAGTGCGTGCCCTCCGGTCGGGTCCCTACCAAATACGCGGATCCGGTCGTCGGTTGGTTCTGTTGTTCCGACAGCGCACCACGCATGGTCTCGACCTGAGCACCTAGTAACCAACGGGAGTTCGTGGTTGAGCCTTTCATACGGGTGAGGGCGCCAAAACTTGTCTGATCATTGCTCTCCAACGGCTTCCCCGGGAGGAAATGCTGTCGAAATTCCATGTCCGATCGACGTAGATAGGGAGCCACTGACCATTTCCGATCATTCTGGTCGAGATTCCAGTGGCTCGCGATCCTCAATGAAGTCGCATCACGATAGGCCTCGGGGTTGGGGTTGGTGCGTCGTATCGTTGCGTCTTCGTATGCGAGCTCGCCTTTTACGTAACCCCCCGTCTCTTGGTTCAAGCGTGTTGCGGAGAGCGTATGAACGGCTTTCCATTTCCCGTGATTGGTCGATAGGTTGGACGTGACTTTGTATTGGTCGTAACCGGTATCGTCGCGGTAACCGTCGCTTCGGCTTCCATTTGCATTGAGTTGAAAGCCGTCTGACCCCGCGGCGAAACGACCTTGTAGGTACTCGTAGGGACCGATTTCTACTGCGGCTTGGGTCGATTCGTTGCGGGTGAAAGAAATCGAGTTAATCACACCATGCAGCGCGTTGCCGCCGAACCGCGCACTCGCTGGCCCTCGGACCACTTCGAGTGCTGACGCTTGTTCACTATTGATCTCGAAAAGGTTGTTGACGTTGCAGAATCCAGCAGGCCTGATCGGAATGCCGTCTTCCAAGAAAAGGAATCCACCGCAAGCGCCTGGACCCGTGAGGACGCCGGATCGAATGGCAGTCAGGTGTTCTTGGCCGGAGCCTCTAGAAACCCACACCCCGGGGATCCGGACGAGCGCTTCGTGGACGTGGTTGGCGCGCACGAGTTTCAGAGTTTCAGCGTTCACGGTGGAGCCGCTGCCGGCGGTTTCGGTCGACGCGACGACGGAAGCTTCCGCACGGACGATAATCTCTTCTAGTTCATCGGCGCCCGCCGTTGGGAAGGCGAGCACCGACGTTAGAAAACCCAGTCTCAGTATTCGCTTCATGTGGGCAGATAATTTACAACGTGGACTCGGCGCATGATAAGCGCATGCTCGAAAAAGTCACACCAGCAACGGGCTTTACCCGGTGGGTCGGTGGACTATGTGAGGAGAGGATTAGCCGAAAACGCATTGAGCGTTTAACGTGGAAACCCTTATTCTACTGATTGAGTCTTGCAGGATACGGTTTATTGAAAGTACCCAAAATATTGCTTGGCGTGCTTAAGAACCCGCGGGCTAGTCATTTTCTCAAGGTTTTCGCGGCAGCAGTCGACGGACCGCTAATGCGCTGGTCGGGTGGTCGCATACGCCTTTCGTTCGTGATCCCAATGCTGCTGCTTGAAGTCGTTGGCGCTCGGAGCAAAACACTGCGGCGAGTACCGTTGCTATACGTCGATACCAATGACGGCTTGATCGTCGTCGGGTCAAACGGCGGATCAAGGCGAGAACCCGCATGGTGTAAAAACCTAAGAGCAAATCGTTCGGTAACTTGTTTAGTTAAGGGTCGGCGGGAGCGTTATGAGGCGGCTGAAATGCACTGTTCCGCGTATGCAGCAGCGTGGAGAAGTGCTGTGTCTACGTATCCCAACTACGCCTTGTACCAGGAGCGTCTTTCCTCGAGAACCATTCCTCTTTTTCGACTGTCGAGAACGCCGCATTCATCAACGGTGACGGATGAATCGCAGACCTTCGACACGTCCAAGGATGGATTTTGATCAAATAACCGCAGTCTATGGGAGTTTTTTGATATGCCACTAGACATCATTGGGGTCGGGTATGGACGCACCGGGACGTTGTCGTTGAAACAAGCGCTGGAGACAATGGGTTACGCGGATTGTTACCACATGTCGGAAGTGGTCGCGCACCCTGAGCACTCGGCTTTATGGATTAATGCATGGAAAGGTGAAGATCCTTGGGAAGTTATTTTTCATGGATATCGAGCCACCGTGGATTGGCCTTCAGTCGCATTCTGGCCACGTCTCATGAACTATTATCCCGATGCGAAGCTGCTTCTTACGACGCGCGATGCCGAAAGCTGGTACCGAAGTGCTTCGAATACGATTTTCAAAGCCATGAAAGAGGGGATGCTTGCTGATGAACCAGCGCGCCGCGAACGGATCGAAATGGCTAAGGACATCATCGTCGATGGTACGTTTGGCGGCGATTTAGACGACAAGACAACGGTACTCGCGGCCTATCAGCAAAATATCGATCGAATATATGAGGAGGTCCCGAGAGAGCGTTTGATTGTCTTTGATTCGGCCGAAGGCTGGGAACCGTTGTGCAAAGCGTTGGGGGTGCCTATACCGAAGGTTCCTTACCCGCGAGTTAATACCACCGAAGAATTTGAACAGCGCTGGCGCGGTGGTGACCCCCGACGAGGTTTTCGCTCGACCTAAGAGTTATCGCCGGAATCGACCTCGGCGGCAAGGCGCCTATCGATAAGACGGAAAACCCATGTCGCCAATGCTGCTCCAACGAGCTGCGCTGCGATAAATGCTGGCACGTGTTCGGGTACGATCCCAGAGAACGTGTCAGTTAAGGAACGGGCGATCGTCACCGCTGGGTTTGCAAAAGACGTGGACGCGGTAAACCAATACGCGGCGGCAATATATAGTCCCACCATGGGCGCAACGGCGGATGGCCGTGTGCGAAGTGTTCCGAGGATCGTCATGACGAGGCCGAACGTGGCCACCGCTTCGGCGAGCCATTGCGCCGGGCCGGTTCGCGCGTGCGTTGAGAATTGAAGCCAATCAATTTGGAACATGGCATGTGCTAACCAGGTTCCCAAGATACCGCCCAGTATTTGAACGACGACGAAGAGAGACGCTTCCCCTCGCGAAATTTCGTCGCGAATAACAAACGCAAGCGTGACGGCGGGATTGAAGTGGGCTCCAGATAAAGGACCGAAAATGGTGATAAGAACGGCCAGTATCGCTCCCGTCGCAAGAGTGTTACCGAGCAGAGCGAGCGCGACATTGCCGCCGGCGAGACTTTCCGCCATAACGCCAGATCCCACTACGGCAGTGAGCAAGAAAAGTGTGCCGAGGAATTCCGCGAATAGCCTAACGGGATTGGTCATAGGAAATAGTCGTTGAGGATGGGCTCGAATTGGGTGGCGCAATGATTAAAGCATTCAAAAACACACGGCTTAACAATCGCCTACCATAAAGTACTGGTGTTTCAATTCAATGAAATTCGTGGGTCCATGTCGTTCATACTTTATCGTGGCGATAGCGTCTTCCCACACCTCCCCAAAACGTGCGTTGATCGTGACGCTGATAAATAATCGGTATGGCCTTGAACGGACCGATCTTCAATACAGGAATATCCATGCCTGCCCTCGCCGGACAAAGGTCATTTTGAAGTTGAGCATAGTGTTATGTGGGTAGCTGCTGCCCTGCTAGTCGTTGTGGTCGGTTCCGTAGCGTTCAATTTTTTGACCCCTTGGTGGTTTGGCGAAGTCGCGTCGAATTGGGGAAGCATTGACGACACCGTGCTCCTTACGTTTTGGGTATGCGGCGTTGTCTTTATCTTAATAGGGCTACTGCTTGTCTTTTCAGTCTATAAGTACCGATTTCGGCAAGGGACAAGAGCACGATACGAACCGGAAAATACACGGTTGGAACTCTGGTTAACCGTCGGTACAACGCTGGGTGTCGTTGCCATGCTAGGCCCTGGATTATTCGTGTGGGACGAATTCATTCGAGTTCCACCCGAAGCGTCCGAAATGGAAGTATTTGGTGAACAGTGGCGTTGGCGGTATCGCTTACCGGGAACAGACGGGAAATTAGGCACCACTGACATTGGCAATATCAGTATGCGGAATCCTTTTGGTCTCAACGACGACGATCCTAACGGTTTCGATGACGTTCTGATCCAGTCGGCCGAGATTCACCTACCGGTGAATGTGCCGGTGAAAGCACTGTTGCGTTCGAAAGACGTAATCCACGATTTTTTTGTGCCGCAATTTCGCGTAAAAATGGATTTGGTACCGGGAATGGTCACCTATTTCTGGTTCACGCCGACAAAACTTGGCGAATTCGAGATTCTTTGCGCTGAATACTGTGGATCGAGTCACTACCTCATGCGTGGAGTGGTGCATGTGGACCGTCCAGAGGAATACCAAGTCTGGTTGCAATCACAACCGACCTACGCCGAAATGCTGGCAGCGGCGAGGCCATCGAGTCGGGACATCGCAGCGGGTCGCACGGTTGCCGAGACGAACGGGTGCTTGGCGTGCCATTCGTTAGACGGCAGTCAAGTGGTCGGTCCCACCTGGCAGGGACTCTGGGGACGTTCTGAGAAGTTAGCGGACGGGTCCATTGTCACGGTAGACGAGGCGTACGTGCGCGAGTCAATCGTCAATCCAGCAGCAAAGATTGTTGACGGATTTGCGCCGGTCATGCTGGCGTACGAGTTGCCCGAAGATGACATGCAAACTCTGCTCGCCTTTTTACGGTCGACGGTTTCGGTGACGTCGATGCCCGCGGCCAATGGCCTTGCGGATGTCGGGGAAGCACTCGTTCAATCGCAAGGATGTTTGGCGTGTCATAGCCTTGACGGAAGGAAGGGCGTGGGTCCTACCTGGCAGGGGCTCTGGGGACGTGCGGAGGATTTGACGGATGGATCAACGGTTGTGGTGGATGCCCCGTACTTTAAGGAGTCGATCGAATTACCGAACGCAAAGGTTGTTAAGGGTTTTGCCCCTGTTATGTTGCCCTACCAATTTACAGACGAAGAGTTCGAGGCAATGATCGCGTATGCGGTTGAGCGCCTCGCGGCACCTTAAGAGGTAGGCATGACGCAAGCAGAAGTTCCGTACCAAGAAACCATGGTCGTGCACCACCCGAGGAGTTGGATCACGCGCTACTGGTTTAGCCAGGACCACAAAGTGATTTCTGTTCAATACGGGGTCACAGCGATCGCAATCGGCTTGGTGGCATTGGTGCTCTCTGGATTGATGCGAATACAGATAGGCTTCCCGGGATTGTTGCCGTTCATCACGCCGGATATCTATTACCAGGCTGTGACTATGCACGGCATGATCATGGTCATTTTTCTACTCACCGCATTTTTACTCGGCGCCTTCGGTAATTTTTGCATCCCGCTCATGCTTGGTGCCCGCGACATGGTTTTCCCGTTCGTTAACATGCTGAGCTATCACATCTACTTGTTGTCAGTCCTTGTTTTGATGGCGAGTTACTTTGTACCCGGAGGACCTACGGGGGCCGGTTGGACACTGTATCCACCGCAAGCCATTCTTCCGGGGACGCCCGGTGTCGACTGGGGAATCGTCACCATGCTTCTGTCCCTCATTATTTTCGTCGTCGCGTTCACCATGGGCGGATTGAACTACATCACCACGATTCTGCAGGCGCGCACTCGGGGCATGACGCTCATGCGTATGCCGTTAACCGTCTGGGGTCTAATGATGGCGACCGTTCTGGGACTTTTGGCGTTTCCCGCTCTTTTTGTCAGCGCCGTCATGTTGTTGCTGGATAAATTGGTCGGCACCAGCTTCTTCATGCCCGCCGTGGTGTCGTTCGGTCAACCGTTGGAACACAGCGGTGGTAGCCCATTGCTCTTCCAGCACCTCTTTTGGTTCTTTGGCCATCCAGAAGTCTATATTGTGGCGCTGCCTGCGTTCGGAGTGGTGTCCGAATTAATATCCGTTCACTCGCGAAAGAATATTTTTGGTTATCGAATGATGGTTTGGGCGCTGGTCGCGATCGGAGTGCTCTCGTTTGTGGTGTGGGCCCACCACATGTACGTCGCCGGAATGCATCCTTACTTCGGCTTTTTCTTTGCGACAACCACACTCGTCATCGCTGTACCGACGGCGATCAAAGTCTACAACTGGGTCCTGACGTTATGGAAAGCCAACATCAGGCTGACGGTGCCCATGCTGTTCGCGCTGGCTTTTATCCTGACCTTTGTGGTGGGTGGTCTCTCTGGTCTCTTTTTGGGAAACGTGATCATTGATGTGCCGTTGTCGGACACCTATTTCGTTGTGGCCCATTTCCACATGGTGATGGGTGTCGCCCCCATTTTGGTGATCTTCGGTGGTATTTATCATTGGTACCCGAAACTGACCGGAAGACTGCTGAATAATACCCTCGGGCATGTGCACTTCTGGGTGACGTTTCTCGGTACTTACGCCATTTACTATCCAATGCACTATCTCGGATTTATCGGTGTGCCGCGCCGTTATTATGCGAATGGAATGGAGTCCGTTTTCTATCCTGAATCAGCGGCGACTTTGAATGAATTTATTACCATCGCGGCACTGGTGGTGGGTCTCATGCAATTCGTTTTTGTATACAACTTGATCGCCAGTTATTTTCGAGGGAAAGCGGCAGGTTCGAATCCATGGGACGCGACGACTCTCGAATGGCAAACGCTGAAGACGCCACCTAGTCATGGAAATTGGGGCGATACACTCCCAACCGTGCATCGATGGGCCTATGACTACAGCGTTCCTGGCGAGGAACAAGACTTTGTTCCTCAAAATGTTGAGCGCAAGCCATGACACCCGTGCTCGGCGTCGAACGTGAGCCGATGAAAACGATCTCAGAAGCCCGCGAGACCTTACTTACGACCTTCTCAGACGACTGGGGTTCCGACATTGCCGCCCTTAAGGGCGTTCCATGGGGTAAGGCAATGATGTGGGTGTTCTTGTTGTCCGATACGTTCATTTTCACCTGTTTTCTCGTCGGTTACATGTCGGTACGGATGAGTACGGTCGAGCCTTGGCCCAATCCAAGCGAAGTATTTGCGTTACATGCGTTTGGTGCGTCGGTCCCGCTGTTACTCATCGCCATCATGACGTTCGTCCTCATTTCTTCCAGTGGCACGATGGCGATGGCGGTCAATATGGGCTACCAGCGTCGCAAGGAAGCAGCCACGAACCTGATCCTGGTGACGGCTTTGCTGGGTGCGACGTTCGTCGGGATGCAAGCTTTCGAATGGTCGAAACTCATTCTGGACGAAGGCGTCCGTCCCTGGACTAACCCGTTCGGCGCCCCGCAATTTGGGGCCGTCTTCTTCATGGTGACGGGGTTTCATGGCTTGCATGTCTCGGCGGGCGTCATCTACTTATTGACGATTGCATTTCGTATTCGGCGGGGGAAGTACGATGAAAGCAATTTTGAGATCGTCGAAATTACGGGGTTGTATTGGCACTTTGTTGACTTGGTTTGGGTGTTTATTTTCGCGTTGTTCTATTTGTGGTAAGGCAAGGAATCCAAAAGTCGTGACGATAAAAGAACCTGGTCAGCAGCACCCGATCCGCGTCTATTTGATCGTGTGGGGACTATTGTTTTTGGTCAGCGCGCTCTCGTACTCGACCGATTTCATTGACCGCGGGCTCTGGCGGTGGACGCTGATCTTGTTATTCATGGTGCTCAAAGCGGGGTTCATTGTGGCCGTGTTTATGCACATGCGGTGGGAGCGGTTTGTTCTGATCAGTGTCGTTCTTACGCCCCCCGTCCTCTTGCTGGTATTGGTTGGCTTGATGACGATTGAATCGGATTACACCCGGTCGACGCGGATCGAACATTTCGGGGAAGCGGTACATGACGAGGCATTGCCCGTATCAGTGCGCGAGATCGCAAACTGACGTCGTGTTTAGGTTTTAACAACCCAGACCTTACACCACCCGGGGCCTGCCACTTCGAATCCGGGGAAAATATTGCATGTCCCCCATCCGTCGCTGGTCGCTGAGTATTGCACGCAATTATCGCAGCGTTGATCGATTTTATAGGTCGGATTCTGAGAGGCATCGACATTCGATCCGTCGTGCACGTACCCCAGTGCAACCGCGGTAGGGTGCGATTCCGAGATTCGTTCGGCGGACCACGCTTGTTCGCCAAGAATGGTCAATAACGGAGTGGTCGCCATCGCCGCTGTGCCTGCCTTAACGACTAGGCGCCGACTCAACTTCTTACGCTTTTGCATGCTCAATCCGAGTGTGGGAAACGAGAATTCTAGAGAGTCGCGTTCTCGCTCGCCATAGGAGCAAAGATGGCGCGTGGTTTCGATGCGTTCTAGCCGCTAGTTATTTTTTGCTCCTTCGGCGATCCAATTGCGTACAAGCTGCTGCAAATCGGTATTCAAGGGTTGTCCACTGAGGGGCATCTGTTGCCCGACTTCGGGAGGATTCCGTTCAATCTTTTGAACCAAGTAACTTTGGTTAGGGTTGCCGCGTGTGACGAGGTTTAGCGTAGGCACTTGCCCACTCGGGACGTTCACAAGATTTAAATAGGCGAGGCCACTTGAAAGATCCAGACCGTATTGACTTGAGCTGCCTTTGTGGCAGTTGACGGAGGCGCAGGATGGCGTAAAAACCAGGTTTTGGACTCGCGAGAAGTTGTTCTTTGTTGCGTTCGAACCAGTGTTGACGCGAGAACGAACGTACGACGTGATGTCAGCGGCAGTAGTGCGGGCCGCACCGACTCCAACTGCATCCTCAATTAGGGTAGCTCCCTCAAAACCAAATAGATAACGAAGCAGTAGTAGCCCATCGGTGAGTGCGTCGATCTGACTGTCGCCATCGATATCAAGTTGTCCGTTATGTGTCTCGAGGTAGGAAGTGATTGACGATGCGCCGGTTCTTGCCGCTGACGTGGTGACAGTTCCATCGACGAGTGTGGTTCCGTTAAAGCCAAATAGATGTCGAAGGACCAAGAGCCCATCGGTTAAGGCGCTGGTTTCGTCGTCGATGTCTATGTCGAAGTCGAAGCAACCGTTACACGAGTACTGATTTAAGGGATCGGTACCGTCGCTGGCTTCCTGTTCATCTGAGACGTCGTCGCCGTCATCATCCACGTCACAAGTATCGCCGAAACCGTCAGCATCGGTGTCCAGTTGATTGGCATTGGCGACGGTGACGCAGTTGTCAGCGGGGTCGTCAATGCCGTCTCCATCCCCGTCGACGGCGTAAACCACGGTTCCGCCAATGATGGTTAGGGTAAGCAACAGGTTGTAAAGCGTACGATCCATTTCGTCCGAGGTCATCGTCACGACGTGACCCTAACTATGCCAGCTTTTGGTAGACCGCAAAGTCGGTGCGACGGCACGATAGGCGGGCCAAGAGAGAAATTCTATGGGTCGTTAGGCTAGAAAACCGAGTGGTGGCGAAGTGTCCGATGCAGAATAGAAACGCCGCACGTTGGGCAGTACCAGTGGGAGATCCGTTTGGCTTACACCGAACCATAGCGCAAGTTCCGCGAAATATTGGTCAACGGCCGTGGTGGGGACGTAAACGCCACGGCCGACGTCAAGCGGACTGGATGCGGACAGCGTTGGGTAGTCGCCGTAAATTTGACCGCCCCGTACCGCACCCCCCATCACCATTTGGTGTCCGCCCCAGCCATGGTCGGAGCCCTTGCCGTTGGTGGTTAGCGTTCGACCGAAGTCCGAAATCGTGAACGTTGACACTTGATCGAACACACCGAGCTCAATTAACGCTGATTTGAATTCAGCTAGTCCGAGGCTAATCTCCGGGAGCATTCTGACGTGGTTATCAAGGACCTCATCGTGGTGGTCCCAACCCCATACGTTGATAAAGAAGGTCTGTCGACTAGCCCCAAATTGCTCTCGTGCCGCAATAACTCGCGCAATCTGTCGTAATCCGGCGGAGAAATCGCCTTCGGAGAAGGTGGTATCAACGGGCGTTCCGTTCCGAATGGCCTCGACAAAGCGCTCGCCGGTATCAATGGCGCCGACTAGACGGCGCTTATACTCGCGCCGAAATGGATGGTCGTGTTCCGCCTCGAACAATCGGTCGATGATGGTTTTCTTCCATTCCCCCTCGTAACCCCAGATCCGGCGTGCGCCGTCACCGTCCCGATTGATCGCGTATTCGACCGTACGCTTCCCGGACTGAAAAGCGTTGGTTCCGGCAAGTGAGATATTCATGGAAATGCCATTGTCAGCATTCACACCTTGCATGAGATCCGCGAGCCGTCCACCCCAACCCTCGGGTACGCGCTTGTCGGGCCGCGCCGTTTGCCACTGAGCAATTTGGTCATTATGGGAACCAATCCCAAGGGGGACGCGGGCACCCGCTTCGACTGCGGCAGCATCGACGTAATCGATCAACGTGCCGACGTTGGCGATAAAAGCAATGTCACTGTCGCCATAGAGATCAAAGGTTTCGGACATGTTCGGGTGCAATCCGTATGAACGACCGTCATTCGACGCTCCCGGTAGTGTGAGCAGGGATGACTGTTCCAACGCCAAGTCAGTACGGATGGACTCGTACTCGGTGTGCTGGTCGGAATCGACTGGAACCAGCATATTGTACGAATCGTTGCCTCCGTTTAAGCAAACGCACACCAAGGCCTTGTAGTCGGAAAAGGATTGTTGCGCAGCTGCCTGGCGCGCAAAACCTAGGGTAGCCATGGACGACGTGAGTGTCGTAGCTGCAACGCCAAGTGAGCAGCCGTGACCAAGAAAGGAGCGACGACTGACCATCACAGCATCACCGCAAAGTCAGGAGAGATAAGGAAGAGATAAATAGCCCACTTTGCGCGTTCCACGGGGTCTGCGATCGTGACGAGGGTCGCACCGATTGCATCTCGAGTTGCCTCACTCAAGGTGCCGTAGGTCAGCACCATGTCGAGACGATCGATCAATCCTTGAACATCCGTGGCGAGCACACCGTACTCGTGCAAGTTAACGGACATCTCGCCAAAGGGCGGTGATTGAACACCACCGATCTCGTCCGCCCATATCATGTGTTGTGCGAGATTGGAGATCCCGATCACGGCGGGATTGGTCGTGATCTGAAACTCCGGAGCGACTAGATTGGCTTCGGCGATTTCGCCGGCGGGCATGTGCGATGGCAGGAAGAAATTGAAAACGCTCGGCGAAGAAAGTGGGTGCTGCCTTAATTGGTTTTGAAACCAATAGCCGCCATGAAAAAAATAGTCACTCGTGCTCTGGATATGGAATTGACGTCCGATACTGACGATCCGCAAGATGGGTTCGCGTAGTTTCCCAAATTGAGCATAGGTTCCGGGGTCGGCGGTTGCTTCAGGGTCCAAGAGCACAGAGCGGATAACGGCCTTCATGTCGCCGCGTACCCCCAATCCATTATCGGCAAACGCCTCGGCAACGCGCCCTACATACTCCGGTGACGGGTTTGAGGTCACTAGGCGCTGGATGAGTTGTCGGCCGATAAAAGGTCCTACATTGGCATGGTTAAAGATGTTATCGATGGCGTCTTCAATGTCCTCCATGCCCGTTTGCCCGGCGGGTACCTCGAAGCCATTTAGAAGTTTCTTGACACCTGGCTCATGGTATTCGTCGAACATTTCCATCGGCACGACGTAATTCGCCCACTTCCGGCCAAATCGCGCATTCTCGCCGCCCCAACTGAGTCCGGTGAAGACCTTGGCGAATTCGCGGATATCGTCATCGGTATAAGCTGGAATCGGGTCGCCGTTGGCGTCGTATTGATATGAACCGTTGGGATTCATCTTATAAAGCCCAATGGAAAAAAGCTGCATATTTTCCCGGGCGAAGTTTTCATCTGGGTAGATGTTGTTGTCGGGATCGGCTTTGCTGTTGTTGACATGACTAAGATAGAAACCCATCGAAGGGTGCAGGGTGACTGCGCGCAATAAGCTTCGATAATTGCCAAAGGCACGGGCGAGTAAGACGTCGTAGAAATTAGGCAATGCCCGCTCGGTATCTCCTAGGCCTCCGACCTCGGAGACGACGAAAATCTCGCTGAGCGCAAATGCGACCCGTTGCCGAAGGACATCATCGGAACTGAGCGCGCGGTGCCACCAGACGTAGCGCCGGAATACAAATGGTAAGACATCGGGATCTGGTTGCGTCGCCTCGTCGAATTCGCCGTCTTCCGTCCGTTGAATTAAATCGGCGACCATCTCGTCATGGTATTCAACGGGTAGAGCGAATTGTTCTTCCAGCCAGGAATCGTGGCCCTTGATGGAGAGGGCGCGAATTTGATCGTAGTTCATGCCGAGCGATGCCCGCGATGCAAACCGCGACGCGGCGTTGAGTTCGCTCTCGGTCGGTTGAGCTTGAATTAATGGGGTAATGGTCGGCGCAGCAGTATTCTGGGACGCGGGAGCGCTACTACCGCCGCCGCCTCCACCGCCGCAACCGATAAGCAAAGCCCCTACGGCCCAGACGCTCAACCAAGTCACGACACGCCGAATTGCAGTAGAGCCGGGCGCTACAGCACCTCGCGCGGGTCGAAAACGTCGATTTACGATCGACTTTCTGTTGGCGTGGGTCAGCATAAACTGCATGTCCATCGCGGTTTCAACGCGAAAGTATGCTTGCTTTGAACCGTTTGCAACTACCGAACGTTGGTTTGTTTCAGAGGTAACGCTTTGGTCTGTAGTAGAGTGATGTGTGGTTAACGGGTCGGGACGAAACGGTATGGGCGATCTGCTGGCGCTGCTGGAAAAAGTGGTCGGGTCCGGCGGCGTGCTGACGGGGGACGATGTCCATTCACGCGCGAGCGGCATTTGGCGGAGTGACGGTATAAAAGCATCCGCAATCGTTCGGCCCAGAAATACGAAAGAAGTCAGCGAGATCTTGCGAATATGCAACGAGATGGGTCAGTCGGTGGTTCCCCATGGAGGTCTCACGGGACTGGTTGAAAGTGCAATTACCGAAACCGAGGATGTCGCGCTGTCGTTGGAACGGATGGATCAGGTTGAGGAAATCAACGTGGTTGATCGGACCATCACGGTCGAAAGTGGCGTCGTTCTGCAGACGGTTCAGGAAGTCGCGGAGAATTCGGGCCTGATGTATCCGTTGGATATTGGGGCGCGTGGTAGTTCCACTGTGGGCGGAAATATCGCGACCAACGCTGGTGGCAATCGTGTACTGCGCTATGGCATGACGCGGGAGATGGTACTTGGTCTAGAAGCGGTCCTTGCCGACGGTACGGTAGTTTCATCGATGAACGAGATGATCAAAAACAATGCCGGATACGACCTAAAACAACTCTTTATCGGCACTGAGGGGAGTCTTGGCGTCGTTACACGGGCTGTCCTTAGATTACGCGAACAACCCCGCAGTCAGGAAACCCTGCTGGTCGCCGTCGATCAATTCGAACAGTTACCAGAGTTACTGAAAGTGATGGATGGGAAGCTCGGCGGAACCCTGTCGGCATTCGAGGTGATGTGGAATGAGTTTTATTGTTTGGTCACGACAGAACCCGCGCAACAAAACCCCCCGCTTGATCAAACGTACCCTTATTACGTGTTAATCGAAGCGATGGGGGGTGACTCAGAAACCGATCGCGCCCGCTTGGAATCGGCGCTTGCCGAGGTTTTTGAAGCCGGGCTGGTTCAAGACGCGGTATTGGCCGAGAACGAAGCACAGCGCCGCGAACTTTGGGCCATGCGCGATGACGTTGAGCAAGTTAATCGCTTCGAGCCGGTTTTCATATATGACGTCAGTATGCGTATCTCAAAAATGCGTGATTACGTCGACGAGGTTAACCGTCGTCTCGCTGAGTCATTTGGGGAGTATCAAAATTTTACGTTCGGCCATATCGGGGATGGCAACATTCACTTTGCGATTTCGGCTGGTGCCGATAGCGAAGCGCACCACGAAGTAAATTGCTGTGTCTACGAGCCGCTTCGTTCGATTCGTGGATCGGTATCTGCCGAACACGGTGTGGGGTTAGAGAAAAAACGCTATTTGGATATTTCGCGAACGGATGAAGAGGTCCGTTTGATGCGCTCGCTTAAATCGGCTCTCGATCCCAATGGAATCTTAAATCCCGGGAAGATCTTTGACGTTCGTGCCGCCTGAAGGCTTACGATGGACCTCCACTACAGCTCGCTTTCCGAGATTTGCCAAAAAACTAAAAGTGGTGAGCTTCGGGTCGTCAACGTCGTCGAGGCGATGCTTCAACGCATAGAAGATTTGGAACCGGCGCTTGGCGCGTACGTAACGGTGACTGCTGACCAAGCCATTCAGCAAGCTGAAGCACTTGATGCGCGTCAGCGTGAGGGTGCGCCGCTCGGCGTTCTGCATGGCGCGCCGATAGGCCTAAAGGATCTCCTATGGACGCGGGGCATACCGACGAGTGGTGGCATGTATATGCATCGCGAATGGTGCCCGGAAAAAGACGCCGCGGTAGTCGAACGGCTCGATCAAGCAGGCGCGGTTTCTCTCGGTAAGGTGAAACTTACGGAAGGTGCGTACGCGGAGCATCATCCGGAAGTAACGCCGCCAAAGAATCCATGGAACGTTGACCACTGGACCGGGGTTTCCTCTTCGGGGTCGGGAGTAGCGGTGGCAGCCGGTATGGCACACGGGGCCATCGGAACAGATACCGGAGGTAGTATCCGTTTTCCTTCAGCCTGCTGTGGTTTGGTTGGAATGAAGCCAACATATGGCAGAGTGAGTCGATACGGCGGGTTCGCATTGGCGGATTCACTAGATCACTTTGGACCCATGGCCCGCTCCGTGGAAGATGTGGCTCGTATGCTCCAGGCGATTGCCGGTTTTGACCCGAATGATCCGACATCCCTAAAAGCGGAGGTTCCCAATTATCTGGCGCCGAGTGCGCAGGATTTAACCGATACGGTTGTTGGGGTTGATTGGTCTTATTGCGAGGGTGGGGTCGAAACGTCCGTTCGGGAATCGACTCGGATAGCCGTGGAACATTGTCGTGACACGGGCGCACAAATTGTCGAAATAACGTTGCCCGAACGGCAAGAACTTATTGAACGTTGGATGGTAACGTGTAGCGTCGAATGCGCCTTTGCCCACCGATCGACCTATCCGTCCAAGGCGAGCGAATACGGGCCATCACTCCGCCGATTGCTTGAGTACGGTTCTGAGAAGGCAACGGCGCTTGAATTCGCTGGTCTAGAACGGGCGCGTGAGCGATTCAGACACGAATTGGATAGCGTTCTCTCGTCGGTCGATGTGGTTCTTTCACCATGCATGCCTACGTGTACCCCACGGGTGGATTCGATGGGGCAGGATGCCGGCGATGGCGGAGATGCTGCGCCAATGCTGACGTTTACTGCGCCTTTCGATTATTCGGGTCACCCGACCCTGACACTACCGCTTGATCTTAATGCGTCGGGGTTGCCTCGGAGTTTTCAGCTGATCGGTCCGTACCTCGGCGAACGCCGTCTGATCGAGATCGGTTCAGTGATCGAAGCAGCCATTGGTTTCGATCACCATCCCAATCTCGGTTAATTGAACGTACAGACGCCCTGGTCGATCACCACATCGCCATCCTGGTTCGTTGTGCGGAAGAGCGCTGTAGTTCCATCCACCCAGATGGAGACCGTTAGCGCATCCCCAGGTATGACGGGTTTTGAGAAGCGAGCGTTCATGGATCGAAACTTCGAGGGGTCGTTGCCGCACAGTTCGCTTAGAAGGGCTCGACCGGTAAATCCATACGTGCAAAGTCCATGCAAAATCGGTTTATCGAAGCCACCCATGGCCGCAAACGAAGGATCCGAATGTAGCGGATTGCGGTCACCTGAAAGTCGATAAGTCAAAGCCTGGTCTTCACGCGTGGCATAGGTCACTTGGTGAGTTGGTTCAGCATCCGGAAACGCGACTTTCTCGGAGGGTCCCCGATCGCCTCCCCAACCGCCTTCACCACGGCAAAACAGCATGGAACGGGTTTTGAGCAAAGGCTTTCCTGTCGCCACACTAACTGCTTCGGATTCCGTTTCGATTACGGCGGCATTCCCCTTGTCCCAGATTGCCGCAATACGACCTGTGCTTTCTATTTCGCCGTCCGGCGGAATCTCGTCGAGGAGCTCGATGCCTTGTTCGCCGTGCACCATTAACATCGGATTAAAACTTCCAATCTTGTTCATCGGGGCACCACCACCGCCAATGATGACGGCAAAGGTGGGCAATACGCGTTGTTTTGTGTCGTTTGTGTTCTCGGTGGTGAATTCTAGATCGCTGGTACCCGCGCCTATGCCAACGGCGTAGAGTAGGGCGTCTTTTGAATTCCAACTGCGTTTCACTGGGCCTCCGGTTTCACCGACGGCATCTGGATTAATGGGCATGGCTGTCTCTCCCTGTAGAGCCGGACATACTAACCTGAATTGTTGTATGGTCGAGGGTCGGGAGGCATCGATGTCACGAACAGTTCGCGGGAAGGTTGCCGTCGTTGGAATCGGCGAAACGGAGTACTACAAACGGGGCGAAGCACCAGACGCGGAGTTCAAGCTCGCACTAAAAGCAATTCTTGCCGCTTGCGAGGATGCCGGCATATCGCCAAAGCGGGTGGACGGCTTTGCGTCGTTCTCGAATGACCGCAGCGACCCCTCACACCTGGCGGCGGCACTGGGAGTCGACGATCTGCGATTTGCCAACATGCAGTGGGGTGGTGGTGGTGGTGGTGGTTCAGGCGCCATTGCCAATGCGGCCGCGGCCGTTGCGACAGGCATGGCCGAGTGCGTCGTGGTGTTCCGGGCGTTGGCCCAGGGTCAATTCGGCCGATTCGGACAAGGTCCACAGCGCGACGTGATTGCAGGTGACGGGGCGCATACGGTCCCCTTCGGTTTAATGTCGCCCGCACAGAGTTTCGCCATGAAAGTCACGCGGTTTATGCACGATCACGGCGTGGAGCAAAATGCGTTGCGAGCGATTTCACTGGCGTCATACCACCATGCGCAAAACAATCCCCGAGCGGTGATGCATGGTCGTCCGTTGGATGAAGAAAAGTACGACAACTCGCGTTGGATCGTCGAACCCTTTCATTTGTTCGACTGTTGTTTAGAGAATGATGGGGCAGCTGCGATGGTGCTGGTCTCTGCCGAGCGAGCCGGAGATTTCCCACATAAACCGGCTTATATCTTAAGCGCGCTGTCGGGGTCCCATTACCGGGCCGGGGCGTCGGTGCACAACACGCCCGATTACGCCTCATCCACGTTCAAAACAGTGGTACCAAGGCTCTATGACATGGCACAGGTAAAACCGGCCGACGTCAACGTCTTGCAGTGCTACGAAAATTTTACTGGTGGCGTGCTCATGAGCATGGTCGAACATCAATTCTGTGATCCCGAGGGTTGCAACGAATTTTTTGTCAAAGACAACCTCATTGCCCCGTCTGGGAAACTGCCAACCAACACCAGCGGTGGCAACCTGGCGGAATGCTACATGCACGGGCTGGGACTCAATATTGAAGCCGTTCGTCAAATCCGAGGTCAGTCAACGAACCAAGTCGACGATGTCGACGTTGCGCTTGTCGCATCTGGACCGATGGTGACGCCGGTCAGTTCATCGATTTTCGGCACCGAAGCGACACTATGAGTTATTTGGCCGCCGGTTTACCAAAACCTGTTCCAGCGCCAGATGGGCTTGATTCGCCATTTTGGGAAGCCGCGAGCCGTGATGTGTTGATGCTGCAGCGGTGCGGCTCATGTAGTGAGTTTCAATGGGGTCCAGAATGGATATGTCACCGCTGCCATAGCGAAGACGTTGGCTTCGAAGAAGTTCGGCCCGTAGGCAACATCTACAGTTACGAAAGGGTATGGCATCCCGTCCATCCCGCTCTCAAAGACCAGGGCCCTTACATTATCGTGCTCGTGGAACTGCCAGAATGTAACAACGTGCGTCTAGTGGGTAATTTGATGGGTGATCCGGAACAATCGGTTGAGATTGGGGCACCGGTGCAGGCTTTTTTTGAACATCATCGTGATGCGGAGCCGCCGTTTACACTTGTTCAGTGGGAAAAAGTCTAACGAGACGACCTTCTGTAGCCGTCAGTCCAATTCGACGATTACGGGAGCGTGATCTGAGGCAGTGAGCGTATCTTTTTTCTTTCGGTAGTCACGATCGATCGAAATCTCCCGTGTGCGGGCGCGAACGTTTTCGTTGCCAAGAATGAAGTCGATCCGGAGTCCTTGCTTGCGGTGGAACGCGCCGCCCCTATAGTCCCACCATGAAAATTGTTGTTCGTCGGGGAACCGATCTCTAAACAAGTCCGTCAAGCCCAAATCCATGATCGCTCGCAAGCGGCTACGTTCATCTTGAGTGTGAAACATGGTCCCTTCAGCCGATGCTCCGTGCCAACTGTCCATGGCGTTGGGCACGATATTGAAATCTCCACAGAGAATGGCGGCATCGGAGCTAAGGTGATTCTTGGTCCAGAAGTCGGCGAGATCGTCGAACCACTGCAATTTAAGAGGGTAATCTGCATGTGTGACGTCCTTTCCGTTAGGGCAATAAACGGTCGTAAAGTCGAGTCCACCAATGTTGGCTGAAATTAGTCGTGCGCCGGAGTCTTCCTGACCCGGCAGTCCACGTTGGGTGAGTTCGAATGGTTGCCGCGCTAGGATCGCGACTCCATTCCAACTTTTTTGGCCATGTGTGGCTGTTTGGTAACCGACGTCAATAAACGGCTCGTGCGGAAAGTCCTCGTCGGTGACTTTGAGTTCCTGAAGCCCGACGACGTCGGGTCGTCGGTCATTGAGCCACATCAAAATGTACTCTAGTCGCGCCCGCAGGCCATTAACGTTCCAGGTGGCAATTCGCATTTAACGATTACCAGGGAAAAAGGGAAGTGGAAGGGTCTTGTCGGAATAGGATGGATTGTGCCTCAGTGTTGAAACTCCAGTATTGCCCGGCCGGAAATACGTCCCTCTTCTAGCGCGGTGGTTGCTTCGTTAATTGCGTCGATGGAGAAACGCTCGGTCACCATGGACTCCAAGTCGAGATCGCCGTTCGCATGCCAATCGAGAAACATCGGAAAGTCTCGCTCTGGGGAACAGGAGCCTCCAATACTGCCGCGGAACTGCTTTTCTTGAACTAGGATTTCTATCGCGTTCAGTTCGACCGTGGTTGACGGGACGCCGACAAGGACGGCCGTCCCCCCCTGACGAGCGCCAAAATGTCCGCCACGACAAGCAGGAACGATCTGTTCCATGGTCTGTTTGAGGCCGATACAGTCGAAAGCGAAATCGACACCGGTCACGGGTCGATGGGCAAAGGATGTTTGTTCCGGCTTTCCCGTCAATTCGTGGATGCTCGCAATCGCGTCGACTTGGCTCGCGTTAATTCCGTGTGTCGCACCGAATCGCTTAGCAAATGCCAGTTTTTCATCGTCAAGATCGACTGCGATGATGGGGTTCGCGCCGCACATTTTGGCCCCGACCACCGCAGACAAACCAACGCCACCGACACCGAAGATCGCCACGCTGTCGCCTCTCTGAACGTTAGCTGTGTTGATTACCGCACCCGCGCCGGTCATGACGGCGCAGCCTATGATGGCGGTAACATCTTTCTTGATCGACGCATCCGCTTTGACCACGAATTGTTGGTCGGCAATCGTGTGATCTGCCCACGTAAAGACATTCTGAGAAATAGCCTGCCCGCCATGGACATCTAAAATTGCAGCAGAAGGTGTCGTGTCCGTGTTTGTAGCGTCACGAGGAACCCAGGTCACCAGGACTGTGTCACCTTCGTCGAGATGAGTAACGTCGGTGCCTTTCCCGATAACGATCCCGGTCGATTCATGACCTAGGAGCACAGGACTCTTGCGGGGACGATGCATCTGATGAAGTTGCGAGTGACAGACACCTGATGCGTATTGTTGGACAACGACTTGAGTCGGGCCCGGGTCGGGTAAGACCACGTCCTGGATCTGCAGAGGTCCTGTTTCTTCGGGTAAGACCACTACTTGCGCGTGCGTTGGCATAACGATTTCCTCAAGGACACGTGGAAAAAGAGCGGTTGAGTTTGACCCTGCCTGATATTGCTTGGCAAGCGGACGGTAGGGTTAGGCCAGATCGAAAGCGAGCGCTTCGAAGCCAGAATTTTGCATCGCCTCGACGACGTCGTCCGCGCCGTCGGGACACAGAGCGATCACGCTTCCGCCACCTCCGCCACCCGTGAGTTTGGCACCAACCGCGCCGCGCCTCCGCGCGATGTGTATGAGTTCTTCAAGTTCTGGTGTCGATACTTGGAGTGCATTGAGGTAGCCCTGGCAGAGGTTCATCAGTTCGCCAAGCTCCTGATAAGCCCCATCTTGCAGCGCTTCCGTACCGGCTCGGGTCAAATCACCAATCTGATCGAAAATACGCTCGTAGCGTTCGGGTTGTCGTTCCCACGCTTTCCGTACTTGCGCGACGGTCGTTGCCGTCAAGCTTTCTTTACCCGAAATACCGATCGCGATCGAAACGCTCCGTGCAGGATGTACTTCTTGGAACGATGGAGCTCCTTTGTTTTCAAACAGTAGGGTGGATCCGTAGGTAGCAATGGTATTGTCGACTCCGGACGGCGTGCCGTGAACCGCTCTTTCGCATTCGAACGCAAGTTCGTTGACGCGTTCGTCGCTGAGATCAAGTTTGAAATGATTTGAAAGCGCTCGTATCACCGCAACAGCGAGGGCCGACGACCCACCGAGGCCCATGGCGCGCGGCACGTTGGGGAAGGCTTCGATAGTGAGTGATCGAGATGCCAAATCCAATCGCTCTAAAAGTAGCGCCAGGATTCCTGTGACTCCTTGCGGGTTTTCTGACATCGGCGGAACGCGCTGCTCGATCCCCCAACGAGGAATTAAGAGAACAGTATCTGTCGAATCGACCACGCGCGCTTCGACTGCTAGTGGTATGGGCGCCGCGAGAGCGGGTCGACCGTACACAACCGCGTGTTCGCCTAGGAGGATGATTTTTCCACTGGCGTAACTTCGGGGTTCAGTGCCTTGGGCGACGGTGGTGTTGTTTTGCAGTCGTTTGAGGATTTCCTGCGCGTTCCATACTTTGATGTCGCCACTTTCAATGAGCGCGTCGACCACGGTATCAAAGTGTTCTTCGGGTACTTGGGCGGTTGACGCGACGCTGCGAGCATGTAACGTCATGTGGTTTTGTTGGATACCCGCGGTGGTCAGTGATCGAAGTGCGGCGTAATTTTGGGCGAGTCCTACCGCACCCATGACGCTGGCCAGTTCGGCCGCGTTGGGTGATCCCAACAACCGATGGTTGATTCGTACGGTAGGGTTGGTTTCTAACGATCCGCCCACCGTCCCGACTTTCATGGGCATTTCGATTTCGCCGATAAGATCACCTTCATCGCTACGGTACCAACGGGTCAAAGCACGGTAGTGGCCATCGCGCGCCGCATAGGCGTGAGCGGCAGCCTCGATCGCTCGGAAATCGTTACCGGTGGCGATTGCGACGGCATCGACTCCATTCATAATGCCTTTATTGTGCGTGGTAGCCCGGTACGGATCGACTCGGGCTAGATCGTTGGCGAGTATGATCCCGTCTCGAACCTGATCCCCAGAAAATCCTTTGACCTCAAGATTTTGGACGGGAATTCGCGTGCGGACGCGAACCAGAGCCCGATCAGTCAAGTTGGAGAGTATGCGGAGAAAGACTTTTCCACCTGAAATCGTTTCGATGAGGGATGCGACTCCTTCGCACATACCGTTAACAACGTTGGCGCCCATCGCGTCTCGTGTATCGACCAATAAGTGCAGGACTAGCATCCGTTGGCCGTCTTCTGGTGCCTGATGTAAAAATACTTCGATGTCTTTGGCTCCGCCGCCGCGTGCTAGCATTTTTGGATGCAAGCTGTTTGCCAAGTTGAGAATTTCTTCTGAACGGTCGAGAAGTTCTTGTTTTCGTCTTTCGGGGTCATCGAGGTTTACAACTTGAACCTGGCCGATAAGGATTGGGTCAGTCGTGCGCGCTTCAAATCCACCGGATAGACGAGCGGTGCGAGCAGCACCAGAAAGTCCAGCCACGATTGAGGGTTCCTCGACGGACAACGGAACGACGTAGTCCTTGCCGTTGACCAAGAAATTGAGCCCAAGGCCCAGGGGTAATCCGAGTACGCCAATTACGTTCTCGATCATCTTGTCGGCGATATGGAGCTTTAGTGTGTGATCGCTGGTTTCGAGAGCGCGAAGATCGCTATCGGTGATAAGCCCCCGTTGATGCAAGGCGCGAACGCGTTCCTTAACGTCGAGTTTGAAGAAATTGGGGATTCTGGAGCTATTATCCTGTTCGGACTTGGACGCCATCCTCTTCAATCTCCAGCTTTACTACGTTCAGACCCCGTTCTTCGACGCCGCGTTTAAATCCCGCCAACGCTCCGTCCTCGGTGCTAAAGGCAACGCCCATATCACCGCCCCCAGCCCCGCAGGGTTTATAGAGTACGCCGTGCCTTTCGGCAAGACCCATTGCAGCTTTGTGACCGGGACCGAAAATACCGATTTGTGCATCTTGGTCCAACTGCACTAGTGCGCCGATGTAGTCTTTCATGCAGGACATGAAGGCACTTGCTTGCAGGGACGCCTCCACAACTCCGTTGGCTGCGGAGACTAGCTCGGCCAAACTGGCTGGGGTCGTTTCACCACGCCATTCGTTAAACCGAGCAATCATGCGAGGCGTTTGAGTGCTCTCCCCTGCAAAAACGAAGCCATAGTGAACGTTTGGGTCGATACCATGTGTTTCGGCTTGGTTATTCTGATACAGGATGACACCGCCACGGTATGCGGCAGCAACGTCCAGGCCGCTACCGACACCGCGCTGAAAGGTACGATGGGCCTGTTGCAGTCGCTCAACACCCATTTCGTGTCCGTCGAGAGCGGCAAGGGCATTGCCCAGTGCTACCGTCACGGCGGCGCTCGATCCGATCCCAAGTTTTTGTTTACGGAGGTAGAACGGCGACGAGTCGATAGTCACCGCTGCGTGACGAGGCAGGGCATTGGGTGTCGACAGATGCGCGATGAAACGAGCGGGGTCTTCGTCGGGCAAGTCACGGAAGAGTTCGTCCACCGTGTGGGAGGACTCGAAAAAGTAACCCAAACTCTTAAATGACCAGCCGGCTTCGTTCCGTCTTTGCAGCAAACATACGACTCGTCGATCCACGGCAGCAACGAGGGCCTTTGCGCCGGCCAGTACGGCATATTCGCCGGACAAAACGAGCTTGCCCGGGGCACTGGATTCAACGCGGTTGATCGACATACGCGCCGGGCCCGAGTCCACAAACCAGAGTCCTCAATACGCCAGGCACACTCGCGAGCCGCTCGGCGACGACGTCGGTGGCATCTTCTTGACATAGAGCCTTAACCTGTGGCCCAGCGTCGATCGTGAAGAACACGCGTACCCCTGCGCCCTGAAGCTCGCGCACCGCGGCGATAGTCTCAACCGTCGCCCCATTCCAATAGGACAAAGGTGGTTGCGATGACAACATCAGCGCGTGCATTTTTAGACAACTCGATTCCGCAATGCTCGCGAGCCGCGAAAAGTCTCGTTGGGAAACCGCTAATAGAGCCGCGGCATGATCCGACCTGGTTGACTCGGTCCAAGCACCGTAATACGGCGAAGTCTGTTCCGACCGCTCCATGCCCTCAGTGGACCCTACGTTCTTTGCCGTTTCAGATGTGATGGCAATGACGACTTTCAACGGCCAGGCCTCTATGGGTAGCACGTTTCGCGCACACCAATCCCCGCTTTCTTCTTCCAAACTAGCGAAACCACCGAAAATCGACCGGGCAGCGGACCCTGAGCCTCTCCGGGCCCATATCGAGCGCTCGGACGTGCTCATCTCGAGTCTAAAAGCGGCGTCTATAGCGGTTAGGAGCGCTGCGAATCCTGAAGCGGATGACGCTAAACCGGCGCTGGCGGGGAAGTTGCTGAAAGACTCAATCGACAGCGGCGGCAGAGAATAGGCTGCACGCAACTGAATGAGGAATTCTTCGATTTTCTTGTCCGACACAACGGTACCGTTGATCTCGATTTGGTCTTGTTCAGACTCTCGTACCGACGTTTGCGTAACTAAGGTGTCGAGTGTGATGGACAGCGAAGGTGTTGCCGGGATATTGGTTTTTCCAGCTCGCTTTCCCCAATATTTAACCAGGGCAATATTCGGATGCGCTAACGCTGTCGCTTGGTTCACAAAAAGTCGGGTGCCGGAGTGAAAGTAAAGCCTTCTTGTTCGAGCAGTTCTGCCACCTCGATCGTGATGAGATCACCGTATTCTGGCCCGGCAATTTGAATGCCTATCGGCAACCCTTGGTCGTTGAGTCCGGTCGGAATAACGGTTGACGGGAGGTAAGAGCCGCACGTGAGGCCGGACCAAAACACCTGCGTTCCATAATCCTGCGGCGAGTTATCCACTTGGATTTTTCGCTCACGCATGGGTCGATGGTCATGAGGAAATGCGGCTGTTGCCATAACCGGCGTAAGAAGCACATCGTATTCGTTAAAGAAATCGTGCCATGCCCAACGCAGATGCGTTCGTTGTTCATTCAATGCATTCCATTCCCGAAAGCGTGCCACTTGAGAACGTCGCACGCTCGCTTCGGTACTTTTGTCTTCAGAATCGAGGCTGGCAACACTGTCTAACGCGTGTGCGTACTGTTCGTCGGAAAGGCGTGCCGACATAGTCGCCTGTAGCAGATTGCGATAAACGAAGTCAGAATGTTGTGCCGTAAAACCGGGACGTGCATCGAAATCGATATTGGCACCTAGGTCGGCGAGTGTTTGCGCGATAAGGTCAACGCGTTCGGATACCTCCTTGGCGACTGGTGCCATTTCATCGTCGCGCCAAACAGCAATCTTCATGGATCCTGGTTTTTTTTCGAGTCGCGGCAAATTGAGTGATTGGCCTCTCGCCGCAATCTCGTCCGGTCCCCCCATCGTCAGGACGGCCGTTTTCAGGTCGGTGGCGGAACGCGCAAGGGGCCCGATGACGGAGATATCTGAAGGACTCAATACACCTGGCATGGCATGACCGCGAGGTGGTAGCAGGCCCCAGGTGGGTTTGTGGCCAAATACTCCGCAATAGTGGGCCGGGTTTCGTATCGATCCACCGATATCCGAACCAGTCTCGAGACCGGTCAGGCCGGCAGCCAGCGCGGCGGCGGATCCGCCCGATGAGCCACCGGGTCCCCGAGTTCTGTCCCATGGATTGTTCGTTGTGCCATAGACGTCGTTGTAGCTTTGAAAGTCGGCGAGTCGGATAGGGACGTTTGTTTTTCCAAAAATGATGGCACCCGCGGCCTTCAATCGTTGTATTGGAAGCGCGTCGGATTCGACGACATTATCTTTCATTTCTGGGACGCCCCACGTCGACGGAGTTCCGGCTACGCCGTAAGATTCTTTGACCGTCATGGGGACGCCATGAAGGGCACCTAGTTGTTCGGTGCCTTTAGCAAGCTCTTGGTCCGCTTTTTTCGCGGCCGCGACGGCTTCATCGCGACATTGGACCACGATGGCATTCAAGTCGCCGTTGTAGCGGTCGATACGCTCGAAATAAAGGCGAAGTAACTCTTCACTGGAAATTTCCCGTAACCTGATCTTAGCCGCCAACTGAGTAGCAGAAAGGAACGCTAGTTCGGACATTGGAATCCCCTATTGGAACGTGCGACTGTGACCGGCGGGTAACATTTAATCAAGGATCGCAGTCCGCTAACGAGCTTCATGCTTGGCGTATGTCGGAGTGGCTGTGAAATAATCTCGTGATGGCAGAGGAGCGCGTAAATTCGAATGCGGTCGCGGTGTCCACAGATGACATCGCCGAATATCTTCGATTCGCACAATCCCTTGTACGACAGGTCGGTAAGGAATTACTTTCGCGATTCCGAACCGATCTTTCGGTTGACGATAAATCCACGGGTCATGGGTTTGATCCCGTGACAGATGTTGATAAAAAAGTCGAGCGTGTGATGCGCGATGCAATTACTCGACAATATCCAGCGCACGGTATTGTCGGGGAAGAGTACGGCGATCAACCAGGTAACGGTTTGACTTGGGTCATTGACCCCATTGATGGTACGCGCGCGTTTATGACCGGGATGTTGCATTGGGGCACGCTGCTCGGGTTGTCTGACGGGATGAGGCCGATTATCGGCACGATGTATCAGCCGTTCGCAGACGAATTGTTCTGGGGTATTTCAACAGAAGCGGGATATCGACATGGAAATAACCAAACGACTATCCGAACGCGCCGTTGTAAGGCCTTGCCCGACGCTGTCATGGGGACGACGGGGCCCGAATTCTATCGCCGAGCAGAAGAACTGGAGGGCCTCACGCGATTAAGAAACGAAGTGCTCTTTACCCGGTTTGGAGGTGATTGCTACGTGTTTGCGATGGTTGCCATGGGGCAACTGGATATCGGTATCGAAGCATCGCTCAAACCGTACGACATTCAGCCAATGATCCCAATTATCGAGGGCGCTGGTGGCGTCGTTACGACTTGGGAGGGAGGCGATGCTAATCAGGGAGGCCGCGTTATTGCAGCCGGGGATCCAGCCATCCACGCCGAGGCGATGAAGCTGCTGCAGGCGGCGCTGGTGTGAATATCGCGAAAATACGCTTGATGCGGAATCGGTTCCCAATGACTGAGGTGTCAGGACAGCTCCCGGGCACGCTGCAGCACGTTGGATAGATTATCGGTTGCATAGTGGTCGACTTCTTCGGAGGGGATAGTCAGTGCTCACGACCGACCCGGCTGTTTACCTAACCGCAATCTTGTAGATGGACGTATGCTTGATTTCAACTGCTACCTCGCCGTCAACAAGATAGGACAAATAAAGATCCACGAACTCGTGGCCCTTCTTTTTCCACTTTTCGACAGGTACCGTTCGAATTTCTATCGTGTCCCCGACGTGCAGAGTCCTCCGAAACGATACCTCCGATCCCACATGTAGCCACGCGGGAAGTATGTAGCGACGGCTGAATGATCGGTTGGCCATGCTCAGTACCGCGTGGGGGTGCAAAATACCGTCGGCATAAAGGGGCAATGTATCGTCGACCTGCATCGCGTACGCGTCGTTCTCCGCCTCGTCCGGTGTCCAGGTCCACGCTGGGAAAGCTTCGCCGATGTGAATGTCGTCCCATTTTATTTCGTTACGACTACCGGATTCTTGGCCCGGTGTTGCAGTCGCAATTGGATCGATGTCATCGTCGCTTGGCGATGAAACCATCTCGGCGATAAGAACATCGTCGCGAGCAATACAGCGTACCCTGTGATCGTCCCCGTCCTGCTCGTGTTCCATGATGAGGCGATCATCGTGGTAGGCGGGTTTCGCCAGCCGGATTGAGGTCCAGTAATCGTTTAGCCAGGATTCACCGAGTTGTTTCACGAGCGGGTAGCTCATGTGGCCAAATACCGCGACGCCCGGAACCAAAGCACCGTCGAAACCGTAGTGCTGCGCTTCAACGTTGCTATGCATTCGGTTTTCGCTTTCTTCCGAAAAATTTTGTGCGATCGACGTATAAGTGCTCATGTGTCCGGTTCGGGGCGCGGTCTACCAGCATAGGCCGAGCGCGAATCAATTCGCAATGGACGGAAACGGAATCGGATGGGAAGACTTTTCGTGAGCTTAGGGCTTTAGAACTGCTTTGCCGATCACTCGTCGATTCATAAGATCGTCGAGTGCAGTCTGGGCTTCTTCAAAGGCGTAAGTACGAGGCTCTGGCGGGGCAATCGACCCGCGCTCAGCCATGTTTAGCAAGGTACGAAGATTGGCCTCTTGTTCATCGCTGTGCGATCCACTCCAGGCACCCCAATCGATTCCAAGCACATTTCGGTTTCGAAGCAGAATCTGGTTGATGGGAAGTCGCGGGATTGAACCTGCGGCAAAACCGATGACAAGGTACCGTCCCAAATAATCGAGGGAACGTAGGGCGGCGTCAGCTCGATCCCCGCCGACTGGGTCCACCACGACGTTGACACCTTTCCCTTCCGTCAGTTCGCGAGCGCGGACTTTCACGTCCTCGACGTCGTAGTTAATTCGGCCAAAGACTTCGCCACAGGTTTGAAGTCGATCGTCACTAGATGCAGCGGCAATGACCCTTGCACCGCGGGAATGCGCAAGATCGATCGCCGCTTTGCCGATGCCTCCCGATGCGCCAAGAACCAGGACGGTTTCGCCTTCTGAAAGATCGGCCCGGGTATACGCGTACAACATGGTTGAGTAACTCTGCCACAGCGTTGCTGCTTGGCCCTCGGTCAACGTATTCGGAATCGGGTAAATGGAAGATCGCGGACGAGCGACGACGGATACAAACCCTCCTCGTGTGAGGACTCGATCGCCCGATTTTAAATCGTCAACGTCTTCTCCAATAGCAGCGACGGTTCCGGCGAGCTCCGATCCGGGTGTGAACGGGAGCTCGGGTTTAATCTGATATCCACCGGCACACATCAATGCGTCGACGTAGTTGAGACCGCAGGCGGTCACCTGCACCAGCACGTCGCCCGGTCCCGGCGTCGGATCGGTGCTGATCTGGAGCTCCACAGGTTTGCCAATGGCAGTACACACCACGGATTTCACAGCTACACCGTCCCCGCTGTACGGAATTCCTCGATGTCGGCAGCGCTGTAGCCGGCTTCCTTGAGGATCTCTTCGCTGTGTTGGCCCAGGTCCGGTGCGATCGCGGAAGGCTGCAGCGGTGTCTCACTCATGCGTATGGGTGTACCCACGACTCGCTGGCTTTGTCCGGCAGCGTCTTTGACTTCGACAAAGTAGTCGTTTTCCCAGACACCCTTATCGGCGACCACCTCGGCGTAATTACGCACGGGGGCAAACCGCGCACCGGCTTCCTGTAATAGCTCGCACCATTCATCGGTCGTTCTTTCCAGGAAAATCGGTTCGAGTTCACCGACCAAGGACTTCAGTTCTTCTGGGGAAAGTAACAGCGCGTCGAAGCGTGGATCCATCGCCATTTCGGGACGGCCAACGAGCGCAAAGAAAACGTCCTTCGCTTCGGCGGATAGACCAATAAGGCCTACCCACCCGTCTGCGGTCTGAAAAATTCGATAAGCCGCCGGGATCAGCGGATGACCAAAATTCGATCGGCCCGGGATGTTTCCCGTTAGGAGATAGTGTGTATATTCGGTCGCCTGCGCCCAAATCTGGCCGCCCACGAGCGATACCTCTATTCGTTGACCATGTCCGGACTCGTGCCTCGAGTGTAAGGCAGCGAGGATACCCGACACCATGTTCAACGAACCGATATGGTCGGCGATGAATGCGCCCACCGGAGTGGGCGGGTCGCCTTCGCTCCCCGTAGTACTGATCAAACCGCCCGCCGACTGTCCGGCAAGATCGGCACCTTCCCGTGCTGCGTCCGGACCAACTGGCCCAAACGTACTCCCGGCTGCCCAGATGATGCGGGGGTTGATGGCTGCAAGATCTTCGTAACCTAAACCCCATTCGTCGAGTGTGCCGGGCTTGAAATTACTGATCACGATATCGGCCGTTTCCGTGAGTTTCTTGAAAATGTTCGCACCCTGCTCATGTCTCAGATCAAGGGTCAGCCCTCTCTTGCCGCGGTTGCAGCCGATGAAAACTGCGCTACGTAGATCGCCGTCACCAAGAAAGATATATCGGCCCTGATCACCGATCCCTGGTAATTCAACCTTGATTACATCAGCACCCATATCGGCCAACAGCGCAGCCGCTTGCGGCCCCTGTATCAGTAAGCCGACTTCGATGACCTTAATGCCTTGTAATGCTCCTGCCATGTCTCCTCCCACGTTACGTTAAAGCGTCGCCAATGCGATTCCCTCGAGCGTTTGCGAACTTCGACTCTTTATGGGAAGACCAAGTCCGAGGGATGCGGTACGCGTTCTACCCTCGGTAAAATCCGAGGTTCGTAAATTTCTTTGAAAGCTGTCGCTTCTCGATGCATCTCGAGATGTGCCGGGGTCTCCCACTGTTCGATCAGCATAAACAAGGATTGCTCGGCCTGCGACTGATACACCTCGAATCTACTGCAACCGGGTTCTTGTCGAGATAATTCCCCTTGACGGCGTAGTAGTGCACGAACTGTATCGATGTCCGCCTCCTTGATCACTTCTAGTATCACGTTGTTATAGATCATCTCTGGTCCGACTCCATCGTGGTTAGTTTTTGCAATTTGAATGACTGAAAAAGAAGAATTGGTTAGTTTCCTGGTTGATTAGCCTGCGAAACTGATTTATTCGCCTTAACCACCGCACTCGCTGGTGGCATTTTGTGATTGAGGATGGCAGTTTGCAAAGCCCGCAAGGGCCGGAGGACTCTTGGATGGATTTTGATTTCATGACCGGGAATTTGTCTTGGTCCGAAAGTGCAGAGCTGGCACAACGGCTGCAGGTGAACGGTTTTTCCGGGATGCTCTTTACCGAGACAAGCCAAGTGCCGTGGATGATGATCTCGGCTGCCGCCATGGCGACTACTGAACTTCAGTTTTCGACTGGTATCGCGGTGGCGTTTCCAAGGAGCCCAATGGTCTCGGCTCAGATCGCCTGGGAACTTGCGCGGAATACGCAAGGGCGTTTTCGCCTTGGTCTCGGCAGCCAAGTGAGGGGGCACATCGTGCGTCGTTACGGCGTGCCCTTCGATAAACCGGCACGGCGAATGAAAGATTATGTTGAAGCGTTCAAGGCGTGTATCCGTGCGTTTCGAGGTGACGAGCGGCTTCAACACGATGGTGAGTACTACTCCCTGAATTACTTGCCAGGAGCGTGGTCGCCACCCGCGCATGAGTACTCCGACGTTAAGGTCGATATCGCCGCGGTGGGTCCACACATGTGCCGCGTCGCCGGAGAAGTTGCTAACGGCATTCACGTGCATCCCATGCACTCGACTAACTATATAAAAGAAAGGTTATTGCCGGAGCTAGCAACTGGCGCAGAGCAGAGTGGGCGGGCAGTATCCGATATCGAGCTCATTGTCCCGGTGTTCGTGGTCCCAGGGGATTCGCCAGAAGAACGTGCCAAGCTGCTTGCACGAGCGCGTTCGCAAATTGCGTTCTACGGTTCGACCCCAAATTACGCGTTCCAGTTTGATGACCTCGGCTTCGAGGGCACCACCGGTAAACTTTCTGATCTTTTGCGCTCGGGCGATGTTGCTGGGATGGCCGGGATCATCTCTGATGAGATGTTAGATCACTTCACCGTAATCGGCCGATGGGACGACATTGCTGATTTGCTGAGCACTCGTTATCGCGGCCACGCGTCGAGACTGGTCACCTATCTGGCGGGGGAATCCATTCGGCGTGAACCGTCGAACCTGCCAAAGTGGGGGGAAATCGCCGCCGCGGTTCGTGGTCGGTGACGCCGGGTATTCGCGCTAAACATTTCTTTCGTTCTGAACTTCAGGGAATTGGTGTGATTTATTGGTACGGAGGTTCCGGGTGCGTGTGATCGACGCCCAGATCCATCTTTGGGCTCGAGAAACGTCGGACCGCCCATGGCCCGAATATGGCCGATCGTACGCCCACGGGAAAGAACTGCTGGCCGATGAGGCTATTTCTCGGATGGACGATGCAGGTGTGGATGCTGCTATTTTGGTACCCCCGTCTTGGGAGGGGGATCGTAACGACGTCTGTCTCGATGCGGCGATACGGCATCCACAACGGTTTGCGGTGATGGGTCGATTCCCCATCGAAGTCGTTTCCGCGAGGGACCAGCTTGAAACCTGGCGTGAGCAAATGGGCATGGTGGGTGTTCGTTTGACGTTCCACAATCCGTTCCAGAAAGCGTGGCTTCATGACGGCACTGCAGATTGGTTTTGGAGTGCCGCCGAGCGTTTGCAGATACCGCTAATGCTATTCGTTCCCGATTGCTTAGTCGAAATAGGGCGCATCGCGGAACGATTCCCTGAACTTAAACTGATTCTGGATCACTTGGCCATATACGGAAGCTACGATGACGACCTGATTCCGCAGTTGGGACCCACGTTAGCGCTGGCGCGTTTCCCCAACATCGCGGTCAAAGCAAGTTGCATGCCGAACCTAGTTACTGAGAAATACCCGTTCCCGACCTTGATCTCGGCTATTCGTCGGATTGTGGACGTTTATGGTCCACGGCGGACATTTTGGGGTTCTGACGTATCGAGGTTGCGGTGTAGCTGGTATGAATGTCGCACGCTATTTACCCAAGAGTGCAACTTCTTAAACTCCGACGATCTCGAGTGGATTATGGGTCGCGGTATCCAAGAATGGTTACGTTGGGAATGACGTTTGGCGATACCGGGTGGCGACGATTTCGACGTTAACTATGGGTTGTCTATACGAGCTAAACAAGACGGGATGCAATCGCCTTCGTCACAGCTTGAAAGCCGTGTGCGCATTTACGCTCAGGGACCGTACGCTTGTGAGGGTAACCAGGTAACCAACGATTCCCACTGGAAGATAGCCGCAAGTCCGAGTAGTTGTAGAGCGATGAACGGAATAACTCCTCGATAGATGGTGATTGCGTCGATGTCTGGAGGTGCAACGCCTTTGAGGTAGAAAATCGCGAAACCGACTGGGGGTGTTAGGAAGCTTGTTTGGAGACACACCGCGAATAGCACGGTAAACCAGACCGGGTCGAAGCCAAGCGAAGTCACGACGGGAGCAACGAGCGGCAGAATGATCAACGTTAATTCGATCCAGTCGAGAAAGAAGCCGAGTAGGAACGTAAATAGTAGGATCGTGATGATGACCCCAGTCGGGCCAAAGGGAAGCCCTAGCAATGTTCTTTCGATGAGTTCGTCGCCCCCCAGACCACGCAGTACCAACGAAAAAGCTGTTGCTCCAATAAGGATGGCAAATATGAAAGCCGTAGTCCGCGTGGTCTCTCTCACGACGTCCGTAAGGATCGATTTGGAGAGTGACCCATTGACCAGAGCGAGGACGAGTGCGCCTGCGGCACCGACTCCAGCGGCTTCTGTCGGTGTTGCGAAACCAAGAAAGATACTGCCAAGAACAGCGAAGATCAGAAACGCTGGAGGAATGACCGCTTTCGTTAGCGTCACTAATGCAGCGGTATCGAAACTAACCCGTATTTCGCTCGAGGGTAAATCGGCTGGTTTCAGCAGGCCGTGGCCCAAGAGGTAGAACACGTAAAGCCCACTCAGCAGCAACCCTGGCAATACGGCACCTAAGAAAAGATCGCCTACTGACATCGCCATCCGATCTGCCATCAGGACCAGCATGATGCTCGGGGGAATGAGAATGCCGAGGGTGCCGACGGCACAAACCGTACCCGCAGCAACGCTTTTGTTGTAGTTCTGTTCGAGCATCACCGGTAGACCGAGCAAGGCCAATAGGACGACGGACGCGCCAATGATTCCCGTGGTCGCGGCGAGAAGTACGCCGATCAGAACCACGCTAACGGCAAGACCGCCATTTATGCCTCGAAAGAGCGTGGCAAAACTGCTCATGAGCCGACTGGCGATGCCTGAACGGTCCAGCATTAAGCCCATGAAGATGAACATGGGCAGGGCCACCATGACCCAGTTTTCCATGACGTTCCATACGCGTTCGACGGTAATGGACGTGTACGCCCAATCGATGTCGATCGTCATGCCAAAGTCGACGGAGGCGACGATCGCGATCGCGGTAAAGAGTATGGCCAGCCCGGCAAGTACCCAGGCGACCGGAAATCCAGTGAATACCAATATGATGAAGGCGAAAAACATCGCCAATGCCAGTATTTCGTTAGCGGGCATGGAAGAAGAGAAATGACCAAAGGCGGGTCAGTCGTGCGAAGGCTGCTAGTGCAAGGAACGAAAAACCAAGGACCAGTACTAACTTAATCAGCCATCGGAGTTCGAGTCCGCCCGGTGATTGCGAGACTTCGTTGGTTTGATAACTGTCCATGACGAACGGGAACCCGTAGATCAGCATGAGCGCCGTGAAAGGTATGACGAAAAGCACGATGCCGTAGAGGTCAATCCAAGCTTTGAGTTCGGGCGAGAAACGTTCGTGGAGCACGTCGACCCGAATATGTGCATCGGCTTGAAACGCGTAGCTCAGTCCGAACATGAATCCGGTCGAGTACAAATGCCACTGAATTTCCTCAAGTTCGATCCTGCCTTCGCTAAAGACGTAACGAAGTATGACGTTGAGGACGATGACGAAAATCAACCCGACCCAGATCCACGACAGCCCGTTGCCTAGGCGTTGCAGGAAGGGGTCGATCCAGCGCGAGAAAGTGGTCGTGGGAAGTTGGGTTTCCGGAGTCACCTAAAAATCCCGCGGAAGATAAGCGAGTCGTTTCCATCGAGCATAGATTTTGCGGAAACTCTGTTGCGACGCTCGAATTATTCGAAAATCCTCGTCATTGCTGGCTTCTTCTGCCATCACTTCGTCCGTCACTCGATTTAGCTCGCGCAATATCGGAATCGGTAGTCGTATCGCTTTCACGCCCTTGGCGGGAAATCCGGCTAGCACTGGTCCCTGGAGAGCCTCCGCCCGAGCTAAATTGCGGGTTACCCCAGCGGTACACGCCGTATCGAATAAACGCTTCTGGGCCGAATTGAGCGAGGACCATTGTTCTGCATTGATAACCAAATGGGCGGAGGTATAGGTCTGATGCCATCCGGGGTAATAGTTTAGTTTGGCAATTCGATCAAACCCCAACGATTCATCAACGTTTGGTAACGAAAATTCGGTTGCGTCGATCGCGCCCTTTTCAAGCGCTTGAAAAATTTCGCCACCCGGCAACATCGTTACCGAGGCGCCAAGACGTTCGATGACCTTACCACCGAGACCGGCAAACCGAATTTTAAGGCCCCGAACGTCGCTGAGTGACTCGATTGGCTCGCGGAACCAGCCGGCAGTTTCGGGTCCAATGAGTCCACACAAAATAGGATGAACGCCATAGCGCGCGTACAAAGCTTCGGTGAGTTCGCGGCCGTCGGCTTCATACCACCACGCGGAAAATTCCCAGGGCTCCATACCGAACGGTACGGCGCCAATGAGCGCAGAAGCTGGAATTTTTCCTTGATCGTAACCAACCCAGGTATAACCTGCTTGTACCTTACCTTCGCGTACTGCATCGACGATGTTGAACGCGGGCACTAGTTCACCCGGCTCATAAATAGCCAGTTCGATTGCACCGTTGGTCTCGATCGACAACGTTTCAGCAACAAACACGACGTTGTCACCAAGCGCTTTTAAATTGGTACTAAACGCTACCGGAACCCGCCACCGAAGTTGGGGCACGCTTTGACCGGAGCCGTTTTGCTTGATATTGGGTTGGTTCCCTGGAGGCCGGATCGCGAGTGTCGCGAGCATGCCGACAACGAGTGCAATCACTACCGCGATGGATGCAGCACGGTTGCTCACATCACGCCCTCCAAGTGCAAAGAGGCCGATTGTCTAAACTTGGACTTGATTTGTCATTGTTTCAGTCACGTTAGCTTTGACGACGCGAATGATTCGGGTTATCAACCCATCGTCCGGCCCATTTTCCGCTGAAGTCAGGTGGTGGATAGAAGCTTTGGTTTGTAGTGGAGTAACGCAATGACGACCGAGAAACTCTGGAAAAAACCCGTGTTTTGGTGTTACGGATCCGCCGCGACCGCGTTTGGCATCAAGAACAACGCGTTTAGTTATCTCCTGCTCTTGTACTGTACCCAGGTCCTGGGCATTCCAGGATTTAAAGCGTCCATCGCACTGGCCATCGCAATGATCTGGGATGCGGTGTCTGATTTGTTGTTGGGCCATTGGTCCGACAAGACCAGTTCACGATTGGGTCGCCGCCATCCGTTCATGTATGCCGCGCTGTTGGTGTTGCCGGTCAGTTTTTATCTCCTCTTCGATCCAGCCATCGAGCTCCATGAAGGCAATGCATTCACCTACGTGTTGGTGATGGCACTGCTTATCCGTACCGGGACCACGTTGTTTGAAATGCCCTCGATCGCGTTGCTGCCGGATTTAGAGAAAGACTATGACCGACGCAATCAGTGGCTAGCGCTCCGTTACTTTTTTGGCTGGTATGGGGGCAACGGCATTCATATCGTCAATATGATGTTCTGGGCCGGCGCGTACGGTTTTGCGGTACAACGTGGATACACGATTTATGCCACCGCTGGCGCGTTATTGATCTTCCTCTCAATCGTTATCTCAAGCTTAGGAACCCAGCGAGAAGCATCTGCACTGCCACGGCCGGCAGAGACGTTCAAGCTTGGGGATATCGCGTCCGAAGTCGGGCAAATGTTTGAATCGCTCAAGAACCCAAACTTCAAAGCGTTGTTCTTGTATGGCCTGACAGTGGGCATTGCCGCTGGTTTGGGTATGGCTTTGTATTTGTATAACACCACGTATTTCTTTGCTTTCAGCGGGACGCAAATTGGTGTCACGGGATTGTGGATACTCGTCGCGCCAGTGTGTGCCATCTTTGCAGCTCCGTTTTTTGGCGCCCGCTTTGGCAAGAAAAGGGCCGCAATCTACGCGATTTTGCTGAACATCGCGCTGTATCCCATTCCATATATCTTGGTGCTTGCGGGCGCGTGGCCGGAACTTGGAAGTTGGCTAAGCCTCTACGTCTATTCAATCTTTGTTGTCGTCGAGGTCTTTTGTGGAATCATCGGGGGCGTGTTACTCGATTCGATGATGGCGGACGTGGTTGAAGATAGCGAAGTGGTCACCGAACGCCGATCGGAAGGCTTGTTTTTCGCTGCAAGGGGATTTGCTGGCAAGGCGATTTCTGCAGGCGGTATCGTTGGAGCTGGCATCATTGTCTCGTTGGTGGGCCTTGATGCGATTACGAGTGTTGAACAAGTCACCTACGACGTACGAGTCAACATTGCCATCTTGTTCTTACCGCTTTATTGCTTATTAAACGTTGGCGCTCTTTACTTCGTATCGCAATATCGAATTGATCGGGACGACCATGGCGATAACCTGGACAAATTGGCTGAAAGGGCGCGGATCGATCGTCACCGCCGCGAGGGGTTTAGCGTTGACTAAGACCGCTTGATGCGCGTGGTTCGCGGGTGGGGTTAGTTTAATGACAAGGCAGGTTTTTTGGAGGACATGTGCTCACCCTGATTAACGTCTTGGCGCAGTTGTTCGTTTTCCTCGTTGGTTTGGGTATCTTGGTCATCGCCATCGTCTATGTGTTGGATCGCGTACAAAAGAAACATGCGATACGGCGCAATTTTCCGGTCATTGGACGTTTCAGGTATTGGTTTGAGCACTTAGGGGAGTTTTTTCGACAATATTTTTTTGCGCTCGACCGCGAGGAAATGCCGTTTAATCGGGCTGAACGCTCTTGGGTGTACCGAGCGGCGAAAGGTGAGAACAACATTGTTGCCTTTGGCTCGACGCGGGATTTACGCCCGGTGGGCACGGTGATTTTCGTCAATTGTGCTTTTCCAACCCTGAAGAAAGACGCAGTCGATACCACTGAAATAACCTTCGGACCTTTCGCGGACAGTCCCTACACGACTCAATCGGTCTTTCACATTTCCGGAATGAGTTACGGTGCAATCTCCAAGCCAGCGGTGCTCGCGCTGTCGAATGGGGCTCGGCAATCCGGGATTTGGATGAATACGGGAGAAGGCGGACTCGCGCCCCAACACCTGGAAGGTGGCGCGGACTTGGTGTTTCAGATTGGTACCGCCAATTATGGCGTCAGAGATGCTGCGGGAAATTTGTCGGACGAGCGGCTCGCGTCGGTAGCCGCCCACGAACAGGTGCGCATGTTTGAAATCAAGCTTTCCCAAGGCGCTAAACCCGGTAAGGGCGGAATTTTGCCCGCCGAAAAAGTGACCGAAGAAATCGCGAATATCCGGCTCATTGCTCCGAGGAAGGATTCCATTAGCCCGAACCGCCATCGTGAGGTTAATTCAGAGTCAGATCTCCTGGACTTTATTGGCCGCATTAGACGGATCACAGGCAAGCCCACCGGCTTTAAGGCCGTGGTAGGTAATTACGATTGGCTAGAGACGTTATGTAGTCAAATTAAAACACGAGGCATTGAAAGTGCGCCTGATTTCATCACCGTCGACAGTGCGGATGGTGGTACGGGCGCCGCACCCATGAGTTTGATCGATTACATGGGGTTGCCGATCAAGGAAAGTCTTCCGGGCGTCGTTGACCTGCTCAATCGGCACGGCTTGAAAGACCGGATCAAAGTGATCGCCAGTGGAAAATTAATTACCCCAGCGGAGGTCGCGTGGGCCATCTGCGTGGGAGCAGACTTCGTGGTTTGTGCCCGTGGATTTATGTTTGCGCTTGGTTGCATCCAGGCGCTTCAGTGTCACAAGAACACCTGTCCCACCGGGGTAACCACGCATGATCCCTCATTACAGCGGGGGCTTGATCCGACGGATAAAGCCGGACGAGTGCGAGAGTATGCCCAGGGCATTCGGAAGGAAGTCGGCGTTATCGCGCATTCGTGTGGCGTGACGGAGCCTCGTGAATTGCAACGCGCCCATTGCCGAGTGGTACAAGAAGATGGTGCCACGATTCCACTCGATCAGTTATTCCCGGATGAACTCCGGGTCGACGAGACCACCGCAAGCGGGTGACATCTACGCTTCGATTTAATGAATAAACGCGATATGTTAGACCGCGTATAAAAAGGAGATCACCATGATCCCCAAAGGACCTGAAGATTTCGATGTTGCATGGTTTAACGACGTGTTGGAACTCGGAAGCGCTGAGGTGATTGGAGCCGAAGTCGAATACTTGACAACGCCCGGTCAGACCGCCGATGTGGCTGGCGTCGATCTGACCTACCGAGGCGATACGGATTTACCCAACCGAATGATCGCGAAGTTCACGGCCAAGGCTGAGGCGACCCAAGGTATTGCGGTCGCGTTTGACCTGTATCGGCGGGAAGCTAAGTTTTATGAGGAATTTGGAGATGGCGGTATGCCGGTGCCCACGTGTTACTACAGTTCGGCGAGCACCGATGGGCGGGAAGTTGTGTTGTTGTTAGAGGACCTCTCAGCTGGCGTATCGCCGAGTTGGGCTTCGACGCTTGGCCAAGTTGAAATAGCGCTACGTGCCGCCGGGCCATTTCACGCGCGTTGGTGGAACAATCCGGAACTTTTGGACAAAGCGTTTCTTGTGGGACGCAGCGATCCCGTCTTTTTCAACACCACCGCAAGTAACGCGAAAGCGTCTTTGCCACTCGCGTTGGACAACGCCATGACGCCTCTCTGTGAAGATATATTGAGGCGGTGGCTCGATCGTGTACCTCAATTCCTGGAATGGGTCGATACTAGGCCGTACTCGCTGGTGCATGGCGATTTTCATCCCAAACAAATGTTTTTCCCCACCGAGCGTGGTGACGGGCGTTTTGCGGTGATTGACTGGCAGTTTCCCATGATCGGAACGGGCTCATGGGACGTTGCTCGAATTATGTTGGCTGGGCTTTCAACCGACACACGTCGAGAGAACGAGGAGCGGCTTATGGAGAACTACCTCGAGGATCTACGTGAAGGAGGCGTCGGCGAGTATGGAATCGATGAATTCAGACAAGATGCGTTGACGGGCCACCTGATCTCGCTTGCCATTCATACCATTGCGTGTGCGACAGAAATTGATCGCCTCAAGTTGGAAATCACCGATCTGGGTCTCGACTGGAGAGAGATTTTATTCGGTCGCCTCGACGCAATTTTCGCTGGGGCAAATCCGATGGACCAACTTCCGTACATGCGATGACTATCGCGTGCCGGTTACTCTTTAACCCACTTCGCGACGCGTGGGTGTCGGTAAGTTGCCATTTGATCGATTAACTGGTCGGGTTGCGAAGCGACGAGGACACTCTGTCGGTGTTCATTACGAATCATCCCTTCTTGTGCGGCGTGATCTAAGAATACGAACAGCGCGTCGAAATAGCCCGCGGTGTTGAGCAAGCCCGTGGGTCGCTCCTGAATGTGCAGTTGATTCCATGTAATGGCCTCGAATATTTCCTCGAGGGTTCCAAAGCCCCCGGGCATGGCAATGTAGCCGTCACTCAAATCGGCGAATCGGCGTTTACGATCATGCATCGTATCGACGATTTCGAGGCTCGTTAGATTCTCATGCCCGACGATATCGTCCAGATCGCGAGTGATGATGCCAATGACTTCTCCGCCCGCTGCGAGAACTGCGTCGGCGACTGCACCCATGAGCCCGACTCGGGCACCCCCGTAGACAAGTCCGATGTCTCTCTTTGCGAGTTCATTGCCAAGGGAATGTGCGGCTTGCCGGTAGGCGGGGTTTTTGCCTTCACTGGAACCGCAATTGACACAGATTCGCTTCACGCTACACGACTTCGTCAAGACGGAACTGCTCAATTTCGCCATCGCTGTAACCGATAGCGCTGAGCACCTCGTCGGTGTGCTCCCCAAGCTTTGGCGTTGCTGACCGGATACGAAACGGTGCGTCAGAGAGTGTCACGGGCTGGGCGACGAGGCTTATATCGCCGAGCTCAGGATGGTGAACGGGGGAGGCCATCTGCAAGTGTTTCACCTGAGGATCGTTGAAGACCTCGTCGATCGAGTAAATGTACCCTGCCGGTACGCCTGCATCATTAAAGGCCTTGATCCACGCTTCGCTGGATCGGCCAACGGTAATTGCCTCGATTTCTGCGTTCATGGCGTCGCGGTTTTTCGATCGGACCCCTGGTGAACGAAAACGTTCGTCGGTTAACCAGTCGGGGCGCTGCATGACTTCACAGAACCGCTCGTAAATGGCGGCCCCCGTCGCCGCGATGTTGATGTGCCCATCAGCGGTCGCGAAAACCCCCGTTGGGATTCCTGTGGGGTGATTGTTGCCTGCTTGTGGGGCGACTTCACCGTCCAACAGCCAGCGCTCAGCCTGAAAATCGAGCATCGCGATCTGCGCCTCAAGCAGCGATGCCTGCACCCATTGTCCGGTGCCAGTATGTTGCCGACCAATGAGCGCGGTAAGAATTCCGAGGGCGGTATATAGCCCCGCGGACAGATCTGCGACGGGAATGCCAGCGCGGACCGGGCCTTGCCCCGGCAGACCTGTAATCGACATCAGACCGCCCATGCCTTGCGCGACTTGATCGAATCCGGGCAGATGTCCGTAGGGACCGTCTTGACCGAAACCTGAGATGCTTGCGTAAACGACGCGAGGATTGGCGGCCTTCACTTTCTCGTAGTCGATACCCAAACGGAATTTGACGTCCGGTCGGTAATTTTCAACGACCACGTCGGCGTCGTTGACCAATTTGAAGAAAATTTCCCGACCTTGATCGGATTTGAGGTTCAGGGAGAGACTGCGTTTGTTTCGGTGAAGGTTTTGGAAATCGGGGCCATGACGAGCGCCTCCTAGTGTTCCGCCACCATCACCGGGTTGTTCGATTTTGATTACGTCAGCGCCCCAGTCAGCCAACTGTCTGACTGCGGTTGGCCCGGCCCGCACCCTGGTTAAATCCAAGACCTTTATATGTGCTAATGGAAGTGTCATACCCGTTTCCCCCTGTGGAGGATTATGCGAGAGTAGTCGATCGTTTCGTAGGCTTCGGGGGAAAGACCTTGGAACAATCCGGCCAATACCGGATTCCGGCTGCAAGAGCCATCGTGTGGGATGCGCTCAATGATGCCGACGTCTTGCAAGCATGTATTGAAGGTTGTGAGTCCGTAACCAAATTATCGGATCATCGATTTGACGCGAACATCACTGCAAAACTCGGACCGGTAAAAACAAAGTTCAAGGCCACCATTGAAGTGTCGGATCGAAATCCACCAGAAAGCTACTCCCTCGACGTCAGTGTGAAGGGGGGCATGCAGGGTTTCGGTAAAGGGCGAGCGGAAGTCGAGCTAGCAGAAGACCAAAATGCGACCCTCTTATCGTATCGAGTTCAAGGCAATGTGGGCGGGAAACTCGCGCAAATGGGATCTCGGCTTATCACCGCCGCCGGTCGCAAGATGGCGGACGGTTTTTTTTTGAAGTTCAGCGAACGCTGGGCGGACACGATTTAGGTAGGAGAACTAAGTGGAAATCTCTTTAACAGTCAACGGCACAGAGCATACGACCGATGTGCCAGACAATAGCTTGCTGGTTGAAATAATACGCGAGCGGTTGAACCTTACGGGAACGCATGTCGGTTGCGATACCAGCCAATGCGGTGCCTGTACCATTCACATGGACGGACGTTCGGTGAAATCGTGCACGGTGCTGGCAGGCCAGGCAGACGGTGCGGACATCACGACCATCGAAGGCATCGGGACCGTTGATGCGCTGCATCCAATGCAAGAAGCATTCCGCGAAAACCACGCGTTGCAATGCGGATTTTGTACGCCGGGCATGATCATGAGTGCGATCGACCTTGTAGAAAAAGGTAAACCGTTGGATGAACGGTCTGTGCGCGAAGGCCTCGAAGGTAATCTGTGTCGATGCACGGGATACCACAACATCGTCAAAGCCGTACTTGACGCTCAAGACAAGATGTAAGGAGCACGACAGATGACCAGCGAAACAGGTATTGGTGCGGCGGTTAAGCGCAAAGAAGATGCGCGATTCATCACGGGGGCAGGGCATTACACCGACGATATCAACCAGCCGGGACAGCTTTACGCAGTGTTTGTTCGGTCGATGTATCCACGTGCCGAAATCCGTTCGATCGATGTGAGTCCTGCGTTAGCGATGCAGGGTGTCGTGGCGGCGTATACGGGCGCCGATCTGGCCGCTGATGAGATCGGGGACTTGCCCTGCGGATGGATGGTCAAGTCCAAGGACGGTTCCGACATGATCCAACCACCGCATCCGCCGGTTGCAGTTTCCGTCGTTAACTACGTTGGAGAGCCCTACGCGATGGTTGTTGCAGAGACGCTGCAAGAGGCGCGAGACGGGGCCGAAGCCGTTACCGCCGATTTCAATGAACTTCCGGTCGTGGTTGATCTTGCGTCCGCACATGGCGCGGACCAGATTCATGAGGCCGCGCCCGGCAATCAATGCTATGACTGGGAACTCGGCGATCGCGAGGCCACCGACGCGGCTTTTGCTTCTGCCGACCATGTGACGTCACTCGACATTGTCAACAATCGCCTAATTCCGAATGCCATGGAACCACGTGCAGCGCTGGGCATGTACGAGGCGGCTACGGGGAATTACACGCTATACACAACGTCGCAAAACCCGCATCTGGAGCGTCTAATTCTCGCCGCGTTCGTTAACGTTGCAGCTGAGTCGAAATTGCGTGTCGTCGCGCCTGATGTCGGCGGCGGTTTCGGTTCCAAGATCTTTGTATACGCGGAAGAGACAGCGGTGATATGGGCAGCTGGAAAATTGGCTCGTGCGATCAAGTGGCGAGCCGATCGATCCGAGTCTTTTCTCGCGGATGCGCACGGCAGAGACCATCTTACGAGGGCTGAACTCGCATTGAAGGCGGACGGCACGTTTGTGGGGTTGCGTGTCAAGACGGTTGCCAATATGGGCGCGTATTTGTCGCTCTTTGCCTCGAGTGTTCCCACCTACCTCTACGGCACGCTTCTAGCAGGGCAGTATCGAACGCCGGCAATTTATGTCGAAGTGCAGTCGGTGTTTACCAACACCGCGCCCGTCGACGCCTATCGAGGGGCAGGCAGGCCCGAGGCGACCTACGTTGTCGAACGCTTGGTCGAAACGGCGGCTCGCGAACTCGGGAAAGATCCAGCGGATATCCGGCGGCTTAACTTTATCCAGCCGGAAGATTTTCCCTATGAAACGCCGGTCGCACTGACATACGACACCGGGGATTACGACGCGAGTCTGAAGAAAGCGATAGAACTCATCGGGTATGACGGCTTTGCCGAACGGAAAGTGTCTTCCGAAGCGAATGGAAAAAAAAGAGGTATCGGATTTTCTTGTTACATCGAAGCCTGCGGCCTGGCGCCATCGCAGGTAGCCCTTTCACTGGGTGCAGGGGTCGGTCTATTTGAATCTGCTGAAGTACGCGTTGACGTCACGGGATCGGTGAGTGTCATGACGGGCTGTCACAGCCACGGCCAGGGACATGAAACAACGTTCGCGCAGATTGTTTCGGACAAGCTTGGCATTCCTTTCGAAAACGTGGATGTCGTCCATGGCGACACCGGACGCTCCGACTATGGCCTTGGCACCTACGGTTCTCGTTCGCTCGTGGTGGGCGGATCTGCGATCGTGAAAGCGACAGACAAAGTCATTGCCAAGAGCCGGAAAATCGCGGCGCACATGCTTGAAAGTACCGAGGAAAACGTTGATTTTGAGGAAGGCACCTTTTCGGTCACGGATTCAAACCAATCGATCACGTTTCCAGAAGTCGCTTTCTCCGCCTACGTGCCCGGTAATTACCCGTTGGATGAACTTGAACCGGGATTGTCCGAAAAAGCGTTCTATGATCCGGAGAATTTTACCTATCCTGCGGGTGCTCATATCTGTGAAGTCGAGGTGGATCCAGAGACTGGAAAGGTGGAAATCGTCAACTTCGTCGCAGTAGACGATTTTGGTGAGATTATTAATCCGATGATCGTTGCCGGTCAGGTTCATGGAGGACTCGCCCAAGGGATCGGCCAGGCCTTGCTTGAACACGGTATTTACGATGAGTCCGGACAGTTGGTGACGGGTTCGTACATGGACTATACGATGCCGAGAGCCGACGACATGCCCAATTTTGTCGTCGATACCACCGTGACTCCGTGTACGCACAATCCGTTGGGAGCCAAAGGCTGCGGTGAAGCCGGAGCCATAGGTTCGACCGCAGCAGTAATGAATGCGTTGACCGATGCGCTGGGGGTTGTTGATGTGCCGATGCCGGCGTCGCCCGAGACGGTGTGGCGCGCGATGCAAGGAGAATAGACATGTACCGTTTTAACTATCACAAACCCGATGATATGGATGCGGCTCAGCAGATGATGGCTGATGCTGAAGACGGGGTGTACCTATCAGGTGGAATGACACTAATTCCGACGTTGAAAGCACGTCTTGCGTCGCCAACGGACGTCATCGACCTTTCTGGGCTAGCTCTTTCAGGTATCGAGCTCGCTGACGATAGTTTGACCATTGGGGCGTTAACTCTGCACTCCGAGGTTGCCGCCGGAAACGAAATTTCGTCTTTGTCGAATCTGGCGTTGGCAATTGGTGACGCGCAAGTCCGTAATCGAGGCACGATCGGAGGTTCAATCGCAAACAGCGATCCGGGGGCCGATTACCCCGCGGCAGTTATGGCGCTGGCCGCAACGATCAATACCACGGCTGGGGCGATCGATGCCGACGATTTCTTCCAGGGTCTCTTTGAAACCGCGCTAAAACCCGGTGCAATCGTAACGAGCGTTACGTTTCCGTTGCCCGGACGTGCAGCGTACGAGAAGTTTCCAAACCCAGCGTCCCGTTACGCGGTGGTCGGTGTGATGGTTGCTGAAACGAATGGCGATGTTCGGGTCGGGGTGACGGGTGCCGGACCCTGTGCCTATCGACAGCGTAATTTTGAACAAGCGTTGGCAGACAATTTCTCCGTCGCGGCGTTGGATGGATTGGAGGTCGATTACGCGGAATTCAACAGCGACATTCATGCATCTGCTGAGTATCGGGGACACCTTGTCGGGGTCATGGCTCGACGGGCTGTGGCGCAAATAACCTAAGCGCCCTTGCTTTTGTCTGAGTCATCGAAATAACTCGGTATAGCCGATGGTGAGAGAGACCCGCGCATATCGCTGCCACGCCATCAGCGAGGACATCGGCAGTATTACGCTCGACACGGTATTGGTCGAAGATCCTGGACCAGGCGAAGTGCAGATCAATGTGAAGGCCTGCTCGGTCAACTTCCCGGATCTGCTGATGATTCAGGGGAAATACCAGTTTAAACCGCCCCTGCCTTTTGCACCGGGAGGTGAAGCGTCGGGAGACGTAATTGCGGTCGGTTCGGAGGTGTCTGGTGTACAGGTAGGCGATCGTGTTGTTTTTGGGTCTCGTCACGGTTGCTTTGCGGAGACATTGAACGTGTCCGCAGATGCGATCAATCCGATTCCGGGCGCTATGACGTATGCCAAAGCAGCGTCATATGGTACGGCATATCAGACGGCCTACGTCGCGCTGACGCATCGGGGAAATTTGCAGCCGGGTGAATGGCTCATGGTGCATGGGGCGACCGGCGGCGTCGGGATGGCGGCTGTCGATATCGGTAAACATCTGGGTGCACGGGTTATTGGCACAGGCGGGACCGATGCCAAGTTGGCAGTTGTTAAAAGTCGTGGTGCGGATGAAGTTATCAACTACACCCAAGCGGATGGCTCACTTGGCGGTTTTCGAGATCGGGTGAAGTCGATTACGGGAACGGGTGGCGCCGACGTTATTTACGACCCAGTGGGAGGCGATGTATTCGACGAGTCCATGCGCTGTGTCAATTGGGGTGGACGTATTCTAACCATCGGGTTTACCAGCGGCCGTTGGCCGCAAGCCGCCGTGAATTTGATCCTCATAAAACAAATTGCGGTCATTGGCGTTCGAGCGGGAGAGGTGGGTCGGCGAGATCCCAAGTTGGGTCGGAAGTTCCACAATGATCTGTACCAATTGGCTAACGATGGCCTCATTGATCCATACGTGTGCGCGGGATTCCCTCTCGAGCGAGCCGTTGATGCAATGCGTATGCTCGAAAATCGAGAAGTTGTTGGGAAATGTGTCGTTACGATGAACGGATACAAGCTCGAAACGTCGGGCGTCTAGTCCTCCTCGAGGTAGCGATCCTGTAATCGTCTCATGCCGTGCAGCCATCGGTCGGGGTCTTCGGCTTTGCGTTGCATATAGTCGGCGACCATTGGATGTGGAAGCACAAAAAAACGTTCTTCCCGAATAGCCTCGAGGCAATCACGGGCGACGCCGTCGGGTTCGAGTAATCCGTCGACGCTGGCCACTGAAAGTCCCGTTTCTGAAGCATCGGGGGTCATCCCTGTCCGGACCGCTTGGGGACAAAGTACGGTGACTTTGATGCCATCGCGGCCGTGGGTAATGGCCAACCATTCGGCCAGTGCAACGGCGGCGTGCTTGGTGACCGCGTACGTCACTGAACCAATCTGCGTAAGTAAACCTGCTGCTGACGCCGTCGAAAATAAATAGCCGCCTCCTCGTTCTCGCATAAGCGGCACCAGGTGTCGGGCAGTCCAAATGTGGGCCATGGTGTTGACGCGCCAAATTCTGTCCCATACTTCGTCCGGTTCGTCGATCCCTCGGCCATCGGCAATCCCGGCATTGGAACAAAAAAGATCAATCGGGCCGAAGGCGTCCTCGGTTTGGTGAATTAAACCAACGAGGTCGCTCTCGCGGCCAACATCGACTTGATGGCTCGAGTGTCCAATTTCCTCGGCGACGACGGCGGCCCCTTCCTCGTTAAGGTCCGCGACGACGACGTGCCGCGCGCCCTCAGCCGCGAACAAACGACACAACTCGCGCCCGATTCCGCTTGCTCCACCAGTAACGACGACGACTTTACCTTGAATTTCCAATCGCTATCCCCCGACACAGACAAGTGACGTTAGACGGTTTGCTCGGCTTATTCCACCCGATCGAAGACGATGCTGTGGCCTGGATAGGACCACCCGTTATGCCATAATCGATCGGCTGTGCGGGCGTCGTATAACGGCTATTACCTCAGCTTCCCAAGCTGGAGACGTGGGTTCGACTCCCATCGCCCGCTCCATAAACGCTGGACTGGTTTGCCTCGTATAGGTATTGCGGTCATGGCCGAGTGTGTAGTTGGGAACCTTTGAGGCACATACTTTTTCATACAGCTGAGCGCTTTTTTGGGGTTAAACGGATTGCGTAACTTGGTTAGGGGTACGGCGAAAAACCTTCGCGGAGGGGAAAGAGATTCTAAAAATCGAGAATGACGCCTGGTGGATGGTCGGGGGGATGTTTTTGATTCTCACGCTTTCTTCTGGCTTCGGTTTCTACAACATGTCTGTGTACATGAATGCGCTTGCGGCCAAACCGGAATTTGCTGTCGCCGATATCTCCGCTGCGACCGCGCTCATGTTTTTGGTCTCTGGGATCACGGGTCTCGGCGTTGCTCCACTGATCGAACGTTATGACATTCGATGGGTTATGACCGGGGGTGCGGCGGTCGGGGGATCTTCCTTGGCGTTAATGGGCGTGGCGGCGGATACGTCGCAGGTGTGGGCGCTCTACGCGGTATTTGGCATGGGTAATGCCGCGGTTTCGTTAATTCCAGGCACCACGATCGTGACCCGATGGTTTCCAGGACCGGAACGATCCGTTGCGTTGGCGGTTGTTTCAACGGGGTTGTCTACAGGTGGTGTGCTATTGACGCCAATATCAGCGGTTGTGATTCGAAACGTCGGTGTTGAGTTGGCTTTGCCGTGGTTTGGGTTAATTTTCTTTGTGGGAATCTCGGTGGTTGCCCTCACCCTAGTACGCGGATGGCCCGAAGGAACAAAAAGGAGTGGCGATACCGGCCCCCCTCGCCCTTGGTTGGACTGGCATGCCGTTCGTTCGCGCTTTTTCGTTGGTTCGGGGATCGCCTACATACTCATCATGGGCGCACAGGTGGGGGCGATCGCTCATCTCATCAATCATTTGGAGAAAGTTGCTGGTTTTGCGACGGCGTCAGCGTCTGTATCCGTTCTCGCGGTGACGAGCATCGTCGGTAGACTTCTGGGAGGATGGATCGTAACGAGGTTTCCAATACGGCTGTTCACGATACTGAATATTGTCGGACAATGGATGGGTTTGACCGTTCTCGCGTTTGCTGACGATAGATTCTCGGCGTTGGGGGGCACGGTACTTTTCGGGTTTACGGTCGGGAATTTGTTGATGCTGCAACCCTTGCTACTTGTGAAAGTGTACGGAGTTTTGAGGTATCCCAGGGTCTATTCGGCTGCTTATGCCTTGACAACCTTGGGTGTTGCCGGAGGACCGTTAGCGTTGGGACTTTTGTATCAATCGTTTTCCTACACGACATCGTTTGGTGTTGCTGGTGTCTGTTCAATCGTTGCCCTCTTCATTTTTTGTAGTGCAGGCCCGGTGGTGGATGTAGAAACTTGAAGCGAGGAACTGAATTCGTGAAGCCGCGAGTTGTACATATTATTTGCTTTTGCGTTGTGGTCTTTTGCCTCTACGCGACGCCCCGGCATGCCGCGTTACCAGGGGTGTTAAGCGGCGACGAGCCGATGCCCTCGCTCGCACCGATGCTCGAAGCAAGCACCCCGGGGGTGGTGAATATTGCCACGTACGCGTCGGTGTCAGTCACCAGTCCGCTTCTTCAAGATCCGTTTTTCCGTCGCTTTTTCAATGTGCCGGAACGTCGTTTACGGCGGTCACAGAGTGCGGGTTCCGGCGTTATCGTTGATGCGGAAGGTGGTTACATTGTCACCAACAGCCACGTCGTCGATCGGGCAGACGAAATCAACGTTACGCTGGCTGATGGCAGGACGCTTCCAGCGACGCTCATCGGTATCGACACCCAGGTCGACCTCGCCGTCTTGGAGGTCAAGGGCGACCGACTTACGGCACTTCCCTTCGCCGATTCGAGTGCGTTGAGGGTGGGGGATTTTGTGGTTGCGATAGGTAATCCGTTTGGACTTGAGCAAACCGTTACTTCGGGAATCATCAGCGCCCTTGGGCGAAGCGGTCTCGGTATTGAAGGGTATGAAGACTTTATTCAGACAGATGCCTCCATTAATCCGGGTAATTCGGGCGGTGCGCTGGTGGACCTCAAAGGGGCCGTGGTCGGGATCAACACGGCAATCATCGCGCCGGGTGGCGGTAACGTCGGCATTGGGTTTGCGATACCGAGCAATATCGTCACGGTGATCATGCGCGAATTGATTGATCATGGGGAGGTACGACGGGGTCGGATCGGTCTAGACGTAGCGACCCTAAATCCTGATCTCGCCGCAGCTTTTGGGACGGGGCTCATCGAGGGGGTGGTCGTTATGGACGTCGAACCCGGCAGCGCAGCAGATGGTGCCGGTCTTCGAACGGGCGACGTTATTACCCATCTAGCTAACCGGGCAGCGCGAAAAGTCGGCGATTACCGAAGCCAGGCAGCGGTCACCATGATTGGTGATACGTTGGCGCTCGACGTCGTTCGAGACAATGAAGCCCGCCGTTATAGCGTTGTGATGAAGGACGATGTAGTAGCGCGAGTAGACGGTGACCGCCTGGATGACCGCTTGGCGGGTGCCGTGTTTAACGACTTCCGCGACGAATCGGATCCGAAGGGCGGGGGCGGTGTGTTAGTCAGCGAAGTCGACGTTAATGGCTCGGCATACGCGTATGGACTTGAGGATGGCGATGTCATTGTTGCAGCGAATCGGCGGCGCATTCACGATGTCGGCGGGCTATGGCGCGCGTTCAAAGCCGATGCCGTGTTGAGACTTCGTATTTATCGTTCGGGGCGTTACGGTGAACTATCGATTCGATAGTTCAGACCGCGGCGGAGTTCGGGAGTGACGATGGATCGGCGCACAGCTCTCGTGACGGGCGCATCTGCGGGTCTAGGCGCTGAGTTCGCACGGCAATTAGCAAACAGGGGCCTTGACCTCTTATTGGTCGCGCGTAGATCAGAACGACTCAGTGAGCTGGCCGATCGATTAGCGCGCGATACTGGAGTACGGGCCCATGTGTTCGCTGCGGACCTATCCGCGCCGGAGGCGCCCGCGGAGATTTTTGACTATGTACGTGAGCGCGGGTTGCATGTCGACTTTCTCGTAAATAATGCCGGGTCCGCGGGGATCGAATTTCTTGAAGACCGTGTCTGGAAAAAACAAGCCGACTACCTTGAGTTGATGATGATTTCGGTTGCACAGATGTGCCATTTGTTTGTTCCGCCTATGTGCGAAAAGGGATTTGGCAGAGTGATCAATGTGGCGTCCGTCGCGGGTCGTATCGCACGTGCCAACGATCTCAATTACGGACCATCGAAAGCCTATGTTGTGGCGTTTTCCGAATCTTTAAACCTCAGCGTTCGTGCCTCGGGGGTTCGCGTTTGTGCATTGTGTCCCGGCTTTACTCACACTGAATTTCACGAAGTAGCCGGCATGACGGAAAGAAAAGAACGGATGCCGAAGTTCATCTGGTACGACGCGGGAGTCGTTGTCGAGGAGGGGCTCAAAGCCGCTGAACGCGGTAGGAGCGTTTACATCTCGGGCCGTCTTTATCGCTGGCTTGATCCACTCCTCCAGTTGGTTTGGACCCGGCGCTTGATTAAGCGATTTATGTAATGGGGTTTTGTATCCCTACTCGAACATAATGATGTTACGCGCGACTTCTCCAGTCTCTAACTGTGCAAATGCATCGTTGACATCCTCGAGCTTGATGTGGCTCGAGATCATGTCGTCGAGATGCAGTTTGCCGGCGAGGTAGAACTCGACATATCGGGGCATATCCACTCGGAACCGATTCGAACCCATGTTCGATCCTTGGAGTTTCTTTTCTCGCAAGAATTCGGGGCCGTGAATTTCGACCATGGTACCGACGGGAATCATCCCGATAACGGTGGCACAGCCGCCCGCCCGGATCATCTTGAATGCCTGTTCGGTGGTTACTTTGAGACCGATTGCCTCAAAGGCATAGTGGACACCACCGCCGGTCAATTCGCGGACCGCCTCAACGGGGTCGTTATCGGCGGCATTGACTACCTCAGTGGCCCCGAATTTTCGTGCGAGTTCAAGTTTGCTGGCAAGAGTATCCACCGCGATGATCCGACTCGCGCCGGCAATTTCGGCACCGTTGATGCATGAGAGCCCGACTCCGCCGCAACCGATCACGGCTACAGTCGATCCGGGCTCAACTGCCGCTGTATGAATTACGGCACCGACGCCAGTGGTGACGCCGCAACCGATCAATGCGGCACGATCAAGCGGCATATCTTCCCGAACTTTGGCGACAGCGTGTTCGTGGACCAGCATGTATTCCGCGAACGACGAGAGGTTCAGGAACTGAGCGATCGGCGTTCCTTCCTGGGCGAGCCGGGGACTCTCGCCGCCTTTACGTTGTAACTCGGGCTCCTGACAGAGGGACATTTGTCCTGTTAGACAATATTCGCAGTGACCGCAGAACGCCGATAGGCAGGTGATGACGTGATCGCCGCTCTGAACATATTTGACGTCGGACCCTACTGCCTCGACGACTCCGGCCGACTCGTGGCCCAAAATAACGGGCAGGGGGTACGGGTAGGAGCCGTTCTGAAAGTGGAGGTCCGAGTGACAAACGCCTGCGGCTACGGTACGCACCAGGACTTCGCGGGGACCCGGGTCCGCCGTTTGCACCTCCTCTATCTCCAAAGGCTTATTTACTTCCCGCAAAACCGCAGCTTTCATCTCTTGGATCCCTTTTACCTTTTACGCAGACGGTCGAGTGTGCCAAACGGTTTCGGTGAATACTACCGTGTGAACGAGGCTTGCGCGGGCGTGTAGAGAAGTGCGATGGTTCGCCGATGTTCTGTCTGCTCGGCTAGAACTATTTGAGACACGCCGTCCATATTTTGTTGGGCTTGACCATCTTTGTTGTTGGGCAAGTGGGTGCGCACGCGTATGAAGGACCGATACACCAGCAACTGACCTTTAGCGCAGTGCGGCACTATAACAACTGTATCGACGACGACGATTTGCGCCTCTCGGCACTGCAAACACGTTACATGGCGAAGGCCAACGCAGAGCAAGCGGACGGTGGCTTTTGGCGCGGACTCTTTCGTTGGAATTTCTATAATCGAGACGATCAAACGCCCCGCAGTTTGATGTGGGTTGTTGAAACGCGTTTGCACGAAGGTTTCGAGCAGCTTGTAGGGAATCTTGATCGATCGAACAGTCTTGCGGATCGGTATTCCAACCTTGGCCGTGTCGTCAATCATTTGCAGGACATGACGTCGCCGGCTCACGTGGTTCCGGTATTTGTGTCACGTTGGTGGCGTTTTAACGTTGGTGACCGTTTCGACGAATTTCCGATCGATGAAGTTGATCTCAACCAACGGCTCGGCGCCGATTGCACTCAAGTTAGAGGGATCATCCAGGATACCTTGGATACCGGGTACCAAGACCTTTTACGCCTCACGGCAGAAACTACGTTCAGCGCGGTGAAAGGGGACATCGAGGGATTACCCTTCACTTGGGAAGTTTTCTGGAAACCGGATGTGAACCCCGGGTCGTTTGGAGAATACGGAGCTGCGGGCAACAACTTCGGACGTGAGACAGCGTTCAAGTGCGCCAACGTGAGGCGACCCCGCTGTGTATTGTTGAACGATGATCCGCTCTACGTGGAATTTGCCCGCGAACGCCACCTCAATGCAGTACAAACGACCATCGCCGCGCTTGCACGATTGCAACGTGCCGGTGCCGGCAGTTGACCGTTCAAGTTCGGGTACAGCGGTTTAATCAAACGGTAATCGTAACTACTCGAAGACCCACGGATTACGGTAATTAGGCACTAGCCGAATTCCTCAGCACACGTCCTCCACACGCCCCCGTATGTTCATCGTTTTCAAGGATAACGTGACCGTTACAAACGGTGGCTTGATACCCTACGGCCTTTTGGATCAGACGTGGCGCGCCTTCGGGAAAATCGTGCACAAGTTGGGGCTGCCGTTCGGCGACGCGATTTACGTCAATGACATTTACGTCCGCTCTTTTCCCGGCAGCAAGCGTTCCTCGGTCGTCAAGGCCGATCACTCTTGCCTGGGCGCTGGTCAGTTTACGAACGGCTTCCGCCAGACTGAAGGTTCCTTGATCTCGATGCCAGTGACCGAGTAAGAACGAAGTCCAACCGGAGTCCATGATCTGACTCACATGGGCACCGGCATCACCAATGCCTGGCAGAACCCAATCGGCGTGCAAGAATGTATTTACTTTGTCCAGATCATGGTTGAAGAAACGGTTGTGAAATAATGTTTCACCATTGCTATCGAGCATGTACCGCAACCACGTTTCCACGGGATGTTCGCTCGCTGCCTTGGCGATACTTGCAAGGCTCTCATCGGGCCCCCGTGTGTAGGTAGGCTGGTCAGCGTCGCCTAGCCAGTAATAGTTCTTCGTTGTTTCTAGTAGATAGGGCAAACCCTTGGCTTCATCGACGAGTTTTAGACGGATATTCTCATCTCGTATCGCGGCCAGTCGCGCATCGAAATCGAGTTTCCGGACTTCTGCCCAGGCCGGTGTGGGAAAAAGACCATCGGTCTTGAGCCCTGACAGAAAACCACCACTCCTTGGCAGGGTTAGTCCAGTGACGTCAAGATTTTCGTCGCGCATGGCTTTAATGGCATCGTCGTAAGCAGAGCCGTTGGAGTCTTTGCCATCGGCGAAAGGGGCACTGAAGAGGAGCTTGGTCCCGGCATTTCGACCTTGCTCTGCGATTAACGCCATCTCTTCCGGGAGTTTTGCGTAATTCAGCACGAATTGCAGAATACCGTTGTTCTTACCCACGGCACGGGCGATAGCCGATAGTTCATCGGTCTTGGCAAATGTACCTGGTATCGATCGACCGTCAGGAAGGACGTGACCTGGCAAACGATTCGAAGAAAAGCCGATAGCGCCTTCCTTCACCGAGTTCCCGACGAGCTCCGCAATTTGTTGAATTTCGTCTTCGGTCGGGTCTTCTTCGATGGCACGCTCACCCATGACGTAAAATCGTGAGGCACAATGGCCCACCAAACCTGCGACGTTAATCGCTGGGTTCAACTTTTCGATCGAGTCTAGATATTCGCCATAGGATTCCCAGTCCCAGGCCAATCCGTTGAGGATGGCGTTTCTTGGGATGTCTTCGACTGTCTCCATCATTCCTGCGAGGAATTCACGGTCCTTCGGTTTGCACGGAGCAAACGTGACTCCGCAATTGCCGAAAAGCGCGGTCGTGACGCCGTGCCAGGACACGGGTGTTAGCAACGGATCCCAGCCGGCTTGGGCGTCAAAGTGAGTATGCAGATCCACGAATCCAGGTGTGATCGCGTTGCCGTCGGCATTTATTTCCCGGTGCCCGTCTCCGTCGACCTTTCCGACTGCGGCAATGCGATCGCCATCGATTGCGACGTCCCCCACGTAGGGTTCGGTGCCGGTGCCGTCAACAATTAAGCCTTCGCGAACGATTAAATCGTGTGCCATATCCATTGCCCCTCGATGTATAGCTTTTCCCTATGATGCGATAGATAGGACGCAAGTTTCTATAACTAGAAAAATTGGTGCGGATCGGTTTTGGCGCTCAGTTTTCGACCATTCCATCGGTACACTGGGTTGTCTTAATCGAGGACGGCTCGAGAATGCCGATGCGAGCGATCAGGAGATGCTGATGCAGTCGCAATTTGGATCCGACCGTCAGTTCGGATGCGTACAAAACGGTTGAGGCGTTGTGTCGTTATGAGAGAGTCTTGTTCTGACGGTAACGCAAATTAATTGGCACAATCGATCACCCGTTGAGGCGACACATATGCATCTTGGGTTAACCCCATGGCGGATTTCGGGCAGCGTTGATGCTCAGGAGCTGACTCGGCAGGCTTCACTCGCTGAAGGTTGGGGGTACGAGTCGTTTTGGCTGCCGGAAAACCATTTCACTGGCGACGCAGCGATACCCGAGCCATTGATGTTATTGGCCGCGGTCGCCGCCGGCACGAGAACCATACGGCTCGCCACCACATCTTATTTACTGCCAGTTCGTCATCCGCTGCAGGCCGCTGAACAAGTAGCGGTGCTCGATAGACTTTCTGGGGGACGCGTCGTTCTAGGAGTCGGACGCGGCTATGCGACAGCGATGTTTTCCGCGTTCAGTGTTTCACGGAAGGAGAAACGCGAAATTTTTCGCGATTGTCTCGACGTCATGGTGCGTGCTTGGCAGGGTGAAACCGTGGCGCTGGACGAAACCAGTGAGCCCGTTTTGCTGTCGCCATTACCGGTGCAGAAACCCCATCCGCCTATTTGGGTAGCGGCGTTCGGTCCGAAGGCTTTGCGGCAAGCTGGAAGTCTTGGGTTCCCATACCTAGCTTCACCGATGGAGCCGATCGGCCGGTTGCGGGAAAATTACGAAAGGCATCGTCTAGCGTGCAACGAAGCTGGCGTCCAAATACCCCCGGAAGTCCCCATTATGCGAACAGTATTTGTGTCGGAGAACACGCGACTCGTCTCCGATATCCGTGATCGGCTCGAACAAGAAGCGCGAAATCTTTCGGGATCGGGTCTCCGAAAAGGTATATCAATGGAAGTCGACGATTGGGCCATTGTTGGGGAACCTTCGGCGGTTCGCGACCGACTGGCTTATTACCGCTCCGAGCTGGGCATGACCCACGTGATCGTTACCCGTTTGCGGATTGGCCAAATAGAAAGTGGGGAGCTTGAACGGTCGGTGGCGTTGACTGCCGAATTGGTCGAGTAACGGTTAATCCACGCCGGTTCCGGCCGCGCCGTATTCGTCACTATCGCCGACTTCCTCGTCGCTTGCTAACCCTAGGTAGGGTTGTAACCAACCTACGAGAAGATAGATCGGACCAGTGTCGACGAGAGCCACGAGCATTTTGAATATGTAGCCCGAAACGATAAAAGTCATGAGCTGCGGCCAGATGGGTTCATTCACGGCCACGGGGAGCGCGTTGGCATAAAAGTGGGTAATGAGGATCACCGCAGTCGTGTCGACGATCTGGCTCACTAACGTCGAGCCGTTGTTACGCAACCACAAATGTCGGCCGTTAGTAAGACGTTTCCAGAAATGGAACATCTGAACATCGCAGAACTGAGCGGCAAGGTACGCAAACATCGATGCGGTCACGGCACCGAAAGCGAGCGTTCGCATCTCAAAGAAAACGGGCGATCGACTGGCGGCATCGAGTGCTGGGTTACCTGTGCTCGGATCTATCGGCTCAAAACCTGGGAGTTCACCACCGATCCATAGCAGGAACATTATCCAAGCGTTTAACACCAGACCCATCAGAACCACCTCGTTGGCTCGCTTTCTTCCGTAGAGTTCACTGATGAGATCGGTGCAGATAAAAGTAACGGGGTAGGGCAGCACGCCCACGGCGACTGCCATGGGGATATCGAGACCGAACGCGGAAAAGGACAGGTCAAGAAATCGGCTGATGCCCAAGATGTTTAAGAGCGACAAGGTACCCAGGAAAACGCCACTAAGGATAAGAAACACACGCTGACGTCGCTGGCTGTAGTTCGGTGTCATGGCGAGTTCCTAGGTTTCGATTTGACCTAAATTGGCGTGCATGACGCTGCCGTTGATCACTGGATTGGACGCCGCCCAAAATAGGGTCTCCGCGATTTCCGTGGGCTCGATGAGGCGACCAAATGCGGACATACCGCTAACGGCTTCGAGGGCATCCGCGGGCACATGTTCGCGGAGCATCTCGGTATCGGTGAATCCGGGGCAGACGCAGGCGGTATGGATCCCCGTCCCCGCTAAATCCTGACACACTGCCCGCATCATCCCAATCATGCCGTGTTTGCTTGTCACGTAGGTATAACTGCCAGGGACCGCTTTTTCCGACAGCGTTGAACCGACAAAAAGCACGCTCGAACCATGCTTCATGTACGGAATTACAAACCGATTCAAGGTGTTTGGCGCGACGATATTGATCTCTAAAACGTCACGGAATTCGTCGCTGGGCGTGTTGGTCGCGGTATCGTTCGAGAGTCGCGATGCGTTATGAATAATCGAGACGCGATCAGCTTGAGATAGCAATAACTCGAGGGCGGAGCGAATCTTTTCGAGAAAATCTTGTTGCGCGAGATCGCAGCGAAGATGCTGTACCCCTTCGAGCGGGCAAGGGCGTCGCGAAAGATTGACCACGGTGTAACCGTCACTTAAAAAGCGGGACGCTGTGCTGAGTCCGATTCCCGCGCTGGCCCCTGTAATCAGCAAAAGCTTAGTCATCGAGCCCAGCTCGATGACGCCCACTGACCGGGCCCCGAAGCTACGCGGATAGTAAGAGAGTCGATGGGTAACTCGTGAAACGATGTGTCGCCGACGATGCAGGATATAAACCAATGCGCGAGTTCCTCCACGGTAATGTTGCGCAGTGGCAGGGTCGAAACGTCGCGTGGTAGGAACGGGATGCGTTCAACGCCGAACGTCGCGACAACGTAATCTTGGTCATGGGCGATAGTTAAATAGGGGGACTGCTCAGGCAGCAGCACCTTTTCATCGAGTTCATTGCAAAGGGTCTTCAGTCGATTCTTGATTTCGTTGTAATCAAAGCATAGTCCGTCGTCGCCGATCTCGCCGTCTAAGATGGCTTCAACCTGAAAATTGTGGCCGTGAAGATTTTCTCGCTCGGTCGCGGAAAAGATCGTGAAATGCGCGGCGGAAAAGTGGAGATATTCTTTCTGAATTTCTATGGTTGCGCGATTGGTTTCCGCATGAGATGCGGCACTGTTGGGGGGTTGCTGCATCGCGGCATCGTAACATAAGGGTCCTAATCGACTGCTTTGTCATAGGGTCCCATGCATGCTTCAGCCCAAACACTTGCTTATCAGAACGCGCCGCCCTAGGTTGCTACGCAGTCGACGAAAGGAGAGGTCATGGCAGCCCTGGATGGATTGCGGATTCTTGACATGACGCAGTGGGAGGCGGGAACGGCATGCACGCAGTCGCTCGCATGGTTGGGCGCCACCGTCGTTAAGATCGAACGGCCCGAAGTCGGTGATCCGGGTCGAGGCGTCGGTAGAAATGACGGCGTAGATTCGGAGTATTTCGTCAATTGGAACAGCAACAAGCGCAGTGTGACGTTCGATCTCAGTTCGGAAAAGGGACGCGATTTATTGCTGCAAATGGTGCCGCGCTATGACGTGTTTGTTGAAAACTATGGACCCGGAGTGGTCGAAAAACTGGATATTGGCTACGACGTCATGCAGACAGTCCATCCAGAGATCATTTATGTGAGGATCAAGGGGTTTGGCACTTCGGGTCCGTATGCACACTTCAAATGTATGGACATGGTCGCTCAGGCAGCAGCGGGGGCCTTTTCGATTACAGGTGAACCCGACGGCCCGCCGATGCGTCCAGGTCCTACGATGGGAGATGCTGGTACCGGAGTACAGGCGGCGCTGGCGATCTCGGCTGCGTATGCGCAAAAACTAAAAACGGGGGAAGGTCAGCTCATTGAATTATCGATGCAGGAAGCAATGACGTATTACTTACGCACGGCCGTATCGAGGACAAGGTTTGGTCAGGTCGCTACGCCGCGTACGGGCAACGGTGAGAACCCATTTGTTTCCTTGTATCCCTGTGCTCCGGGTGGCCCAAACGACTATGTTTTTGTGATGGCCGTGAATCCGAGGATGTGGGGTGCGGTCTGTCGTGCGGTTGGCCAGCCGGAGCTGCTTTCGGACCCTCGCTTCAGTACGGCTCAAGCCCGTCATGAAAACCGACATCTGTTGTTCGACGAAATTGGGACATGGACACGGTCGCACACTAAAAAGGAATGTATGTCTGCTTTAGCGGAGGAGGGTGTGTGTGCGAGTCAAGTGTATGAAACGCACGAATTATTTACCGATCCCCATTTGGTGGAGCGTGACTTCGTGCATGACGTTGAGCACGCGGTTCATGGGAAAGTCCAGTTACTTGGTTGGCCCGCGCGCATGTCGAAGAGCCACGTCGCAATTGAAGCCGCACCGCTATTGGGCGAGCACACAGACGAGGTACTTGCCGAAGACCTTGGGCTTTCGGCAGAAGACATTGATGAATTGCGAGCGGAAGGTTCGATAGGCAGTGAGATGATCAAGGATGCGCGCTCTTGAAACTTGATGTCGAAGGAGCGAGTTTTCCGGTCAGTGGCTGAATCAAACGTCATCGTGGAGCTGCATCAGAAACTCGGCATCCCCGCTGATTACGCCGCCCGAACGGGACTTGTTCAACAGCGGACGCCCGACGACTTGGTCGACATCGGCGTTGACGTCTTTGATCGACCGCAAAGGTTACGTATGGAAGCGGCGACCGCATGGGCGGGATTAGTAGAAGCAGCGTCATTAGATGGGGTGACCGTACAGCTCGTTTCAGCATACCGCTCGTTTGAGTACCAGGTTGATTTAATTCAGCGCAAGGTTGAGGCGGGAGAATCGATCAGGGAAATCCTTACCCGTATCGCGGCTCCAGGCTATAGCGAACATCAAGGAGGATGTGCGGTCGATGTAACGAGTCCTGGTAGCGATTCCTTGACCGAGTTGTTTGAGGAAACCCAAGCCTTTCGCTGGCTCGTCGCATCTGCTGTCGACCATCAGTTTGTGCTGTCGTATCCGCGTAGTAACCCTTACGGGGTGGTATTTGAGCCGTGGCATTGGTGTTATCAGCCGATCGAATAGGGCCAATTGGGCAGGTTGAAAGAAAATGACGTTGGAACACTTACCCCGTCTGAATTTTGTCCAGCAAGAGGCCATAAAAATGGTCGTCATGTTCAAACAGCCAGCCAATGTGCTGCCCACAGTCGGCGCACATGGCTAGGCGCCAAAGATAGCCGGGAAACCAACTATCCGCAGCTACGGCGGGCCCCTCGATCGCACAGCCTAGCGCCTCTCCGTAACAACCGAAGTGGTGCGTGAAGCCGTGGGGATTGCTAAAGACGTGTTCGTGCGAGCCATCGATGTTTAAGCGATCGTCTGCATGCGCTAGCACGTGGGAACAGGCTAGACAAAAGACATAGCCCTCTTTCGGGCGGTCGCTTTCCTTAAGCCTGTCCTTCAGGTGGGGATCGAGCGTATCGCTCTCTTTGACATGCGCGTCAGTCATTGGCTCTAATCAACGCCGACCTTTTTGATGGTTCGTAAACACATCTCCCGAAGGGCTGGGTCTTGCACGATACCTGAGTCGGAATTCAATTTTTTTGCGGCCATAACCCTTGGACTATGGGTAGTAAGCGCGGCCCTTGGGCTATTCGAGTAGCGACTTTAAATCAACCTCAGGATTCGACAACGCGTTCGCGTCGACGGTCTTTCCAATGAGTTGTTTCGCGACCATGAATTCGCGCGGTGAATTGACGGCTTCTGCTGCTACGACTTTGCCATCGTGAAAGTGAAACATCGCAAACTCATGGGTTTCGGGTTCCCCACGAGTGATTGATTCGTCACCGTCGGATGAAAACCCGACCATCTGTAACTTGAGGTCGTATTGGTCGGACCAAAACCACGGAATACTCGCGTACCGCTTATCGCCCCCCGTAAGGTTGCTAGCCGCGACACGTGACTGCTCCATGGCGTTGGGCACCGATTCCAGGCGCAGACGGCGGTCCAACAACGCGTTTGGATGATTCGTGCAATCACCTGCAGCGAAAATGGAAGGATCGCTGGTGACACACCGTTCATCCACGACAATACCGTTGTCACACGCGAGACCAGCATCAAAAGCCACTTCCACATTGGGTACTACGCCCACGCCGACGATGACCAAATCTGCATCGACGGTGGTTCCGTCTGCGCAAAGCACTTTCTCTATCCGTCCATTGCCGACGAATGCCGAAGCACGAGCTCTCGTCCTTATGTCAACGCCCTTGGCGGCGTGCAATTCGTGATAGAACGCTGACATAATCGGGTGGGTAACGCGTTCAAGAATACGGCTCTCCATCTCCAGAATAGTCACCTGCATTTTTGCGGTTGCTGCGACGGAGGCTACTTCGAGACCTATATAACCACCGCCAACGATCACCAACTGCGACGCGTTTTCCATTTCCGTTCGGATTTTGTCGACGTCGGCAATGGTACGAAGCGTGTGTACGCCATCCAGATCGATCCCAGGTAGATCGGGTCGACGGGCACGACTACCGGTGGCAAGCAGTAGTTGATCGTAGGCCACCAGAGACCCGTCACTGCAGGCTACGAACTGGCCGTCGCGATCAATGTTCTCGACCGTTATGCCGGTTCGCACGTCAATTGTGCGATCGGCGTAAAATTTCTCGGGCCTCAACAAGACCTTGTCGAGTGGCTGCTCGCCCGCGAGATACTGTTTCGAAAGGGGTGGCCTTTGATATGGAATATGGGGTTCTGCACCGATCAGAATTAACTCGGCGTCGAAGCCCTCTTGCCGGATACTCGCGGCGGCCTGACCGGCGGCGTGTCCACCACCGACAATTACGATCGCCATCTTTTCCATAGCACAGTGATACTAACCAGTTGTTGTACTGGTGCTCCGTCCCGCAAGACACAACGTGTGGTGGGCGAACAAACGTTCAGCCCTTCTTGTCGGGCATGGGGAGAGGGAAGGGCGTTACGGTTGCGCCGGCACCGTCCGTGATCTTGGCGGTACCCTCCTTTTCTACTTCGTCGACGCGAACAATGGCGTGGAGCGGGATGAAGCTCCGTTGTACCCCCGCGAATTCATTGCGAAGTTTATCTTCGCCAGGATCGATCACCATCTGCGATTTTTCTCCGAAAACGTAATCTTCGATTTCGACGAAACCAAATAGATCACTCTGGTAAATCGAGTGGGCATAGACCTCATAGACCTGCCCTTGATTGTGGAAATAAATCCGATAGATATGTTTTTGATCGTCTGCCATTGAAAATTTCGTGGGTGTCTTACTCCTATTAGTATAGTCGATGCTGAGGTTTTCAAGGTGCCCTATAATCGCCCGCCGGTTCACGCTCTGTGGTTAGAGATTAAATGAAGCTATATCTAAAAACCCAAGGCTGCCAGATGAATGAGTACGACTCGTCTCGAATAGCGGATCTGCTCGCTGATACTCATAACGCGACGCTCGTTGGGACGGAACAGGACGCGGACGTCATTCTCTTAAACACCTGCGCTATACGAGAGAAAGCTCAAGAGAAAGTATTCCATCAATTGGGTAGGTGGCGGCGTCTGAAAGTCGAACGCCCCGACGTCATCATCGGTGTCGGTGGATGTGTGGCGAGTCAAGAGAGCACTGCAATTACCACTAGGGCTCCGTTCGTTGATGTCGTATTTGGCCCGCAAACGCTGCACCGGCTCCCCGGCATGATTGACGAGTTTCGGGAGTCGGGAATCGCGGTCGTTGACGTTAGCTTTCCCAAAATCGAAAAATTTGATTACCTTCCGACGCCCAACGTGGGTGGACCTTCTGTGTACATCTCTGTCATGGAAGGATGCAACAAGTACTGCAGTTTTTGCGTCGTGCCACACACACGCGGCCACGAGGTTAGTCGACCGATGGATGATGTGCTTCGGGAAGTCGCTGACGTCGCTGGACAAGGCGTCCGGGAGATTAATTTTCTTGGGCAAAATGTCAACGCGTACCGTGGTCCCATCAACGGTGGAGTGGCAGATTTATCCAAGTTGATTCGCGAAGCGGCTCGTGTTGAAGGAATTGATCGAATTCGCTTTACCACGTCCCATCCGGTTGAATTTACGGATAATCTGGTTGAAGCCTATCGCGACGTTCCGGAACTTGTTAGTCACTTGCATTTACCGGTCCAGTCTGGATCGGATCGCATTCTCGCCAGGATGAGGCGACGCCACACGAGGTTGGAATACAAGTCGCTCATACGCAACATTCGGGAGGCCCGCCCCGATATCTATCTTTCGTCAGATTTCATCGTTGGATTCCCAGGCGAGACCGATGAAGATTTTAAAGACACCTTGGAGCTGGTTCGATCGCTGGATTTCGACGTGTCTTTCAGCTTCATATACAGTCCACGCCCAGGGACGCCAGCGGCGTCCCTGCCAGACGCAACGCCAATGGAGGTCAAACAGCACCGCCTTTCGATATTGCAGGACCAACTTCGCAAACAAGCTCGGCGGCACGCGCTAAGTATGGTTGGGAGTGTCCAAAGGATCTTGGTGACTGGTCCTTCTCGAAAGGACCCTGGAGAACTTCAAGGACGCACCCAAAATAATCGCGTGGTGAATTTTCGTGGTGGTACAAAAGATGCGTTTATTGACGTCGTGATTGAGAAAGCGCTACCGAATTCCTTGCGTGGGCGACCCGTAGTGACATCCTTTTGAAATGGCTTATGAGCCGATAGGGGCCTCTAGTTCACTTATTCGAGCCTTCGTGATGGGGATACGGACTCGAGGAAATGACGTGATCGTCGATTTGACAGACGAATTCTCATCGATATGCTTGGCGGTTCAGGGAATGGACATCAAAACGACTTGAGTGATGAGTCGCGCGTGGTCCCGTTGACCACAAACTTAAATCTAGAACCTAACGATTCGCGCCGTTTGGCGGCCCTTTGCGGCCCGTTTGATCAAAATATTAAGCATTTAGAGAAGCGCCTTGGAATAAATATACGCAACCGAGGAAATGTGTTTCAGATCACAGGGCCTGAACACGGGGTGCAAGCAGGTAGCGCGCTGTTATCCCAGCTATACGTTGAAACGCGCGAGGCCAACACGCTTGACCCAGATACTGTGCATTTGTTCCTGCAGGAAGCGGGCGTGGAAGATTTGCTCGCTCGACGTCAAGTGGACGTGCAGCAAGACGGGGCTGTGGTCACGACGCGTCGGAAACCGATTAAACCCCGTGGCGCGAACCAAATACGGTACGTTGAACGCATTCGTCAATACGACATCAATTTTGGCGTGGGGCCGGCCGGAACCGGTAAAACCTACCTGGGTGTGGCATGCGCGGTCGAGGCGCTGGAAAATAAGAGCGTTAGTCGCATTCTACTTGTTCGACCGGCGGTAGAAGCCGGTGAGAAACTCGGGTTTCTACCTGGAGATCTTTCTCAGAAAATTGACCCTTATTTGCGGCCTCTCTACGACGCCCTTTATGAGATGCTCGGTGTTGATCGGGTCAATAAATATATTGAAAGGAACGTGATTGAGGTGGCGCCACTGGCTTTCATGCGTGGTCGTACGCTTAACAATTCGTTCATTATTCTTGACGAAGCCCAAAACACGACGCTTGAACAAATGAAGATGTTTTTAACACGAATTGGTTTTGGGTCGACTGCGGTGATTACCGGAGACGTGACTCAAATTGACCTTCCGATAGCAAGTGGCCAGCGGTCTGGATTAATCCATGTACTCCGCGTTCTCGAGGACGTGAAGGGATTGAGTTTTACTCGCTTTGACAGTAGGGACGTCGTTCGCCATCCGCTAGTACAGCGCATCGTCGAAGCGTATGCGCGTGAGGACGCGCTGCGTTCATCAGGGAAGCCGGATCTTGAGCAACGGAGCGATATTAGTGGCTCAGGTAGTTAACGATCCGGTTGACGTTCAACTCGGGAGCAATACGAATGTTCCTAACGGGGACTATCTCGGCGAATATGCTAAAGCTGCGATGGAGGGTGATCCAGGTACCCTCTGCATAAAGGTCGTTAGCGAAGATGAAGGTCGAGAGCTTAATCTCCGATTTTGTTCAAGGGACCACTCGACTAACGTACTCTCATTCGTCAGTGAGCTCCCGGATTCCCTTGGCGACATCGCAATATGTGCTCCGGTGGTGGAGGCTGAAGCGGCAACGCAATCGAAATCGGTAGCCGATCACTACGCTCACATGGTCGTCCATGGAGTGTTGCACCTGCGCGGGTTTAATCATCGTGAGGCGAATCAAGCGTCATTAATGGAACAACGGGAAATCGAAATTCTAGGAAGTTTTGGCATAGCTGATCCGTACGAGTCTGATGATTGAAATTGACGAAAAGCGCCCACGATGGCGTGAATGGTTAAACGACTTGTTTCCGCCAGAACGTGATGCAGAACATCTCGGATTTCAGGATCTTTTGCGCGAAGCTGCCGCCCGCGAGCTCTTAAATTCTGACGCCCTCAACATTATCTATGGCGCGTTGCAGGTCGCCGATATGCGAGCGAGGGATATCATGATCCCTCGTTCACAGATGGCAAGCGTCAACGTTGACGCGCGGCTCGAGGAGTTCTTGCCGTTCGTTATTGAACAAAAACACTCCCGATTTCCCGTGATCGGTGATGACTTGGACGATGTAAAAGGGATTTTGCATGCGAAAGACATCTTGCCTTGGACGTTGGAAGATGACTGGGATGATTTTGATATCAAAGACATCATCCGCACAGCTTCGGTGGTTCCTGAAAGCAAGCGGTTAAACGACTTACTTCAAGAATTTCGATCGACCCGGAACCATATGGCGATTGTTATCGATGAATACGGGCACGTGTCGGGCGTGGTCACAATCGAAGACGTGCTTGAACAGATTGTTGGTGATATTGAAGACGAGCACGATATCGATGACGACAGTTTTATCAAGGAGCTCGACGAACGCAGCTTCACCGTTAAAGGCATCACGACCATTGAAGATTTCAATGAATATTTTGGTACGCACTTTGACGCGGAGCAGTTCGACACGATTGGTGGGATCGTTGCGAAAGAGTTTGGTTATCTACCCAAGCGTGAGGAAACGGTAGTTGTTGAAGGTTTCGTGTTCAAAGTATTGAACGCCGACAGCCGTCGCATTCGGCTGCTACACCTCACTTGCCCACGAAGCTGAAACCCGTATATCGCAAGGGAATGGGCGCCGCGGCATTATTCGCAGGCGCAATCTATCCCCTCGGGTTTGCGCCGTTCAAATGGTGGGTGATCGCGTTAGTTTCTGCGGTGTTGCTATACATCGCTATCAAGAACGCCGCGACTGGTCGACGTGCCTTCCTTTGGGCGTGGCTTTTCGGTGTCGGGAAATACGCGGTTGGCGCATCTTGGATTTACGTCAGCATCCACGTGCATGGCCAAGCACCGATCCCGTTAGCGCTGATGCTCGTTGCCGTTTTTGTTGGCGGAATGGCACTTTTTTCGGGGGTGTATGGGTGGTGTTGGTTTTCCGTACGTACGGGTCGTCCGGTGATTGATGTCATGAGCTTTGTCTCTATTTGGGCGTTGGGCGAGTGGTTGCTCACATGGCTTTTCACGGGGTTTCCATGGCTTTTCATTGGTTATGCGTTGTTGGATACCCCACTGGCTTCGCTTGCACCGATCGGAGGCGTAGTACTCGTGGGCGTCGCGGGTCTGGTATCGGTCCTCTGTGTTTTAGAAGCCTGGAAGCGGCCGCCGCTGCTTGTTGTTGCCGCAGTGCCGTGGCTTGTCGCGTGGGTAATTTATGATCAAACCTGGGTGTCGCCGGTAAAGCGATTCAGCGTTGCTCTGGTGCAGGGCAACATTGCGCAGGAAACGAAGTGGCTCCCCGAAAGCGTTCAGCCAATACTTGAGCGGTATGCAGCGTTATCGGAAAGCGCCTGGGAAAACGATCTGGTGATCTGGCCAGAAGCGGCCATTACCGTGCCTTACACACAGGCATTGCCCTACCTCACTGATATGGCCGATCGAACTAAAGGCGCATTAATACTGGGCGTGCCAGTGCTAGAAAGCGTCTCGGAAGGCGGCTATGTTCACCACAACGCTGCCGTTGTCGTTGGTGACGGTTCGGGGCGATACATCAAACGGAAATTGGTACCGTTCGGCGAATTTGTCCCGTTCGAGGGAGTTTTGAGAGGCGTCATCACGTTTTTCAATCTTCCCATGTCGACAGCGCGCGCGGGACCAAAACAGCAGGCACTGGCCGTCGCGGCTGGTCTTAAGGTCGCCATCGCGATTTGTTACGAAGTCGCCTATCCGCGCCTGGTGGCAACCGACGCTGCAGGGGCCGATCTCATTGTCAACATCAGTAACGACACATGGTTCGGTCGGTCGATTGGACCCATGCAGCATATGCAAATCGCACGGATGAGGGCACTAGAGAATGGACGGTATTTGTTGCGAGCGACCAACAACGGGATTACCGCAATCGTAGCTCCCAATGGGAAGGTGGTTAGTAAATTACCGCAGTTCGAACAAGGTGTTCTTGTGGGAGAGGTGGCAGCAATGAGGGGCCTCACACCTTATTCGCGCTGGTTTGATATGCCCGTCGTCTTGCTCAGCATGGTTCTAGTTGCGGTAGCTGCTTTAGTCCGCCGTAGGAACTAAAGAACTCAACGTCCGCTCAATGCTCCGGTCGTATGATCTCCAATCTTGTGTTTCCTTTTGTGGAAAGCGATTACGCGGTTGATGGCGGCCGGAGTAAATCCGGATAAACGGAAAATCGAGTGTCTTGCCGAGTGCGCACCTCGATTACAACGGTTTCGCCTTCTTGATTCGCTCGCTGAGCTTCTTCAATCGCCGGAGCGATCGCGTCGGCTGTAGTGACGTGAATCCCTTTCGCCCCAAGTGCTTGGGCAACGCCAGCGTAGTCTCCCGACTGGTTACCTGCGCCATATTTTTCCATAGCCACCGGCATGCTTTTGTCGTAACCGCCCATCGTGAGGTTGTTAACCACGACGGTTGTGATGGGGATCTGAGCGCGCACTGCGGTTTCGATTTCCATTCCAGTATGTCCAAAAGCTAAATCGCCCATGAAGTTCATACAGAATCGTTCTGGGTTCGCCATTTTTGCGCCCATCACCAGAGGGATCCCGTACCCGAGATGCGTGGTTTTACCCCAGCCGATGTATCCATGCGGGGTCGAAGCTTTATAGAACGGCATGATCTGGTCCCTTGGATTACCCGCGTCATGCGTGACGACGCTATTACCGTGATCCAGGGTGCGATTGATCTCGTGGATGACTCGGTATGGATTTACGGGGGCTTCATCGCTATTGAGCAGCGGAGCCCATTCGTTGAGCCACTCTTTCCGGGTCTGTGCAATCGATTCGACAAGGGCTGAATTGGTCTCGCGCCCATCTTCTCCTACCGTGCCTTTTATCTCGTCGATCATCAGTTCGAGGGTTAGTTTTGCGTCCCCGACGAGACCGATGTCGATGTCGTAGTCTTTATTTATATCTTCAGCAGCAATGTTCGCCTGGATCATAAATTTCCCCGGAGGGATATCGATACCAAAGGTTGTTCGAGTGAGACCGGAACCGACCGCGAAGACGGTATCGGCGGCGCCCAGCCACTTGAAGACACTTTTAGGGGCGGTTCTATTGGCGGAGCCCAACGCCAGGGCGTGATCATCGGGAAACGCGCTTTTTGCCTGCATGGTCGTGATGACGGGAATTTGTGTCAGCTCAGCGAGTTCCATTAGCTGGGTGGCAGCTTTTGCGTACAGCACTCCCTGGCCCGCCCAAATAACAGGATTGTTGGCGGCCAATAGTTGGGCTACGGCATCTTTCACGTCCGATCGGGAAGGCCCGTATTTCATCCGGCTGGACGGTTTATAGGGCGGTGTATTTTCTGGAACTTGTTGCCGTAAAACATCTCCGTGCATTTCAACCAACACGGGACCCGGCCGTCCTTGTCGTGCCGTGTGGAAGGCACGACGCATTTCGCGAGTCGTGCGATGAATCTGATCGATGGATAACGCAAGTTTGGTCACGTTGGCGTAATTTCGAGTGGCCGAAAAATTTGGTGCAATGTCGTAACTTCCGGTGCCGCTGCCGCCCGGTAGGAAAAGAATGGGTACGGAATCCCCCCACGCCTGAGCGATCGCGCCGAACGAATTCTCAACACCTGGTCCCGACTGAGAAGCAAAAACGCCTATTTGTTGACCAGCCGTTTGGCGGCTGTACCCATCGATTGCATTAATACCGCCTCTTTCTTGACGGAATACGATAGGTCGTATGCCTATTTTCGCGGCAGCCTCGATTAATGGATTGGCCGGGAAACATGCCATCCAGGTGACCCCCTCGGCTTGCAGGCAACGAGCGACAAGATCAAATCCGTTCACAGAAATCCCCCAAAGAATTAAGCACCGTAGAGTAGCACTCCGTTAAAAAGAGTGGTGTTTGGACGCGAGTTTCCTAGCGTACCGCAGGGCATGATCGAGTGAGTTAGTAAAAGCTGTCCCCTTCCATGCGATATCGAATGCGGTGCCGTGATCCACGGACGTTCTGACGATCGGCAAACCAATCGTGACGTTAACGGCGGATTCGAAATCGAAGAGTTTCATGGGCGCGTGGCCCTGATCGTGATACATACAAACCACCGCGTCGTAACGATTATGGTGTATCGCCTGGTGAAAAATCGTATCAGCGGGGTAGGGGCCGGATACGTTAATTCCAGCAACAACGGATTCCGCAATCGCCGGAGTTATGAATTTCTTTTCTTCGTCACCAAAAAGCCCGTTTTCGCCGGCATGTGGATTAAGTCCGCAAACCGCGATGCGTGGATTCTCTGTACCCATCGACAAGGTCTTGTGCGTTAACTCAATAACAGCACGAACTCTCTGCTTGGTTACGCGTCGTATCGCTTCGGTCAACGGGACATGCGCGCTGACATGGCTTACCGCGACGTCGTCCGTAACCAACATCATGGAATAATTTTGTACGTCGCAAAGTTGGGCGATCAGTTCTGTATGGCCAATGAAGTCTGGATCGCTCATCCGCGTCGCTTCCTTGTTCACTGGCAACGTAACGATTCCCGCGATCTCGCCCTTTAACGCATCGTGCGTCGCGCGCTCAACGTACGCTCGAGCTGCAGCTCCTGAATCTTTCCGCAGTATCCCAGGCGTTAGATCGGTGGCATCAAGCAAACCTAAATCGATCACATTTAGAGACCCCTGGATTACTTGGCGGGGTGCTTCGACCGCATCGATCGGGACGTCCAGCTTTAAGAGAGTGGCACCAGCCCTCAAGATAGCTACGTCACCGTAGACCACTACGTCGTTTGCCAGTTCGCCATTGGCGTAGCACCGTAGCGTGATTTCCGGTCCAACGCCGGATGCGTCGCCCATTGTGACGGCCATGCGCACGGGTTTGTACTCAAGCAGAAAGTAGGTCTAAGAGCGTATCAGGTTTCCCAATCCCCCCGCCTTTAGTGACGAGCAGTTGTCCGTTACGATCTGAGACGGGAATAGCTACTCCTAGATTTCCGAGAACTTTGACTGGCTCGTTACCTAAGATCGCTGCGGCGGTATCCCCTCCAATCACCACCAATGTCCCGACGGGGGCCGCGGCATTTGTCAATGACGCAAGTGCCCTGGCCGTCGCCCACGCTGCGTTTAGATCCGGCGTTATTGTTGGTTCGATTGTTGTTAAAACGCTTAAATGGTCCGAAATTTGGAATGTCTCGTTCAGCGTGTACAACGGGCACTGGAGGCGTCGTATCTGACTTCTACTGACGGGATGCAAACTGCCGCAGACGACGAGAATAGGTGTCCTGAGGACGAATTTCTGTCGCGAACGCGGGCGGCGGAAAGTTGCCGCAAACGCTTGGATGGCGCCTGATGGGCCGACAAGCATGCGTCCTTCTGCGCGACATCGTTGGGCTGCTTGGGCTAGTTCGTTGTTATCGTTGGCGTCGACTACGCGCACGTCCCGGTCGGTGCAGCCTGCGGCACGCAATAATTCCGTGGGACGGCTGCTTTTAATCGGATTCAATGCGTCGGCGGCCGATGCACTTTCCGCAACCGGGACGTCGTCAACGTACACCACGCCATAGCGACAGCGGCGTCCGGCATCGGGGAAACTCGGCACGACATCGATCGCGAAACCCATGTCGAGTAGAGCTTTTACCTCGTGTGGCCAATTGCCTCGTAATACCGAGTCGATCTTATGGCATCGGTCTCGTGCCGCGGTTTGGTGAATCTTCCTGACGCGTTGAGCGGCCAATGCGACGCTGTCATGCCGTGTTTCAAGGTCGATGACCATGCAATCGCTGCCCGCAATTTCTAACCCCGCGTTCACCAAGAATCCTTCATCCGCAATAGCGCCCGCGACTTCAAGTGCGCCGGTACGATCGTCCGCGGTGGTTAGGAAATTGAGCAGTGGTTTTCGCTATTTAGCGACTGAGCGACCCTACCCCTATCGTCTCGTCGGTACCAGTGGCGCGGGCCGAAGTGATGTGGTGCATACGCGGGTGTTATAAAGTCGTTATGAAGCCATTGTTTTCCATCGTTGGGTTCCTGTTACTTGTTGGGTGCGGATTCCAGTTGCGAACCTGGGATTTAGCATCTACTTATCGGATCGTCCGCATCGAGTCACACGTAGATAGCAGCATTGAACGGGACATGCGTGGCGCTTTTGAATCCGCGGGGTTGGTGGTGGTGGAAGAAGGGGACGCAGATCTATACCTCACCGTTGAACGCGAGGACTTTGAACAACGTAGCGACATGTTTACTGGCGATGGTCGAGTTGCGGGTTATCAATTGCAGCTGAGGGTTGTTTATCAGGCGAGTGAGGCGAGTGGTAAAATCTTGATTCCCTTGCGGACTCTACAGGAGCAGCGATCACTTCCGCTCAACCGGGCCAATGTCGTTGGATCGGATGCCGAGAAAAGACTCTTGGTGCAGGAAATGCGGACAGACATCGTTCAGCGGATCGTACGGACTTTGGCAGTCTTAGCGGATCAAGTGGTTAAGCCGTTAGATGCTTCTTAAACCGGAACAGCTCGAACGCCACCTCGAAGAACCGTTACAGCCCATATATTTTGTTGGTGGCGATGAACTTCTTCTGGTCGAAGATGCGTGTAGAGCGATTGTAAAGAGGGCAAGTGACCAGGGTTTTACCGAGCGGGAACGGTATGACATCGGCCCAGGAACCGATTGGAGCGATGTATTTTCTGGCGCTTCCAATATGTCTTTGTTCTCGACGAAGCGCGTGTTGGATATCCGTCTTTCCGCTAAAGGAGTTGATCGAGCAGGATCGGACGCGCTTCGCGCATACCTCGAGGATCCGATCGAGGAGACGCTTGTGCTCCTCCGAGCAGGACCGATTCAGTGGCGGCAGCGCTCATCAGCGTGGTTCAAGTTGTTGGAAAAACAAGCCGTTGTGGTGCTGGCATCGACCGTATCGGCTGAAGAATTACCCCGGTGGCTGGGCGCAAGGGCCCGAAGCGCGGGCCTCAAATTGAGTAGTGATGCTATCGAGGCACTGGTTGATCGAGCAGAGGGCAATCTGGTTGCCGTGCAGCAAGAGCTAGAAAAGTTACGGCTGTTGGGTTACCCATCCGATAAGGAGATAACGGTCGGTGACCTGAGTCTTGGCAATGCCTCTCATTTTGAAACCTTTGAACTCATTGACACAGCGTTCTTAGGTGACGCGGCCCGTGCCAGAAAGATGCTCAGAACGTTACGTCAGGAAGGGATCCCTATATTCATGGCCATTGGCGCCCTGGCTGCGCAACTTCGGCGGGCACATCACGTCAGCATAGGTCGCCGTGAACGTCTTGCGCGTAATCGCAAGCGGGCGGTCGACGCGGTGACGCGCCGCCTCAGCAGTCATGGCATCGAGACGGCTTTGGTGGAATGCGGGCGTCTGGATCAACAGGCTAAGGGAATGCTCCGCGGTGAAGCGTGGAACTCTCTCGAAAGACTTATCTTAACGATTTCGGGACGTTCAAGATCGAACCTTGAGCGGGAAGCACGCTATCTTGGAAGGTGAGCTCCTTGTATACCGTCCCGACGGCCTTTGATTATTCCCTGCAACCAGATAGCCCACTGTCTCGCCCGAGCGAGCGAGCTTGTTACGATTTGCATCGGCCCCATCGCGTCAAGTTCTTTTGCCGTCACGTGGGCTGGTCTTTATCGAGTTTGTTCAAACGGGGATCAATGTGTCGATCGAATCCAGTGGCCGCTTCGCCGTGACGGACTATGTAGATATTGGGCATCGAATCGCGTCCTCATCTGGTTTTTTGTAGTTCTGTTGTTGTCGGCCATTAACTTAACGGCCGAGCATTGAGCGCTCTGAACCCATCTAATTTGCGCTGGGAAAGCTGGGCGAATCAAGGTTAAATAGTTCGCTTCGCTGGTTGGACGCCATGCTCCGAATCAATGGACCGAGTGCCTGTGGATGACTGAAGGTGTAGTTATGAAAATTCCCGACGCTGGGCTGTCGCCTGATATGACGCCGGACGCGTCCGTAGATGTCCATGAGGCATTCGGAATCGATCAAGACTTTTCCGTGCCGGCCTTCGGTGAACGTAGCGAACACGTTCCGTTGATCGACGAGGACTACGTTTTTGACCCTGATACTACGCTCGCAATTCTTGCTGGGTTTACCCACAACCGACGGACCATGATCCAGGGATATCATGGCACGGGGAAATCAACTCATATCGAACAAGTATCTGCACGCCTAAATTGGCCGTGTATTAGGGTCAATCTGGATAGCCACATCAGTCGCATTGATTTGATCGGGAAAGACGCCATCGTGATTGAAGATGGCAAACAAATTACAGCCTTCCGTGAAGGTATCTTACCGTGGGCTTTACAGCATCCGACCGCACTGGTCTTCGATGAATACGATGCAGGACGTCCGGACGTCATGTTTGTTATTCAGCGGGTTCTTGAAGTTGAAGGAAAGCTCACCTTATTGGACCAGAACCGCATCATCACGCCCCATCCATGTTTTCGACTCTTTTCGACGACGAATACGGTAGGGCTTGGCGACACCACGGGTCTCTATCACGGAACGCAACAAATCAACCAGGGTCAAATGGATCGCTGGAACATCGTTACGACGCTAAATTATTTGCCGCATGATATGGAAGTGGACATCGTTTATGGCAAAGCGAAAGGCTGGCAAGCCAATGCGGACGGTCGGCAAACCATTTCCAGTATGGTCAGTGTGGCTGACTTGACCAGAAAGGGCTTTATCAACGGGGACATTTCTATCGTGATGTCGCCACGTACTGTGCTCCACTGGGCGGAGAATGCAGAGATATTTAGCGACATCGGGTTCGGTTTTCGCGTTACCTTCCTGAACAAATGCGATGAACTTGAGCGGCCTATCATTGCTGAGTATTACCAGCGATGTATGGGCGACGACTTGGGCGATGCCAGCAAGGGCATCACGCTACCAAAATAGATCAGGTTCCATGAGCGAAGAAGATCACCCGCTTGAGCCGTTCAAACGGGCGACCGTCGCGACCATGCGTGCGCTTGCGGAAAACGATGAGCTCGAAGTCACCTTCGGTAAGGGAGCCGTTACGGTTCGTGGTCACTCGGTTGAGGTACCCCTGCCCACGGTTGGGTGTTCCGAACAAGAACTTAACGCGATACGCGGAATGGGTGACGAAGTAGCGCTCAAACTTCGATATCACGACACTGTCGCCCATCGCACCCGTACGCCCAAAGCCGGGCCGGCTCAGGAGTTGTTCGAGTGGGTTGAAGACGCGCGGATCGCGTCGATTGGGACGTTGCGGATGGAAGGCGTTGCACGAAACTTAGATGCCAACCTCGATGCGCTGTGTAAGCAGCAGGCGTTCGACCTAATCACTGCCGAGGGCGAAGCACCTCTTGGCATCGCGGTCGGTTTACTGGTGCGGCAGCGATTGACCGGTCGACAGTTGCCTGCATCGGCAGAAAACGTGGTTCGTTTCTGGCGTGATTACATCGAGGAGAGGGCCGGAGACGATATCGAGTCGCTCCGCGACTGCCTGCATGATCAGATCTCTTTTGCCGATCGTTGTCGAAACATCATGGTTGACTTGGGCCTGGCTTCGGAACTGCAGGATCCTCCCGAACTCGAAGACAACGATCAAGATACAGAAAGTATCGACGAGAACCAGGATCCGGACGCCGAGTACGCGCCCGAGGACGTGGTGCTTGACGACGATGCGATGGCGGAAGAAGACGCTGACGGTGAGTCCACGGTGGTCGAGATGGATGCCGATATGGACATGAATGATCTCGGGGCTGAAGCGGACCCGGATGAGTCACCGAATTTCTCGCCAGACGCGTCGGGTCGAATAAGGGTAGACGTCAACTACGCCTCGTTTACCGAGGAATTCGATGAAGTTGTAAAAGCGGAGGATCTTTGCGAAAGCGAAGAACTAGCACGGCTGCGAGCGCTACTTGACCAGCAGCTGATCCCACTCCAACACACAACGTCGAAGCTTGCGAATCGCCTTCAACGGCGATTGTTGGCAAAACAAAATCGAACCTGGGAGTTCGACTTGGAGGAAGGCCTTCTTGACGCTGGCAGACTCGCGCAGGTAGTCGTTGATCCGCTCAACCCGCTTGCGTTCAAGCAAGAACGGGAGATGAATTTTCGCGATACCGTCGTCACGATGTTGATTGATAGTTCGGGGTCAATGCGCGGTCGTTCGATCACCATTGCTTCCATGTGTGCTGACATTCTCGGCAGGACGCTAGAGCGATGTTCTGTGGGCGTAGAGATTTTGGGATTTACGACGCGCGCATGGCGTGGTGGGCAATCCAGAGAAGAGTGGATTAATGCCGGGAAACCCTCGAACCCCGGGCGACTAAATGATCTCCGGCATATTATTTACAAAGGAGCTGACGATTCTTGGCGGCGGTCTCGACGTAACCTAGGCCTTATGATGCGAGAGGAATTGTTAAAGGAAAATATCGACGGAGAGGCCCTTATCTGGGCACACAACCGTCTCGTCACGCGAACGGAAGAACGCAAGGTTCTGATGGTGATTTCGGATGGTCTACCGGTCGATAATTCCACGTTACTGGTGAATCCAAGTAGTTATCTTGAGCAACATCTGAAGTACGCGATTGATGTGATCGAAAGTCAGTCAGAGGTCGAACTCATTGCTATTGGAATTGGGCACGACGTAACTCACCACTACCGACGAGCGGTCACGATCACCGATGCTGAGCAACTTGGCGGCGCGATTACGGAGCAGCTGGCTGCTCTTTTTGATGTGACGAACTAGACCGGTGCGTTGGATAGCGCTATTTATGGTCGGATTCAACGCTACCGCGCTGCATGCGGATACGGTGCGGGTCGCATTTGGTTCCTGTGCGGACGCCGACCAGCCCGATCACCCGATCTGGAATGCGCTTTACCAGGCTCAGCCCGACGCGTTGTTGATGATTGGAGACAATGTCTATGCTGATTCGCCCGACTTTCGATCCAGCCCTAGCCGGGAGGGCTTGGAAACTGAATACGCGAAACTGGGGGCGACTCCTGCATTTCAGCGACTTCGTGATGTCGTTCCAATCTATGCCACATGGGATGATCACGACTACGGTTTGAACGATGGTGGTAAGGAATTCTCGCTAAAGGACGTTTCGCAACAAGTTTTTTTTGATTTTTGGCGGGTCCCTTCAGATCGGCCCGAGCGTCAGACTCCTGGAATTTATGCGGAACGGTGGCTCAGCAAAGCAGGACTGCGAATACAGGTTCTGCTACTGGATACGCGGTACTTCCGTTCCGCGCTAACTGTAGACCCGCCGGATGGTCGTTGTCCGGTCCGTAACTATGGAACTAGCTTGGCTGATGAAGCGACAATCTTAGGACGTGCACAGTGGCAGTGGTTGAAGGAGCGCCTAGGGGAGCCGGCCGACGTGCGTGTTATAGCTTCCAGCGTTCAAGTCGTCTCCGACGAGCATTGTTGGGAACGCTGGGGCGTTTTTCCAAAAGAGCGCGCGCGCCTCTTTCGCATGATCGCTAGGTCCGGTGCACGTAATGTTTTTCTCGTGTCCGGGGATCGACATCTGGGCGAAATATCCAAACTTCCCGGGGATGGCGATTTCGGGCTCGATTATCCTTTGTACGACATTACCTCGAGTCCACTTAGTGCCCGGTCAGGTTTCGGTAAAGGAGAGGTGAACGGTTATCGGGTGGGTCACGACAATATCCGGGTCAGCAATTTCGGCGTGATAGAGATAGATACGGTTAAGAAGCAAGCCCTTCTTAGCCTCCGTGACCGCACCGGTGAAACGCTCGTTCACACGAGCGTTTTTCTCCGTTGATGATGGTTTTCTGGGTTCAGCCAACGACCTCAAAACGCTTGATGTCGGGACGGCCAGCCATCAGACCCGCGAACTTGGCGCCTGCAGCTTTGAAGTGATCGCTCGAGCCGTGCGCGGCAAGGGCTTCTTCATCGGAATACAGTTCCATCACGGCGTAGCCATCGTCATCTTTGACTAGCGTATACAGTTGATTTCCCGGTTCGTTGGCCCGTACTTGCGCCGCTAGCTCTAGCATTACTGTTTCGAACTCGGATTCCTTACCTTCGGCGACATTGAGTCTTGCTAATAACGCAATCATATGATCTTCCTCCCAAACGATGGGGCAGAATACCTATCTCATGAACCGAAACAAACTATTAACAATGCTCCACACGTACGGACGTCGATTTCCGACGGAGAAGACGACTGAGAGGTTCCAATCGTTTGTTGTTGCTCAGCCCCGTTGTTTTGAAAGGAATTGCTGGTGCGATGGACATGTGACGGCGTCCTCCCTCGTGCTGAACGAACCGCGCACTCACACTTTGCTTACGCGGCACGCGAAACTAAGAAAGTGGTTACAGTTGGGTGGACACTGCGACGGTGATGTCAACCCATTACGAGTGGCCCAACGCGAAGCGATGGAGGAATCTGGCCTGGACGTAATTCCTATCATGAACGAAGTGTTTGATCTTGATATTCACGAGATTCCGGTCCGTGGCGATGAGCCGGCTCACTATCACTATGACGTGCGCTTTGCGCTGCAGATTAATGGGTCCGACGTATATCGGATAAGTGGTGAGTCGCTTGATCTTCGTTGGGTGCTGTTAGATGAGGTGTCGAAGTACAACAGCGAAGAATCGATCCTGCGTATGATCCATAAAATTCGTTCCATAGCGCGTTAAAGGAGATCTCGGTGTTACCCGACCCGCGTGAATTCGATGATTTGTTGTTTGACCCAGAAATGGGCCACGTCGTCAGAGAACCGACCGGGACGGGTTACGGATATTGGGTAGGCGGGCACAAGGTCTTTTACGATCAAGCAAGCAAACAGTTTGTTATTTTCTATCGTGAGCGTACCCCATTGGAGACCGGCCGCGGTGGACGTTGCGCAGTCGCCGTAGGCAGCGATGGCATCACCTTCGAAGAGGTTTGGACTGCCGATAAGGAGGCATTCGCCGCGTCGTCGATCGAAGTCGGCAACCCCATTCGTTCGCCGGACGGTGATTGGCGGCTTTATATTAGTTACGAGGTCGCGGGCGCTCGATACTGGCGCATCGACCTGGTTAGGGGAAATAGCTTGGAAAACCTCAATGTCCAAGGGCGACGTACGGTTTTTCAACCTAACGATTTCGGTTTCAGGTCGTTAAAAGATCCGGTTGTATATCTGCGCGATGGACGTTGGTGGGTCTATCTTGCGGGACCAGCGCGCGAGCGCCTTCCTCGAACGGCGAAAAAGATTTTTGCGAGTCCTCTTGACGCCACGTTATTGGGTCGCTCGGACGATGGCTTGTATTTTCCTGAGTTGGAGTGGGCGTTTGAGGCGCCGGGTACGGATACATGGCATGGACGACGCGCGCGGATTAACTCGGTGATCTCCACGGATAACGGTTGGCTCGCGTTGTACGACGGTGGCCGGACTTTCTATGACACGTACGAAGAATGGTGCGGTTTGGCTTGGAGCGACGACGGTACCCGGTTTGAGCGCTTGGAGCAGGAAGAACCCTGGGTGCGTTCACCGTACGGTTGCGTTCGCTACGTGTTCGCCCTCGAGCGACCGAGCGCAATCTATTTTTACTACGAATTTACGCGAGTCGATGGCTCGCATGACTTGCGTGTTTCGGTGGTGAATCGTTGAGTTTGTGGATCGAATTCGTTGTGCTAATTATTCGTAGAGATGGCACGCGACTAAACGTTCGTCATCCTCATGGCTGACGATCCGTAACACTGGGTTCACGTCGTGACAAACGGCCATCGCGTGAGGACAACGATTAGCGAATCGACACCCTGCGGGTATGTCCAGTTGGGAGGGAATTTCGCCGATGCTCTGCACTTTCTGCCGTGAACGTTCTTGGTTGGGGTCGGGTTCGGGATTGGAACCGATGAGAAGTTCCGTATACGGATGTTTCGGGTCGAAGAAGACACGGTCTGAACGGCCGATTTCGACCAGAGAACCCAGATACATCACGGCCATCCGGTCGGATACGTAACGCACCATCGAGAGATCATGAGCGATGAAGAGTAGCGTCAAACCAAGGGAACGTTTCAACTCCCCCAATAAGTCCACGATTTGCGCCTGAACCGACACGTCGAGCGCGGAGATCGGCTCATCACAAACGACGAAATCGGGTTCGAGGATCAACGCTCGGGCGATCCCGATTCGCTGCCTTTGTCCTCCGGAGAATTCATGAGGATATCGACCTAGATGGTCAATATTCAGCCCGACTTTAACCAACCACTCTTCTATTCGCTTGGCTATGTCGGATTTATTCAAATCGCTGTGTAACCGCAATGCTTCGCCAATAATTTCGCCCGCAGTCATTCTGGGATTTAGGGATGAATAAGGATCCTGGAAGATCATCTGCATGGATCGCGCGTATCGGTGAAAATCTTTGGCTCGGTAGACGGTGGGCAGTTTGGAACCCTTATAGAAAATTTCGCCCGCCGTTTTCCTGTCGAGTCCCAGGAGAGTTCTACCGAGTGTTGATTTTCCAGAGCCGCTTTCGCCGACGAGACCAACGATCTCGCCTGCTTCGATGGATAGGGAGACGTCGTCGACGGCGCGAATTTTATGGCGTCCGCGGTCGAAGTGTTTGCTCAAGTTACGAATATCGATTAAGGGTTTATTCACGGCCGATAAATCTGCGTAACTTGTTGCGGACAGTCTTTATGGTGTAGCCAGCAACGCGATTGGTGCGCACGATCGACGTCAAACACAATGGGAGGCGTCGCTTCGCATACTTCCATGGCGTATGGGCATCGGGTGTAGTAACCGCATCCAGGTGGCGCATCGAATAAATCGGGGGGCGCGCCTTCAATGGGCGTAAGCTTTTGCACCGCCCCTCGCCGATTCGTTGGCATCGCCGATTTGAGCCCCACCGTATAAGGATGGGCGGAACGATAAAAAATATCGTCGACTGCACCGCGTTCAACGACCTCGCCCGCGTACATCACGGCGACGTCATTTGCCATTCTCGCTACAACACCTAGGTCGTGCGTAATCAAGATTATGGCCATGTTGTTCGTGCGTTGAAGATCGACCAGTAGGTCAAGAATTTGAGATTGAATCGTGACGTCGAGCGCGGTGGTGGGTTCGTCGGCGATGAGTACAGATGGTTCGCAGGCGATTGCCATGGCGATCATCGACCGTTGAAGCATTCCGCCTGAAAATTCGAACGGATATTCCTTGATGCGGCTAGCTGCGTCAGGAATTAGCGTCATCTCCAGTAATTCCTGGGCGCGTCGCATCGCCTGCCGATGTGAGTATCCTCGATGTACGATCAGGGGTTCGGCTATTTGGGCCCCGACAGTCATTGTTGGGTTTAGCGAGGACATTGGATCCTGGAAAATCATGGCGATGTCCGTCCCGCGTATTTCTCGGCCGTCGGCGGCCTGCCCTCCGAGGATGTCTTGCCCCCGAAGTTTGGCGGTTCCTCGTGTAATACGACCCGGTGGCGTTTGGATCAATCCCATGACGCTTTGTACTGAGACGGTTTTCCCGCAACCGGATTCGCCAACTATCGCCAGTGTCTCCCCTTCATTGACACTAAAGCTTGCACCACGTACTGCTTGGACTGAGCCCCCCTGTACCGAGAATTCGACATGCAGATCGCTGACTTCAAGGAGCGCCATGGATTAATCCGAACGCATGCGTGTGTCTAACGCATCGCGCAAGCCGTCGCCTAGTAGATTGAACACCAGGACGGTAAGGCTGATAAAGACGGCTGGAAAAACGAGCTCGTGGGGGGCCGTTAGCATGGTCTTGATGCCCTCGTTACACATGCTTCCCCAAGATGGATTAGGAGGCGCGACTCCCATGCCGATAAATGACAAGAACGCTTCGGTAAAAATTGCTCCGGGTACGGCGAATGTCAGGGTGACGAGTATTACCCCCATGGTGTTGGGGATCATGTGCCTTAGAATCAAATACATGGATCCGGCGCCTAATAAGCGTGATGCGCCGATGTAAGCCTCCTCCCTTATCTGAAGGATCTGACCACGTACAAGGCGAGCCATTGCAGGCCAGCTGAGCAGAATCATTGCGAGCAACATGGCGAAAATACCGCTCTCACCCGGTTCAGTATTAAAGATCATTTTGAATAGAATCATGAAAAGGAGGAACGGCAACGCAACCACGAAGTCGGCAAACCTCATCAGCAACTGGTCCCACCGTCCGGCGGCAAAACCGGCGATACTGCCGTATAAAATACCGACTAAAACGTATAGGAACGGCGCTACGATCCCGATGAATAGCGATACGCGAGCACCGTGCATGAGTCGAGCTAACATGTCGCGTCCAAGGTAATCGGTCCCCAGTGGATGGAAGTCAAGGTAAACTGTTTCGCCGATTAACGATGGTCCGTCGCGTTCCGAAAGACCGCGTGCAATCGCTTCGTTTGCGGTGATCACGCGTGTTACTTCTACCGCGAGGGTTGAGTGCTCTCTAAGCTCGAAGCCTTCCGAACTCAGCGCAACCACGGAGTAAAAATAGGTTCGCGGTTTCAGATCGAGTCGATCTTCGAAACCGGTTGTTTTGGCGTTAACGATGTCCGCAAGCGGTAATCCTAGGGCGTCAGGTGAAGTCGGTTCTGCGATACCCCTGTACAAACGGTAACCGCTGGCCCCAGCGACCGGGTTCCAGGCAAGGCGAATTGCCTGCGTGGTTGCCTCTCCGATCACAGCGAGTTGTGTCGTGGACATTGTCCATGGAGTTCTGTTGTTAGTTTCGGTGGTTGGCCAGCGAACATGGGGTTCGACGACGCGTGCACGACGATCCGCACCGGGGGGCACGGAGATTTGATCAAGATCCTGAAGCATGGGATTGATCGTCCATACCCATGGCCCGACCAGCGTGAAAAGGCCGATCGTTACAACGATGTAGAGTGAAATGAGTGATCTTGGATTGGCTTTAAACCTGCGCCATGCATCCTGCCAATAGGTAAGCGATGGTCGCGTGGTCGTCAGTGCACGAGCGATCGTGTCTGTTCGTTCAAACGAGAAGCTGGCTTCCATCAATCGAGCCTAACTCTCGGATCTACCAATCCGTACAACAAGTCCACTACGATCACCATGAGTACCAAAAATGCGCCATAAAACACCGTCGTGCCCATGATGACGGTGTAGTCGCTTTGTTGGACGGCCTGAACGAAATAGCGCCCGAGTCCTGGGATTGCGAATACAAGTTCGACCACAAAACCGCCCGTGGTTATCGCGGCGATCGAGGGCCCGAGCACTGTGATTACTGGGAGAATTGCATTACGCAGTTGATGTCTGAGGAAGATTCTCGTCGGCGGGAGGCCCTTTGAAATAGCTGTTCGAAGATAATCGGCGTTGTCGATTTCGAGCATCGATGAGCGCATGAGTCGCGTCAGAAAAGCCATCGTCCCGAGGCCCAGAATGAGGGAAGGCATGATCATGTGAGAAACGCTCCCCCAACCGGCGACTGGAAGGATAGAGACTCCGAGAAACGCGTTGACGTTCACTAACGTCATTTGACCGAGAGCGGCGAAGACGAAACTTGGCACGGAGATGCCCATGATGACCAAAAACATAATGACGATGTCGGGGAGACGATTTCGATTAATCGCCGTTAACGCACCAAACAGAATGCCGCCCAAAGCAGCAAAGACGATGGACAGCACGCCGAGAATGGCTGAAACCGGAAAATGCTCGCGAATGATGTCGTTAACGCTTCGGTTTTCCTGCGCGTAGGAAATCCCGAAATCACCCCTGATCATATTCGAAAGATAGATTCCATATTGTTCAAGGAGGGGACGGTCCAAGCCATATTTCGCCTGGAGATTTTTGCGGATTTCCGGCGAAACCGCTTTCTCGTCCATTAGCGGGTCGCCGGGAACGTTGTGCATCGCAAAAAAGGTCGCGGTCGCAATCAACCACACAGTGATGGCGCCCTGGATTAGTCGTATGACCGCATAGCGGACGTAGGCATATTTATTGGTTCGCGAGTTAGCCATCGATGTACGCGTTGCTGTAGTCGGAGTCCATCCCTACCGCTCGTTTTACGACACCTTTAAGACGTGGATCGCGTACGTATACGCTACCCGTCTCGTACGTCGGAAGGATCACGGCTTCAAGATGAATGATTTTCTGGATTTCAGAAAACGCGTTCATCCGTGTATGCGGTTCTAGGGAGTTCTGCGCGATTCGGACCCATTGATCAAGCTCGGGATTTTTATACTCGCCGCGATTGTTTTTGTTCCATGATGCGAACAAGTCGCCAAACGTCAGCGGATCGGCATAATCTGGGCACCATCCAGCCAACACCATATCGAAATCGCCGGAGGACATTTTAGCGAGGCGCTGCTTGAAGATTTGCCGATCGATGGCGATATCTAAGCCAAGTTTTTCTTTGAATTCTTGTTGCAGATATTCTGAGATCTTGTTCGTCGTTGCGCGGTCGCCTGTTAGAAATGTTAGTGGCCTCCATTGGTCGAGTCCGAGTTCTTTTTTTGCTTGGGCAAGGTAAATGCGAGCCTGAGTGATATCGACTTGAGTTTCTGGCGCCGGGAATTCTTGCCGAAATGGGCTTTCAACACCTTGGAGCCATACTGGAAAAAAAGAAACACCGGGTAGATTGCCGGGCATCGCGACGACTTTATAAACCAATTCGCTGGTGTCCATCGCGAGCTGCATGGCTTTGCGTAAATGCCGATTTCGAGTCAAACGGCTGGAGCGGTGATTGAATGAAATGTATCCGACGCAGCCCTCGTTGAAACGCTCAAGCTTCCAGCGCCTTTGAAGAGCGTCATCTAAGTTCTCTGAATTCAGGCCGGCAATTGCAATCTTTCTATCCTTAAATAAGTTCAATGTCGCATTAACGTCGCTGGTGATGTACGCATAGTCGATAATGTTTAAGCGAATGCGGTTGCGGTCCCAGTAATGCGGATTACGGACCATGCGCAATTGCGAACCGTGAACCCATTTTTCTATTACGAAAGGACCGTTGTAGAGGAGTTCCGAGGCATCTGCACCGTATCGTCCTTGGCGTTTTTCGTAGAACGATTGCTTGATTGGGAAATAAGTGGGAAACACGAGCAAGCTATTGAAGTACGCGACCGGCCTTTCGAGGCGGACCAATAACGTCTTGTCGTTGAGCGCCGTTGCGCCTAGTGCGGCAGTATCGAGCTGACCATTATTTATCGCTTCCGCATTTTTGATCGGGTACAGGATGAAGGCGTACTCCGAGGCTGTTTGTGGGTCCAGTGCGGTTTGCCATGCGAACACAAAGTCGTGGGCCGTTATTCGAGAGCCGTCGCTCCAGAAGGCGTCATCGCGTAGCCAAAAGGTCGCTTTGGTCGCGCCGATTTCCCACCGTTCGGCGACTCCCGGGACGATCTGGCTGAACTCGTCGTAGCGCAACAAGCCTTCCATCACGTGTCCGAGAATCTGGCTGCTTACGGTATCTGTCGCGCGAGAACTATCGAGTTGTGGTGGTTCCTCGCTCAACGCGAGGGTTACGCTACCGGCGATCGCGTCCAACGCGCTCCCGGAGACTCCTTCCGACAGCGAGGCGAGCGACCACATTAACGCTCCGAATCCTATGAGGCTTGCAAGTCCTAGATAAATGAGCTGCCGCCCTGCGGTTCGGCGAAGATTCCCTTGGCTAGTGCGTGGTTCTCGATTCATCCAACGTCAACAAGGACACGAGTTATTGAATAGTTCGCAGGAGATTTCCGACGATACGCTCAAGGTGCGTGAGAGAATTGCATTCCTCCGCCTGGTGAACGTATGCAGAATATTTGCGCATTTCCGCGTCCCCAACATTCCACGTGTTACGTGACTCGGGGTTTAACCAGATTAGTCGTTTGGAACGGTCATACATTTCTTTCAGTATTTCGGTGCGGGGGTCCCCGTAATTGTTGCGAGCATCTCCAAGAATGATGATGGTGGTTCGGTTATCTATCTCGTCAAGACACTTATTTCGGAAGTCCTCGAAAGCTTGGCCGTAGTCGGTTGATCCGCCGCTATAATCCCGTAAGGTTTTGGCGATTGCGTCTTCCAACTTGTTGCGCTCGAACAAATCCGTAACTTCTGCCAAATCGGATGAGAAGGCAAAAGATCGTACTTTGGGCATCACTTCCTCAAGGCTGTAGAGGAACATCAACATAAATCGCGCATAGTTAGCGACGGAGCCGCTGACGTCGCAGATAGCGAAGACTTTAGGACGATCGATCTTTACCGATTTCCAATGCAAATCAAATATGCTGCCGTCGTAGCTCATGTTATGCCGGAGCGTCCGTGATACGTGCAATTGCCCTCGCTTAAATACCTTCTTTCGGCGCGAGTGCAGGGCCACCAACCGCTTGGCCATTCGAAATACGACCTCTTGCACTAGCCGGAAATTACGATGTTCGACGTTTGAGAGTTTGACTTTGCGTAGCAACTCTTCTCGGAGTTTCTTCCCTGTGGCATCGGCATGGAGTAGGAACTGCTTCTCAACATAGTCGCGAACTTGTTCTCGCAACCATTCTCGACGTTTTTTTAGTTCCTGCCCGAGGCGTCTGTCCGGGATGCTTGGGCTTTGTCGTACGACCGAAATTTCTTGTTGCAGATCAGCAAGTCCCATCTCCTCCATGATTTTTCGGGTATAGAGGCCTTTTTGGGTAAAGACCTGAATTTCTTCGAGGCTGACTTCCTTTGCGGCAGCCGCCATGTTCACGGTTAGTTCGACGCGGCTGTCCTGCATCAACAGTTTCCCAAGGGTAGATCGCGGTTGCGCCATCTCGCCTGGACCGAGATCCTCTTCGTCTTGCTGTTCTTCGAAAGCGCTGAATTTCTTCTTCTTCCCACCCCCTTTGCGGCCTTCGGTACCTTCACCTTCTGCACCACCCTGACCTTGTCCTGCACCACCTTCGCCTTCAGCTTCTTCCCCGTCACCGTCCGACACGGTGACGACGCTTTCGCCTTTCACGTCTTCAAAAGCGAAAAATTGGTCGAAGGTCTCGTCGAATGTGTATTTTTCGTCGGGGGTTTTCGGCAGAACGAGCGCTAGCGTATCCTTTAGGAACTCCCGGTTTCGGTAACCACAAAGCTCGACCGCGCTCATCGCATCTAATGTCTCCGCTGTGGAAATGCGGACATCAGCATTTCGCAGCGCGGCAATGAAGCTGGTTAGGGTCCGATCCATGCTGACGGTCGCGACCGCGTTAGTTTTTGATCGCTTTGTTTGTCAGGGTCGTGATCTCCGCGTCAACATTATCGATGTCTTCCTGGAATTTGAGGATGACATTGAGCGTATCACGAACCAGATTTGCGTCCAGCGACTCTGTATGGAGTAGCAGTAACGTGCGGGCCCAATCGATCGTTTCGCTAATCGCGGGCAATTTCTTCAAATCGAGATCGCGGAGTTCTTGGATAAACGTTACCAACTGGCGCCGTAATTCCGGAGGAATTTCAGGAACTCGAGCGTGGATGATACGTTGCTCCAGATCTGAGTCGGGGAACGGTATATAGAGATGGAGACAGCGTCGCTTAAGGGCGTCGGAAATTTCACGCGTGTTGTTGCTGGTCAAGAAAACGATCGGTGGTTCAGCTTTCGCTTTTACCGTCCCGATTTCGGGTATCGATACCTGATATTCGGACAGGATCTCAAGTAACAACGATTCGAATTCGTGGTCGGACTTGTCGACTTCATCAATTAGCAAGACGCAGCCATTCTCTTCGTTCAGAGCTTTGAGCAGTGGTCTGGGCTCCATGAATTCTTCTGAGAAAAAGATGTCGCCGAATTCGTGCAGCCGGTTGACAGATTCGGTAAACCCTTTTGCACCTTGGAGCACTTCGTCCAGAGTTTCTTTGAGGACTTGTGTGTAAAGCAGCTGTTTACCGTATTTCCATTCGTAGATTGCTTTGGCTTCGTCGAGGCCTTCGTAGCATTGAAGTCGGATAAGGGGAAGTTCGAACATCTCTGCGGTGGTTTTCGCCAGCTCCGTTTTACCAACGCCGGCCGGGCCTTCGACGAGCACGGGCTTGCGCAACTGATACGCAAGATACACGGCGGTTGCAATCTGGCTGCTGCAAATATAACGATGTGACTCAAAGCCGGCTTGTAGATTACTCACTGACCCAGCCAGTTTGTCGATATCCGTCACGGTTCCTCCCACTACTACAACCCGGAGAACGCTTTTCTCCGCGCAAAACGCGGCATTATCCAGGTCCACCGTAACGATGTATAGCATGAGGTTATAAACCGTATTGGATTCAATAATTTAGCGTTCTTTTAGCGGCAACTATCTTGAGTTTTCTACCGCTTAGGCTGGCGGGTATTCGTCGTTACTGGGTTAGAATCTTGCGCGCTAAAGCCGTGCCGGTTAGCGAGTCATTGTGATGTATTGCGACCTTACGAATGTGGGTACACGGGAGTGAGTCATAGTGGGTGAATCGACTGCAAAGCCGTTGGAAGGTGTTCTTGTGGTGGCATTGGAGCAGGCGGTGGCGGCCCCGTTAGCGACGTGCCGCCTCGCGGACGCTGGGGCACGGATCATCAAACTTGAACGAGCCGAGGGAGATTTTGCGAGGGCGTACGATGCCGTGGCAAACGGTCAAAGTGCGTATTTCGCCTGGGCCAATCGAGGTAAAGAGTCGCTTGTTGTGGACATTAAGAAGTCGTCGGATGTAGCCCTGATTCGGCGGATCATCTCGCAAGCAGACGTGTTTATACAGAATTTAGGGGTTGGTGCGGCAGCTCGAGTGGGGCTGGGTTCAACGCACTTGCGCGCTCAGCATCGCCGACTGATTACTTGCGATATTTCGGGATACGGCGAAACAGGACCTTACGCTGCGATGAAGGCGTACGACTTGTTGGTCCAAGCAGAGGCAGGGCTGGTGTCTGTTTCCGGCCCCGCGGGTGAATATGGCCGCGTCGGAGTTTCAGTTTGCGATATCGCGACAGGTGTCTCCGCTGCGCTTGCGATCAATGAAGCCATAATTGGACGAGGGTCGACGGGTCGAGGTAGTGCAATTCGTCTGTCGCTGTTCGATGTGATGGCGGAGTGGATGAGCGTGCCGTTGTTGCAATACGACTACGGGGGTGCGGGACCCGATCGTGTTGGGTTGGCGCATCCTTCGATTACTCCGTACGGTGGATTTTTGACCCAAGATGGGGCGACGTTGGTGATATCCGTTCAGAATGAACGCGAGTGGCGTGATCTGGTAACTAAAGTACTTAACAAACCGGAGCTTGCTTCTGATCCTGAATACGTTGACAACTCGGCACGCATGCAGCATCGGGAACAAGTGGATGCCATCGTTCAAAACGTTTTTGCTGCACGAAGTCGAAAAGAATTGGAACAGCAGTTAGGTGACGCACGCATCGCGTTCGGTGCAGTAAACGGATTGGATGACGTATCGAAACACCCGCAGTTGAGGCGGATTCGAGTTGCAAGTGAAACTGGCGAAATTGATATGCCGGCCCACCCCGACGCAAATCGAGTGGTTGATCGAGATACTCGAATCCCGACTCTGGGTGAACACAGTGATGCAATTCGAATTGAATTTGCAGGGAAGTAAGTTCGTCCAGCGGATAAAACCCTTGTTTGAGTGGTCGTTCGGCGGGTTCGTTCAGCAAGGGGATTGAAATGCTCGGTTGACGTCCGGTTTAGGAGTGTTAGAAGCTCGCCGTCATATACGTTGCCCACGGGGAAAGCCATGCCTTCTCGACGCGAATTGATCGAGCTTACCGAAGCAGAGATCCTAGATTATTTAACGAGTCAGAAGACCTTGATCATCGTTTCAAACGGTCGAGACGGCTATCCGCATCCGATGCCGATGTGGTTTTATCGAGACGACGGTGGCTATCTTTATTGCACGACCTTTGGGAAGAGTCAGAAAGTTTACAACTGGCGCCGCGATTCAAAGGCGACATTGTTAATCGAGAGCGGTGAAGAATACGCCGAGCTGAAAGGCGTCATGATTTACGCAACCGCGGAAATTATTGACGATCCAGACGTCATACAAGAAACGTTGGTCAACATTAACTCGGGCGGAAGGGCGCTATCGGACGAACAAAGGATGACGTTACGAGAAGCAGTAAGTACTACTGCTCAAAAGCGCGTTGTACTGAAGTTCACTCCCATACGATACGTAACGTGGGATCACGCCAAGCTCGAAGGGCAGTACTGACGATAGCGTCTAACGGCCCTCTGTCGAGAAGCCGAAGCCATCAATATTTGTAGGAATCTGATTTAAAAGGGCCTTCCGTGCTTACGTTTATGTAGCTCGCTTGATTCTGGGTAAGTTGCGTAACGACGCCACCGAACCCCTCAACCATTAGTTGGGCAACTTCCTCGTCAAGTTTTTTTGGTAGCACCTCGACACTAACAGGGGCGCGCTGGGTTGCGGGTTGGTTGGCCCATCCTTGCTCGTATAAATGTATTTGCGCGAGGACTTGGTTTGCGAATGAACCGTCCATGACCCGCGATGGGTGCCCCATCGCGTTGCCTAGGTTTACCAACCGTCCCTCGGACAGAAGAATGATGTAATCGCTGGGATTTTCGCTCCGAAACACCTGATCCACCTGGTCTTTGACATTTTGCCACCGCCAAGATTCGCGCATGTACGTAGTATCGATTTCGTTATCGAAATGGCCAATATTGCAGACGATGGCTCCGGGTTTGATTGTTTCAAGCATCGCCGAGTCGCAAACGTTGGTATTGCCTGTGCAGGTAACAAGTAGGTCTGTTTCACCAAGGAGTCTGGTATCGATGTCGGCGGACTTGCCTGTGTTGATACCGTTCAGGTATGGGGAGACTACTTCGTAACCGTCCATACACGCTTGCATTGCACAAATCGGATCGATCTCGACGATCCGAACGATCATACCCTCCTGCCTTAAACTCGCAGATGAACCCTTGCCGACATCTCCATAACCAATGACGAGCGCTCGCTTACCGGCCATCAGCATATCCGTACCGCGTTTGATTGCATCATTGAGGCTGTGTCGACAGCCGTATCGGTTGTCATTTTTTGACTTGGTTACGGAGTCGTTGACGTTGATCGCGGGAACTTTTAATTCAGTGTTTTCTAGCATCTCGACAAGCCTGTGGACACCGGTCGTGGTTTCTTCGCTAATTCCATGAATGTGTTCAAGCATCGCGGGGTATTTTTCGTGGATCATCTTGGTCAGATCGCCGCCATCGTCGAGCAGGAGGTTTGCATCCCATGGCTCGCCGTTAACGAGAATGGTTTGTTCCAGACACCAATCGTATTGATCTTCCGTTTCACCTTTCCACGCGTACACTGGCACGCCATCCTGAGCCATGGCTGCGGCCGCATGGTCTTGTGTGGAAAAGATGTTGCAAGACGACCACCGGACTTCCGCACCGAGCTCGCAGAGTGTACGAATCAGCACGGCCGTCTGGATGGTCATGTGAATACACCCAATGATCTTGGCACCATCCAACGGCTTTTGGGACGCGTATTTGCGCTGAAGCGCCATCAGCGCTGGCATTTCATTCTCTGCTAGGGCTATCTCTCTGTTACCGAAATCGGCCAATCCGATATCGGCCACTTTGTAGTCAGACATGTGGTTTCCCGCTGTTCTTTTACCGAAGACCTCGCGGCGTTGAAAACTCGTTCAACCCATCCTCAACGAGGCCGCGCATCCTAACATGGCCGCGTATAACTCGATATCTTCCCGGCGGGCAATTGCGGGCGAGGGTAGGGTTCGCGGGGGGTATCTGGGTTAAGTGCGTCACGCTGCAGATCACAAATTTCTAATCGAGTACCAGGAAGTAAAGCCGAAAGCGTTCTCCGGCTGTTAGACCGATTACGGTCGTCGAAAGCATTCCTTAACATCGTTTTGTGATCGACTGCCCCCTTCCGTTGAGACTGACGATTTCTTGGACAAAACGTTCTTGGATGCGTATCGTCCGGCGTTTTCCGTCGCGCTGGATACGGTTTAACTTGAGGTGAGTTTGTGAGACTGGCGTACCTGTTGTTGCCATTGCTGTTGGGAGGCTGTGGGGATTCCACCGAACAAGCAGAAACCAACATCGGTAAAGAAACCTATCTTCGATATTGTTTCTCTTGTCACCAAGCGGGCGTTGCCGGCGCGCCTTCACTCGGGGATGTGGAGTCCTGGGCTCCACGACTTGATAAGGGCAGGGCAGCATTGTTGCAAAGCGTGATTGACGGGATCCCACCTGCGATGCCCATCAGAGGATTGTGTAATTCCTGTTCGGATGAGGAGCTGGCAGCATCTGTAGATTACATGCTCAACGCGGTTCGTGAGGAAGCACGTGACGCGGGGTCTCTCTGATACACGCGTCGTACTGTTAGAGGTTCAGGCAGCTAGATCCTTTGCGATCCCGACGACGGCGTCTGTTATTCGGGTTATTCGATCCAAGTCGATACTGTGTGGCCACCTGTCATCGGGATGGTGAAACCAGCGATTCGACCCGAGCAGGGAGAGGTACTGCCCACCTTCATCATAAATGTTGCAAGCTTCACCGCCGGGCCGTGCGCCAATGGACGCGAACGAGCCCGGATGGATGTCGACGGCCGCTAGATGAGTGATACCCATCGTACTAAGTTCATCGTTTGACGGTTGAAATCGGAGAATTGAGTCGACGGCGGCAAGGTTTGCGCCCAGGTGAATCCACGCATGAGCTGTGGCACCCAAATTCTTATGCTCGCGCAGATAATGCTCAAGACCGGTGTGACCTAGTTCGTGTCCTGTGTTGGCGGTGAATAGAACGTTCCGTCGAGGTGGATTGGCCGCAAAGTGCCGAATGCAAGCTAACCAAGCGACGATGCCACCGGAACGCTCTGCAGTACAAGTCCACCAAGCGCTTTTTGGGGTCATGATCACGAGAGGTGCGAGGCTTGGATCCGTACCACGAACGGTCGTTTGAACGTTGGATGTTTGAGTCGATTGCTGATCGATTTCGAAAGACATACGACCGGTCAGTCCGTTGGTAGCGGCTCTCATCAGACTATCTTTATGGCGACCATCAACCTGCAGAACAGGAGGCCCGTAAGCCCGAGAAAATTGATCTGCGTTCAATAGAGACAATCCCTCGGTTCCGCCTTCGGAAATAGCGACGATGCCCTGATGCAGATTCTTTTCTCGAGCTTGGAGCAACGCTTCGGTCCCGGGATGCCGGGCACTCGGACTGAATGTGGTAACGCCAATGCCTTTACCTATTGCCAGGGGGCAGAGCGGAGCTTCAACCAGAGGCGAAATCAAACAATCAAATAGTGGGACGCCATCAACGCATTGTTCGTCGATCGTTATGGAGCATTTCTGCGGGATAAGTCGATCGAAAGAAAAAGCGTCGATATGAGGGACTGCCCCGACAGCCGCAATCGCACTAGCGAGCCAAGCGGAGGTCGCGGCGTCTCCAGAGCTACCCGTTCGGTGATCTAATATCTCATCCCATGCGGCTATGTCAGCTTGGATCGGGTGTTGCACTGGCCCGGCAAGTTTTATCGAGGCCGTAAGGTTACCTCGACTGGCGTGAAAGAGAACATCAGTTGGCTACGCTGCATCTCCTATTCGTAAGTAATCGGCAGGCATAATGCGTGTAATCGATCGAAACGTTTGTTCGCGGCCCCTATAGATGACAAATAATCAAGCGGTAAAGGAAATTATAGATCCCGTGAGCAGTCGTAGCGCACGGGGTCCAAGGTCGCGAAAGTGGATGGCGTGGGTCAACAAGGGATTAGCTGCGGGCATCCACCGGAGCGTTTTTGACACGCTTTTCGATCGGGAAGACCTCTTGGACGGAGCGCGCAGGGCGACCGGGTTTCAAGATTTTGGATCGCTGGATTTCCTTGAACCCCTCGATCTCATACTGGAGGGATTCGACCAAACTTCCGCGCTCAACCCGGTAGGGCGTATCGCGGCTAGGTGGTATCTGATGCGCCTCTTGTGTAATCGATTGCGCTTCGAAGCGATATGGCAGAACAATCTTCGTGTTGCTACCCAGAATGTTAGTCGGCCGATTTTCATTCTCGGTTTGCCGCGGACGGGGTCGACTTTGTTACATGAAGTGTTGGCATTGCATCCAGCGTTGCGTGCACCAAGCTTTTGGGAGTCAACATTCACTCCCAGGCGCGACCCCACGGACTTCTATCGGGTAGTGGCCGCGGCGGGACAGATTAACTTAGCCAATCGGATGGCGCCCAATTTGAAGGCCATTCATCGTCTTGGCGCGCGACTGCCCCACGAATGCGTAACCATCCAAGCGCACGCCATGCGTAGCATCCAATTTCATGCAGCACATCGTGTTTCCAAATATAACCGATGGCTACAGACGTGCGATTGGGAACCGGCTTATCGGTGGCACGCCCGGTATCTGAAGGTTCTTCAATATGGCGAGAACGAGGCGCGTTGGTTGTTAAAAGCGCCTGGGCATATGCTCGGACTGACGGCGTTGAATCACGTGTATCCCGATGCAAAATTTATCCAATTGCACCGGGATCCAGTCGAAGTGATCCCCTCCATGGCGAGCCTGTCGGTTGCGTTGAGAACCGCTTTCAGTGACACCCTAGATGAACGGGAAGTAGGCCATGACACTGTGGACCAGTGGAGTCGGGGCCTAACGCATACCCTTCGTCTACGAAAACAAAATGCTGACCTAGACGCACGCTTCATTGATATCAATTATAAAAAACTGGTGAGTCATCCGATGGAGGTTGTTGGTCGGATACTAGAATTTACGGGATTGTCGTCCCCGGCTAATTTTGAGCGGAAGGTGGAGCAGCACCAGGTGCGGAACGAAAAAGGACGACACGGAGTTCATGAATACAGCTTAGACCGCTTTGGACTTAAGCGAAGCGAATTAGACGATCGTTTTGCCGAGTACCGGGCGGAGCACCTTCGGATCTAGACGACAACATTATTACCCGAGGTCAGCGAAAATCCTCAAGTAGAGACCGGCGCTCACTGTCATCTAAAACGGTCTCACAGAACATGGCTTCATGATCGATACCTAGCCGAATCGATTGATCGTTACGGATCGCTTCGATGTCGTCGGCTGTAAATTCGAAACGCAAAAAGTGCACGGCTGCTGTTTTGTTGGCGTTGGTTCGGTCGAGGTCCTCGTTGGCGATGGCGAAATGACGGGGACAGCCTTCAACATTCACCCAAACTCTGTGCTCGATGCCTCGCAATTGAGACAGTGCTATCGCGCGCCTCGCCGGATCGGGATATTCGAACAACAGCGTGGCTTTCCAATTGGAGCCGTCAGGAATCAGCGGATTGTATGTGGCGATTTCTTCCATAATGGCGACGGGTTCGAAAATCCGCTCGACTCGCAGCATTTCTTGAACTTGATACTTCATCGTTAGGAAGTCTTCGAAGAGAAGTGTCGCGTGTGCAGATAAGGCGATGCGTCGAGCGTGCTTGTGGGCGATAACCTGCCGCCTAAAAGACTCGCGTTCGACCGCATACTCCTCGAGGCTCCAGAGTACTTCCCGCGAGAGTTTTTCCATCAAACCAACCCGTACGCGCGCGACAGCATCTCGATCGGATGTTCCGATTGGGAACCATCATCCTTGCCGTGTTGTATAAGGCGTCCCGCCATCGGACAGTCGGATCCGTAGGTGTTGGCGTTCGCTTGAGTGACTTGTCGAATCACCGGGCCAGCGATTTTCATGGCGGCCTCGTGCGTTTCCTTTTTTACGGCATAGGTTCCATCGTGACCCGAACAGCGTTCAATGATGGATACCTCGGTGTCGGGCACCAGAGACAAAAACTCGCGCGTCTTTTGGCCGATGTTCTGGACCCGTTGGTGGCAGGCTGCGTGGTAGGCCACATCCCCTAGAGGTTCGACGAAGTCAACACATGCTAGGTCGTCTTTATAGCGCGAAAGAAGAAACTCGAAGGGGTCAAAAAAGGCGGCTTTGACCTTCATGACGTCATCGTCTTCGGGGAACATGAACGGAATCTCTTGTCGGTACATCAATGTGCACGATGGAACAATGGACATGAGATCGTAGCCGTCATCGATCGCTTGCATGAAAACAGGTAAATTTTTGGCTTTTTGCACTGCTACGGCGGAGAGGTCGCCCAGTTCGAACTTGGCCATCCCGCAGCACTGGCTGTTTTTGAGTATACGTACGGGCACACCGTTATGTATCAGTACGCGAATGAGAGCTTGAACGACATCGGGTTCACTATGATTTCCGTAACAGGTGACATATATCGCGACTTTCCCCGTGGTATTGGAACCGGGACGTATCTCAAGATCGGTGCCTATTTCCCCGTCGACGCGACGGTTGAGAGTTTGCCTATTAAAATGCGGCAAGGGAGCTTCGGCGTGTATCCCGGCAACGCGCTCACCGAGTTTTCGCAACGGCTTATTTCGTTGAATCAGGTTCATGATAGGGGCGGCTGCGGGAAGCGACCCCACTTTAAAGAGGTCGCCGGTGCTAGAGATCAGTCGGTCTCTCCATGAGGCCCCTTCTTCAACGAACTTTCGAGCCTTAGCTCTGAGCATCAAGTGAGGAAAGTCCACGGCCCATTCATGTGGCGGAAGATAAGGACATTTGGTTTCGGCGCAGAGGTCACACAAGTAGCACTGATCGACCACTTTGCCGTAGTCCGATCTTTCAACCCCGTCGACTTCCAATGTGTGCGAATCGTCGACTAGATCGAATAGTGTCGGAAACGCGTTGCAAAGACTCACACAACGTCGACAACCGTGGCAGATCTCAAATACCCGTTCGAGTTCTGCATCAACGTCGTCGTGATCGACATAGGAGTCGCTTTGCCAGTCGATCGGCTGGCGTCTGGGTGCTTCGAGGTTACCTTCTCGAACTGGCATAGTCTTTTCCATTACGAAAAAAGGGGCCGATCGGCCCCTTTTTTTAGTTTGGTGCGCTGTTATTCCATCGCGTCTAATGCTTTTTGAAAGCGATTAGCGTGAGACCGTTCGGCTTTCGCAAGCGTTTCGAACCAGTCGGCAATCTCATCGAATCCCTCGTCACGCGCCGTAGCGGCCATACCCGGGTACATATCCGTGTATTCGTGGGTTTCGCCGGCTACCGCAGCTTTCAGGTTATCGCTGGTCCTGCCAATGGGTAATCCGGTTGCTGGATCGCCGATGGCTTCCATATATTCGAGGTGTCCGTGTGCGTGTCCGGTTTCTCCCTCGGCAGTGGATCTGAAAACTGCTGCAACATCGTTCTCGCCCTCGACGTCGGCCTTCGCGGCAAAATAGAGGTAACGACGATTCGCTTGCGATTCTCCGGCGAATGCGTCCTTTAGATTTTGCAGCGTATTGCTGTCGTTAAGATCCATGGTTCTATCCCTTCATTTAGCGATCGACTGACGTAGACCAGTATACGGTTTGTCGAAACGATTTCTATTTATAACTGAGCGCTCAGTGTGGACGCCATATGATCAATGGGTTTTCGTTAATACAGCCTTGGGAAGGTAAGGTACGGAAGGAGAATTATGCTGAACGAGATCGAACCCGGTTGGTAGACTCGACCGAAACGAACGGGTTGTGTGTTGGAGCTCTGGGTACCGATAACGATCGCGGCCGCATTGTTGCAGAACCTGCGCACTGCGCTGCAACAGCAGTTGACCTCAGTCTTGGACGCAACCGAGGCGAGCTACATTCGCTTTTGTTACGCCGTTCCCTTCGCGTGGATGTACTTTGCCGCACTGACTTGGGTTGGATTCCGACCACCCGAGCTGTCGTGGGATTTTTTTGGGCAGGTGTCGATGGGCGCCGTCTGCCAGATCCTGGGAACCGTGGCGTTGATTCGGTCGTTTCAGACGCGAAACTTCGCGGTGGGAACCGCGTACTCCAAAACGGAGACCGTGCAAGCCGCGTTGTTCGCTGCGGTCATCTTGGGCGAAAGTATGAATCCGGTCGCTCTGACTGGAATTCTCGTGAGCTTATTGGGCGTTGTTTTGTTGTCGACGTCGGAGGGATGGCGGGCGTTGTTGCATGTAGGGCCTGGGCCAGCGCTTTGGTATGGGATGGGGGCAGGCGCGGGTTTTGGCATTTCCGCGGTGTTGTATCGCGGAGCAGCGTTGTCGCTACCGACCGGAGATTTCTTGGTCCGAGCTTCCATTACCTTGGTTGCAGCGACAACCATCCAAACCGTGGGTATGGGTGTGTATTTATTTTTGCGTAATCGGAACAGCTTGGTACTCGTTGGCCAAGTTTGGAAACGGGGCGTTTGGGTTGGGTTAGCGGGGATGTTGGCATCCGCTGGATGGTTCACCGCGATGACGCTTGAACGCGCGGCGTATGTACGTGCGCTCGGCCAAGTCGAATTACTTTTCGCTTTTTTCGTTACTTTGGTCATATTTCGTGAAAAAGTACGCACGAGCGAAATACTCGGTGCGGCCACCGTCGTTCTAGGTCTGGTACTGCTGCTTATCTAACAGGACTCATATGCCGGAAGTCGAAATAGTGATGCATGGGCGTTGGGCAGAGTTGATCCTTAACCGCCCGGAACGGCGTAATGCAATCAACGGACCGTTAGGTCTTGGGTTGTCCGAGGCTCTTAGAACCATAGATTCGGATCCCCAAATCCAGGCCGTGCTGTTACGGGGCGCTGACGGCGCTTTCTGTTCGGGTCTTGACCTGAAGGAATTCAACGCTGAGCCGCCTCCTGAGTGGTTGGTTCGATTTGGCGATATTTGGCGGGCGACCCATAAAGCGCTATTTCATTTGAAAAAACCGCTGGTGGTGGCCTTGGAACGGTTCGCCATCAATGGTGGTGCGGCTCTTGCGCTCGCCGGGGACTTGATGCTCGTCGGTCGAGAGTCGTTTCTTCAAGTGGGTGAAGTTCGGCAAGGAATGGCCGCACCTTACAACATGGCGTGGCTGCGACTTCGGCACTCCGCGGCCGTGACCGCGAGACTTACGCTCACCGGGCGCCGCTTTTTTGGTGCTGAATTAGTAGATATGGGGGTTGCCTACGCAGCTCCAAAAGAGGGCAGCGTTATCGCTGAGGCAATAACACTAGTGGAAGAGCTGGTCGAGTATCCGGATCAGGCACTTGAACGCATTAAGACAACCATACGCGCCTACGACGATGAGAGTGCAGACGCATGGTTTGATCGGGCCACGCGAGCGACTAGGGGTGCTGGGTCACCGCCGCGTGCAGTTACGTAGACGCGGTAGGAGATGTGGTGGATCAGGGTGTTCGTCGAAAACTACAAAGTAAATCTTCTGAAAATTCATCGTTAATGCGCGCCCATTCGATTCGAAGCCAGGGCGTGAAGTCGTTCGGTGTTTGTTCAATACGTCGATTTAGTTCACGGGACGAGACCCATTCCCATGCTTGAATTTCGTTCGTGTTGACGATGGGTTCACAATCGACCTGTCCTGCATACACGGAACAGAGCTCGTGTTCCGAGCCTAATTCGTTGTAGCTGGCACGGTACTCGAACTTAAAAAGAAAAGTTAGGTGGGTTTCTAGTCCGAGTTCTTCCGCTACGCGCCGGCGGGCCGCGACATCGGTTTCTTCGCCAGCGCGCGGGTGTGAACAACAACTATTCGACCATGCGCTGCCCCAGAGTCGTTTTTGCGCGTGGCGTTGTTGGATGAGCAAATCACCGTCGCGATTAAAGATAAAGACTGAGATCGCCCGATGAAGTTTGCCGGAGCCGTTGTGACAAGCTTCTTTGTCGAGCTCTCCGATTTCTTCGTCGGAAGAGTCAACCAGTATCAACAAATCGCGATCGTCGGAGATGACGTTTGTGTTTGTTGTGGGATCTTCCATCGATTAATTGTATGCATTCGGTGAACTCGGAGCCATGAAACGCCATGAATAGGGCGCTAGACTTCACGACGCAATAGGGGTGGACAGTGCAACCGATAGAAAAGCAGTTATCGATTCGAGGGATCAACGTCACGTATTACGAGTGGGGTGACCGAGCGGGAGACGACGTCCTGTTCGTGCATGCGACAGGATTTCACGCACGGTGCTGGGACGCGACGATCCGAGAGCTTGGGAGCACGTTTCACTGTTTGGCATTGGATATGCGGGGTCATGGTCGTTCGGATAACGTCGGTCCATACGAATGGAGTACTTTCGGCGCGGACGTGGTTGCGTTTGCCGAGGCGCTGGAGATATTGGGTGGTATCGGTGTCGGCCATTCAATGGGCGGCCACAGTCTGACGCAGGCCGCCGCGCAGCGGCCAGAGAGGTTCCAAGCGCTGGTGTTGGTTGATCCAGTGATCATGCCTCCGGAAGCTTATGTGAACTGGGAGCGGGACCGGCCTTTTGCTGACGCTTCGGAGCATCCGGTGGCTCGCCGCCGAAACGAGTGGTCCTCGGCGGACGAGATGTTTAAACGGTTTCGATCGCGTCATCCGTTCAATTTGTGGCGTGAAGATGTTCTTCACGATTATTGCGAATATGGGATCGTTCCGACCGACAATGGGTTCGAACTAGGTTGTCCGCCGGTCGTCGAAGCCTCGATATATATGGGAAGTGCGGGCTGCCAAATTGCCGAGGCGATCAGGGCGGTACAGCATCCTGTTTCAGTAATGCGTGCATTTCGAGCCGAAGGCGAGCGAGCCGAAATGGATTTTTCACAATCGCCTACATGGCCGGAACTCGCCAGTGCGTTTGAAGACGGTCATGACATCCACCTACCGGATCTAACCCACTTCATTCCGATGCAACGTCCGGATCTGGTCGCGAAGGAAATTAGACGGCTTGCTAACAGCGTAGCTTAGTGAAGCTGGCCAGTGGTTGTAAAAATCCTCAAGAAACTCTGTCTTGCGGAGAGGTTGCTATCGAATCGGTTGTATCAAAAAGTGCAGGTAGTTTCTTTTGGGCGGGCGACCTACGGGTTAGGCTTATCGAAAGAAGGCGAGCGAAAGGCCCATAAACTCGTGGCGTACAGCCCGAGGACAAAGATTGCGACTGAGATGGGAATGCCAGGCAACAAGGCGGTCATGGGGTTCGTGTACTCGACCAACGTACCAAGCATGAGAGACGATAGGGGTGCGCTGGCCATGAAGCTAAAGAGGAAAATAGACAGAATCTTTGCGCGATGAGCCTCCGGGGCCAACTCTTGTACAACGGTTCGTACAAGCGTGGTGGTAACGCCCATGTTGACCCCCCACAAAAAAATAATGACGAAGAACAACCAAACCGGCGGTTGCAACCACAATGCCACGAGAATGACGACTCGCGTTAACTGAAGGCAGATAAAAGCGCGACCAGGATGCAATAACGGCATGACGAGCAGTAGGAATGCGGTCGAGCCAATGCTCCCTGCCATAAACCAAATCATCGTTTCCGCAAAGAAGTCGGCACCACCTCCATAGACTTGCGTCACGATGTAGGGCACGCCAATGGTGTAGGCACCTGCGTTAAATAGCGACGAGAGGAAATTAAGGCCAACGACGTTCCGTATTAATGGAAAGCCCCAAAAGAGTCCGAAACTTTGAGATAAACGCCTCATGAGGCCGTCTCCCGAATCAACAGACTCCCCGGCGCTTATAGCGGGTGGTAATGCGGGGAGTCTGCCGAGGGCAAAGGCGGAAGCTGCTATCACGACAGCCTGAATGACGAGGATTTGTCGGATTCCGATCGTTTCTAACTTGCCACCGATCCACACGCCCGCAAGACCGGCCAACGTGGTTGTCACGGTTGCGACGGTGACGGTCCGTTGAATGTCGAAACGGGTGACGCGATTGATGATTGATTGACGTGCTGGGTCACTGAGGGCTTGTAGTAAGGCCATACCCAATCCAAATAGGAAGGCGACTTGCAACGTGATTGAATTTGCGAACGGAATGAGGAGAAGTGGTAGGACGACGGCGAATAGACTTAAGAAGAGAATCAGGTTGCGCGCGTCCGTTTTATCGGCCCAAAGGCCTCCGAGCAGCAACACCGCTAGCGGCGCCAGTTCCATGAAAAATCGAATCCATGCGTAAGCACCAGCCGAAGTCTCGAGGATGCCAACGAATATCCATGCAATGAGTAAGCCGTGAAGGCTGATTGCCGTCATCCAAAGGCATGATCCAGATAGGTACCAGCGAAACGCAGCCGGATGGGGCAGGTGAACTGACATCGCGTACGATGATACAGCGGCAGCTTGTCGTTAACTTAAACCTGTTTCGGAGATCGACAGTTCAGCGCTTGCTAGACCTTGTAGCCGCCATCCACGCTGATCACCTGACCCGTAATTCCCGCTGATTCGTCGGCGGCAAGCAATGCCGCCATCGGGCCCAGTTCTTCTGGCTCAAGTATTCGTTTCTGTAGGTTTTCGGATGCAATTCGTGTTCTTTCTACCTCAACCGTCGTATGTCGTGTTGACGCCATGGCTTCAAGATCTACGAGTTGCGTATTTGTCCACCCCGGACATAGGCAATTGACGGTGACACCTTGTTCAGCCACCTCGGCCGCCATTGCCCGTGTGAGTCCGATGAGACCGTGTTTTGCCGCCGTATACGCTGGATGTCCGCCGGAACGCTTCGCATACCCGGAGCCGATATTGATGATGCGTCCGTGCCCGCGTTTGATCATCGCTGGCAGCACTGCTCGACTTGCGCGGTAGGCCGAAAATAGATTGAGATCGACGTTGGCAACGAACAGTCGATCGTCAATCTGTTCTTTTGAGAGTCCGTCAGTATCGCTAAGACCGGCTCCACCACCGGCATTGTTGACGAGTATGTCGATTTCCCCGAGATCGCTTCTTATGCGGTCGACGCATTCTCCGATCGAGTCGAATGACATGACATCGCAAACTACAGCCAGCGCGTTGACCCCCAATGATCGTATTTCATTTGCAACGTTGTCGATTTCGGGTTTTGTACGGGCACTGACCGCGACGTCAGCTTCCTGACGCGCCATCGCTATCGCGATCGCCCGACCGATTCCGCGACCTCCGCCGGTGACCCAGACACGGCGTCCGTCCAAACGGGCCATCGTTAAATTTCGATCATAGGGTGATTGCCACGATCCGAATTACGAAGGGTTCACGGCATCGAAATACTGCTGAGCCGCGCCAAGGTGATCGTCGACGGTTTGATTACCGGCATTGTGAGTGGCGATCGCCATGTGGGTGCAGCCCAGAGCTCGCCAGCGGTCGGAGTGCTTTTGCCAACGTTCAGGGGTCCCACCGGCAAATTGGGCCTGCGCTTGAATCCCGAAGCCGTCCCACGGAAGGCCAGCCTCGACACGTTCATTCTTGATGCTTTCGATGGCCGCTGCGGATGCTTCGTTTGGCCCCCCAAGTGGGAACCAACCCTGCCCCATGCGTGCACACCGTGAAAGCAGCGCGGGGGCGATGCCGCCGAACCAAATCGGAATCGGGTGCGCTGGTCTTGGTAGGATACTGGCTTGCGTGACCGTGTGAAAATCGCCGTTAAAGGTTAAATTATCGGATTCCCAAAGATCACGGAGTAATTCGATCTGTTCGGCTTGCCGCTTGCCTCTAGCTGCGAACGGAACGTTTAGAGCTTCATATTCCACTTCATTCCAACCGGTGCCGATACCCAATCGAAAACGGTAGTTCGACAAGATTGCGAGTTCTGTTGCTTGTTTGGCGACTAGGGCAGTTTGACGCTGCGGTAAGATCAAGACTGATGTTGCAAACACAATTTTTTTGGTCACGGCCGCCATGAACGAAAAAACGGTAAAGGGTTCGTGGAAGGCGATGTCTTTGTCGTAGGGGCCTCTCCACCCACCCGGTCGATTCGGATCTGCACCTAGGACGTGGTCGTAGATCAGCATGTGGTCCGCGCCCATTGCCTCGGCGCCTTGTGCGTACGCCTTAATCGCCCCGGGATCGTTGCCTATTTCGTGATGTGGAAAGACGATTCCAAATTTCATGCACTAGTCCTTCCGTGATCGGACTGACGACACTAGTTGCGTGCAAGTTGGATTGCAATTTATCCACAGCTAAAATGCGCGCCCTCATGGTATTCAGAAATGTACGGTGACGTAGCGTTCTGTTTATCCCAAGACCAATCCACAAGGGGTTGGGTGAATGGGTCAACGGTGAGTCGTCGAACTGCGGTTTGAACTTGGACATGAGCACTGAACTTCACGGAGCAGCACACATGGCAGAGTCAGCCGAATATTCATCGTCATTTCCTTTCGTGAAGATGGAGCACGACATCCTTTCTCTCTGGGAAGAAGAAAGGGTGTTCGAAAAGTCATTGGAGTTCACGAAGGATAAGAAGCCTTATATTTTTTATGACGGCCCCCCGTTTGCCACGGGTCTTCCTCACCACGGAAATCTACTTGCTTCCATCATCAAGGACGTCGTGCCGCGCTACTGGACGATGAGAGGGCGATACGTATTGCGCCGTTTCGGTTGGGATTGCCATGGACTGCCGATCGAACACGAAATTGATAAGCGACTCGGCGTATCGGCTCAGGAAGCAATAGCGAAACTAGGAGTTGCCGGTTACAACGCCGAATGTCGGAGCATCGTCGAAACGTATGTTGATCAATGGCGCGCCATCATCACGCGCATTGGTCGCTGGGTCGACTTCGATAATGACTACAAGACCATGGACGCTTGGTATATGGAATCCGTCTGGTGGGTCGTGAAGCAGCTGTGGGAGAAGGACTTAATTTACCGCGGCCAGAAAGTGATGCCGGTTTCTACCGCCCTCGAGACTGTCCTCGCAAACTTCGAGGCAACGTCAAATTACAAGGACGTGCAGGACCCAGCAATTACCGTGCTATTTCGACTTGTCGACGACGACTCTTTCGTCGCGGCGTGGACGACGACCCCGTGGACTTTACCTTCGAACCTCGCCTTGTGTGTAGGAGCGGACATCGATTACGTGGAGGTTATCGATGGGGTATCGGGCCGACGTATTTACTTAGCGGAAGCACGCCTTGAAGAATATGGCGCCACGCATCAGCTAACGGTTGAAAACCGCTTAAAAGGTTCCGACCTGGTGGGTAAGAAATACCTACCGCTGTTTGAGTATTTTAGATCTGAGGCCGAGCGGGGGGCGTTCGTGGTGGTGGCTGATGATTACGTCACCACGGATGAAGGCACGGGGATCGTCCATCAAGCTCCTGCGTTTGGCGAGGACGATTACCGTGTGCTCCAGGCCAACGGCATCGATGCGTTCGCGTGTCCGGTCACCATGGGTGGACGGTTCACGGATGACGTGAAGGATTTTGCAGGAATGCCAGTGAAGGATGCCGACAAGGACATTATTCAGTTCCTTAAGGAGTCGGAGGCTTTATGGGATCAGGAAACGATCCAACACAATTACCCATACTGCTATCGATCCGATACTCCGCTAATCTATCGAGCCGTACCCTCCTGGTTCGTGCGCGTAACCGATTTCATTGACGACTTGGCTGCCGCGAACGAACAGATTCTCTGGGTACCCGGCCATATTAAGGACGGTCGGTTTGGTCACTGGTTAGAGTCGGCGATTGACTGGGCGATTTCCCGTAACCGTGTATGGGGCACCCCCCTTCCGATCTGGGAAAACGAGGTCTCAGGTAATCGAATTTGTGTTGGTTCGATCGACGAGCTGGAACAACTTAGTGGCGAACGGGTTGAGGATTTGCATCGCGAATTCGTTGACCCCCTTGAGTTTGAAATAGACGGTGAGGAGGGCGTGTACCGGCGGGTCGAAGAGGTACTTGATTGTTGGTTCGAGTCGGGTTCCATGCCCTATGCGCAGTTGCATTACCCGTTCGAGAATGAAAAGGTTTTTGAACAGGGCTTTCCGGCTGAGTTTATCGCTGAGGGGTTGGATCAAACTCGGGGCTGGTTTTATACCCTTACCGTGCTTGCCGCCGCGTTGTACGAAAAACCTGCATTTCGCAATGTAATCGTCAACGGCATGGTGATGGCCGAAGACGGCAAAAAAATGTCCAAGAGCCAACAAAATTACACGCCACCGGGCGATCTCATGGAAACATATGGCGCGGACGCGCTACGTCTCTACCTCATCAACTCCGGTTTGGTTCGCGGCGAAGAACAGCGTTTCGCGGATAGCGGCGTTCGGGACATGGCTCGAAGGGCCTTACTGCCTTGGTACAATGCGTTTTCATTTCTTCAGACCTATGCGTCCATCGATCATTGGACGCCCGATAAAGGCGACTACATCGGCAGCAATATTCTGGATCAATGGATTCTTTCCAAACTGCAAACCCTCAAAGCCGGTATCCGAAACGAGATGGAACAATATCGTCTCTATAACGTGGTACCCAAACTATTTGATTTCATCGAGGACCTGACCAATTGGTATATACGATTGAACCGATCGCGATATTGGGGGGACGACATCACGGCAGACAAGATCGCCGCATACTCGACGCTATACCGGGCCGTGCGCGAGCTTTCCATTGCTATGGCACCGTTTGCACCGTTTCTTTCGGAGCACATATACCGTCAGATCTCGGAATTAGCTGAGGAGCGCCCCAAACCCTCGTCTGTTCATTTGTGCAGCTACCCAGAAGCCGATAGTTCGGAGATTCATCGTGACCTTGAAGATGCGGTGACGCGCATGCAGCAGGTGGTTTTGTTGGGCCGGCGAAAACGAGAAGAGGTGAAGATTAACCTGCGTACTCCGTTGTCTCTCGTGACCATTGTCCATCGCGATCGCGACGTTTTGGAGGCCATTCGAGGATTGGATGAGTATGTGCGCTCGGAGCTCAACGTGAAGGAAGTCAGGTACGCGACCGAAGAAACTGGCTACATTGTGTTGTACGCGAAGCCCAACTTTCCGGTATTGGGTAAGCGCCTTGGAAAACGAATGAAAGAGTATCAGGAATTGATTGAGTCGATGACGCCCGACGATATTGCGAACTTTCACGACGAGAAAGGGGTCACGCTTGGCGGTGAACGTTTTACCATGGAAGAGATTCAGGTGTTCCGAGAAGCGAAACCCGGGACTAACGTGATCACCGATCGATTGATATCGATCGATCTGGTTTGCGAGCTCAACGATGAACTCGTGATGGAAGGGTATGCGCGGGAAGCCGTTAACCGTATTCAACGAGCGCGGCGAGACGCAGGATTAGAAGTATCGGATCGAATCCGACTCGTCTATTCGGGCGATGAACGCGTGCTCGAAGCGCTCGGAATACATGCTGAATACGTTGCCAGAGAAACGCTTGCAACCGAATTCGAACTGGGTCCGACTCAACAGTTTGACGCTGAAATCGATGGCATGCGGTTGGGGTTTGATATCTCAGTAATGGGGATTAATTAACCATGTTGGAGTTTTACACGGCGCCCACGCCCAATGGTTGGAAAGTGGCGATGACGCTCGAAGAGATGGGGCTTGATTACCAACTGCAAATGGTCAACTTATCGGGGGGTGAGCAGCAAGAAGCGAGCTATCTTGCCATCAATCCGAATGGCCGTATCCCTGCGATCGTCGACGACGGCTTCCCGGTCTTCGAATCCGGCGCCATCATGCTCTACCTTGCCGAGAAAACGGGGAAGTTGATACCTCGAGACATCAAAGGTCGATCGGAGGTCGTTCAATGGCTCATGTTCCAGATGGCGGGTATCGGGCCGATGCAAGGACAAGCCGTCGTCTTTGTGCGTTATTTTCCAGAGGACATCCCAGCGGCCAAGGATCGATACATCAACGAGTCACGTAGACTCTACGAGGTTCTTGATCGCCGGCTGGAGGGACGTGAATGGCTGGTGAACGATTTTTCCATAGCGGATATTGCCAACTGGTCCTGGATCCGCAGCCACAAGTGGGCACGCGTATCCGTTGAAGGACTCGACAATCTGTCGAGATGGATGGATCAGATGCGAAATCGACCCGCATGCGAAAGAGGCGCCAGCATCCCACCGTCGCCCGGACGCGCAGATCTAGTCAAAAAGGGTGGTGCAGCGATCGTTACAACGTAGCGGGTCGTTAAATGATCGTAGCGCTTGACGTTGTCAAAGGGCGCTCCTGGGTGCCACGCTTCTTTGAAACTAGAGAGAGATTTATGAAGGCAATATGCAATGGTCAGATCATCGCGGAGAGTGAGGATACTGTCGTCATCGAAGGCAATCACTATTTCCCCCGTGCGTCGATCGTGGTTGAATTTTTCACGGATAGTAAGACAACATCGATTTGTCCCTGGAAAGGGACTGCACATTATCTGAATGTCGTTGTGGATGGGGAAACGGAAGCTGATGCCGCTTGGCATTACCCAGACCCAAAACCGTCCGCGGCTGAAATCTCGGATCGAGTCGCTTTCTGGGGAGCGGTTGAAGTTTTAAGCTAACGGACGCGACGCAGAACCATCACGTCCACATGACTGGGAGAACCGGATGTTCTATGAGTTGAGACAATACCAAGTTGTTGACGGAAAAATGGACGCGTTCGTCGAATTAATGGAGTCCGAAATTATTCCCTTTCAGGTTGGAAAAGGGATGGTGATTACGGGGAGTTTTCGCGGTGAAGAAGACCCGACAACGTACGTATGGATGCGGCGTTTCAGTTCGGAAGCTGAAAGAGAGCGTCTATACGAGGCAGTCTATGAAAGTGACGAATGGAAAACGTCGTTCGCGCCTCGTGTGGGTGAATTGATGGATCGCTCAGGGATCAATGTTCAACGGATCGTTCCGACACCCCGTTCAGTCACGCAGTAAGTGTCAGGGGCAGAATTCGGATACCTGGTAGGCTCAAGGCAGGCGGTGCGTGTTGGCGCACATTGCCGATTATCGTGGGAGTCGGTGGGCAAACGGGCGAATGAATCGTATGAGGGGTGTTAGACATCGATATCCGCAACTCAAGCCGTAGGATCCTGGCGTCAGGTACGCTGCAAATCGGTTTGATCCTGCTTTTCGTCGTTGGCCTGGGAACGTATGCGTTCACCCTACGCGACCCGGCGGTTGAACAACGAAGTTCACAAATAGGAAGTAGCAGGGTCAACGCACTACCTGTCGTGAACGTACTGTTACCAGATTCAATCGCGAGGGACGTCTTAGTCGACGTCACGGGAACAATCAATGCCCGAAGTTACGTCGAGTTAGTTCCCGAAGTTTCAGGGCGGGTGGTCGAGGTGTCGCCATCGCTTCGGGCCGGAGGTTCGTTTACTTTCGGAGAAGTACTTATTGGAATTGACGAGCGTGATTTTCGGCTCGCGGTTGAACAGGCGAATGCGGAAGTCGCAAGCGCGGAGTCGAATTTGTTGTTGCAGCAAACGGAAGGCGCGGTTGCAAGCAGCAATTACGCGCTTTTACACTCCGGAGATTCGGTGCCGGCGTTAGTAGCGAGAGAGCCTCAAATCGGACAGGCACGCGCGCAGCTTTTGTCTGCTCGCGCTCGTGCGGCGGCGGCGGAGTTAGATCTTTCCCGAACGAAAATTTCGTTGCCTTTCGCGGGTAGAGTGACTTCCAGCACGGCGGAAGTGGGGCAGATGCTTTCTCGTGGACAGTCCTTCGGACGAGTGTTCGCGCTTGATGCACTTGAAGTCAATGTACCCATCGGACAAACCGAACTACTGAATCTGACGCCTGCGGAAGGTCGTGCCGCGATGGTATATGTGGGATCTAATACAAAGGATGCAAACGTGTATCCAGCGGTCGTGGAACGGGTTGCTGCGGTGCTCGATGAGCGCACTCGATTTTCGAAATTGTACATGCGGTTAACAGGTGGTCCGGAACTGTCCCCTGGAACGTTTATAGACGCGAAGATAGTAGGACCCACCGTGCCATCCTCGTATCAACTCTCGGAGGCCGTCGAGCAACCAGGCGGCCATTTGTGGATAGTTATTGATGACAAGCTGGTCCGACATTCACCCGATATCAGGAACCGTTCGACGGTGGGCATCCTGGTGGAAGCCTTTGAGTACGGGCAAGGAATCGTAGTCGGGCCCGTTCCTTCCGCATTCGAAGGCATGCGCGTGCGCACTTTGCCGGTTGATACCGCTCCATGAGTGACATCGATGGCGTTGATCCCAACGCGTCGCCCACGTCGGGGGCAAATCGGCTATTGCGGGCTTTCACGAGTAATTCTGTAGCAGCCAACTTGACGATGTTGGTGATGCTGATCGGTGGTTTTTTTGCCTGGACAAACCTCACCTCACAGACGTTTCCGACGCTGGACTTTGGCATTGCAAGCATTTCGGTGCCGTATCCAGGCGCGACACCGAGCGAAGTCGAAGAGGGTGTCACGCGCCGTGTAGAAGAAGCTATTAGGGGTATCGACGGTATTGACCAGGTGCGGTCGACGGCGGTCGAAAACTACGGTGTCGTAACCGCGGAGCTTAAAGACAATGTCGATGAAGTCAAAGTTCGAAACGACATTGAGACCGCGGTTGATCGGTTAGTCGACTTTCCACCTTTAGATGCGGAAAACCCAGACGTTGTGCTGGCCGAGACCGTCAGCGAAGTGATGGCCATCGTGGTTTCCTCCGAACGGGGAGAGAAGGAGTTACGCCTAGGTGCGGAACTTCTTGAACAGGCGTTGCTGGGACTATCAAGTATTTCCTTGGTATCGATTGATGGGGCTCGTAATTACGAAATTGCGATCGAGGTCAGCGAACAAGCGTTGCGTCGTTACAACCTGTCGATGAGTCAGGTAGCAGGAGCGGTGAGGGTGTCGTCGTTAAACCTGTCGGCGGGTGAATTAAGGACGGAAGGTGGCGATCTCCTTCTCCGGACCAACTCGAAACGGGTATCGGGTCGCGAGTTCGAAGACATTGTTCTTCGAGCGTCTTCAGATGGGAGCATATTACGTCTGCGTGATGTGGCGAAAATACGAGACGGTTTTACGGACATTGATCTGATTAATCGGTACCAGGGTCGGCCGAGCGTGGTGGTTAGGGTGCAGAAATCTGAGCCGGAAGATGCCATTGGTATCGCGGCGGATATTCGGACACTGCTCGAGACGTTTAAAGCGCCTCAAGGACTCGATATCGCCATTCTTTCAGATCAATCGGAATTTATTGAGTCGCGCATCAGCCTTCTCATGAAGAACGGCTTGCTTGGGTTTGTACTCGTGTTTCTCTTCCTGGTGCTTATGTTGGATCTTCGGCTCGCGATTTGGGTTGCGATGGGCGTGCCGATTTCGTTTTTCGGCGCGTTCCTCTTTTTCGGCGCGTTCGATGTCAGCCTCAACATGATCTCCCTTTTCGGTCTCATCATTGTCATTGGTGTCGTCGTCGATGACGCAGTGGTGGTGGGCGAGAACATCGCAGCAGAACGTGAAATGGGTCGTGTCGGAACAGAAGCATCGGTGAACGGAGTCAAGGGGGTGCTCGCACCCGTTTTCGTGGGTGTACTGACGACCATGGTGGCTTTTGGCTCGCTTACGTTTGTTACCGGTTTCATGGGGCAGATGATGAGGGATGTCGCCATCGTTGTAATGTTGGTGTTGACGATGTCGCTGGTTGAAGCGTTCTTTATCTTACCGGCGCATTTGGCGCATCCAGGGACATGGAGTCGGTACCCGTTGGACGCGGTCCAACAGAAAATCGCCGCCTGGGTGGAGCATTTTCGTGATGATCTTCTTGTCCCAGCCATTGCCCAAGCCGTATCGTATCGGTGGCTGACGATGTTGGCGTGGTTCGGCCTCCTTGCCATTGCAGCGCTGATCTTATTTTTTGGTTGGGTTAGGTACATTGGTTTCCCGGATCTTGAGTCGGATCGGATTAATGCCCAGGTAATATTTCCTATCGGGACCCCTTTTTCGATCACTCAGGCGGGTGCGGAAAAAGTCACAGCGGCGGCCGTTAATGTAAACGCCGCAACTCGCGGTACCGCGTTTAAATCGACGCTCGTTACCATCGGTGGCCATGTCGAATTGGGTATGAGCGGGCCCGCCGGCGGTGCAGGCTCGACGTATGCGAGCCACATCGCGTCTGTCCAGATCGAGCTCATGTCTGATTCGATTAGGACCCAATCCGCGAAAGATCTGGCTCGTGCTTGGCGAGCCGAGGTGGGGCTAATTCCTGGGGCGGAAAGCCTGTCTTTTTCAAGTGACGTCGTTGGTGACGGCTCATCCGTGGATTACGAGCTCTCACACCAAGACGAGATCCTTCTGACACGAGCAATCGAAAGGTTCAAGGATGAGCTTCACACAATAAATGGCATGACCGATCTACAAGATTCGTCAAGCTTGGGTAAACGTCAATACGACATCGAACTCACGGCCGCGGGTGAGGCAGCCGGACTTTCACCAGCGGATATCGCGCGCCAGCTCCGCCAGCATTTCTTTGGCGAAGAGGTCCATCGGATACAGCGGGGTAGGCAGGAATTAAAGGTGATGGTTCGGTACCCGCGCGATCAACGAAACAGCGAGCGTGATTTGTTGAATGTGCGAATTCGTCTTGCGGATGGTACCGAAGCCCCGCTCTCCACTGTGGCACGGACGATCGAATCGCGTAGTTATTCCGAAATCAATCGAGTCGATGGGCACCGAATCGTATCGGTATCTGGGAAGGTGGATTCTGATGTCATGACACAAACCGAGGCCACCGCCATTATCGACGACAACGTGATACCCGCGTTGGTCAAAGAATTTCCGGGTTTGCAAGTCACTAAGGCGGGTTTCTCGCAAGATCAAGTGGAGGACCTCGGGGCGATGGTCTCTGCTTTGGCGTTTGCACTGGTCGTGATGTACGCGCTCCTAGCCGCGGAACTTAAAAGTTACATTCAACCGTTGATCATTGGTGCCGGCATCCCAGCAGGGATGGCAGGAGCCGTCATCGGACATCTACTACTTGGCTACGACCTATCGTTTATTTCGATTTTCGGCATGATCGCGCTAACGGGCGTCGTGGTGAACGATTCACTGGTCATGATTGATCGATACAATATCATTTGTCGCACAACCGACAACGGTCCAACAGAAGCCATCGTCTTGGCGGCTCAACGGCGTTTTCGCGCAATATTCTTGACCACGGCCACTACGGCCCTTGGACTTACGCCTATGCTATTTGAGCGGAGCATCAGCGCGCAGTTCCTTATCCCTATGGCGGTCAGTCTCGCCGTTGGCATCGTGTTTGCAAGTGTGATTATTCTCTTTGTTGTGCCGGCGCTCGTCGCCATCGTCGAAGAAGACTTGTACCCACTGTTTTCGCGTCGCTTGAGCCCGTCGGTCGAATCGCACGCTTCCGGACAGCAAGCATCCGCGCCGATCCGCTAACCGGCGCTTTGCATATCGACATTGTGGGACTTGGAAGTTAGTTACCCGTGAACGAAGGGTCACTCTTTTCGAGATAGGCTTTCACCGCGATTTGGCGATCGTCGGTGGTGGCCGAAAGGATATTTTGATCGACATCCATGTGCATGACGGCCGCATCTAGAGATGAAACGATTGCATTGACACTCCGTTTAATCATTTGGGCGGGAATCGGCGCGAGCGCGGCGTAACGCGTCGCCCAAGACAGAGCCTCTTCCAACAAGGATTCTCGGTTGACGACAGCATCGAGAATGCCCCAGTCGTAAAGCGTTGATGCGTCGACACGTTCTCCACCAACCACCAAACGCTTGGCGCGTGCTGGCCCGGCGAGGTGGGCAATAAGAGGAAGGCTTTTCCACATCAGATTCACACCAATCAAAATTTCGGGGTATTGCATGAAGCAGTCGTCCGCGCCGATACGAAAATCCATCGCAGTCGCTAAGCAAGCGCCTCCTCCCATCGCGGCACCGTTCCACGCGGCAATGGTGATTTGATCCATGTTGTAGATCGCTTCGATTGCGCGTTCCCCTAGTCGCGCGCGACGACGACGCAGCACGAGTCCAGCGTTTTTGACTACTGGATCGGGATGGGCGGACAAATCTGCGCCGGACGAAAAGTGCTTACCTTTGCCAGTAAAAACGACGGCTCGTGTGTCGGGATCGTCGCGAAATGACAACGCCACATTCTCGATATCCAGTAAATGTGCGTGATCGAGAGCGTTGGCCTTATCGGGTCGATTAAACGTGATGGTAGCGACAGAGCCATTTTTTTCTATGGTTAGGTTTTCGTAGGTCGTCATACCACTTTCCCCGGAAGCATGGGCCTCATGGTAGCGCATGTCCCGAACGTACCGAGACTCGCATCGAGACAGGATGGTTCGACCCGACGCCAACGTGGGGGACGTGAAATTTAAGTACCTGGATGGTCGAATAGCATTGCCGACGCCCGACGCCCGGTTGAAAATGCACATTCTGCGGTAAAGATTCAGGGACTGGAGTGGAACGCGATAACCCGACCTCACACACTTACTTTTCTCAACGGCTCCGATTGCATTACCTCGATTGGGGCAACGATTCGGCGGAGAGCATGTTGCTAGTGCATGGTATTCATGATCATTGCCATACTTGGGATTGGGTGGCGCAAGCGTTCCGTGATCGATATCACATCGTGGCTCCGGATTTTCGAGGCCATGGAGACTCGGAGTGGAGTAAAGGTAGCGCGTACACACATCTCGAGTACGTCTACGATGTAGCACAACTTGTTAGGCAACAAGAGCTTGCGCCGGCGACCGTGGTCGCACACTCGTTGGGCGGAACCATAGCCGCCATGTACTCGGGAATATTCCCTGAGCTGGTGAAGCGACTCGTTATTGTTGAAGGAGTGGGTCTCTATCCAGGTAGATATTCAGGGGACCCAGCCGCTCGCCTGGGCCAGTGGGTCGACTCAAATTATTCGCTCGCGGGTCGAATTCCCCGGCGCTATGAGTCATTAGAAGACGCGTTTCAGCGAATGCAGGAAACAAATCCCCATTTAACACCGCAACAAGCCCGGCACCTGACGATCCACGGGAGCAATCAGAATGAGGACGGGACGTACACCTGGAAATTCGATAATTACACGCGTGCGCACACCCCGTACGACATTCCCAGCGAAGATGTCATTGATTTATGGAAACGAATACGTTGTCCAGTACTGATCATTAATTCTAAACAGGGCTATCCCCACCGCATCGGGCAAGCAGGCACGTTGGAACATTTTGGCGATGTTCGACTTATCGAAATCGATGAAGCGGGACATTGGACGCATCATGACCAACTGGACGATTTTGTCGAATTGGTCGCTGATTTCTTGGGGGATTAATGAGTTGATGCTCGTGTGGAAGGATGAGTAAAAGCGACCTGGACGGATCGACTCTAGCGGGTATCCGAGTTGTGGATGTTGGCGACCGTTTGGCGACCGCGTGGTGTTCGCGCCTGCTCGCTGATTACGGGGCCGACGTCGTCTTGGTGGAATCGGATAGAGGGCACCAGGCGCGGCGGCTCCCACCCTTCGACGGTTGCGGCCAGAGTCTTATGGCGCGGTATGTCCTGGCCAACAAGAAGTCGATCGGTCGGGAGGCGGCGGACCCGCTTATCGATGTAGCCGACGTAATCGTCACCGGTCTTGGCGACGGTGCGCGGCTATTCGAACAGAACCAGAACGCCGTCGTGTGTGCGATCACGCCGTATGGCCAGACGGGGGAGCTCAAGGACTACCTCGGTAACGATCTAACCGCCTATGCCCGGTCGGGCTGGGCCCATTGCAACGGTCTTCTCGGAAGACCCCCATTGAAGGGAAGTGGCTATCAGGCAAGCTACCAGGTGGGAACTTTAGCCTTTGGCGGCGTTGTTGCCGCTTTGATCGAAAAATTCGCCACGGATGGATTTGGGCAATTGATCGACATTTCTGAGTGGGAAACCCTAGTTTCGACGTCGTCTCCGGCGCCGTTACGCTACCAATATTCCGACTTTCTTTGGCAACGAAGACGCGCGCCAGTGAACATGAACGAAGGGCCCGTACCGGTGAAGGATGGTTATTTTGCGTTGCCGCTATCGCGGCCAGCCTTTTGGGTGAAGGCGATGCAACTCTTGGGGTTGCCCGACCTGGCGGGCGACGAGGACCTACAACAGCCAGGTATTCGACCCAAACACGCTACGCGCTTTGCAAAGCGGGTCGCGGACGCTATGTCGAGTTGGACGCGAATGGATCTTTTTGCGGCACTTGGAGCAGAACGGGTTATCGCCGGGCCGGTTCTTAGAATGGACGAAATGGCCGATAACCCACAATTCGAAGCTCGCGGATTTTTGAGAGCGCCGTCTGGATCGAACGTGCGGTTCCCCGGACCTTTTGCGTCGACAACGGAGTCCGTTTGGGAACTGAGGCACGAGATGCCGAAACCTCGATCTAGCGAGGTCGAATTTGCGCCGCGTCAATCGATCGCCGTTCAAGCCGTACGGTCGGGAGGCCAGGGCAAGGGTCCTTTGTCGGGCTTTCGTGGATTAGTTTTAACCCAGGCGTGGGCGGGAACGTACGCGACGCAAATGTTGGCGTTATTGGGCGCCGATGTAGTTCAAGTCGAAGTAAGGAGTCGTCTAGATAGTTGGCGTGGCTCGTACCGTAATCCAATTCCCCGTAATTTGGCGAATACTGACACGGCCCGACATGCATGGAACTGCAGTCCACTCTATAACTCGGTCAACTTAAACAAGCGTTGCGTAACAATCGATTTATCAAAACCGGAAGGTAAAGATTTATTTACCGAGCTTCTTCCCCATTTCGATTTTGTAGCCGAGAATTTTTCACCGCGGGTAATGAATAAACTTGGGATAGGGTATGACGCGCTGAAGACGATCAAACCCGATATTGTCTTTGCGAGCCTCTCTGCTTATGGCGCGACCGGACCCTGGGCAAACGTGCCGGGAATCGGTGGAACGATCGAACCTTCGTCGGGGATGTCGGCGCTCTTGGGGTACGAAGGAGAGCAACCACAGAACTCAGGACAAATGTATCCTGATCCTGTCGCGGGGCTGTGTGGATTTGCCGCAATCGCCTTGGCGTTGTTGCATCGTGACCGCACCGGGGAAGGACAGTACATTGACCTATCGATGCAAGAAGCGAACTTTTTGTTTATCGGGGATGCTTGGATGGAATATGAAATTAATGGCCACGTACGTGGACCGCAGGGCAATCGCCACCCTCTGTATGCGCCGCACGCTATATATCCGAGTTCAGGCGATGACGAGTGGGTAGCGATAGCGGCTGAAACCGAGTTGCATTGGCAACTCATTTGCGAGGTTCTTGAAATCGACGGACGACAATGGCTCTCCAACGAGGATCGAAAGAAGCACGAAGATTCGATCGACGCACTTCTATCATCGGCAACGGAAAAGCTCGACAGACACGCTCTCGCCAATGAGCTCTGTCGTCGCGGCGTCCCGGCAGCTCCGGTATTGGGCCCTGCCGACATTGTTGCAAATATGCAATTACGTGAACGTGGCCACATGGTACTAGTCGACCACCCGGAAGCCGGCACGATGTGGCAGTCGGGATTGCCGATGTTATTCAGTCGGACTGAGGGAGGGGTGACGCGACCAGCACCGATGCAAGGACAGCATTCGTTTGAAGTGTTTGAAGAATTTCTGGGAATGCCGCGGCAACGATACGACGAGCTAGCCGAGCAAGGAATCACGGGCAAAGGAGAGATAACCCGATGAGTTTTCATGACATCGAGTACGAAGTTGTTAACCGGGTTGCGCGGATTACCACCGCGCGTCCCAAGTACCGCAACGCGCAAAGTCGGCGCTTGCTTGAGGAACTTGACCAAGCATTTACGACGGCGACGGTAGATCAAGACGTACACGTTATCGCGCTCTTCGGTCAAGGCGAGCATTTTTCGGGAGGACACGATCTGGGTACGCCAGACGAACGCGAAGATATGCAGAAGCGCCCTCTGCAGGAGGGTCTGCGTGGCCGTTACGATCACTCGCGAGAGCAGTTCGTTGAAAAGTCGATGCGTTGGCGCAACGTCCCGAAACCCACCATAGCGGGGGTTCAAGGGTATTGCATATTTGGCGGGTGGATTGTCGCCAGCGCTATGGACATCATCTATGCAGGTGATAGCGCGATGTTTTTGGGGTCAAATTTCCAATTTTTCACGGTGCCGTGGGACATACACCCGCGAAAAGCCAAGGAAGTTCTCTATGAGAGTCGTTTTATTGATGCGGCAGAGGCCCTCGAACTCGATCTCGTCAACCGTGTCGTGCCCGATGCCGAACTGCAAGCGTCGGTGTTGGAGTACGCAGAACGTGTGGCCACGAACGATCCGTTTCAGTTGCGCATGATCAAAATGGCGGTCAACCAAATGCAGGATACTCAGGGCTTCCAAGCTCACGTAAATGCTGCCCATTTAATGCATATCGTATCGGCTCAGGGGGAACGAGACCCTGACTACGCGCTCAAAGTACCGGAAGGTAAGCGACGCCCTATGGTCGAAAAAGCATTTGAGAACTATGAACTCCATAAGAAGCGATAGCGGTTCGACGCGGAGGGAATTGTCCGAGACCGAATGTGCTGAGGTTCTTGCCCGGCCGATTTCTGCGACCATTGCTTTTCTCGACGGCGAGGGATTTCCGAGGATGGTCCCCTGCTGGTTTCTCTGGACGGAAGAGGCTTTTTATACGACTAGCGACCCCGATAAATACCACGTCAAATGCCTTTCTGCTAACTCGCGTGGGTCGTTTTGCGTTGAGGTTGAGGATATGACTCCATCGCGTCGTTCGAATCGGCAAGTCAAGGGAGTAGGACATTTTGAGATCGTTCGTGGCGGGATTACAGAAATAACGTCCGGGCTCTGGTCCAAGTACTTGGGGATAACGAGGGCGGCTGGTTTATCCAATTCCGGTAGGGTTGTTTTGAGGTTGCGCCCCGATTCGATCTCCGCTCATGGCAGCGAAATAGCGCTCAAACGAAGATGAACCAAGCGCCTCACATCATTATTTTTAATCCGGACCAATGGCGAGGCGATGCGCTAGGCCATATGAACCATCCGGCGGTTAAAACGCCGAATCTAGACGCGCTCGTTGAGACGGATGCGATATCCTTTCGAAACGCATTTAGTCAGGCGACTGTCTGTACGCCGAGTCGTTGTTCGTTTATGACCGGCTGGTACCCGCACGTGCGAGGCCATCGCACGATGCATCACATGCTGAATGCGGAGGCGGGCGAACCGAATCTCTTGTCGGTGTTGCGCGACAACGATTACTTCGTTTGGTGGGGTGGAAAGAACGATTTAGTACCCGGTCAACTGGGCTACGACTCGCACTGCGATGTCCACTTTAGACCGAGTCGTGCGGATTATGAGCGCTGGGGGTATACCCCCAGGGAAGGCTCCCATGGAGGTGATCTCGAATGGCGCGGCAAGCGCGGAACTGACACTTTCTACAGTTTTTTCAAGGGTAAATTGGATCGCGCGGCGTCGGATGTATATTTCGATGGTGATTGGGCCATGCTCTACGGTGCGATGGACTTCATTCGGACGTATGACGGAGATCAACCTCTGTGCTTGTTCTTACCTCTCGGATACCCGCACCCGCCATATTGTGTCGAAGAGCCCTGGTTCTCGATGATCGATCGCGGTGACGTTCCGCCCCGGCATCAATACGAGCGCTGGGATGATAAGCCCTCCTTGCTTACGGGTATTCGAGACGGACAGGGCCTTGTCAACTGGTCGGAAGAACGTTGGACGGAATTGCGTGCCACGTACTTCGGTATGTGTGCACGGGTGGATCATCAGTTTGGGCTACTTATCGAAAGCCTGCGCGATGCCAACTTATACGAGCACAGTGCGATTTTCGTGTTTTCGGATCACGGCGACTTTACTGGCGATTACGGTTTAGTCGAGAAGACACAAAACACCTTCCAAGATTGCCTGAGCCGGGTACCGTTTATCGTCAAACCGCCTGCCGCCATGGCCGCTGCGCCAGGGATTCGGAACCAACTGATTGAATTGATCGACTTTCCGGCGACCGTGTACGACTGCGCGGGAATAGAGCCGCCGTATTGGCACTTTGGGAAAAGTTTACGAAGCGTCTTGGCCGATACCGAGGCTATCCATCGCGATGCGGTCTTTTGTGAAGGAGGCCGACTGCGGCAAGAGGTTCACGCCAGCGAGCGTGAGAGTACCAGTGGAATGGGCGGGCTGGGGCTCTATTCCCCTCGAATCGAGCAGCAACTTCGTGAAGGCGATGTGTTCCCGCATTCGAAAGCCACGATGTGTCGAGACGGTCAATTCAAATACGTACGACGGGCGTATGAAACCGACGAGTTCTATGATCTAGGATCGGATCCGGGTGAAACCACCAATTTGATAAATGAACCGAGTAGTGCTCGTTCCATCGATCGGTTGAAGGAACGTATGCTCGCCTGGTACATGGAAACGTGCGACGTGGTTCCATTAGCATCGGACCAACGCAATTTCTTGCGGTAACCAAGGGCGTGTAACCTTCACCCAGTAATAACTTGCTCCTCAAGATACTCGCCAACCGCATCGACGGTCCCTCGAAAGATGATGCGCGCGCTTTTTTGTTCAAGTTGATAGTCGTACATCGGGTCGTAATAGTTGGTCAGCAGCGAGTCGATCCATTGGAGGTGTGACTCTTTATTCCCAGTATCGAACCCTTCTTCCATGAGCCCTAGGAGCTCGCGATAAAGCGCGTCTCCTAGACGCTTGCGTATCCGCCCCAGTGCGTTGGTGAACATTGAGGGAACGCCGTTTACAACGTATTCATCGTAGATATTGGCGATACGCTTTTCGAGCGACAGTTCAAGAATGACTAAGGGGGCGCGTTGCATACTGGCGAAGAGTCTATCTGGCAGCGCAAGGCGACCGATGGTTCGGCTTTCATCCTCAACGACGATGGGACGGTCGTGATCAATTGAAATTAGGGCAGCGGCGAGGGCGTTTTCAAATGAGACAGGTGGAGGTTGGAGAGCAATGTCCCCTCCGAATGCTGAGCCGCGATGGTTCGCCAATTGCTCCAAATCGATGGCATTTGATAGTTGCCGCAACGATCGCGTTTTACCGCTCCCGGTTCGGCCGCCTAATACCAGCCAACTGTGATCTGCCGATGCTTCGAGCCGTTGAAGGCAATAACGGCGGAGCGCCTTGGAGCCGCCCTTGACGATGGGAATGATTGAACCGGTTTCTGCTAACCATTCGTGCGCGATACGTGAGCGCAGACCCCCTCGCCAGCAGCAAAATAGCGCGCCTTCGTGAGAGTGCGCGAACGATGCCCATTCGCTCACACGCCTCGCGCGAACGCTTCCCGCGACCAGTTTTTGCCCGAGCCTAATTGCTGCGCTTTGCCCTTCGTTTTTGTAACAGGTGCCCACTTGTTGGCGCTCGTCATTGTTCAAGATTGGGAGATTGATGGCGGTGGGAATTGCACCTTTGATGTACTCGTCGGGCGACCGTACATCGATCACGGGACACTGGTTCTTGAGAATACCGCGGTAGTCGTCTACGACTTCATTCGACACGTCTGTTCTCAGTCAAAACCAGTCAAGGTATGGGGTCGACGACGGGGTGGCCTGCTTTAAACGCGTCTAGATGTTCCAGCAGCACGTCGATCACGGCGTTTTGTTCCTGCCGTCTTGCTTGCTCCACTGCCTCCGTCTGCAGGTCAACGGCAGTATTAAAGTCGCCGCTTGCTGCATGAGCGGCGGCCCATGTATCCAAATAGGCTGGGGTTTGACGCGCCTTAAGGTCGCTCTCCATGATGCCAGTCATGATTTCAAGGGCATATTGGGGGTTCTTTAACCTTTCGAGGTTGGTAACCGCGAGTGTCCACGCCACCTCGTTAATTATGCTGGCGTCTTCTGGTGCACTTGCGATCGCTTTGCGGAACCACCCAAAAGCTCGTCGAAAGCTCCTGTTCACGTGTACACCCCGGGCATAGAGGTTCCCGAGCACCAGCATCGCGTCCGGATTGTCCTGACTCGCGACTTCTCGGAGCCAATCGTATGCTCGACGTTCGAACGGCTTATCAACATCCGGGTGCATGAGAAAACGAGCGTATTGGAGCTTAGCGAAGTCGTCGTCCAGTTCTGCCGCTTCAATAAAGTAAGCGGCGGTTTTTCCCAGATCCCGCTCGATTTGTCTACCGTCGAAGTAAAGCTGTCCAAGGTAGATTAAGGCTTGAGTATTTTCGAGTGCGGACGCCTGCTCCATGAGCTCGATTCCGGCTTGCAGTTTGTTGGGCCCTAACTGGTCGCGTAGATAAAGAACCGCCAACATGTACATGGCCTCGTCCGAGCCGACGCTGATGGCGCGTACGTAGTTTTCGACAGCGAGATTAACCGCCTCCGACCGGGACTTCTCGTCAGTATGACGCCGAGCTTTAGTCCACCAAACCCGTGCAAGGGTGAGATTCGCAAGGACATTCCCAGAACGGGTTGACGCGGAAAGCCAGTTGATCGACTCGTCGAGCCGGTCCTCTGATGCAAGGTACGTGCCGATAAAGGCTTGCGCAGCTGAGTCGTCGCGTTGTGCGAGGAAACCGATTAAAGCACCGGGCGTAAATTCGCTGTCTTGCGTCGTCTCACTGATTTGTTGCGAGACGATGGAGTACGCGTCACCGAGGTTGAAAAACACATTAACAAGGGGTCCCAACGGTGGTTTTGAGGCAATGACCATCATGAACGGCCGTTCCTGATCGCTCTGGTAGATAGACCCGACGGGTGTGCGACCCAATGCGACTAAATAGGATCGTGCTTCCGGACCCGAAAAAACGCGGTACGGTAGTTTCCGAGTTCCGTCGGCGCCTGATTCGATTGAAGTAACGATGCGTTTAGCCCAGTCGCGATGCAATTCTGCTGTTTCGTCTTCGACGCGCTCGTAAAACGCGGCAAGGGCAAGGTGCCCAGCAAGACTACCGTAATAAATATCGAGAATCGCAGTCCCAATTGCACCGAGTTTCAGGGGCTGGTCAATCAAAAGCTGCAGAGCTTGACGTTCAAGGGCGGAAACTCTTTGAAGACGTTGGGGAAAGTCAGGGGTGGCTAAAAAGGCGAGCTTTATGTCTTCGGGGGATACATTTTCTCCGCCTTGTACCGATTGGATGAGGTCTACGTAGTTCGCTGGCTCGGATGAAGTGGTTGTGCACCCAGTGATTGCGAGCAGGCAACAGAGAACCGTCGTCACACCAAGGTTTTGCATCGCGGCAGTGTATCGTATTCGTGCGAACGGGTAAGGCTGACTGGTATGATCGGAATCGAGAACTTCAGGAGCTCTGAATGGCATTGGAATACAAGCTCCGATTGCCGCGTGCTAATGAGGCGTTGCCTGGACGACCCGACGCTGTACCCGTCCCTCCAAGCCACTTTGTTCACGGCAGACCGCTGCAACCGCCGTTTCCGCAGCACATGGAAATGTTAGTGGCAGGATTGGGGTGTTTTTGGGGTGCGGAGAGGTTGTTCTGGCAAATAGACGGGGTGTATACCACCGCGGTGGGTTATGCAGGTGGTCACACACAGAACCCCACCTACGAGGAAGTTTGTTCTGGTTTAACGGGACATACCGAAGCGGTGCTTGCGGTATACGATCCGGCGATGGTTACGTATCTGGAGTTGTTGAGAGTTTTTTGGGAGGGGCACGACCCAACCCAGGGTATGCGCCAGGGCAATGATCTAGGTACTCAGTATCGTTCTGCACTATTTGTCCATGGTGCCGAACAGATGGAACTAGCGCATCGTTCGTGCGACGAATATCAGCAACGACTGCGTAGCGCAGGTTACGGCGATATTTCGACAGAAATTGTAGAGGCACCGATATTCTTTTATGCGGAGCACAACCACCAGCAATACCTCGCAAAGGTTCCGGGCGGGTACTGTGGATTGGGAGGAACGGGAGTGACATGCGGGATCGAGCCATTGGTTCAGGCGTGAAGCGACGTTAGTCCTTCTTAGGCTAGATCGATTTAACAACGAGCGATAAAAACCCGGCCGTAGCCGGGTTTTTTCTGCGCGCAAGGCCGGAAGTTCGGCAGTTCTAAAGAGTGCACTCCCAAGTAAACACACGAGCTCAGCTGTCGTATTTCGATAAAAAAATAGAACTCTGGCGTCCATCCGTTAACCGCGTTTACACTGACAAACTTTGTTTGCGAAAAGTCGTAACGGTGATTGCTAAAGTTATTTGGGTCGACTACGTACGATGAATAGATATAGGAGCGGCAAGCAGTTAAATAAATGGGCCGCTCGCGAGTCCGGGATGTTGAGATGACCTACCCCCTCGAGGGAGTCCGAGTCCTCGACCTTTCGCGGGTGTTAGCGGGTCCCTTTGCCGGCCGTATGCTGTCGGATCTCGGTGCAGACGTGGTTAAGCTTGAACCGCCAAATGAGGATCTCACGCGTCTTTGGGGGGCAGTAATAGGTGGAGTGCCGGGATATTTTCATCAACAGAATGCGGGCAAACGCGACGTCTGCATCGATCTTTCGGTTCCGAAAGGCGTGGCGTTAGCCAAGCAACTAGCCGCTAAAGCCGACATCGTTATCGAGAATTTTCGTCCCGGCGTGATGGACCGACTAGGACTTGGTTATCGGCAACTAAAGGCGGCAAGAAAAGACCTCATACTTCTTTCGATTTCGGGATTTGGACAAGATAGCCCAGAGTCTCAAAGGATGGCGTACGCCGCCGTCATTCATGCCGAATCGGGGTTGGTCAAGCGGCAAGCGCGGGATGGTCGTCCGGCGCAAGATATAAGGGTATCGATGTCGGATACCAATGCGGCATTGCATGGTCTGGTCGCCGTACTTGCCGCGATGCACTTGAGGCAAACCACAGGGCTTGGTCAACACATCGATATGTCGATGCTTGATGCGACCGTTGTGACTGATGATCAACTGCTTTATCACCTTGAAGATTCGCACGACACAGGACCGGCGGTCTCGGACATTTGGGACACAGGATTTGGCCCAGTACTCATTGCGGGGGATTTTCGACATATTTGGCGCCAGTTGAACACTCGCACGGACGTTGAAGATCCCACTCAGGTAGGGGCATCGTTGGAACAGAAGATTCAACAGCGACGCGAATCTGCAGCAACGTTCTTTAGGTCGTTGAGAACCAGGTCCGAAGTTCAAGAAATCATGGAGTCGTTGGGCCTCGCTTGGGGCGAGGTTCGCGACAGTTCGACACTAATGGAATCCGATACTGTGCGACACCGGGGCGTACTTACCGAAGTTGATGACCGTATCGGTGGGTTGCGCGTCATACCACAAAGCCCGTATCGGTTTTCGGATGCTGAAGCGGAGGTACGGAGTGGCGCGCCGCATCGTGGCGAACACAATGAGGAGGTCCTCAGGGATTGGTTGGAGCTGAACGATGAGGACATGGGCCGTTGGCTCGCGTCAGATGCCCTGGTTGCGGCGGAATTATGAAGAACGTGACAAACGTAGGGATAGGAATTGATTTCGGGACGACGAATTCGACCGCTGCCGTGTTTGATGGGGAAAGAGTTTCGCTCATTCAGCTCGAGACGGATTCCCCTATCATGCCGTCCGCAACGTATATCGATGCGGATCTTCAAACCATTACTGGCCAGGCTGCCATCGACCGTTACATTGAGGGCAATACTGGACGGACGGTGGAACTCGTCCCGGAAGTCATTGGACGCGCAACCCTGGCGGTGGGCGCAGCCGACCCAAGCGGGCAACGGCCGGCCGAAACACTTTCGCAAGCAGTGTACGGCGAGTCGATGATTGACACGGGTCTACGTGGGCGGTTGTTCCAGGGCACGAAACGGTTGTTGGGAAACCAAAGCGTTCGGCGACTGATGGTTTTCGATCATCCTTTTCGGTTGGTCGCCTTAATTACGCCGATATTGCTGCGCATACGCCAAGAGCTTGAAGTAGGCGGAATCGAAGTCAGTTCGGCCTGTGTAGGGCACCCCGTCAATTTTGAGGGGAGAGACGTAAAACGCAATGAAGTTGCTTTAAGTCGGTTGGGTGAAGCGTATGGCCATGCGGGCATTCAAGATCACCGGTTTTACCCAGAACCGATTGCGGCGGCGGTTAGTTTTCTACACGAACGGCCTGGTGCGGCAGGAGAAACGATACTGACGGTTGATTTCGGTGGCGGGACGTTGGATTTTTGCGTATTGCAACGCCGCTCGGGAAATGCTTTTTCGGTGGTCGCCACCCACGGAATCGCGTTAGGTGGCGATCGTATTGACCAACGCATATTCAGTCGCCTGCTGTTCCCACTGCTCGGAAAAGGAGAGCGATGGCGACGTCGGGGCACCGATCGCCAAGAGATCGAAACACAATTTCCTTTCGAGGATTATGAGGACTTGCTGTTGAACTGGGCCGTCACGTATTTACTCAACCAAAATCGATACACGACGCCCGTTCTTGAATGTATTTCACAAGGAGGTGAAGCTCGACTAAAGTTCCGTCGCCTGCGCGAGCTCATCCAACAGAATTATAGCTACCTAGCGTTTCAAGCCATCAAAGATTTTAAAGCGGAGTTGTCTTTCGCTAACGATGCCGTGTTAGATATTGCGGAGATCGACATTGAAGCTTCTCTTACACGTGGAGAGTTCGAAGATGTCATCAATGACTCGCTCGTGCGGGTTGAGCAAGCCGTATTGGAGATCATTCACCGTGCTGACATCGTCCCGAAAAATGTCGATATTGTGCTTCGGACAGGCGGGTCGTCGTTAATCCCAGCCGTGCAGCACATGCTCAACAAACACTTTCCTCACCGGGTCGTAGATCACGACCCTTTTACCAGTGTGGCTGCGGGGCTCGCGATCGCCGACTATCACGGTCTTCGGATCGCGTGAACGTTAAATGAACGATACCGTCTTCGATCGAATGCTACGGCAATTTACCAGCGCGGTTGAATCCGGTGACGGGCAAAAACTTGCGGAACTTTTCACGGAAGATGGTGTTTACAACGACTGTTTTTATGGTGCGTTTCATGGACGGGACGCCATTGCGCGCATGCTCGAAATGCACTTCTGGGGTCATGCGGAAGGGTTTCGGTGGCAGATGTTTGAACCGATAGCGAATACTGCGATGGGGTATGCGAGATATCAATTCAGTTATGTTTCAAAGCTTGACGGGGCCGAGGGCGAGCGTGTGGTGTTTGAGGGTATGAGTCAATTTACGCTAGACGCAGGCCTTATTCGCGTATATCGGGAGGAGTTCAATACAGGTATTGCGATGTCCCAATTGAATTTCCCTGCTGAACGCATTGCGCGTCATTTAGCTCGAAAAGCGGACAGCGTTCGAGCTGTCGACATTTAGTCGTCCGGGCCCATGTAGCTTGGATCTAATACTTTGAAAAAAGTTTGTAAGGCCCGATAGGTCAAGCCCCAAACGAAATGTCCGCCGCTGAGCCGATAGCCATCGAATACGGTCGAACTCGAGCCAATAGGGCGCGTTTCGGTATCACATAGGGATCGGTCTAGCATATGGTCGAGCGGCCCCCAGACGATTTCGTCGACTTCATGATTCGGGTGAAAGACCGGAACGTCGTTGATTTCAAAGACGAAGGGAGCCACCACCATATCGGTGGTTCGGCCACGCGGCATCGCGCGTTGTTGCGATAGTGGTCCAAGGAACGTTGCTGTATCGAGATCCAGTCCAATTTCTTCTTGAGTTTCTCTAATGGCAGCGGCCTTGAGACTAGTATCGACGGGGTCGCGATGCCCCCCGGGAAACGCCATATGCCCTGACCACGGGTCGGCATCGTGTTGAGCACGCCTGATGAAAAGGATTTCTGAACCCTCGTCAGTCACGTGCAGCACCACGGCGACTGCAGCCTGCCTGGTCTCTTCATTGACGGGGAACCGTTCGGGTTGATGAGCGGCGATACGCGCCCGAATGTGTTGGATGCTTAGGTGAGACACTCACTTATGATAGCTTGATCGTGGCGAGTCTGAGCCAGGGAGCGGAGATTTGTTGGACAGTAGCGCTAATCGGTGCTTTGTTTGTGGTCCTGGAAACGATCGTGGTCTCGGGGTTCGGTTTCAATTGGTTGACAATGTGTGCCGGGCCGAATTCGTCCCCAACGAAAGCTACGCTGGGTATGACGGGGTCGTTCACGGAGGCATTTTGTTTTGTCTGCTTGATGACGTCATGGCCAACTGGCTCTATCTACAGGGCGAGCGTTGTTTCACCGCGCGAGCAGAAGTTCGGTACAGGCAACCTCTTCCGGTTGGCACGCCGGTGCGGTTGGAGGGTCGCCTGTTGCGACGTAAAGGCCGAGTGGCCCTGATTGAAGGCAAGGTTTTCCGGCAAGACAATGACTCCATCGTCGTCGAAGCGACGGGCAGTTTTATGCTCGACGGTTGACTTCTAGAAGGGAGACCCGCCGGCGTCGCGATAACTAATAGGTTGAGAGATAGAGTCTAGAAGTAGTTCCATGGGTTAGCATCTTTGTGAATCGACCAGGAGACACTCTTATGGCGGAAGCGACACAAGTAGATCGAGAAAAATTAGAAACCTACGTCAAGCAGGTAAGTCAACAAGTCATGGCTGGCTTCAACTGCAGTTTGTCTTACGTTGGGGACAAGATGGGCCTATATCGTCAACTACGAGACGAAGGACCGGTCACGAGCACCGAATTTGCGGAGTGTACCGGCCTTCACGAACGCTGGTTACGCGAATGGCTACGGCATCAGGCTTGCGTCGGACAAATCGAATATTCGGCTGACGACGATTCTTTCAGCCTTTCGCCTGAGGCTGCCATCGTCCTTTGCGATGACGAAAATCCCTTTTATTTCGCGGGTGGATTTCAAGCCGTTGTTGCGACGCACGATGCCGTGCCGAAATTGGGCGATGCGTTCCGCACCGGTTTAGGACTGAGTTATGACGACCAAGGCGAAGCATGTGCGTGCGGAATTGAGCGCCTCAACAACTACGTCCCGAAAAACGAATTGGTTCAAAACATTCTGCCTTCCCTTAACGGAGTTACTGAAAAGCTTACGTCCGGCGCGCGCGTTGTCGACGTTGGTTGTGGAGCGGGCCAAGCGATCCTCGTCATGGCAGAGGCATTCCCTGCGTCGGATTTCGTTGGCTATGACACGTCCGAACATGCATTAACCAATGCACACGCCCACCTGAAGGAAACCGATCTGAAAAATGTTCGCTTCGTCAACCCAACGGTGGAACCTCTTCCTCGCGACGGTAGTATCGACTTCGTTACCACGTTCGATGTCGTTCATGACGCGCCATATCCCGAACGGCTTATCGCCGATGTACATGGTTGCTTGAAAGCTGATGGAACGTGGCTTTGTTCGGATATTCGAAGCCTTCCGACGTTCGCAGAGAATTTGACGGAAAATCCCAGCGCGGGCCTTTTCTATGGTTTCTCACTAATGATTTGTATGTCTTCGAGTATGTCCACGCCTGATGGGGCTGGGTTGGGTACTTTAGGATTTAATGAGCAGGTAGCCAGAGACATGACCGAAACCGCGGGGTTCTCGCGCTTTGAACGGTTGGAATTTGGGACGTCGGTCAATAGCTACTACGAAATTCGCCCGTAGTTTATCTGGTTGCCAATATCGACAGCGGCCTTGTATACGGTAAGCGGAACTCGCCGCTCCCAGCGACTTCAATGAAGGACTAGCGACGTAACGAATGCCAGAAATTATCGACATCGAAGGCGGCGTGAATTTTCGAGACTTTGGTGGCTACCCGACCGTCGCAGGGGGCCGGGTGGTTCTGGGCAAACTGTTTCGATGTGGAACACTGTCCAATATAACGCCGACTGGACTTGCGACGTTTAGCGAATTGGA